>Ga0210396_10001791_pt1 | contig 22546 bp, 23 predicted proteins | sample IncBWH17OmetaG_FD_155466 | JGI IMG/M metagenome (GOLD analysis project Ga0210396, IMG submission 155466) | Forest soil microbial communities from Barre Woods Harvard Forest LTER site, Petersham, Massachusetts, United States - Inc-BW-H-17-O ... | reverse complement strand
AATTTTCCCGCGCCAATAGGGGAGCTAGTCCCTTCCGGTCCCTAACCTAGGCCCGGTTGCGAGGCGCGCTAAATCCCGGCAATTGCCTTGTTCTGCAATACTCGCACCACCACGCGGCGGTTTTCAGCCTGCCCTTCGGCAGTCTTGTCGTTGAGCCATTCTGCACTGGCTCGCAGGCAAACGCACCTAGCCTGGCTTCTGGTGCGGCTCGGAGCGGCTGGACGGCGAGCTCGGCTACCGAGAGTTCTGATCCACACTACGCCGATCTGATCGAACTACTCTTTCGCCTTCGCCTGCGCTTTAATCCTAGCCCGTCTGAGTTTCTTCCCCCGTCTTTCCCAATACACCCGCTGTCGGTGTTGAAGCGAACAGACCTCATCACAGAATTGTTGACCTTCGCGTTCGATGTTGAAGAAGTTCCGGCATTGCGTGTTTGCGCATACAGCGAAACCTCGAGGATAAAGAAATTGGCGCCTCAGAAGGGAGTACAGCAGCGGCCTGATTCCAAATTTAATACTGCTATGCATCTCGAGCGGGTTCGGAAAAATCATGGACCGAAATGAGTTTAGAAGCTCGCAAAGGACGATGCGGGCGTCGAAAGTGGCCGGCAGCAGCTGATCGTGCTGCCCCGAACTCAGCTGTTGAATTCGTTTCAGTGACTGGGCACTAAGTTCCCAGGTCGGCTCCGCTCGCCGCTGTGATTTTTCTCGTTCCCACTGACGCGGCCACTCGCTGATATTCGCAGCGATCGTTTTAATTCGCTGCTGGGCTACGTCATACTCGAACTTCTTCTCGTTTAGCTGCATCACCAAACCGAGCGCAGCGCGGTAGATCGATTGTTCACTCCTGAGCTCTTCCAGATCCTGGTGCGCTATCAATCGGGCTGGCAAGCCCGGCTCACCCAGTTCGGGATTGAGGGGAGCGTCTTGAACGACTTTGGCCACTACAGGTCCGAATCTACGAACGAAGCTAATCAGCTCATCGTCCGAGGTTGCGTTGGCAAAACGAATATCAGGCGGCTCTTTGCCGACCCTCTGCTGACCGATTGGTCGACTTCTAGGCGTCTTTTCAAAATGCCGAACCAGATCCGTCGGGGCATCCTGAACTTGGTATCGCGGAACGAGTCCGCTGATGTGCAAGTCGGAGCCGACCTGCTCAACCTCTAGCTCTCGACTGCCTTTTAGAGGCTCCGCCCACTGAAAGCCGGGGTATATGCGCTCTACAATCTTCATGGTTTTCAGTAGAGCACAAATTCGCTAGACTAGCAATCGAAATTCAGAAGGATTCTTCCGCAAGCGGCCCTCGCCTCACACAACGTGCGCTGGTCTCAGGCACAGGTGTCGCATGCAGCGAGATGAAACGAGTTTCGGAAAGGACTCTTATGAAGAGTCAGACTGCAGAGCTATCAATCAGGTATCAGCCAATCCGGAATCTCAAGCATAACCCTCGCAATTCCCGGACTCATTCTCCGCGGCAAATCCGCCAGATCGCCGATAGCATTAGAGCCTTCGGCTTCAACAATCCTGTCCTGGTCGACAAGGACAACACCATAATCGCGGGACACGGGCGAGTGGCCGCCGCCAAGCTCCTTGGCATGACCGATGTGCCAACAATCCGACTGGATAGCCTGTCGACCGATCAGATCCGAGCCTATGTCATCACTGACAATCGATTGGCGGAAAAGGCCGGTTGGGACAAATCCATACTCGCCATCGAGTTTCAGCAACTTTTGAACGTCGAGAGCGAGTTCGACATCACGGTAACGGGATTCGAAATTCCCGAAATCGACCTGATTCTTTCCGCCGAAGAGACCGAGCCAGATCCTGACGACCTGTTCGAAGTCGACGAAGCGTCGGAGCCAATCACGCAACCGGAAGACCTATGGGAACTTGGCAAACATCGGATTCTGTGCGGAACCGCCCTTGAACAGGAATGCTACGCGCGTCTGCTGGGCAAGAAGCGGCGCGTCGCAGATGTCGTTTTTGTAGATCCTCCGTTCAACGTTAGGGTAGATGGGAACGTCAGCGGGAACGGCACGATCCACCATCGGGAATTTCAGATGGCGTCTGGCGAGATGAACGAATTCCAGTTCATCTCATTCCTAACCTCAAGCCTGAAGCTATTAGCCAGCAACAGCGCAACCGGTTCCGTCCACTTCGTCTGCATGGATTGGCGGCATATGGGCGAACTCCTCAGCGCTGGTCGGCAAGTCTATGAGTCTCTCCTGAACGTGTGCGTCTGGGTCAAGAACAACGGGGGCATGGGTTCCTTCTATCGCTCGCGCCATGAGCTGGTTTTCGTCTTCCGAAACGGGAAGGGGAAGCACCGGAACAACATTCAGCTCGGTCAGTACGGTCGCAATCGGACCAATGTCTGGGAATATGCGGGCATAAATACTCTTTCCAAAGTCGGAGAAGAGGGCAATCTGCTGGCCTTGCACCCCACCGTTAAGCCTGTGGCGATGGTGGCCGATGCGTTGCTGGATTGTTCAGCACCAGGCGATATCGTTCTGGACGCGTTTCTGGGTTCCGGCTCGACCGTCATCGCCGCCGAGCGAACCGGCCGTCTGTGTTACGGCATCGAGCTCGACCCTATTTACGTCGACACCGCCATAAAACGTTGGCAGCGCTATACCGGCAACCACGCCGTTCATCTAGCCAGTGGGAAACGATTTGACGACATTGCCAAGGAGATTTTGGAGGCTACTCGTGGCTAAGAAGAGAGACTCTGATTACCCAATCGGCTACAAGAAGCCGCCGCGCGACAAGCAGTTCCAGCCGGGACAGTCGGGCAATCCCAATGGCCGCCCAAAGAAAGTACCAACGTTTATGGATGCGATACAGAAGGAGTTGCGTAGCTTGGTCACTCTTCACGAAGGCGGTAAGCGGCGGAAGATTTCGAAGCTCCACGCCATAGCGAAACAGCAAACCAACAAGGCGGTGAACGGCGATAACCGGGCGACGGCGCTGGTAGTGAGTGTGGCCGAGCCACCACGGTTCGACCCGATGGACAGTCTCACTCCTCTGCTGCATGAGATGCGCGCCATCCATGCCAAACACGAAGCTTCGGGGCGTGACGAAACTCCGAAGAAGGAAGGCCCACAGTCGAGGACGGTGGGGACGACTGACGAATCCAAGAAGGCGATCGATGATTAGAATTAACTATGGGCGGCGTGCCGAACTGTTTGCAATGCGGCCACCGGAGAAGGACCGTCCTATTAACATTTTGGAGGGGGCGGTCCGCAGTGGCAAGACCTGGTGCTTTCATATGAAGGCACTCTATTGCTCGGCTTACAACGTAGGTGGTCGCAAGCTATTTACAGGGGTCTCCAAACAAAGCGTCTACAACAATGTGCTAACAGACTTGTTCGATGTTATCGGTCCGCGGAATTACTGCTACAACCGAAGCACGGGGCAGCTGAGGCTTTTTGGCAGTGAGTGGCTGGTCATTGGGGCTAAGGACGAAGGATCCGAGCGCTATCTGCGGGGCTTAACCGTCGGGGTAGCGCTATGTGATGAGCTGAGCCTGATGCCGCAAAGCTTTTTTCAGATGTTGCTCACTCGTATGTCGCCCGAAGGTGCTCGTCTTTACGGCACTACAAACCCAGACAGCCCTTACCACTGGCTAAAGACCGACTACCTAGACAATGCGGAGTTGCGAGCGAAGGGGATTCTATGGTCGGCGCATTTCACCATGGACGACAACCCTAATCTGACTCCGGCATTCGTCGAAGCCCAGAAGCGCCTGTATAAAGGTTTTTTTCACAAGCGGTTCATCGAAGGTCAGTGGGTCATAGCTGAGGGAGCCATCTACAAAGACTCCTGGTCCGAGGATCTCCTCTATGACCTTAAAGACGAGCCAGTTGGACTGCGGTCCCGGGGCGGGCATGTGCAGAGGACCATCGCGGTTGATTACGGAACTACCAATCCAATGGTCTTCCTGGACATCTACGACGATGGGCACCTGTTTTGGGTCGTCCGCGAGTATTACTGGGATTCGGCGGTCGAGATGCGGCAGAAGACCGACGCCGAATATGCCGACGACCTAGTCAGCTTTATCGGACCACTGGGCGATACCAAGGTGATCATTGACCCGTCTGCAGCATCGTTCAAAGCCGAGATGCTCAAGCGCGGAATCTGGCACGTGGACGCCGATGACGAAGTCAACGAAGGCATTCGCATCACGTCGATGGTCCTGAATCAACGCCTGGTGCGATTCTGTCGTCAGACCGCTCCAAAGACCATTCAAGAGATGCAAACATATTCCTGGGACTCGAAGGCAGCTCAGCGTGGGGATGAAAAGCCCTTAAAGGTCCATGACCACGGTCCGGACGCATTCCGTTATTTCGCGAAGAGCGAGGTTTCCTACTGGAGGCTCGCGTGCGGTTAGTTCAAGATGCAAGAACCCGAGCCTAAGACCGAAATGCGCGGGTTCACAACGTCATCACGGCTTTGCGCGAGGCGGAATTGGTTTTTCCGTGCCCATTGAAAAACGGCTGGCAAGGCTGTCGATTCCCGAGATGGAATCCTGGGGCGGCCACTGGATCGTGGTGCTTGTCGCGGGATAGATCTGCACCAGGAACCTCTCCCAATCCCCGTCGATAAGGGGGATTGCGATTCTCTGATTCTGCTCATCGGAACCCGGGGAGTGTAGGGTGAAGACTTGAAGCAAAAGACGGCCTGCAAGAAATGTACATGCATATCCGTGAGCGATACCTCCAGTGCTCATTTCGTACTTGATCGTATGACTAGTAGAGCCAATTACGCCTGTGCCGCCGAAGCGCCCTAGCCACACGAACGTAAGCGTCGGTAATAGAGATAAGCAGCGTAGCTGATGCCTCTCATCGCGCGTGAACCACCCATTGTGTTTCCTTCGGTTGACAGAGGCGAAAGTCATCGTCGTTTTCACAGCCCACAACGAAATCGCAGATTTCTGCGAGGGATCGAGGGACAATACGAGGTCTTGCATTAGGCAGCCGATTAGGGGAACGTTGGCCCTCTCCAAATCACTCATCCATCCGTTGTTGCAGGTATTGCAGACACACAAAGACTTAACGTAGGGGCCGTGTGTGCGCACCTGATCTCCACCGATGAATCCACGAACACGAGAGGGTCTTAGCCGATCAACCATCCACTTAGGCCAGATATCCTCTCTGGTGTTCGCGCTGTTGTCGCAGAAAAGACATTGGCGCATAAGGAAAGACTCGTGGGGGAAAAGCGATTTAGTCGCCGCGCTGGAGAAGACCGAAACTACGAAAATCGGCTGGAGAAATAAGTTTCAACCCGGAGTCGCTCATCCTTTACCGCTCCTGAAATATTACAGCCTGCCAGGCCCTTCAATCGATCGGAAATGTTCGGCCGACCTACTTTCTAGGGTTGAATTTGAGCAGTTCGCTTGACTTCCTGCTCGAACAGAGCGGAACTGTGATGCGAACCGGAGAAACCTGCATGCCCGATGAGATCAGCGCAAAGCTAGAGGAATTACCGCGTTTGCGGACGGCCAAGCTCCGCACCCTATGGCAGGAATTGTTCGAAAAGCCCGTACACCCGAAGCTCCGCCGCGAAATGATGATCCCGATTCTGGCCTATCGGATACAGGAAAAGGCCTATGGCGGTCTGAACCCTTCCACCCGGAAGCGTCTCGGCAAACTGGCTCAAGAGCTGGAGCGCGATCCGAAAGCCCAGCTTCAGGCTCATCAACAGATCAAAACCGGTACCAAGCTGCTCCGCCAGTGGCAGGGAGAGACGCACAATGTAATAGTCGTCGACGACGGATTCGACTACCGCGACAAACGATACAGGAGCCTGTCCGAGATCGCTCGGCAGATAACCGGCACTCGCTGGTCGGGGCCTTCGTTCTTCGGGCTAAAGCAGCCCCGGAAAGCGAGGTGCAGTCAATGAAACCGATTGCCGGCTCTCGCGTTCGATGTGCCATCTACACTCGCAAGTCATCGGAAGAGGGGCTGGAGCAGTCTTTCAATTCCCTGCAGGCCCAGCGCGAAGCCTGTGAAGCCTACATTGCCAGCCAGCGTCACGAGGGCTGGCACGCCCTATCGAAGCAATACGACGATGGCGGGTTCTCCGGTGGCAATATGAACCGGCCCGCTCTGCAGCAGTTGCTGGAAGACATTGCATCTGGGCTCATCGACACCATCGTCGTCTACAAGGTCGACCGGCTTACCCGCTCCCTCACTGACTTCGCCAAGATGGTCGAGGCGTTCGACCAGAAAGGAGTGAGCTTTGTCTCCGTCACCCAGCAGTTCAATACCACCACCTCCATGGGCCGGCTAACCTTGAACGTCCTGCTGTCGTTTGCTCAATTCGAGCGTGAGGTCACAGGGGAAAGGATTCGAGACAAGATCGCCGCTTCGAAGAAGAAAGGCATGTGGATGGGCGGCCTGGTGCCTCTGGGCTACGACCTCAAGGGCAGACAGTTGGTCGTCAACCCGAAAGAGGCAAAGATCGTTCAGGAGATTTTCTCTCAATACCTGAGGCTTGGATCTGTCGCTGAGTTAAAACGCTACCTGGATCAGAAACGGGTTCGGACCAAGCCTCGCACCTCGGCCGGAGGACGCACATTCGGCGGCGAGCCGTACGCACGGGGTGGCTTGTATAAGCTCCTCAGAAATGAGGTCTACATCGGAAAGATCGCCCACCGGGGGCAATCCTATGACGGTCAGCAGCCGGCGATCATCGAGCCGGAGATCTGGAGCAAGGTTTCGACGTTACTGGCGAACAACAACGACGGACAACGGACGCGAGGTCGCCGAGCCGCTTCGAGTGCGCTGATCGGCATCCTCTTTGACGAACAGGGCAACCGCTACACGCCGACTCACTCGGTCAAGAGTGGCAGGAGATACCGCTATTACACGTCGCAGGCTGTCATCCGGAAGCAACGGAAACCGTCCCACCTGGACCGGATCCCGGCGCAGGAACTCGAACACCTGATCTACAGCAGAATCCACGCGCTGCTCAGCTCTCCAGAGGAACTCAGTTCCGCCTTTGCCGACTTAGCTCTGTCCGGAAAACAGTTCCAACGGATCGTCGAAGGTGCTCAGCAGCTGACGGCGACATGGCCCAAGCCGTCGTCACATCAATCAGCAGAACTAGTTCAAAGCGTCCTTCGGCGCGTTGTTGTGCGAGAGACGGCGGTAGAGATCGAGTTCGATATTGAGAGACTGGCCGCCAGGCTAGCCGGAGACGACAACGAAAGCTTCACCGTTAAGAACCCGCCGCCAGGATCTTCATCGCACTGTTTCCGCCTAACATGCCCGCTCCAGCTATCGCGCCGTCGCGGCGAGTTGCGACTGGTTCTGCCCAATAAACATCTTGCGGCGGAGCGACCTAATCATTCCATGGTTAGGGCCATCGCACGGTCTCTGCAATGGAAGGAACGGATCATTGCCGGAGAAGTCTACTGTAAGGAACAGCTGGCAATAGAGGCAAACATGAACGCAAGCTATATCGGCCGCATCCTTCGACTTGGTGCTTTGTCGCCTGATATGGTTGACTCGGTGACTCGTCACCACATGATTTCTGACCGCTCATTAACCCGCCGCGTTACCAAACTGCCGTTTGACTGGGCGAAACAGAAGGCCGCACTCGGATGATTAGACAAGGTGGCACGCCGGCGCGAAGCGCCACGCTCGTCGCAGACCCAGTCCCCGGAGATTACGCTTGAACGGACCCGAATGATACGGCATAGCCACGTTCACTAAGATCCTTAGAGAGCTTCACGAGACTGCACTTTGCGAAAAACGGCAACTTTTCAGCAGACCGACCAAGGGAAAGTAGGCAAAAGTGCCAGTCTCCATTTCTCGGCCTCGTCTTGAGCCACTCTGTGGTGGCTTTGGGTTGATATTGCTTGAAAACCTTGGCCAATTGTTTCCGATACTCATCGTCCGTGCTGAAAAGGAGCTCCGAAGTTCGCCCTGGATCTCGCTAGGTCATCCTGGGCAAGTGGCATCATTTATGTTTATGTTTTTGTCCAGCCCTATAGACTCGATGCCGCCTGCCAACAGCGCCCTCGGTCTATTGCTCCTGTTGGGGGCAGCCGTTGCGGTCTTTCTATACCTACGTTTCATCCCCGTGGCTTCTCGCGGCGGTATCCGTTTCTTTGTTTACCTAGGGCTGTTCATCATGGCTACCGCGCTTCTGACCTCGCTGTGCCGGGTTAACTATGGTATCGAGGAAGCCGCGACAATTCGGTATCGATTGCCGGCCCTCATATTCTGGGCCTGCATTATTGCGCTTACTTCCTCCCTCGGGACGTCAGGGATGCGTCCTGACTTTCGCTCTCTTGGCACTCCGATCATAGCCCTTCTGTTCGTCGCCCTTGCGCTTATTCCGGCCCAGCGGCCCACCATATCGCGCTTCGGCGATCTCAGTAGACAAATCGACAATGAGAGCATTGCACTGGTGCTCAGCGCATCCGACAGAACTTGTAGCGAATTGTTTCGCTTGAGACCCGATCTCGTTTGCGATTACCGACAATTCCTGCGGCAAAATCACCTATCGCTCTTTGCCGATCGCTCGTTTCACGGGAAGTGAAGCATCGGGAGGTAGAGCAGCTACGTCTTCATTGTTACTCCGCGCAAAGATCGCGCCGAGCCGGCGCGTTCGACCTCGTCTTTCTAGAAGGCACACGGCTCGTAGAAAGACAACCCGTGTGCAGCATCGTTATATGATGAGCATGCGGGATCGCATTGCCAAACAAAAGCCTCGTTACAGTTCCTCGGTAGCACCTGACATGCGCGAATGTACCGAACTCGATGATCCCCGCTATTAGAGGGCTCCTTCCAAGATTGAACCGAGAAACTGAAATCGAGCGATCCGACATTTCGAGTATTGCGTACATCGCTCTCACGAGAAGCGTCGGATTTGAGAGGACATGCAATGGCTGTTCTTCTAGCTCATTATCTGTCCGCTTCGATAAGCGCGGCTTCGAACTCCTCTTGGTTCTCTACAACGACGGGGGTCTCGCGCACCTCATCAAGCACCTGCGCCACGTCTAGCCTCAAACGTTTTCGAAAGTAATAGAGAAACGACCTTCGGATCGAGATTGCGATCTTTCCGTCATCCATGCAGTAATCCTGTGCCACAATCTTTTGTTGATTGACATTCAACAGCGGATTTGGCACAAGGATGACGCTGAAGAACTCGTGCCAATTCTCATCCCGGTTGCCCGGTACTTTCTGAGCTTCGTCGCCGTCGGCACTGATGCAGCGAGACAAAAGAAAATCCTTAAACCTCTGGTCCAGATGGCAGAACGCGCGTACATGCCACCTTAGTCCATCGTTCGCAAACGCGTGAGGGCTAATCCACCTCCAAAGAGGCTCGTCCCTTTCCGCATTCATTGATCGGTAAAGAACGCGCACTGCCCGCTGGCGACGAATCGCAACGAGAACCCTTCGTAACACGTCGACATCGATCCGTCTATGAGGCAGGGGCATAGATTCTGCTGCCGGTGTCCGCGAAAACCACACGTCCGCCGGATCGACCATCCGATCAGTAATACCTCGAAGGCGATTCAAGTACGGCTCGGCTTCCGGCTTCAAGAAACGCGGGGAAAACGTCGGAGCGGCAACATATCGCTTCTCGCTCTTGTCGTAGACAAGATTGCCAGCCGCGCACTCTCCGTATCGCTTTAAGTCGTTTGACGCCTGGGGCACCGAAACGCCAAACTGCTCTGTGATATCGGAACGATTGATGCCGCCCTCCCAGAACACCCTAAATTCAATGAATTCAAGGCGCTGCTCAACGCCCCAGCGGATATTGTGGTGAGAATCACGCATGCGTCCAGTTTGTATACCCTTTCACCCTGTTCCGTCAACATGAGCATAGTGTCTATATGGATAAGGAAACTTGACGTATTAAGTTAGTTTCCGTATGCTGAGGTTGAAGGAGCAAGTCAGATGTCTCTCTCTAATAGCAAGCTTTGCTATTACGACTCCAATGTGTTGCGGCTGTCCGCCGACAAGCGCACCGAGTACCATGCCCAGGTCGATCGCCTGATCAGCGAACTCAGCAGTAGTCTTCGTAACAAAGCCGAAATTAAGATCACCAAGGTCGTTAAAGCCGGCTCCTTCGCCAAGTTCACCATCCTGCGAAAGACCTCGCTAAACCCCGTAGATGTGGATGTCGTGTTCTATATTTCTGGCCGTGATATAGACCGAGAGACCCTCGATGGTCTCAACGACACGATCTACGATCTACTGGTCAACGTGTACCCCAACAAGGCTGTCGACGATTTCGAAATCCAGCGGAAAGCGTTGACGGTTTCCTTCGTTGGGAGTGGTCTTAGCGTCGATGTGGTTCCAGTGATCGAGGACACTTCTCGACCGGGCTACGGCTGGCAGTTTGACCGAGATGATCCGACGTCTCGACTGGAAACCTGCGCTCCATGCCAGATCGAGTTCGTTCGACACCGTAAGACAGAGGACAAAGACTTCCGCACATTAGTTCGTTTGGCAAAGCGCTGGCGGAACTATGCGGAGCTGAAGCCATTCAAGTCGTTTACGATCGAGCTCATTATGGCCTACCTCCTGGATAAGGAAGGCAGCCAAGGATCGATCGAGGAGAAGTTCAGGCGCTTCCTCCTGTACATCGCCCAATCCGAACTCAAGGAAAAGATCAGTTTTCCTGAGAACAGCAAACCGCTCGGCGTGTTCACTGATTCTGTGGTGATCATCGATCCGGTATACAGCCAAAACAATGTCGCTTCTCGCATCACTGAAGCCGAGCGGAAGCAGATTGTAGAAGCAGCAAAAGAAGCCTGGGAGACATCTCATTTCGCTTCGACCGAGAACGATGAAGCGATCTGGAAAGAAATCTTTGGGCCCGGATTCAAAACGGAGGACGACAACTAATGGGAGCTTCAACCGCCACCGTAACCAAGAGTTACACAACTGCGGATATCGAGAATGTCGTTCGTCGCTTCACTACAGACCTCAAGATGATTGCGCAGAGCTCCGGCGCAATTACAGAGAATGAGGCTCGCCAATACGGAGAGGACGTCGAGCTCCTCGCTAAGAGAGGATATCTGTACTCTGTTGACGTTACGTTGCTGCGCGGCGGCCCGAATGGCCTTGAAGAAAAGGCTGTGCAATACGTGGTGAATACGAGTGCCGGCAACCTGTCCTCCAGTCGTCCCGGTGGAACGCTCTGGCCTCGAGTGACAAACCCGTTCCTACGCATCGTTCTCTCTTATACATCCTCGTATGATGCGGCTGCGAAGGCCGCTTTGAAGCCTAAGCTAAATATCTCCTGGACGCCAACGAATGCTGATACGAGTCATTCATCTCTCACGCAAAACGGCTCACGAGACTATGCGAGCAACGGATGGGGCATGCAGAGAAAGGATTATGACGCGTGATTACCCCCACTATTTTCGAGCTCGAATTGGCCCTCCCAGACGACGGATTGATGACCAAGGAAAAGACGCTTCTCGGCTTTGAAGAGCGTTACGTTAGAGTTCGCGATCGGATACGCCTCTTGTTGAATCAATCCGAGATCAGCGCATGGAACCGAAGGTATCACTCAGGTCACCTTCAGCTCGCAGAACTCATCCGTGAGCAATATCCACTCGTTATCTTTCACGGAGATGTAGGCACCGGAAAGACGGAGACAGCGGAGTGCAGCGCAAATCGGCTCGTCAGGGAATCAGGTGTAGAGGATTCTACGCTCTTCAAGCTGAGTAACAGGGTCCGGGGTTCAGGTAAAGTTGGAGAAATGAGTGCTCTGGTCGCGGAGGGCTTCCAGAAAATTGCTTCCTCTGCAGGTAAGACGCGAAGGGCCGTGCTCATCATTGATGAAGGGGACTCGCTGGGCGCTGCTCGCTCCCAAGAGCACAGCCATCACGAGGATAAGGCCGCTGTAAACACGTTGATTCAAGGAATCGACAACCTGCGGCGGCATGGCGGCCGCATTGTCACCTTCCTCTGCACGAACAGACTTTGTGCGATCGACCCGGCTCTCTATCGACGAGCGGCACTGGTTGAGGAATTTCTTAGACCGAGCAATCAGCAACGTAAGGCCCTGTTTCAGATGGACCTTGCCGGGATGGATCTATCCAGTGGGCAAATCACGGAGCTCGTTCGTCTCACTGGCCCGCAAGAGAAGCTTCCGACTTGGACGTACTCTGATATCCGCACCCGCTTGTACCCGGAAGCCCTTTCCAAGGCATTTCCCACAAGGGCGCTCAAGTTCGAAGATCTGCTGGAAGCGGCGAAAACGACCCCACCATCTCCCGTAATTAAGGATCGCTAGAATGTCGAAATCCATTCTTGCCGGCCGCAAGATTCATATCGCCGGAAGCATCTCCACTGATTTAAACATTGCGTCGTCTGATGAAGTGGAGTCAGCGCGACTCTTCGTCTCGGCTCTTGTGACGGAACTTGTCAAAAAGAATGTCAGATTCGTGGTTCCGGTGGACGCAGAGAAGCTCCGGGAATGCGATTCCACGCCCATCTGTTTTGACTGGTTAGTCTGGAGGGCATTGCATGCCAATCTCGGTCATCGACTCGGGAATGCCGAAGAGCCATATGCAGTCGCTGTCCTGCATCACAAAACTGAACGGCAAATCCCTCCTGAGTTTGTAGCGTTGTGGGAAGAGATGCGCGAATCCGATGCAATCGCCATCGAAAACGTATCTCATTGGAACATGAACAGCAAGCGCATGGAGGCGCAGGCGAAAGAAGGGGATATCCTGATCACTCTGGGTGGTTCGGAAGGGGTTCTGTTTCTTGCCAATCTATACCATGAGGCCGGAAAGCCCGTGATACCGCTCAACTTTGAATTAACCGGCGATAACGAGGGCTCCTTGCGCCTTTTCAACATGGCCCTTGCTAGCCCACAGTCGAGCCGTTTTTTTCGGGTTACCAGCTCCAGCCCGCATACTTGGATAAACCGAATCAACTGGTCAAAATCAAAGTCAGTGGAAGCGCGTGTTCAATCCCTTCTTGAGTTACTCGAAGCGCTCGAGCCTCCACACGCGTTTGTGGTGCGACTTCTGAATCCGGATCATGCGGACTTCGCCGATGTGGAAACCTTCTTTGCGGAGATCGCTCAACCTGTCATAGAGTTCGAACTTGGCTACAAGATGCTTGTGGTGGACGGTGCTCAGCCGTTCAAGAATGCACGAATGGATCAGGAGATCTTCGACAAACTGCACCGAAGCTCTTTTGTGCTGGCAGACATCACCGGAGCCCGACCAAACTGTTTCATCGAGCTGGGATACGCTTTAGGGCGCGCTCTGCCGACGATGCTTAGCGTGAAGGAAGGTGCGTCACATCCGTTCGACATCGTTTCCGTGGCGGCGCTACATTGGAAGACTACTGGAACCCTTGACGAAAGGAGGGAAGCGTTTCGTAAACACTGGAAGGCGATCAAAAACCGCCCCGCCATTGTGAGTGCCGATCCGCTTGTCTGGTGACTATGAAATTGGAGCACTTCATCTCGGTCGATATTGAGGCAGCTGGCCCAATTCCGGGCGAATACAGCATGCTCTCTCTTGGAGCATGCTTGGTGGACGATGTTAGCCGCTCCTTCCACATTGAGTTTCAACCGATAAACCTGAATGCAGAGCCGAATGCTTTGAAGGTAACGGGGATCTCTCTTGAAGAGTTACAAGTCAGAGGAATCGCGCCGGCAGTTGCTATGCAGCGATTCCAGGACTGGATCACGGAGACTGTGGAGAGTGAGGACGTGCCGGTTTTTGTCGGATTCAATGCACCCTTTGACTGGTCCTTTGTCAACTATTATTTTCATCGGTTCCTGGGGCACAATCCATTCGGATTCGCGGCACTCGATATCAAAGCCTTCTATATGGGCAGATATGGAACTCACTGGCTCGACACAAAATCCAGCAAAATAGCAGCGGCCCTCGAAGTTGCTGAAGAGGGGGACCACAACGCTTTGCACGATGCTATCTACCAGGCTCGCCTCTTTAGCGTGATGCGAAGCCGAATTTAGCTGGCATTCGGGATGACTAGTGCCTCGGATCTTCGGGCCCGCGGGTCATACTGATCGCGTGAATATGAGTAAGTTACCATCCCTAGCCGTACGACCGTGCAGCCGCTTCAGAGCTAGAATGAACGGCTATCTTGATGGCTGGTCATCTTAAAATAGCACCTTTCCAGGAGCGGAGGCATAGACGCATGAAACCAGTGACATTAAACGAAGCCGTAAGTGCATGGCACGAACTTAAAGAGCTTGTGCGAGTGCGGGTTGAAACGCAGCCACCGTCGGAGCACAAACTGCAATGGCTGGCAAGCAGCAAGTTGGTATTAAGTGGTCCGTGGCAAGTGGAAGCGCAATTCGCCGACGTCCGTGCTCAGTTCGAGGTCAGATATCAGCGATTCGGAGCGGCCTTGGGCCAGGCCAATATTGAGGTTCCAATCGGAGTTCGGATTAAAGGCCCAGAGGTGTGGGGCCTAACTCCAGTATGGGGGGATACACATATCTTCTGGCGTCTCAACGACGTTTACGACATCACTCCAGACAGCTTGGTGACACGCGTCCTGGACCGACTAGCGACCTACTATCAGGAGTATAAGCTGCATGCAATTACATAATCGGAAATGTGAGCACCATTAAGTCTTGATCTGTGGGCCTTGCCGGCATGTTTTCATGTCAAGCACAACTTCTACAATTTCACGATTATCGACCCGACCAGTAGGGCGCACGGCGATACGCTAATCAAAAGTGCTCGGCTTTCGCCTTACTTTTGTGGCGAATATAAGGCGAACTTGATACACTCTGGCTGGAAGGAAGGTTGTTCTAATGCCTAAGCCAGGGAGAAGGAACAGCAACCTTCATTCTTAGTTGAATGGACAATACACTGCCCGATGGCGCCTTCGCATATGCAGCCCCTACGTCGAATGCGTTTACAGCACTCCGGGGTTACGGCAGAGCCAGTTTTTTCCAAGAGCACCAACATTGCCGCAGACCCACCGGCCTTTGCCACCTTGCGTGAAGGACACCGAGACACTTCGTCTTAGTATTCGTTAGCTGAAGACTCTGCGAACCGACCAAAGGTTTCGTGCGAAGATTACCAGCAGCGAATCGCCGAGTGCGACCAGCAGTTGCAGAAACACCTGGCCAGCTTTGCCGATAATTCTTCGCCTCAAGCACGTCTCGCGGAGCCCAAGAAAAAGAAGGCCAAACCTGCCAAGAACGCACCTCGCTTTGACCTCAGCACGAACTACAGCGCATCAGCGGAGTCGGCCTAACCCGCATCGATGGTATTGATGTGATGGTGGCACAAACTGTCAAACTGTAATCAGCGAAGTGAGATTCGATATGGGCCGGTGGAAAACCGAAGCTCACTTTGCTTCCTGGTTAGGACTCTCACCCGATAATCAGATCAGCGGAGACAAGGTGCTACGGAAAGGAACGCGGCGTGTGGTCAACCGCACCGCCACCGCGCTACGACAGGCCGCCAACACCTGCTGCGGAGCCAAACCTTTCTCGGAGCTCAATACCGCCGGCTGCGCAGCAAACTCGGGGCCCCCAAAGCGATTACCGCCATGGCCCACAGACTCTCGCCTGGTCTATCGCATGCTGAAACACGGCCAAGCCTATGTCGACAAAGGAGCTGAGTACTATAAACACAGATACCGAAACCAGCAAATCCACCGCACTTCGCAAGAGGGCAGCCAAGCTTGGCTTCCAGATCACGGAGCCCCAAGCTTGATCCCGTCAACAAGGACGGTTTCTGGAGAGCGAAGTGGCGCTTTCTCAAAAGCGAATGCCGAATTACGCTCTTGACAACGCCGACATTGTCGGAGAGGCGATTTTACGCCAGTGAATGCGACCACTCGGTCCACAACTCTAAGTCCTTTATCACTTTGGGGCGTGTTTCAGACACTATAAGTCGCAATTTGTTCACATCTCTTGCCATCTCATTGCGATAAACTTCTTTTGACTTGGAGGCAGTGGTTGCAACAAAGCATTTGGCGAATGTTCTTTCGGTTCATGCTTCGCGGTTGCCGGCAGCGGCGACGGCGGCACAAAGATGGCCCAGGGTTGCAACGATTCATCTGGACGACAGTGTTTCTTGATCATGCATATATTGATTTCTGCGGTTTCCAGATTTGAAAGTCCCACAGGCATATGTCGGCACGCTGCAAACCTCGCTCAAGTCCTAGAGGCAAGGCCTGAGATTCGACGCATCAGCTTCGCCACCGGAACTTGGCAAAAAGGGTACTATCGCGACGGTCTTGGCCTCGCTGACAGCGAAAAGATCAAGCTCCTCCCGATTTCGATAGGAAACAACTCACTGGATCGCAACCTGTGGTTCATGCGTGAACTACCAAGGCTTTCGAAGGCAATCGCCGCAGATATAGTCCATCTTTCTTTTCCAGTACCCATAACGGGTCGATCCTTCTCGTGCAAGAGTGTCGTCACAGTGCACGACCTATACCCTTACGACATTCCCGAAAATTTTGGATTTCCCCAGGTTCTGCTCAACCGCAAATTCCTACGTATGGCAGTTACCAATGCGGACGCTATCGCATGCGTATCGCAAACCACACTGTGCCGTCTGTGCGAACTGTTTCCCAAAGCGCAGTACAAGGCCGCCAAGATTTTCAACGTAGTTCAGCCGTGGCGAGGCATTCCGAGAGCGCTCGAGGGTTTACGCTTCAGGTGCTTCGTCTTGACTGTCGCGCAACATCGGCAAAACAAGAATCTCCTGCTGGCGGTTGAAGGCTTCGAGCACCTGCGGCAGCGCGGAATTGTTCCACGAGATTCGGGACTCGTAATCGTAGGCAGTTCAGGGCCGGCAACTGAGTCCTTAAAGCAAGCGATCGCTGAAAGACGACTCCAGAATTCGGTTCAGATGGCATCGGCAATCTCTGAGGGCGAACTCCGCTGGCTGTATGAGAATTGCTTGCTTTTCATGGCGACATCGCGCACTGAAGGGTTCTGCCTTCCGTTGGTCGAAGCGATGTTTGCAGGGTGTCGCATTGTCTGCTCCGACATCCCGATTTTTCGCGAGATTGGCTCTTCGGAGTGTGCTTACTTCGAGTTAAAACAGTCTCCGGTGGAAGGGCTGTTATCGGCGGCTAGAAAGGTATGTGAGCATGCCAGTCGACAGCATCAGACAAGAGCGATCGAGTTCTCTCCTGAAGCCATCGGTGCACAGTATTCTGAGTTATATTGCAAACTTGTTGGGCGCAGCAGTCAGGAGAAAATCGTAGAATGTCACTAAAATCGCATCGACGTGATTGGGAAGAACTGGCCACAATCGATGCGAAGTGGTCTGTACTGACCAATCCAGGGAAGAGAAACTCTTGGGGAGATTCGGAGTTTTTCGCAACCGGCGAATGCGAAGTGGGGCAGTTGATCCAGACGCTTCAGGGACTCAGCTACCCTAAACTCTTCAAGAATGCTCTCGACTTCGGGTGTGGAGTTGGCCGGTTGACACTGCCGCTATCCCACAGATTCGAGAATACCTGGGGAATTGATATTTCAGCACCGATGCTTGAGCAGGCGAAAGCTAGCGTCCCGCTTGCGCGCTTTTTGCTAAACGATTCAAACCGTCTACCGTTCGCGGACGGCACTTTCGACCTTGTCTACACGGCAATGGTTCTCCAGCATCTGCCGCATCCGCGCCTTATATCCGGCTACATTGGCGAATTTCTCAGAATTATCGGCGTGAGAGGGATAGCCGTGTTCCACGTTCCAACGCATGTTGAACTGATACACCGCATCCAACCTCGTCGGCGACTCTATACTTTACTTCGCGCATGTGGAATCGAGCCTGGCAAGCTCGTAAGCCTGAATCTCACGCCCATGCGTGTCATAGGTCTACCGGAGAAGCGAATTCTGGACGTCGTCTGTCGCTCGAGTTGTCGGATCATTCACGTTGATAATGAGTCGCACCCCGTGCGAGGGACGATTTCCAAGACCTTTTACGTTGTGGGAGGGTAACCGCGACGAGAACGAGAAGCTCTTTTCTAGCTTCCTCTTGCAGCCATGCGGGGAACCATACAGTAGCGTAGACGATCTGGGACGGCCCGCCGACTGCTTTTATGATTAAGGGGATCTCACGACAATAGTCCGCGAAGACCGAATCCGGCGGGTGTTTTAGTCCCCTGCGAGGTCAAGTCTGCGGATTTGTCTGGATGCAGAGCACTTCATCTTCGGATGATCGAAGCAGTAGAGGTCAAAGAGACGCTTCAACCACAGAGCTTCTCTGTAGGGCCGGAACTCACTCACCCAATCGGCTCGGTCAAACTGCCGAGTCAGGTTGTTTCGGTTGAACTCCTCCATTGCAGCCAGTTCACCGGCGCAGCGGGGCACGCCAAAGCACAAGATGTCGTCCAGATAAACTGAGGCGATCGGCAAGAGTGCCTCGGCATTGCAATTTGCAAGACTGTCCAAAATCCAGTCGGTAGAGGAATAGTAGTCAACGTCAATTGAAATGAACCCTATTGGTGCCCGGTGTTCGCTGCGCAACCACTCACGAAACGTGTATCGTATGTCCCCAAGGACTAGTTCGGCGCGACCCTCCAAACGCCTCTGTAACGCGGAAGGATCGCCGGGATAGTCTCCCGGACTGTAAAGCCAAGGCGCGTCTCGCCAATCGTCAACTGGGGGTAATCCCACGCCTGTATCAAACCCGACCACATCAACTTGGATTCCCGTGTGGTGCTTGATCTGTTGCGCATGGCTGGCGAGCGAAATCAGCCCATTACCGCCCGCAACTCCGAATTCGATTGCGGTGAACTTCTTCTCGTCGAACGTGTCGGCGTAGCCACGAGCGGTTTGTAGCCCCGCAGCGTACTGCGAGTATGGAAGCGCGTCGAACAGAGCTTTCTGTTCCCATGTGCCAACGCCGGCCTTCAGAATTGCGCGACAAAAGAAGCGGAACGGTGGTTCGTTCAACATGGCTCTGAAGCGAGGCTTGCGCTTGTTGCGAATCATGAGCTCGTGTCCGTTGATCTGTTGGATTCTAACTCCACACGTTTGATCTGATGTCACGGTGTTGTAGCGGAACTGTCAGAATTCTAAGGAAAACTGCGTGGGGATATGCTCGTGGGCGTAAACAGCCATTTCACAAGTTGCCCCAAAACAGCACGCCACCAGCTGGATTATTCATGCTAAGGTGCCGATCAAACCGCACTGCCGATTCTGGGTTCAGAGAATAGCGTCGTAGATTCAAGCATCAATTTCGACCCACCGCTTCTCTGGTGCGCTTCCATATTCGAAAAGCCCGATTCGGCGCGCCAATGTGCGCAGTTTATGACGGCAATCGGTGATCACTCGGTTAATGACGACTCAATGGCGGGCAAAGCAGGATACGAACTCACGGTACGGTTCAGTTGTTCTCGCAAAGTCTGCCAATAGGGGCAGTTGCGCGCGATTGGTCTCTCAAGATATTCAGCCCAGAGAATTTGACTGTCGACACCCGAATTATCTGGTGCGGTTTCAGAGCGAACGCTGAGCGAACCTCATTCGCCTTGTGTTCGGGTCCGGCGGCCGTCGCGATAGAACATGTTGCAGCACGGTTCGCACATTGAGAAACCGGTCCCCCTAACATACAGGCGGAGGTAACTTATGCTATGGCGAGTGGCTGTTGAAAAAGTCACTTCCGCAGAGATGATATCCCCTGGTGTGATTGGGCGCTGGGGTTCTTGTTTTGTTTGTGGTCGGTTCTGCTTAGGCGGCTGCAGGGAGAGCCGGATTTGGAGTTTGGCTGAGGAAGCGCACCAGTCGTTTGATGTTCTGGGCAGCCGCTGCCAGGAAGAACTGCTCACGAACAAACTTCATCCTGCGTAGCCGCAAGCGACGCAGTCCTATCTGATTCTTGAGTTCCGCGAAGAGGGCTTCCACTTTCTTTCTTTGGCGTTGTGCGTTAGCGAACTGTGGCGTGTTGACTAACTCGCGAGCGCGTTGCCGGGCGGGCTCGTGGATGTGGATGGCGAGATACTTGTACTGGCCCGTGGTGCATTGCGCCTTTTGCGAACACGCACCGCAACGCTTGCGGTTTCCGATGTAGGCGTGGGTTCGATTCCTGACATTCAAACCGACGAAGTTGAGTGGTTGGCCAGCTGGACAGAGGTAGCTGTTGCTTTGGGGAAGATAAGTAAAACGCTCGGGACCATAGAGCGGACTGTTCTTGCGGAGAGCACTGTCCCGCGTGCGCATGTACGGTGTGATGTCCCGCTCCATTAACCACTGCAGGAACTGGCCGTTGCCGTAGGTGGCATCGGCGGCCACCGTTGCAGGTTCGCGCCCTTGCCATTCCGCGAAGCGAGCGATCATGTCTTGAGCGGCTACGGTCTCCTGGCTCATCCGGGCCGCAGTCCCTTGCACCCCTACGATCACGCAGCTGGCATTGTCCACCAGATAGTTGTCGTAGTAACCCAGCCGGGCCGGAGTGCCGCCCTTGGTAGCGTAGGTCGAGTCCGGATCGGTGGTGGATACTTGTTCTTGTTCATGCACCGGCTCTTCCACCGGATTCTGTTCTTCTAGTTCAGACAGATACTGGCGCAGGGTTTGCTTGACTTGGGCTGCTTCGGCCAACTGTTCGCGCGGGATCCGGCTCTGCTTAGACACATTGGCCTCGACGAAACTTCCGTCCACCGAGAGGTTGTCCCCGCACACCAGTCCCACCTCCATGCACTGCTGCACGATCTGCTCAAAAAGCTGCTGGAACAGCTTCGACTCCTGAAACCTTCCGTGCCGGTTCTTGGAGAAGGTGGAGTGATGCGGAATCTCCTGATCGAACCCTAGCCCCGTGAACCAGCGCCATGCCAGATGCATGCGCAGTTCTTCCACCAACTTGCGCTCGCTGCTGATGCCGTACAGGTAGCCAATCAGCAGGATGCGCAGCAGAAGTTCGGGGTCGATGGACGGTCGCCCCGTGTCGCTGTAGCTGTCCTTCAGCCGCTCGCGGACAAAGGCGAAGCTGACGTGCTCATCGATGAGACGCAGTAGGTGGTTCTTAGGAATGCAATCGTCGAGTTTGAAGTAATAGAACAGCGATTCTGAACGGGCGTGTTGCCCCATCATGATCAGCAGGCCTCCGCGAGTGAAGATCCCGCAGTACATGGAACCAATGCTTCCTTGTACCGCGCTTTACCTGCTTATCAGAGTGACTTTTTCAACACCCACAGGCGATTACACTCAAAACCCCCACCAGGGGTCAATGCATTATGAGAGAGCGGCCCGAATACGCAATGGGGCAGCGCAGAACGAAAGGAACAGGTAGGCAAATCAGCTGAAGAATGGCACTTTGCCTTGAGGGGAAGACTCCGTTGAGCACGATGTTTTCTTTCCCTCAAGGAGGCAGCTCGAATGAGTCGCGAGATCAAGTATATCGGTATGGACGTGCACAAGGAAGCGACCGTGATTGCCGTTCTGAGCGGCGGTGGCACGCTGGTGATGGAGTCGATTGTGGAAACCAAAGCCAGCAGCATTCTGCAGTTTATCCAGGGTCTGCGGGGCGAGTTGCATGTGACCTGGGAAGAAGGGACCTGGGCAGCTTGGCTGTACGATCTGCTGCAACCCCAAGTCACGCGAGTGCTGGTCTGCGATCCGCGGCGCAATGCCTTATTAAAGGAAGGCAGCAAGAGCGACAAGGTAGATGCGCGTAAGCTGGCCGACTTGCTACGCACGGGCATGCTGCGGCCGGTCTACCACGGAGAACACGGACTGCGAACGCTTCGCGAACTGGGGCGCAGTTACCAGATCATCAACCAGGATCTGAACCGGGTGATGAATCGGATCAAAGCTCTGTATCGTGGCTGGAGCATTCCCTGTGCAGGTACTCAGGTCTATGCTCCGCGCTATCGCGAGGAGTGGTTGCACAAGATCGAGCACGCGGGGGTGCGCCGGCGAGCCGAGTTGCTCTATCAGCAGTTAGACGGATTGCAGACGCTACGACGAACCCTGCGTCCTGAGTTATTGGCGGAGAGTCGGAAACATAAAGCCTCGAAGCTGCTGCGCCAGATTCCCTGTATCGGTCCGATTCGTGCCGCCCGCTTGCTGGCACTGATGCAAACGCCGCACCGCTTCCGGAGCAAGCGGCAACTCTGGACTTATAGTGGCCTGGGTATTGAAATCCGCGACAGTGCGCAATATCGCTACGTGCTCGGACAACTGCAACGTACGAAAAAACCGCAGCAGATTCGCGGTCTGAATCAGAATCACAACCATGAGATGAAAGAGATCTTCAAGGGCGCCGCCACCCGAGCCAGCTGTGGGGTAGGACCGTTGCGCGACTTCTATGTGGCCTTGCTGGCGAAAGGCATGCGGCCCGAGATGGCACGGCTGACGTTAGCCCGAAAGATCGCGGCCATCGCTTTAACACTTTGGAAAAAGGAGGAACGTTTCGACGCTGAACAACTGAAGCCGCAAGCAGCTTGAGCGTTGCACAGAACTCAGAGGTCTCCCAGGTTTCACGACTCGGTGGTGGCCCATCGGTTCCTGCGATGCTCGGGTTCGAGGGAGAGTATCCATGCACTCATTAGGCGTTCGGGTGCTGACATCAGCACCCAGTCTCCGAGTCAATCCTATGCCCCCTCGGATAACCCAAA
>Ga0210396_10001790_pt1 | contig 22549 bp, 21 predicted proteins | sample IncBWH17OmetaG_FD_155466 | JGI IMG/M metagenome (GOLD analysis project Ga0210396, IMG submission 155466) | Forest soil microbial communities from Barre Woods Harvard Forest LTER site, Petersham, Massachusetts, United States - Inc-BW-H-17-O ... | reverse complement strand
CTCATCCACAGGACCGCCACGGGGTCGCGGCGTACTCCCTGGAGGGGTCGGGCGTGACCCGCGCCGACCTGGAACCGATCTTCGACGAATACCTGTCGCTGTTCGAAATCGAACTGGAGGGAGACGGCACATGAAGGCGGCCGTGACCACCGACGATCACGAGTTCGAGGTCGTCGACCTTCCCGATCCCACGCCCGAACCCGACCAGTTGGTCATCCGCGTCGCGGCGTGCGGCGTATGCGGGTCCGACATCAAGGCCCAGCCCTTCGCGCCAGCCGGGATGGTGCTGGGCCACGAACTCGGCGGCGAAGTCGTCGCGGTCGGGCCGCGCGCCGACGGTTGGCACGAGGGGGCCAACGTCGCTGTGCTGCCAGTGATTTCGTGTGGATCGTGCCAGTACTGCAGCGCGGGTCTGGTATCGCACTGCCCGGAGGCGAGGTATATCGGGATGGGCCCGGCGGGCGGATTCGCCGAGTATGCCGCCGTTCCCGCGCGCCACTGCTTCGCACTCCCCGCGGAAGTGCCCGCGGCCTACTCGGCGTTGGTGGAACCGTTCGCCGTCGGATTGCACGGTGTGCACAGCGCCGAGATCGGTCCGGGCGACGACGTGCTTATTGTCGGTGCGGGCGGGGTCGGTCTAACCACCCTCGTGTGGGCGCTGCACAAGGGCGCCGCGCGCGTCACGGTGGTCGATCCCGACGCGCAGCGGCGCGACTCAGCGAGTTCGATGGGCGCCACCGATGTGGTCGCGTCTGTGTCCGAGGCCGATCTTGGGGCTTACGACGACGTCGTCGAATGCGTCGGACGTCCCGAGCTTGTGCAGGCCTGCCAGCCGGCCCTGCGGCCGCGGGGCACCCTGGTCGTTTCCGGTGCCTGCGCCGAGGCGACCACCATCGAGCCCATCACCGCGCTACTCAAGGAGCTCACCGTCCGGTACTCCGTCGCCTACTCGACCGACGAATTCCGAGAGGTGGTCGCCGCGTTCAGCGATGGTTGGATCGACCCGACCCCAACGGTCGGGCCGACATTCGGGTTGGACCGCGTCGCCGAAGCGTTCGATGCGGTCCGTGAGGCACGGGTGCAGGGAAGGGTTTCGGTAACGCCATGACCGCCACCATCGGAGACGACGCAGAACTTCCGCTGATTCCGAGGCCGCGAGCGGCGGGCTGCCCGCTGGCGCCTCCCCCGGAATTCACCAAGTGGCGCCGGGCGTCGGGCATGCAACGGGCCATGTGGCAGGGCCGGCCGACCTGGGTGGTAAGTCGCTATGAGGACATCCGCTCGTCGCTGGTCGATCCGCGTCTGAGTGCGGAAACGATCAAGACGCGGCTGCGCGCGGCGGGCGTCACCGGCGACATGCCGGTGATCTTCGCGCGGATCGACGATCCGGAACATAATCGGTTGCGCCGCATGATGGCTCGCGATTTCACCTGGCGGCGCGCGGAGGCGATGCGGCCGCAGATCCAAGAGCTGGTCGACCGCTTCCTGGACACGATGATCGAAGGCGGGCCGCCGGCCGATCTGGTGCGGGACTTCGCGTTGCCGGTACCGTCGTTGGTCATCTCACAATTGCTCGGCGTGCCCTACAGCGATCACGAATTCTTCCAGCAGCAGAGCACGATCGGACTCGACGCCAGGTCATCCGACGACCAGAAGGCGGCGGCCATCACGGCGCTCTTCGGGTACATGTTCGAGCTGGTGGAACGCAAGGAGCGCGAGCCGGGCGACGATCTGATCAGCCGGCTGATCACCGACTACGTCGCCTCGGGTGAACTGAGCCGCGAGACGGCGGCAATGAACGGCATGATATTGCTGCAGGCCGGACACGAAACCACGGCGAGCATGATCGCACTGGGAACCGTTGCGCTGCTCGAACATTCTGATGTATTCGCCCTGCTTGGCCGCACCGATGATGCAGCCGTCACCGCCAACATCGTCGAAGAGCTGATGCGCTACCTCACCATCTTGCACAGCCAGGTGGATCGCGTGGCCACCGAGGACCTCAGCATCGGCGGCGAGTCCATCCGCGCCGGCGATTTCCTGTTGATGAATCTGCCCGCCGCGAACTGGGACCCTGATTTCGTCGACGACCCGACCAGCTTCGACGTCGCGCGAAACCCGCGCGGCCACTTGGGCTTCGGCTTCGGCGTGCATCAATGCATCGGACAACATCTCGCCCGCACCGAGATGCAGATCGCGCTCTCCACACTGGCGCGCCGGCTGCCAAACCTGAAGCTGGCCGTTGCGGCTGACGAGCTGCGGTTCCAGAACGAACAGGAAATCTACGGTATCGAGGAACTGCCGATCACCTGGTGAGCCGATGATCAGCCGCCACACCGGCGATCACCGAGTGCAGATATTTTTCCAGGCTCTTGGCGCTGTCCAAATCGGTTAAGCCGTAAGCCAGCCGGAAGAGGAATCCGCCGAGAAATGTGGCCACGGCGAACGCCTGCTCCTTGATCAGTTCGTGGTCGGTCGGCGTACCGATCGGCTGAACCTGTGCGACCGCCGCTTCGCTGATCGCGACGAACTGATCCATCAGATCGTCGAAGACCGTGCCCAGGTCGGGGTCACGGGAGGCGATCATTATGAGCTCGAACCGAGCCCGCGCCCGCGAACGCTCCGGCTCGACAGCGGTGCGCATTGCCTGGGCGGCCAGCGTTGATAACAGCGAATCGACCTCGCCGTCCCCGGTCGCATTGACCGCCGCGGTGAAATCGGCGATGTCGAGCTCGATTACACGGTCCATGGCACCGCGCAGTAAAGCAGCCCTGGTCTGGTAATAGAAGGACGTGGTCCCGTCGGCGAAACCCGCATGCCGGTCCACACGCAGGTGGGTCAGCCCCCGTGCACCGTCCGCTGCCAATAGTGCGATTGCCGCATCGCAAAGGTCGCGGCGCCGCTGCTCAGCCTTGGGTTTTCTTGTTGTCATCGCAGTCCAGGCAGTCTAGCGACGTCGGGAACGAACACCCCGGGCTAGGAGCGGCTCACCCATGCCGCGGAGTCGCGAGTCTAACAAACGGCACCCCAACATGGCCGGCACGCGAAACATCCCAGCGCGAATCGGCGGTGTGTCGTCGTGGCATAACTACGAGTGAGAGATGGAGGCGTCGGCATCGGCCTCAGCTGCTGCGGTCAGTTGGGTGATGGCCATGTCGAATGGCTCGGGGCTGCGCAACACACGGCCGAGGATGAGGGCTCCCTCCACACTGGACCACACATTGGTTGCCAGCTGCACGGCCCTGTCGTGGGTGAGGCCCTTTTCTGCGAGGCGTGCGGCCAGCGTGGTGATCAGATCCTGGAAGGCGCGCCGCGTCGCATCGCTGAGCTGATCGGACGCGGGCGTCGACTCGATGACGATGGGAGCCATCGCGCAGCCCTCGCGGTAATTGCTTGAGACCAGGTCGTCGCGTTCGCGGCCGATGAACGCCGCGATCAGTTCCGCCGCGGTGCGGGTGGTGGCTGCCGCGCGGTTGATGTCTGCGATGCGGTCGGAGGCGTGCAAGAGGGTGACCTCGGTGGCGAGCTCTTCCTTTCCGCCGGGGAAGTGAAAGTAGATCGAACCGCGCGGGGCGGCGCTCTCGGTGACGACGTCCGACAGAGCAGTGCCGAGATATCCGTGTTCGCGAAACAGGCGGCGCGCGGCGGCGATCATCCGTTCCTTGCTGTCGGTCTTCTTTGGCATGTCGTCCATCATACATAGTTCTTGACACTTGATCGAATCACTCTGTAACATCGGCGATAGTTCTAAGTATGACGCCCGACATAATATACTCAGTAGCGCCAGCTAGAACCCAACCCCGCTGGGCGCGAGCCGGGCGGACCGATTGTCGGTGCTGACGGTGCAGCACCGACCTATGGAAAGGAACGACATGCCCGTCTATCAGTGCTATAGCCCAAAGGGTCTGCTGACCGAGTCGGCGAAGACGAAGATCGCCGAAGAGATGACCACCATGTACTGCGACGCCACCGGAGCACCGGCGTCATGGGTCAACGTCTTGTTCCACGAACTTCCCGACGGCGAGTGCTTCGTAGGCGGCAAACCGGCAACGCAATCTTTGATTCTCGGCATCAACCGCCACGGGCGTGACCTCGAAACGCGACGGGCGATGCTACGTCAGCTCTCGCAGATCTGGACGCGTAACTCGGGCCAGTCGGAAGCCGACCTATGGATCTCGGTGACCGAAATCGATCACACGAATGTCATGGATGACGGGTTATTCATTCCTGAGCCCGGCCACGAGCACGAATGGTTCGAGGAAAACCGGGCCAGGCTGGCCGAATTGGGAATCGCGGTATGACACGCTCGCGACCTCCTGGGGAACGCGGCGCGTCAATCGACTTCACTATGCCACTTACATTGCCTTCCAAGGCATTTGGGCAACGACAATAATCAGGAAATACCATGACTCAATCACTGAATGGAACGATCGAGACAATCTCGCATCAGGTCGACCGGTTGACGATCCAGATCGCCAACACGTTCGATGGGTTCAGGAATCGCTATGAGCAAGCGGTGCCCGTATTCCAGAGCCAACGGTTCGAATCCCTGGTCGAGAGGCGCGTCGACTGGCAGACCGTTCTAGAGGCCACCGCAGAGAACGCGCCACACGACTTTATTCTGTACTGGTCACACGACTTCACGTCGCTGATGCGTCTGGCCGGAGACCGCGGCCGTTGTGTCGAGTACCTGATGGGCAATCACACCATTGCGCAAAAAATGTACCGTTACAACCCGGCCATTTTGCTCTATGCACCCTTACGCACCGCCATTGTGGAAGACACCGACGGTGCCACTTGGTTCACCGTGGACCAACCCAGCACCCGGTTCAGCAGCTTCGGCACACCTCAAATCACCGAGGTAGGAATCGAGTTGGATCACAAGCTTGCCGCACTGCTGGAGCACCTAGATACTCCGGTGCCAGCCGCACTCACCCAATCATGAGCAAGGCCAACGCTTTTCCCTCTGGTCTTTACCTCGCCACCACGGCAGCCGTCCAGAAGGGCCCATCGAAGGAGTAGTGATGGAATTCGCAAAATTTGGCCGCACCGGTCTGGTGGTCTCCCGCCTTTGCCTTGGCACCGGGACATTCGGAACGCAGGCCGACGAAGCGGTGGCTTATCAGATGCTTGACAAAGCCGCCGCTGCCGGAGTGAATTTCATTGACACAGCTGACATCTACCCGATGGGACCCGATCGTGGCGTCGCAGGACGCGCCGAGCAGATCGTCGGGCGGTGGCTTCGGGGCAAACGAGACCAATTCATCATCGCAACCAAGGCGGGCGGCCCCATGGGTCCCGCGCCCTGGCAACGGGGCGGCTCGCGCAAACACCTTCTCGATGCAATCGACGAATCACTGAAGCGCCTCGGCACCGATTATGTCGATCTGTACCAACTTCACTCCGATGATCCCGAGACCCCGCTGGATGAAACCCTTGAGGCGCTCGACGCAATCGTCAGAGCGGGCAAGGCGCGCTACATCGGTGTGTCGAACTTTCTCGCCTACCGACTGGCCAGGGCGACCGGGCGTGCCGAGTCGTTGCACCTCACTGGCCTGGCCTCCGTCCAGAACCGCTACAGCCTGCTTTTCCGACAAATCGAGCAGGAGCTTCTTCCGTTGGCACGCGAAGAGGGCATCGCGGTGATTCCATTCAACCCGCTCGCCGGTGGCCTGCTGAGCGGGAAGTACCGGTTCGACGACAAGCCGACCGAGGGCAGGTTTTCGGCCGAACTCGGGCAACAGTTTGGCGACCTGTATCGCGAGCGGTACTGGCATCAGCAGCAATTCGAATCCGTCGAACACATGAAGACCCTCGCGGGAGAGATCGGCGAGCCGCTGGCCAAACTTGCGATCGCATGGGTACTCGCTAACCCCACCGTCACGTCGACCATCCTGGGCGCGAGTCGGCCCGACCAACTGACCGACACCCTCGGAGCAGTCGACCTCGAGGTGACTGCCGACCTAAAAACGAAGCTCGATGACATCAGTGGCCAATACCGCTGGTGCTGATGTCGAGGTCTAAGGGCAACCCGTCCCCTCCCAGGATGCCGCCCGTGGGCAGCGACAATCGTCTTGTGGTGGTGATGACCGTGGCCGTGGTCGGCTTCTTCGGCGGGCTTGTGCGCGACGGCCGTCTCGTGGAGCCAGATTGGGCAGCCAGCCCTCGCTAGCCTGGCACCGCGGTGATGCTTTCGCTAGCGAGACGAACCCGATCCGAACTAACCCGGGCTTCAATCCTTCAAGGAGAGGTGCATGACAATTCACCAGACCGACTATGACGGGGCGTCGTCCGAGGGCACGGTGACCGTGACGGAGGCCGGTTCGGGGACTTATACGCAACAGATCACCGCCGGCCATCACCGGTTGGTCGCCGACGAGCCAAAGCCGATTGGCGACGACGCAGGGCCAAACCCGTACGATCTGCTACTGGCTGCGCTCGGCGCGTGTACCTCAATGACGGTGCGGATGTACGCCGACCGCAGGGGCTGGCCACTCGAGCGGGTTCAAGTGACGTTGCGGCACTCGCGCATTCACGCACAGGACTGCGCCGACTGCGAGACCACCAACGGATGGATCGATCATATTGATCGCCACATCGAAATAGCCGGCGACCTCGACGACATTCAACGGCAACGGTTGCTGGACATCTCCGAACGTTGCCCTGTTCATCAGACCCTGACCTCGGAGGTCCACATCACGACCTCCTTGCAGTGACAGCCGGCCAGGCAAGCCGCCCGCGCTTATCGCCCAAACGGCGTTAGGTTTACCCGCACGCGGCGCTCCGCGGCGATTACATCCAACCGTCTCACTCCACGACGAAGACGGGGATTTTCCTCGTCGTCAGCGACTGCAATTCGATGTAGCGGGGATAAGCTTCGGTTCCCCTCTGCCACCACTCTTCTCGCTCGGCCCCATGAAGCTCGCGGGCCGTCAGCTCGAACACCCTGTCTCCGTCCTGCACCGTGACCTTCGGGTTAGCCCGGAGGTTGTAGACCCAGGAGGGGTTCGTTGGCCTCCCGCCGATGGAACCGACCATCGCGTAGCGCCCGTCCCTCTCCACCCGCATCAGCGGCACGTACCGCTTCTGCCCGGACTTCGCGCCCGTCACTGTGAAAAGGACGACGGGCCGATCCTCGATCACAACCCCGTCGGTAGTGCCTCGTTCCAGTATTAGTTCGGTCTGCTCCCGCACCCAATCGGTGGTGCTGAGCTGTACTTGATCCGCCATGCCCGCCTCAACATCTCGGCATCCCTAGCCATTCCCAACCACACACGACGATTCCGCGGTAAACGAAAACACCCCCTGAATCCGCACTGGGACCGCGGGCGTTTCGTAACTGCTTTACCTAGTGGTGGTGATGACGTGGCCGTGGTCGTCTGCCTCCTCGGCCGGCTTCTCGACAATCGCCGTCTCAATGGTGCTGGATTACAGCCAAACCCACTCGGGCCGGAGCCGCACACACAAGTTTCACACCCGCGGGCGAAATAGGTCCGCGTGACGCGGGGTTGCACCGGGTTGTGACCGCATCAGACACCGCCACCCCCGACCTCGGCCGATTCGGCTTCTTCGGACTTGGCGCCACCCGCGAACAAGCGCGGGAGATCGAACGGCTCGGCTACGGCACAATTTGGGTCGGGGGTTCGCCGCCCGCCGAATTGTCCGCCGTTGAGGCACTTTTGGAAGCGACGACCACCCTCAAGGTGGCCACCGGCATCGTCAATATCTGGACGGCGGCCGCCCAGCCCGTCGCCGAGTCATTCCACCGCATCAACGCCGCCTACCCGGGCCGCTTCGTGCTCGGCATCGGGGTTGGCCATCCCGAAGTCCAGGCGCAATACCGCAAGCCGTACGAAGCGCTGGTGTCGTACCTCGACGAACTCGACGAATACGGCGTGCCGGCCGATCAACGTGTGCTCGCCGCGCAAGGGCCGCGCGTACTCAGGCTGTCAGCCGAGCGCACGGCCGGGGCGCACCCGGCCAACGCCACACCCGAACACACCGCACAGGCTCGCGAGATTATCGGGCCGAATGCGCTGCTGCTCCCCGTGCACAATGTGGTGCTGTCCGCCCCGGACAAACACGGAGCCGAGGAAGCGCGGGCGATCGCGCGCACTGCGCTGGACCACTACTTCAGTCTGACGAACTACGTAAGTAGTTGGAAACGGCTCGGTTTCACCGACGCCGACGTAACGCGGCCAGGCAGCGACAAGTTCATCGACGCCGTGGTCGCCCACGGGACGCCTGAACAAATCGCCAAGCGCCTCGGCGAGTATCTGCAGGCCGGTGCCAATCATGTCGCGATCCTGGCGCTGGGCGTGTATGACAATGCATTGCCGATATTGGCCGAGCTCGCCGGGCCACTTGGCCTGTCACCTCAGCAGGCCTGATCGCCGGCACGAACTGCTCCTCGCGCTGAGCGATGCCGTCATCGCGATGGGCGACAAACTGTCCACTCCGTGACCCCTACGTCACAGCGACCGCCGAAAACACCCCCGGCTGATCAGCCGGGGGTGTTTCGTTTCGTCTTCGGGACGCTACCTAGTGAGCGTGACCGTGATGGTGGTCGTGCCCTTCTTCCTCGGCCGGCTTCTCGACAATCGCCGTCTCGGTGCTGAGCACCATCCTGGCCACCGACGCCGCGTTGAGCACCGCTGACCTGGTGACCTTGACCGGGTCGACAATGCCGGCGGCGGCCAGGTCCCCGTACTCCAGCGTGTTGGCGTTCAGACCGTGCCCGGCGGGCAGCTGGCCGACCTTGTTGACGACGACCGAGCCGTCCAGCCCGGCGTTGGTGGCGATCCAGTACAACGGAGCGTTCAGGGCCTGGGAGAAGATGTCGACGCCCGCCGCCTCGTCGCCGGTCAGCGACGCGCGCAGCTCCTTGAGCGCCTTACCGGCCTGGATCAGCGCCGTCCCGCCGCCCGCGACGATGCCCTCCTCGACGGCTGCCTTAGCGGCCGCGACGGCATCCTCGACACTTTCCTTGCGCTCCTTGAGCGCGGTCTCGGTGGCGGCACCCACCTTGATGACGGCTACCCCGCCGGCCAGCTTGGCCACCCGTTCCTGCAGCTTCTCGCGATCCCATTCCGAGTCGCTGGCCTCGATCTCGGCGCGCAGCTGCTTGACCCGGTTAGCGACCGCGTCCTTCGAGCCGCCGCCGTCGACGATGATGGTGTCGTCCTTATTGACCACGACGCGCCGGGCCGAGCCCAACACGTCCAGACCGACCTCGCGCAACACCAGGCCGACGTCGGGGTTGACTACCTGCGCGCCGGTGACGATCGCCAGGTCCTCGAGGAAGGCCTTGCGCCGGTCGCCGAAGAACGGCGACTTGACCGCAACAGCTTTCAGTGTCTTGCGGATGGAGTTGACGACCAGTGTCGCCAGCGGCTCACCCTCGACGTCCTCGGCGATGATCATCAGCGGCTTGCCCGCTCCGGCGATCTTCTCCAGCAGCGGCAGCAGGTCGGGCAGTGAGCTGATCTTCTCCTGGTGCAGCAGGATCACCGGGTCGTCGAGCACGGCCTCCTGGGAGTCGAAGTCGGTTACGAAGTAGGCCGACAGGAAGCCCTTGTCGAACCCGACACCCTCGGTGAACTCCAGCTCGGTGCTCATCGTTGAGGATTCCTCGACGCTGACCACGCCGTCGGTTCCGACCTTGGTCATCGCCTCGCCGACCAGCTCACCGATCTGTTCGTCACGGGAAGAAACGGTCGCCACCTGCGCGATGGCCTCCTTGCCGGCCACCGGGGTGGCGGCCGCCAGCAGCGCCTCGGACACCGCGTCGGCGGCCTTGCTGATTCCCGAGCCGAGCGCGATCGGGTTGGCGCCGGCGGCAACGATGCGCAGGCCGCCCTTGATCAACGCCTGCGCCAGCACGGTCGCGGTGGTGGTGCCGTCGCCGGCGACGTCGTTGGTCTTGGTGGCCACCGACTTCACCAGCTGGGCGCCCAGGTTCTCGAACGGGTCCTCCAGCTCGATCTCACGCGCGACGGTGACGCCGTCGTTGGTGACCGTGGGGCCGCCGAATGCCTTGGCCAGCACTACATGCCGGCCACGCGGACCCAGCGTCACCCGGACCGTGTCGGCGAGCTTGTTCACGCCCGCCTCCATGGCGCGGCGCGCGGTTTCGTCGTACTCAATCAGCTTGCTCATCAGGCTCCTTCATAACGCGAGCCGCCCCGGAAATCACCCGCGAACAAACACGGGGATCCCCGGGGCGGAACACGATCGCTTACTTGGATACGACAGCCAGCACGTCGCGTGCCGACAGGATTAGGTATTCCTCGCCGTTGTACTTGATCTCGGTGCCGCCGTACTTGCTGTAGATGACGGTGTCACCCTCGGAAACGTCCACGGGGATGCGCTTCGCGCCATCCTCGTCCCACCGGCCGGGGCCGACTGCGACGACGGTGCCCTCCTGCGGCTTCTCCTTGGCGGTGTCAGGAATGACCAGACCGGACGCGGTCGTGGTCTCGGCCTCGTTGGCCTGCACGAGAATCTTGTCCTCGAGTGGCTTGATGTTCACCTTCGCCACGATTGGAGCCCTCCACTAATTAGTTCGGGTCCGGGGCCTTCGCCCCGGACATATGTAGATCTGGGTTCGGGGCCTACGCCCCGACCAGAGTTGGCGGTCGGTCCGGGGCTTGCCCCCGGGACCGTCCGAATTACCAGGTGATTTGGCATCCGTCCGTGCCCGAGCGCCGTCGTCGCGGGTGCCGACACAGGGTTTGGCCGATTGCCACCTAGCACTCTATACACGAGAGTGCTAGCACTCAAGGCCGGCCCGCTGCCGAAGCAAAACCACAGGCACACGCCGTGGCGGGTCGCTTCCAAGAATCCGCCGACGGTTGATAATCGCAGTGTGTTCACTCGCATGCTCAACCCAATCCTGATCGTCGCGCTCGCCATCGGTTTTGCACCGGTCGCGCACGGCGACCCGGGCGGCCAAATGTATGGCAACCCCCAAGCCGCGGCACGTTATTGGCGATATCAGATTGGAGACGACTGCGGCCTGATGGCCGTCGCCGACGTGGTCGGGCAGGTCACCGGAAGAGAACCCTTGCAAATCGGCATCGAGCTACGCGGCGTGTTCACTAAAAGCGAAGCCCACCGCGGCAGTGTCTACAAATTTGACGGCACCTCCCCCGAAGACATGGTCATGCTTCTGCAGAAATACGGCGTCCAATCCCAGCTCACGACCGGCAACAGCTTGCAGACGTTGGAACAAGACCTGGCCAGCGGCCACAAAGTAATCGCCGCGGTCAACGCCGAAACCATCTGGAACTACCCCGCGGGCCAGGGGCAGCGGACCCAGGCCGACCACGCCGTCGTCGTCACCGGCGTCGACACCCGCGCCGACGTCGTCCATCTCAACGACAGCGGCACCCCCAACGGCCGCGACGAGCAGATCCCGATGGCCACCTTCAGCCAGGCCTGGTCGACCGGTAACAACCTGCTCATCGTCGCCTAGCGCGGCGACCGTCAGGGCACCTGCCCGTGCACCACCGGCAGACCCGGGTCGCTCGCGACATCCAGCCGCGACGGCGGCGCACCCGCGGCCACCAGATGGGCGGCGAAGGCGGCGATCATCGCCCCATTGTCGGTGCACAGCCGGGGCCGGGGGATCCGCAGCGTGAGGCCCGCCGCCGCGCAGCGCTGCGCGGCCAGCTCCCGCAGCCGCGAGTTGGCGGCCACTCCCCCCGCGATCAGCAGGGTCGAGACGCCGAGCCGGGTTGCCGCACGCACCGCCTTCATGGTCAGTACGTCGGCGACGGCCTCCTGGAAGCCGGCGGCGACATCGGCGGTCGGCGCGTCGGGATGACTCTCCACGTAGCGCGCAACCGCGGTCTTGAGCCCGGAGAAGCTGAACGCATACGGCTCGTCGGCCGGGCCGGTCATGCCGCGCGGGAACGGGATCGCGTCGCGATCACCGGTGCGTGCCAGGTCGTCGAGCACCCTGCCGCCCGGATAGCCCAGGCCCAGCAGCCGGGCCACCTTGTCGTAAGCCTCGCCGGCGGCGTCGTCGACGGTGCTGCCCAGCTCGATGATCGGCTCGCCGAGCGAACGCACATGTAGCAGGTGGGTGTGACCGCCCGACACCAGCAGCGCGACACACTCGGGCAGCGGTCCGTGTTCGTACACGTCGGCGGCCAGGTGCCCGCCGAGGTGGTTGACGGCGTAAAACGGCACTCCCCACGCGGCCGAATATGCTTTGGCCGCAGCAACTCCCACCAACAACGCGCCGGCCAGCCCGGGCCCGATGGTGGCCGCGACGATATCAGGCCGGTCCAGACCGGCGCCCGCCAGCGCGCGGCGCATGGCGGGTCCGAGCGCCTCCAGGTGCGCCCGGGAGGCGATCTCGGGGACCACGCCGCCGAACCGGACGTGCTCGTCGACGCTGGAGGCCACCTCGTCGGCCAACATGGTCACGGTGCCATCGGAGTCCAGGCGCGCGATGCCGACACCTGTTTCGTCGCAAGAGGTTTCGATGGCCAAGACGATAGTCATGCGCGCCGCTCCTCCTCATCGCTTCGCTCTGCATCGTCGCCGGCGCGGGTCATAAAGCCTCCCGGCGCATCGTGTAGGCGTCGGCGCCGCTGACCCGGTAGTAGCGCCGGCGCAGGCCGACCTGCTCGAATCCCATGCTGCGGTACAGCGCGAGGGCCGCCTCGTTGTCGGTACGGACCTCCAGGTAGACGACGCCGCGGTCGGCGAAATTCAACAGTTCCGCCAGCATCCTGCGGCCGATGCCCTGTCCCTGGTATGCCGGATCCACCCCGATGGTGTGCACCTCGTACTCGAAAGGCGGTTTGCGGCCCAATCGCGAGATGCCGGCGTAGCCGACCAGCATGCCGTTGGTGCGCGCAGCGACGTAGTGGTTGTGCGTGGCGGCCAGCTCGCGATGAAATGCCACCGCCGGCCACGGATCGTCTCCGTCGAACAGCTGCGCCTCCAGCTCGGCGCACCGGCCGGCGTCGGCGGGTGTCAGCGCGCCGACAGCGACAGGCTCGAGGTGGGCGGTCATGGGCGCGCCGCCAACGGTTTCGCGTCCGGCCTGCGCAGATAGAGCGCCACCAGCGGCGCTGGGTTGTCCGACCAGTCGGGCACCGCGGCCACCAGGCCAGCGGGCGGCGGGTAGACCGGCTCACAGCGCGGCAGGTCGAACAGCGCCGCGTGCTCGGGTGAGCCGGCCACCGCCCGCGCCGGGCCGGGGTCGACGTCGGCGGGGGCGCTGACCGCCGGACCGTCAGTGCGCACCCCGTCGCGGTAGCGGGCCCAGTACACCTCGCGCCGCCGGGCATCGGTGACCACGAGCGTGTCGCCGGTGGTTCGCACCCCGATGGCGTCCAGGCTGCACACACCACGGACGGGGATGCCCAGCGCATGCCCATACGCGGCGGCGGTCGACATTCCGGCCCGCAGGCCGGTGAACGGTCCGGGACCGCAGCCCACCACGACGGCGTCAAGATCGGCCATGGTCAGTTCGGCGTCGGCCAGCGCGGCCAGCACGTTGGGGGTCAGCCGCTCGGCGTGGGCGCGGGCATCGACGGTGACCCGCTCGGCGAGGACCGCAAGATCGTCGCGCCGCACAATCCCCGCGGTGACGGCCGGGGTGGAAGTATCAAGGGCCAGAACCAGATTCACGTGCGGCACAGCTCCCAGGTCGCGATCCCGGCATTACGAACGCAAACCACTGTCTCTATTCCTGCAGCTAAAAGCAATTTCCACGCGATTCTAAACGCCGCGGATGGGCCGTGCCCAAGGCACACGCCCAGTCGAAGGCGGCGCCGGCGCAGCAACTATCCGATGTCGAGCTGATCAATCCTGTTCCGGGAATTATGTAGCGCCCTATGCTGGTGAACTGGGACCTCGGGGGCCGGAGGCGGCGGAGGGTCGGGTGACGGCCATATCAGCGTGCCGGGCATGTGGCAGTGAGCCTCGGGAGAACGCCCGGTTTTGTCACGGCTGTGGCTCACCAGTCAAAGACGGCCATACCCGGGCCGAGTACAAGCAGGTCACGGTGTTGTTCGCCGACGTGGTGCATTCGATGGACATCGCCTCTGCCGTCGGTGCGGAGCGGCTTCGCGAGATCATGGCCGGGCTGGTAGACCGGGCGGCAGTCGTGGTGCGGCGCTACGGGGGCACGGTGGACAAGTTCACCGGTGACGGGATCATGGCGGTGTTCGGTGCGCCGGTGGCGTTGGAGGACCACGCCGTTCGTGCTTGTCTTTCGGCCTTGGGCGTTCAGGAGGAGGCCAAGCGGCTTGCCGTCGACGTCCGAAACCGCGACGGGGTGGATCTGCAGTTGCGGGTGGGACTTAACTCCGGTGAGGTGATCGCCGGTGAGATCGGTTCGGGGCCGTTCGGTTACACCGCAGTGGGTGAGCAGGTCGGTATGGCGCAGCGGATGGAATCGGTGGCACCGCCGAGTGGAGTGATGCTCAGCGCATCCACTGCACGACTGGTGGAGAACTCCGCGATGCTGGGTGCGCTGGAAATCGTGCAGATCAAGGGTGCCGACGAGCCGGTGGCGGCCCAGCGGCTGTTGGGCATGGAAGCGGGGCATCGCGTCGCCCGGCGCGCTGAGTCGAATCTGGTCGGTCGACGGTGGGAGATGTCCGCCGTCGAGAACTTGTTGGACCGTGCGATCGACGGCCACGGCGCGGTGGTCGGCGTGGTGGGATCGCCTGGTATTGGAAAAACCCGTCTGGTGCGCGAGGTGGCGGCGATGGCGGGTCGCCGCAGTGTGGAGGTGTTCACCGCCTTCTGCGAGTCACACACCAGCCAGGTCCCCTTCCATGTCGTCGCACGGCTGCTGCGCGCGGCCACCGGTGTCGAGGGTCTTAACGGGCAGACCGCTCGCGACCGAGTGCGCGACCGCGTTCGCGACGCGGACCCCGAGGACTTGCTACTGCTCCATGACTTACTGGGCATCGCCGACCCGAATGCTCCGTTCCCGGCAATCGATCCCGATGCCCGTCGGCGACGGTTGACGGCGCTGCTGAATGCCGCTTCCTTGGCTCGGGAAACGCCCGCGGTCTTTGTCGTTGAGGACGCCCATTGGATCGACGAAGTCAGCGAGTCAATGATCGCCGACTTCCTGACCGTTATCCCGCAGACGCCCTCGCTGGTGCTGGCCACCTACCGACCGGAGTACGAGGGTGCGTTGACTCGGGTGCATGGTGCTCATACCATCGCCCTTGCGCCGCTGAGCAATTCGGAGATTGCCGCCCTGGTCACCGAGCTGCTCGGCGCGGACCCATCTGTTGGCGCATTGGGCCAGAGGATCGCCGAGCGGGCCGCCGGTAATCCGTTTTTCGCCGAGGAGATCGTGCGCGAACTGGCTGAGCGGGATGTGCTGCGTGGCGAGCCGGGCGCATACGTGTCGACGGCAGAAGTCGCTGAGGTTACTGTGCCCGCCACGCTTCAGGCGGCCATCGCTGCGCGCATCGACCGCCTTGACGCCCAAGCCAAGCAGACGTTGAACGCTGCCGCGGTAATCGGCTCGCGGTTTGACCTCGACCTGCTGACCCATCTAGGCGTCGAACCCGTTCTTGCCGAACTGGTGGCAGGCCAGTTCATCGATCAGGTCAAATTCACCCGCCAACCCGAGTATGTCTTCCACCATCCCCTGATTCGCGCGGTTGCCTACGAGGCTCAGCTCAAATCAGATCGCGCCGAAATGCACAGGCGGCTGGTCGCCGCGATCGAAGCCCGTAGCCCGGCCTCGGCTGACGAGAACGCTGCGCTGATCGCTGAACATCTGGAGGCCGCCGGTGATCTGCACGCCGCCTACGGCTGGCACATGCGCGCAGCAACCTGGGCGACCAACCGTGACATCGGCGCGGCGCGACTGAGTTGGGAGCATGCGGTAACGATCGCCGACGTATTGCCCCCCGAGGAACCCAACCGGGCAGCCATGCGCATCGCCCCGCGCACCATGTTGTGCGGGACCGCCTGGCGAGTCCATGTGAATGTTGCCGGGGACCGCTTCGAAGAGTTGCGGGAGCTGTGCGCCGCCGCCGGGGACAAGGCGTCACTGGCCATCGGCATGGCGGGGCTCGTGATGGATCACGTGTATCGGGGTCGGGTGCACGAGGCGTCGCAGCTGGCATCCGAAGCCTGGGACCTTATCGAGTCGCTCGGCGATCCGACCCTGACGGTGGGGCTGTCCCTCACGTCCATCTACGCCAAGATTGAAAGCGGCGCGTGGGCTGACGTGCTGCGGTGGTCGCAGAGGGTCATCGACCTGGCCGACGGTGACCCGTCTAAAGGCAACTTCATTGTCGGTTCTCCGTTAGCGCTTGCCTTGACGTCGCGGGCGATGGCCCGTTGGTGCCTGGGTCGTCCTGGATGGCGCGAGGGCCTGCGGCACGGCATTGTCATGGCCCGCAGCGCCGACCCCCTGTCCTATGCCATGGTCGTCGCCTACGTCTACTTCCCGGGGATACCGCTGGGCGTGCTGGGGCCCGATGATCGGGCGGTGCGCGAGATCGAGGACGCCCTACGGATTGCCGAACGATCCGGTGAGGATCGCGCGTCGGCGGTCGCTCGGATGACGCTGGGCGTTGCGCTGGTGCACCGCCAAACGGCCACGGAGCGTGACCGCGGATACAAGCTCCTGGCGGAGGTCGGCCAGGTGCTTCTGCGCCGGGAATACCTCCTGGGCGATTTACCGATCGTTAACGTGTACTGGGCGCGTGAGAGGGCTCGGCGTGGAGATCGCGATGAGGCCATACCGCTCATGCGCGCCGCCGTCGGCCACCTGGTCCGCCAGGGACAGCTGCTCCAGTGGGGCACTCCAGCGACCGGTGTTCTGGTGGAGACACTGCTCGAACGCGGAGCGGACGGTGACGTGGCCGAAGCCGAGGCCGCGATCGAGCGGTTAGTGGCCGCGCCGGCCGATGAGGGTCTGGTGATACGAGACATCTGGCTGTTGCGGCTGCGCGCACTGCTCGCGCAAGCCCGTGGTGACGACAACGCCTACCGCGACTATCGGGATAACTACCGCGACATGGCGAAAACGCTTGGCTACGAGGGGCATATCGCCTGGGCCGAGACGATGAGATGAGGGCCGTCATCGGCGCCGTCACCATCACCAACCGCCCTTCTGCAGCGACTTTCCCGAGGGCCAACCCGCGGTGGTCAGCCGTACCTGACCATCGCGCTCGCTCAGCGCGATGCCAAACGCGGTTGAGCGCTCCACCGAGTCATGAGCTCACGTGATGGCGTCGATTTCGCTGCTCAACCACAGCTTCCACGCGTCCGGAATGGGGATGTATCCGTTGTCCGCCAAGCCACGCTGTCCGGCGCCGATGGCGCTTTGCAGGAACGCCCTCACTGCCGCACCAACCTGCGGGTCCGGATACTTCGAGCAGACAATCTCATAGGTCGCCAACACGATGGGGTAAGCGCCGGGCTGCGTCGGGTTGTAAAACGTCACAGTGTCGAGCACCGTGTCGTTACCCTGACCCGTGGCGGCGGTCCCGGCAATCGTCTTGCCGACCGAGTCGGCGCTGATCGCCACGGCATCCGGACCGGCCGAGGTGATGATCTTGGCCATGCTCAGCTTCTTCGCTTGGGCAAACGACCATTCGTTGTAGGAGATCGCCCCTTCGGTGGCCTGGACAGCCGACGAGGTGCCGTCGTTGCCCTTGGCGCCTTCACCGACACCGCCTTTGAACGTCTTACCGGTGCCTTTGCCCCAAGCGCCGTTGGACGCGGCATCAAGGTAGTGCTGGAAGTTATCCGACGTCCCGGAAAGATCGCTGCGGAAGATCACGCGAATCGGCTCGGCGGGCAAGGCGGCGCCTTTGTTCAACGCCCTGATCGCGGGATCGTTCCAGGTGACAATGCCGCCGTTGAAGATCTTGGCCGCCGTCGGAGCGTCCAGAGTCAGCGAACTTAGTCCCTTGACGTTGTAGGTGATCGCGATCGGGCCGAACACCACCGGCAGGTCCCATGCCGGCGAGCCGCAGCGCTGCTGGGCCGCAGCGTGCTCGTCCGGGGTCAGCGGTGAGTCCGATCCACCGAAATCGGTTTGGTTGCTGGTGAACTCGCTAATTCCGGCGCCCGAACCATTGGGCGTGTAGTTCAACGTCTGACCGGGGCAAGCTTGTTCAAATGCTTTGACAAAGCGGGTCATCGCGTTGGCCTGGGCTGTCGACCCGCTGGCCTTCAGCGTCTTCGTCCCGCCGCAATTCACCGGCACCGGCAACGCACTTCCCTCAGCTGTATTGCTTGCCTTGTTGTCACTGCAACCCGACAAGATCAGTGCACCGGTAGCGAGAAAGCTCAGCGCAGCGCCAAATCGGTTCGGCTTCAATTCCGTCCTCGCTGTCCGGATGAAACGGGATCGCTGCCGTCCTAGGAGCGGCGCGCCAACCAGCCATCTCTCGCAGTTGAAGCTAACAGTAACAAGGTTAACCCTGGATGCGGCCACTCCGCATGGTGCGAAGCGTGCCCCAGGTCCGTCGTTTGGCTGTCCTCCGTGTGGCGATGTGTGCAACCTTAATGCAACGCTGATCTGTCCGTTCATGCTTCCAAACAGGGAGTTCTGTCCCTATAAAGGTTGCACATGGGTAGGCTCAAATTCATGTCTTAGCTGCACCAACAGTGGAGTTCCACTCCCAGGTCGCAATCCTGGTATCGGATCGACTGATTCGCTCGAGACGGATGTCGAGGTGGTGTTCGGAGAGGCGTTCGGCCAGGCCCTCGCCCCACTCCACCACGACAACGGCGTCCTCGAGATCGGTGTCAAGGTCCAGAGAGTCGAGTTCACCCAGCAGATCGGCCGCGCTGCGGTCCAGCAGCCGGTAGACGTCGACGTGAATCATCGCCGGGTCGCCGGGCCGTCGCGGCGGATGCACCCGCGCCAGCACGTAGGTCGGTGAGGTGACCGGGCCGTCGACGTCCATCGCCGCGGCGATCCCCTTGGCCAGCACGGTTTTTCCCGCGCCGAGCGGACCGGACAGCACGACGACGTCGCCGGCCCTCAGCTGCTCACCGAGCCGGGTCCCGAGCGCGACGGTGTCCTCGACGCGCTCCAGCGTCGCCGTGCCTGATTCCTTACTCATTGCGCCGCAACCGATCCCGGAATCGCCGGTATCGCTGCGTCAGCTTGCTCGGAAGTGCCCGGGCGACCAGCCGGATCAGCCCGTCGTTGATCGCGTCGGGCTTGTCCAGCAGCGCCAGGTGACTGGCACCGCTGACGATGACTAGTTCGGATCGCGGCAGCGAGGCCGCCATCTTTCGCGAGTACTCGTCCGGGGTGAGCAAGTCGTGGTCACCACAGGCGATCAGCGTCGGGATCCGCAGCAACGTCCACAGCCCCGCGGTTTCGTCATGCACTTCCAGCGCAGGCAGGAAGCCCACCATGGTGGCGATCGGGGTGCCGTTCATCATCCGCTGGGAGAACGCATCCAGGCTCCGGCTGACTTGCAGGTCACTGAAGGAGGCGGCGCGCAGGATCGGAGCGATCAACGACCGCGACACGGTGCGGCCGCGGTGCATCAGCTTGGGCGCCGACCGGGCGGTGAACCGAACCGCTTCCAGCGCAGGATTTTTCAGTATCTCGCCCAGCGGAGATCTGGTCACCCCTTCGGCGGCAGAGGAGATCAATGCCGCGCCGACAATCCGACGGCCGTACCGCTGGGGAAACTGCCGGGCATGCGACAACACCGTCATGCCGCCCATCGAATGACCGACTAACACGATCAGCCCGCGCGGCGCGACCGCCTGCAGCACGGTCTCCAAGTCCCGGCCCAGTTGGGTCAGCGTGTAGGTCTCGGGGTCGGCCTCAGCGGACTCTCCATGCCCGCGCTGGTCGTAGAAGACCATCCGCACGTCCGGGCCCCATTGCTGGGCAAGGCGCCGACGCTGAAAGTGGAAGGCGCCCATGCGCAGACAAAACCCATGGACGAAGACCATGGTCAGCGGGGCGTCTTTGGGGCCGTCCTCGCGCACCATCAGCGGCACCCCGTCAGGCGTCGTCACCACATAGCTGCGCTCGACGTCCACCTCGTCGAAATCCTCATCGGCGTAGGGATCTTCGACGGGGTTGGCACGTTCGGCCATCGACCTTCGGGCCGATGCCCCGACGATGGTGGCCACCGCGGTCACCCCGGCGCCTCCCGCAAGCCAGGCCCTGCGCTTGCGGGTCTCTTCTTCACTCAACTGTTTTCGGCCTCGCGGTAGGTTCTGGTAATGCGCCCACGCGGGCTGGTGACCACTTCGTAGTGGATGGTACCGAGCAGATCCGCCCAGTCCTGCGCGGTGGGCTCGCCGCCGCTGCCGGGCCCGAACAGGATCGCCTCGTCGCCTTCGGCGACATCGAGCTGTCCGGGACCCAAGTCGACGACGAATTGGTCCATGCAGATCCGCCCGACGCCGGGGCGGCGCCTGCCGTTGATCAGCACGTCCAGCCGCCCGCCCAGCGACCGGAATACACCGTCGGCGTAGCCGATCGGCAGCAGCGCCAAATTGGTGTCGCGTTGCGCGGTCCAGGTGTGCCCATACGAGACACTCTCGCCGGCGCGAATCGATTTCACCAGCGCCACGGCAGATTTCACCGTCATCGCCGGTATCAGGCCCATGTCGCCCAGCTGCGGCACCGGGCTCAGGCCGTACACCGCGATACCGGGCCGCACCAGGTCGAAGGCCAGGTCGGGACGCGACATCGTGGCCGATGAATTCGACAGGTGCGCCACCTCGAACCGCACCCCCTGGTCACGCGCATGGGTCAGTAGATCGGAAAACCGTTGGGCCTGAACATCATTGATGGGGTTGTCGGGTTGGTCGGCGTAGACCAGGTGCGACATCAGCCCGCGCAGCCGAATCGCATCCTCGGCGACGGCCTGACGCAACGCGGTTAGCATCGCCGGGTAGTGCGCCGGGGCGACGCCGTTGCGGTTGAGTCCGGTATCGACCTTGACCGTCACCGTCGCCGGGCGGCCGGTCCGGCGCACCGCGTCCAGCAGCTCGTCGAGCTGACGCACCGAGGACACCGCGATCTGCACATCGGCCAGCAGCGCGGGCGCGAAGTCGGTGCCGGGCGGATGCAGCCAGGCCAGCACCGGCGCGGTGATGCCGTCGGCGCGCAATGCGAGCGCCTCGTCGACCGTGGCGACCCCCAGTTCGGCCGCACCGGCGGCCAACGCGGCGCGTGCAGCCCGGGTGGCGCCGTGGCCATAGCCGTCGGCCTTGACGACGGCCATCACCTGCGCGCTGCCGGCGTGCTCGCACAGCAGCCGCACGTTGTGCTCAACGGCACCCAGGTCCACCACGGCCTCGGCGAGGACGCCCGGGGTCAGGGATATCGGCGTAACGGCCACGACCGCCATTGTCCCAGAACCGCATGAGATCGAGCGCCGCGTGGTCACAGCCGCCACAGGAGTCGCTCTCCCGCGTCGTCGCTACGAGGCGGACAAAAACCAACATCCGTCCCGGCCGGGGCCACTGTGGTGGATGTGACTAATGCGCGAAGTGCTCCGCGCGGTAGTGCCCGCGAGGCTTGAGCTTGTCCAGCGAGGCCAGCGCGGTGCGGGCATCGTCGTGCAGGGCCCGGGCCAGGTCGGCGGAGAGTCCCTCGCGCACCACGATGCGCAACACCGAGATGTTGGTGGCGTTGTCGGGCATGGTGTAGGCAGGCACCTGCCAGCCGTAACCCCGCAGCTCATGGGAAAGATCGAACTCGGTGTACCCGCGGTTCTTGGCGAGCCGGAAGGCGACCACCGGGATCGCCGAACCGTCCGAGATCAGCTCGCAGTGGTCGCCGACGCGCAGCTGCTCGCCCAGCCACCGCGCGGTCGACGACAGCGATTGCATGACCTGCGTGTAGCCCTCGCGGCCCAGTCGCAGGAAGTTGTAGTACTGGCCGATCACCTGGTTGCCGGCGCGGGAGAAATTCAGCGTGAAGGTCGGCATGTCACCACCCAGGTAGTTGACCCGGAAGACCAGGTCCTCGGGCAGATACTCCTTGCTGCGCCAGACGACGAACCCGATACCGGGGTAGGTCAGCCCGTATTTATGACCGCTGACATTGATCGACACCACCCGCGGCAGCCGGAAGTCCCACTTGATTTCCGGGTGCAGGAAGGGCACCACGAATCCGCCGCTGGCGGCGTCGACATGCACCGGGACATCCACACCACCGCCGGATGCCAGTTTGTCCAGCGCCGCGCAGATCTCGGCGACGGGTTCCAGCTCACCGGTATAGGTGGTGCCTACGATTGCCACCACGCCGATGGTGTTCTCGTCGACGGCGTCAATGACCTGCTCGGGGGTGATGACGTAGCGCCCCTCCTCCATCGGCAGATAGCGCGGTTCGACATCGAAGTAGCGGCAGAACTTCTCCCAGACCACCTGCACATTGGAGCCCATCACCAGATTAGGGGTGCGGCCCTCCCAGCCCTTTCCGACCTTTGCCCGCCAGCGCCATTTCAGGGCCAGCCCGCCGAGCATGACCGCCTCGCTGGAGCCGATGGTCGACGCCCCGATGGCGCTGGACGGATCGTCATCACGCAAGTGATCGGCGTGAAAGAGG
>Ga0210396_10001785_pt1 | contig 22575 bp, 52 predicted proteins | sample IncBWH17OmetaG_FD_155466 | JGI IMG/M metagenome (GOLD analysis project Ga0210396, IMG submission 155466) | Forest soil microbial communities from Barre Woods Harvard Forest LTER site, Petersham, Massachusetts, United States - Inc-BW-H-17-O ... | reverse complement strand
TACATCCGCGCGATCATGGTGATGACCGAGCAGGTCGAGCTCTTCGCCGACGACCAGGACGACGGCACGCCGGGCTGGTCGATCATGCTCGACCCTGACACCTGCCCGGTCTACGGGCTGCCGTACCTGGCGCAGTGGGTGGGCGAGCGGCTGCCAGCGGGTCTCTCCGAAGCCGACGCGCGGGCCTGGATCAAGGCGGCGCCCAACCAGTGGCGCGGCACGCCGTACTCGATCGTGCGCGCGGCGCAGCGCTGGCTGACCGGGCCGCGCTATGTGCAGATCCGCGAGCGCTCCAAGCTCGACGGCACATCCGATCCCGACTGGATCGCGGTCCAGACCTTCACGTCGCAGACGCCGGATCCCGACCGCGTGCTCGACGAGCTCCGCAAGGTGGTCCCGGCCGACATCATGCTCGACTACCAGGTGACGGTCGGCGCCACCTGGCAGGACATCGCGATCGCCTATGACACCTGGGGCGACGTCCTGGCCAGCCTGCCGACGTGGGCCGACGTGGCGGGCCGCACCGAAGGGTTCATCTCGTGGGAATCGTGACAGCCACTGATCCCATCGAGGCCGTGCGCGAGCAGATGCACGCGCTGCGCGGCCGACTGTTTCAGACCATCGAGGCGGTCGGGCTGCCCGACGTCCAGACCAAAGCGATCAAGTCGCTGATCCGATCCACGACATACGACGCGCAGGCCACGATCGAGGCCGCGATCCGAAGGGAGCGCACCTGATGCCAGGCTCACCCGCTACCACGCCGAACATGGGCCTGCCACGCTTCTCGCAGGCCGACGACGCCGACTACTCCGACCAGACCAACGCGGTCTCAGACGCCGTTGACTCAAAGGCGGCGCTGAACACCGATCCGCGACTGACCAACCAGCGCACGCCGGTGGACGGCTCGGTCACAGCGGCCAAGCTGGCGGCGTCGGCGGTCACTGTCGCCGCGCTGGCACCGGGCGCGGTCACAGCAGCCGCTCTGGCGGCGGGAGCGGTCGTTACAGCCGCTCTGGCGGACCAGGGGATCACCGATGCCAAGATCGCCAACCAGGGCATCCAGACGGACTCCTACGCGCTCCAGAGCGTCACTACGGCGGTACTGGCAGACGGCGCGGTCACCACCGGCAAGCTCAACGCCGGGATCCAACCGGCGATCAACCTGCCGGGTGACCTGATCGTCAGCTGCGCGAGCTCGCGGGCCGGATGCCTGCTCTGCGATGGTTCGTCGGTCAGCCGGACGCAGTACGCCGCGCTGTTCGCCGCCATCGGGACGGCGTACGGCGCCGGGGCGGGCGATGGCGTCACCTTCAGCCTGCCGGACTTCCGCCAGCGCACGATCGTCGGCGCCGGTGCGGTCGCTGGTGACCTGGCTCGAGCGACCGCGCGCCAGGTCGGCCAGAACGGCGGCGTGGAAACCTACCGGCTCGGCGTCGCCGACCTGCCCGGCCATACGCACGGCTACAGCGGCACCACCGGCGTCGATTCGCCAGACCACGCGCACAGCGGCACCACGGCGGGCGACTATCCCGACCACGCGCACGTCACGCCGGTCGGGATCTCGGGCTCGAATAAGTGGCTGCTGAACAACACGTCCGGCAACTGGACGGGCCCGGGGCTCGGCACGACCAACTACGGATCCGGGGGCGCGACGGCACGCCACCAGCACGACTTCGGAACCAGCGGCGCCAGCGCACGCCACGCGCATGCCTTCAGCGGCGCAACCGACGCCGGAACCGGTGGCGGCGGGGCCCACCAGAACATGCCGCCATTCGGCGTCGCCAACGTCTTCATCAAGACCTGAGAGGGGGAGCGATGGCCGACACCCTGATGGCCGACATCTCAGAGTTCCAGACCAGCTTCGACGCAGCTGCATATCTAAAGGCTGGAAACCTGTGCATTATCGCGCGGACCTACAACGGCTCGCGGCCGGACAACATGATGCCCGCCCGGCGCAACGCGATTCGAGCTCAACCGTTCACAGCGGTCGGCTGGTATTGCTACCTCAAGGCGAGCATCGATCCGGCAGAGCAGGCTCGAGGCTTCATCGCCACGGTTTCAACGTTGGCACGCAATGAGTTCCCGATCCTAGATCTGGAAGAGGGCTCGGGCGACCAGACGGCTCGAGCTCAGAAGTTCTTCGACGTCGTGGACAAGTGGGCAGGCTTCCCGTGCTCGCTCTACAGCGGAGCCTCTTTTCTGAAGACTCAGCTGAGCGGAACCGGCCACTGGGGCAAGCGACCGCTCTGGATCGCCAGCTATCCAAACAGCTACTCACCTAATCCTTCGCTCGAGCCTGCCGGTTGTGACTGGTGGCAGTACACCGACCGGGCGAAGTTCGCAGGTCTTAGCGGCGGCGTGGACGGCTCAGTCTTCCGTGGCTCAGCCAGCGAGTTCTTTGCTCGAGTGCGCACTGGAAGCGCGCCAGCGCCAGCGCCGCCCAAAGCGATCGCCGACGATCAGCGCATCGTCTCGATCGTCAAGCAAGACGGACGGCTCGAGGTCTTCAGCATCGCCGAAGACGGAACCGTCTGGCATGCCTACCAGACAGCCACTAACGGCGGCTGGGCGGGCGCTGAAGCGGGCAAGCGTAACGCTGCCTGGTATTCGCTCGGCCGACCTGGCGCTTAGACTGAGCGCGCGCCGTTGTGGCGCTGGCCAGGGGTTCTAGTTGCCTCTATTCCCCTGGTCGTCTCGACGGCGTAGGCTCCCGGCGTCTTTCAAAGCGTCGGGAGCCGCTTGCGTTAAAAGCTCGTGAGAGCTCGCTAAAAAAGCTTTGTCGTCTGGTCGTCTGCTTATAGTGTTGCTGTGATCCCTGGGCGGTTTGGACACGGAACACCTACCGCTAAACGACAACACTCGAAGGGGTTTGCAATATGGCTAGGCGAAACGGGAAGCGACGGACTCGCTCCCGCGAGCTCATGGGAGCGGCAGAGGTCGCTAGGGAATTGGGGATCAACGTCTCGAACGTTGGCCGCATCGCCGGGATTCCCGAACCGTTGCAGCAACTGGCGGCGACGCGCGTATGGGATGCAGAGGAAATCCGCGAGTTCTCGCGGGAGCGTGCGCGCCGTCGCGAAGGCAATCCAACCCAAAGGGAGGAAGCACGAGCATGATCGGGCAAGACATGCCGACCAATGGCGACAGTGCCACGAAAACGTGGCGCGATGAAGTAGCTGCGAAGGTGCGCGGCGAGGTAGGGCAGCTGGAAGAGCGCGTCGCCTTTTACACCGAGCAGCTGGCGGCGGCTCGAGCAGAGCTCCGCTCAGCAGAAACGATCCTGCGCGCCGTCGATCCAGAGGCGACGCCGTATCGGCCGAAGCAACAGAAAGCCAAACCGGCGCGTGCGATGCCACGCACCGAGCGCGGACGCGAGACGCTGGCCAAGATGGCGGCGCAGGTAGCGACGCACACCGAAGGGATGTTCACGGCGATCGATATCCACAACGAGCTCGGGAAGCCGTGGTCAGAGCCTCACACTTACATGCTCTTCAAGGAGCTACGAAGCGCGGAGCTCATCGGCAAGGGCCCGAAGGATCCAGGCACGAAACGCCAGTGGTGGCGCGTGATGGATCTCGAGGGTCTTCAGCAGCTAGCGGCGAGCGTCGATGGCTAGCTATCGCAATGTCGATCTGACTGACCGAGAGCTCTTACACATCATCAACGACATCGCCGGAAACGGCGAAGCGACGTCAGCCGACATCGGGCTGGCGCTCGGCGTGCGGCCGGACGGCGATCGGTCGGCGGCGCGCGTCGTGGCGACACGGCTGGCGTGGATGAGGCGCTATGGGTTCCTGGAGCGCATCGACCCGCTCGAGTCAGAAGGTGGCAAGCGTGGCGACCCGAGCCGGTGGGCGATCACCGAGATCGGGCGCCAGATCATGTCCGGGAAGCTGTCGAAGGCGCTCGAGCAGCAGATCGAGCGGGCGGCGCCGGGCAGCCAGGTGCTGCTCATGCGCAAGCTCACTCAGCGGGCCTACGTCCAGGCCGGGCCCGAGCTCGCGACGGCGGTGCGTCGTGAGTACCTGCATAACGCTGCGAAACGCTCGCAATAGTTCACGTTTGAAAACCGCCATTTAGCGGAATCCAGCGGAACCGAGCGGAACCGAGCGGAACCTGGAGAAGTGCAGGGTATTTATCTGACAGACCCTTAAATGGTTCTTCGCAATTTGCGAGAATCGCACTTGCACGGGTCCATCGCGGTGTGCTAGACCACCACGATGCAGCATCTCTATCAGTGCTCCCGTCGCCGGGTAGGGCCGTCAGCGGCGGGAGCGCTTATAGCAACGCTGTAAGATCTTCAGCGGGCGCCCGACGCGCTCACACGGATGGGCTCAATCGGTAGGGAGGGAAGGACGTGGCCGTAATGACGCGGAGGGATAAGGGGCGCGCGCAGGACGACGAGCCGTACTACACCGTTGCCGAGCTCGCCATGAAGGTGCAGCTATCGCAGCGGACGATCCTGAACAAGATCCACGCTGGCGAGCTCCGGGCCTATCGCTGGGACCGCAGATATCGGATCCGCTACGCGGACGCCGAGCGGTGGATCGATGACCACGAAGTCGCATGATCAACCGACCAACCAACGCAAAAGAGGCAACTGATGCGAGAAGCAACCAAGCACTACAAACCGAAGCGCCGCGTCGAGGGCAAGCGCACGTCCTATCAGTCGCGCTACCGCTCGCCGATCACCGGCGAGTGGGCGATGGCGAAGCCTGCCTGGAACCACGGCAGCGCCACGTTCAAGCTCCAGAAGGATGCGCAGCGAGCGATCGACGAAGCCGTGAGCGCTGAGCTCCAGGCGGCGCTGGCGCCCGACGAGCCGCGCACGATCACGGTCGCCGACTACTTCGAGCGGTGGTTGATCGATCATCCCCGCAAGCGCCGGACCCAGATGGGTTACAACAGCAAGATCCGGGTGGCGATGCTGGCCGAGCTCGAGGGCGTGCCGCTCGGCGAGTGGGAGATGCGGGCGCTGCGGCGCCGCCACGGCCGCGAGTTCGTCGCTCATTCGTTCACCGTCCGCGAGCGCAACGCCAACGGCACGCGCGCCGTCCTGCGGGCGCTAGGGACATTCTTCGAGGACGCGATCGAGGACGAATACTGCGAGGTCAATCCGTTCCGATCGCTGGGCGTCTCAGACGATGACGCCAGGATCGTCAAGCCGTCGCGTGAGCCGCGCGTCTGGAGCTTTGACGAGCTCCACGAGTTCGCCAGCTTCGCGGGGGTTTACGAGCCGCTGTATCTGGTGATGATCGACTGCGGAGCGCGTCTGGGGGAGACGCTCGCGCTCCAGCGGTCGCTGTGCCGTCCTGATCGAATCAAGATCGAAGGGACGGCCAGCGAAGGCCGGGTGGTCCCGAGCTCGTCGCGGAAGAACCACGACCGTTTCGTAGTGACGAGCGAGCGGCTGGAATCTCTGCTTCGGGCCCGGGCCACACGGATCGATACGCCGTGGCTGTTCCCGACTGCCACCGGCAAGCTGTGGCGCGAGAACAACTGGCGCGAGGACGTTCACAAGCCGACGATCGAAGCGGCCAACCGGGGCCGCACCGGCAAGCGGCTGGATCCCCGGCCGCATGAGATGCGTCACAGCTGGGTGACGAACCTGCGCGCAGCGGGCATCGATCCCGCCGACCTGGCCGATATGGCTGGGCACGGCATAGAGGTAGCGACGAAGGTCTACACGCATGCGCTCTCGCAGTCAGACGCGGCGGTGCGGGCGGTGGTTTCGACGTAGGGAGGTTCCATGCTGGGCAAGCGTCCCAAGCACTGGACGCGGCAATTGCGGGATGGACGGATCGAGTTCTATATGCGCCAGGCGGGCTCGACCGTTACCGGCGCAGCGGACTTCGGTGGATACATGCTGGTGCGCCGGATGTTCGAGGCGCACGTCCACCGGCCGCTGCCACCGGCACAGCACAAGAGGCCGCGATGATCGACGAGCCTCGCCTGGAGGTCTGGCGCTTCGGATCGTGCATCGCCTGCGGCGCCGCCGACAGCTGGACCGTGGTGGCGATCCCCAAGCTGAGCACGGGCGAGCTCTATCCGCAGTTCGGGATCTGCGAGTCGTGCGGGCATGACGTCGAGCTCTCAGACCTGCCGCCATTCCTACCGAGCCAGGTGGCGGGATGACCGGCGTCTACATCGCCACCGGCCAGTGCCTGGTCTGCCGGGCAGTCTTCAACTTCAACCCGCATCTGGTCCCGTCGATCCCGATCGGCACCAGCGGGCGTCCGGATCCTGACGGCAAGCGCCAGCCGCTCTGCCGGACCTGCGCGGAGGGCATCAACGACGCGCGGGAGCAGATGGGCCTGGAGCTCTTCGAGATCACCGATGAGGCGTACGAGCCAACGGAGACGCTGTGAGCGACGACCCTGGCTACGTCGCCACCTTCCAGGACGGGCCGCTGGCGGTGCCCGACCAGGATCGTCACTTCAGCGTCGGGCCACCGGCTGACCGGATTTGGTTCGCGCCGCTGTCGGTTGGGAAGGGTGGCTGGGCGCTGGTGGGCCTGGGCGCGCTCGAGCCGGAGCACGCCTGGCCGGGCCAGGTCTGCTACGTGCTCAGCGGAACCGTCGAGAGCCGCGCTGGCGCGCTGGCGTTCTACCGGCGAGGCTGATGGACGAAGAGCTTCGTGATCTGGACTGCGCTGAGTGCGGGCGCTCGCTGGAACCGGACCTGAAAGCGGTCCTGGTCAGTGGCCTGTCGCGGCCGATGATGGTTCACCGATACGGCGACGGGACCGCGCGCCTGGTCTGCGAAGAGTGCGTCCCCGACGAGATGAAGCCGCAGGGATGATGCTGGCCACCTGGGAGCGCAGCTACGCCTGGGAGCATCAGCTACACCAGACGCTGCGCGAGCAGGGCTGGCCGGAAGGCGTCGAGCTCCCGCGCGGCTACGTCTCGGGCCCGCTGGCGGCGCTGGTGGCGCGCGAGCCGGTGGGTCGCAACGGCGAGGATCCGCGCTGGCACATCTCGATCCAGCACAAGGATCGCGTCCCCAATTGGGACGAGCTCGTCGATGCCGCGCACCGGCTGCGGCCGGGCGTCGTCTTCGCGATCGGCATCCCGCCGCGCAGCTGGTGGATCAACGTCCACCCGCATGTCTTGCACATGCACGAGCTCCACGACACGGCGCTGATCGAGCAGTGGCGCTTCGAGGGCCAGGGGCACACGCCGACATGAGCAAGCGAGCCAGCTACCTGATAGGGCGTGAGCTCGACGGGCGCGGACGCGGGCGCGGCGGGAGCCTTGGAGCTCGTCGGACGAAGGTGCGCTGCACCGTCTGCGAGTTCGGGACCACGCGCGTGCGCTACCGGACGGCCGACACGCCGATGCTGACGATCAGCCAGCCGTGTCCGTGGTGTGGCGCTGAGGTCACCTTCGCATGAGCCAGGCCACGCGCAGCCACCAGCCACACGATCGCCTGACGCGGATCACCGAGCGCGTTATTTCCACGATCGAGGCCGATCCGGAATACCGCGAGGGTGACCACGCCATTGTTTTCATGGACGACGGCAACCGGGGCGGCATCGGGCTACACGGCTATGAGAGCGACACGGAGGCGATGGCCGACCTGCTGCTTCACCTGAAGGCGATCTTCGAGGCCAACGGCAAGACGCTGACGCTCGTCCCCTTCGAGGGCGGCGGTGGCCAGGGATGAGCGACGATGAGCGGATGGCCGATGAGCAACGCCTGGAAGACATCGAAGTGCTGGTGCGGATGATCGTGGACCTGGACATCCCCGACGTCGCTGACAACGATCGCGAAGTGCTGATCCAGCATCTGACCGGCGCGCTGTTCGTCCAGTGGGCGAAGGCATGAGCGACCGCTGGGATCCGGACTGGACGATCTCGCCAGGCGAGACGCTGCGCGACTGGATGGAAGAGAACTACGTCACGCCGCGCGTCGTGGCGCGGATCTGCCACATGAGCCAGGGCGAGGTCGAGCGCGTCCTGAACGGGACCCGGGTGATCACGCCGAAGGCGGCGGCGAAGCTCGCGGCCGGGACCCAGATCCCGGCGCGGCTGTGGCTCAATCTCGAGCGCGCTTATCGAGATGGTCTGGCGGCGGGCAAGATCGATGCGAGCCGGACATGACCACGGTCGGCCAGGCGATCGAGTGGCTGAAGCAGCTGGACCACGGCTGGCCGATCTACGCCTACGAAGGGATCGACTGCGGGATCGTCGTCGTCGCCGACGAGTCGGTCCGCTTCCTACACGCCGCCGAGACCGACCCGGCCGTGATCGCTGCCCAGAACGCGCTCACCAGGCGGCGGCGATGACGAAGGTCGTCTGGGTCGCGATCTGCCTGCCGTGCTGGCGCCGCGTCTTCGGGCGCTGGAACGACGACCCGCCGCAGGTCGGCGGCTTCCCGGAAGAGGTCTGCGCGCTCTGCCGCAAGCGCACCAACCACGGGATCTATGTCCACGACGACACCGTGCCGGAGCAACGATGACGAATCCGTGTCCCATTCGTGTCCCATTCCGACGCAATCCCCAGTGTTTACGGGGCACAGTGTGGAATTGCCGAGACAAGCCTGCCCCTATTTCGTGCCCTTCCGCACTTTCCGCTCGCTTCCGCTCGGTTCCGCTAAATGCCTGCGTGCTGGGCGATTTGTGGGACACGGGTGATCCAGCCTGTGGTCGCCGTTTCCGCTCGCTTCCGCTCGGTTCCGAAGGATCCGTGTCCCATTTGTGTCCCATCGGGGCGGCGCAGCGATGACCACCCGGCTGCTCAGTTTCTCCGAGATCTCTTCGGCGCTGACCTGCACAATGCGCCACGACCTGGCCTACGTCGGCCACGCGGCGGGCTCGGCGCTGAAGTCGCGGTCGGTCGGTCGGCGGCTGACTGAGGGCCGCGCGTTCGGCGCGGCCGTCGCCACCTGGCACCAGCGCCGGGACGAGCTCTTCACCACCTTCGACGCGCACCAGGCGCTCGTCGCGTCGCTGACCGAAGACTTCGACCAGATGGCCGCAGCGGGGGCGTTCGTCTCCGTAGACGAGCTCGTAGCGGCTCAGACGCGCGTCGGCGCGGTGCTCGACGACTACATCGCCCGGGCGACGCCGATGGCGCTGACGCGGCTGGAAGACCCCCTAGACATGCCGCTGCGCTCGCGCGGGGGCAAGCGTGGCTCGAGCCGCTACCGGTTCACCGGCCGGATCGACGGCTTCGCGCCCGACGAGTACGGCCACCGGTGGATCGTCGAGTTCAAGCTGCGCGGCCAGCTGACTCCGGCGTGGCTGATCGCGATCCAGCCGCAGACGCGGTACTACGGGCTGGCGCTGGCGCATGAGTGGGGCCAGGCGCCGGTCGGCGTGATCGTCGAAGAGCGGCTGAACGAAGCACCGCACCCGGCGCGGATCCTGAAGTCGGGCAAGCCGTCCACCGATCGCCAGCAGATGACCACCGGCGCGCTCTACCGGGCCGCGTGCGCCGAGACGGGCGCCGACGTGGACAAAGAGCTCGCGGCGACGTACGACGCGCGCCAGTGGCAGCAGCGCGTTCCGATCCTCTTCCGGCCGGGCGAGCTCGACGAAGCCGCCAATGAGCTCGTCGGCGCGGCGCGGCTGATCCAGGCGCTGGACACGGGCGAGATCCCGCCGATCCGCAACGTGAACCGCTTCAACTGCTCGGGCTGCCAGTTCCGCGAGATCTGCGCATCGCCGCGCGACGGCGCCTTCGTCGATGCCCTTTTCGAGCGCGTCCCCGCCAAGCGGGACCGCGAAGTCACAACCAGGGAGGCGGCATGACTGCCACGTTGCAGTTCACCGACCAGGCTGAAGCGACGTACATCAACGTCCTGCTCTACGGGCCACCGAAGACGGGCAAGACGACGGCGGCGTGCTCGGCGCCGCCCGGGGTGCTGCTGTTGAACATGGACCTGCCCAACGCTTCGCGCTTCGCGCGCTCGAGGCATCCAGACGGCGCCGTGATGGAGGTCGCCTTCGAGGGGATGGCCACGCTGATCGCGGTGTCCAATGCGATCGCGCAGCAGGGCACGGATCGGATGGTCGAGACCGTGGTGATCGATCCCATCGGCGAGCTCCACCGGCGTCTGCTCGAGGAAGCGAGCAACCGGGCGATCCGGCCGACGCTCAACCAATACGGCGACGTCGGCGTCCATATCGAGCGCTTCTGCCGCTACCTGTGCGAGCAGCCGGTGAATGTCGTCATCTGCTGTCACGAGTCGCCGGTGAAGGATGAGACCACCGGCGCGCTCGAGCGGCTGCCGTTCACCGGCACCAGCAACCCGGCGCTGGGCCAGAAGCTGATGGCGATGGTCGATGTCGTCGGCTACACCGGCGTCGTCGAGCAGACGGACGGCAGCCACTCCTACGTGGCGCAGCTGATCAACGACCGGGGGCGCCGGGGCGGCGATCGCTTCGACGTGCTCGGCGACTGGCGCACGCTGGACCTGGCGCAGTGGTTCGCGCTGATCCACAACCCGCAGCCGACGCCGCAGGCAGTCGCGGCATGAGCACGCGCGGCCAGTGCGTCTTCTGCTCGAAGCCGGTCGAGGCGATCGAGACGGCGGCGTGGCCGGTCGTCGGCTGGGAAGCCGAGCGCGGGCGCGGAGGCGCCAACCAAATCATCGGCCGCGAGCGCGTCCTGGATGGCCGGATCGCGCACGCCGCTTGCGCCAGGCGAGCCGCCGAGCTCGAGCGCGCGGGCATCGCGGCTGAGCAGACAACCCTGATCTAGAGAAGAGGCAATCGATGAGCGCATTTGACTTCGAGAACGTCGAGGCATGGGAGCCGCATCGCGGCACGATGCTGACGCCGGGTGAGTACGTCGTCCGGATCACCAACACCGACACCGAGCGGGCCCAGAGCTCGGGGAATCTCCAGCTGCTGCTGTGGCTCGAGAATGACCAGGGTTCGATCCGGGACTGGATCGCGGTCACGCAGGCGAACATGGCCAAAGTGGTCGCGCCGTTCGTCCGCGCCGGGATCGCGCTGACCAACCAGGACTGGAACGCCACCGAAGGCGAGTTCCAGCCGGGCGTGATCGATCGCCTGGTCGGCAAGCAGGTAGGGATCGTCGTCCGCGAAGAGTCAGACGTCTACCAGGGCCAGCAGCGCGTCCGCACGCGCGTCGTTGGCTACCTGGCGCCCAAGCAGATCACCGGCGAGGGCAACGGCCAGGTCAGCGGCGCCAGCGGCGCCGACCCAGCGCAGCCTGCACAGCAGCCACCCGGCGCGACAGCGACAGCGAGCGCGGATGAGCGGATCCCGTTCTAGTGACTGACACCGACTCACCCGTAACCCTGCCACCGGCGCGTGAGGTCACGCCGGAAGAGTGGGACGCACTGGTCGCTCGAGCCACGGAGATCGAGAAGCGGATCAGGCAGGCGATCGGCGCAGGCCGGACGGCGCTCTGGGCACTGGTCGAGGCTGCCTATGACTTCGAGGAAGAGCACGGCTGGATCGCGCTCGGCTACGAGACGAAGAACGAGTGGCTGGCGCAGCCGGATATCGGCATCTCGCGGACGCAGTTCTTCCGGATGGTGCGCACCTGGCGCACGCTGGTGGTGCGCCGCGAAGTGGATATTCCAACGTTGACACGTCTGGACACATCAAAGGTCGCGATCGTACTACCCGCTATCGAGACGTCCCGCGTCGATGTGGACGAAGCGCTGGCCGACGCCGACGCGCTGGCAGCGTCGGATCTCCGGATCAAATACATCCGGCCGGAGGAAGAGCAAGATGGGCGCTCTCGCAGCGCTCACGGCGACGCTGAGGGCCTGGGCGGCACTGATGCGGGACCTGGTGGCTCTGAGGGCGATCCGTCTGACACGGAGCCCCAGAGGCGCGTCGAGAAAGCCTGGAGCGATGTGAGCTCGGCGATCGCGTCGAACCAGCAGATGCCGCGCGTCCGGCGCCGGTCGCTGCTGGCACTGCAAGAGACCTATCGACCGGAGGCAACCGATGGGAGCGGTACGCGATGAGCTCGTGGCGTGCCGTGAGTGTGGCTGCGTCCATCAGGAGGCAACCGAGCTCGTCGCGCGACTGCGAGCCGATATCAGGAACCTGGAAGCTGACCTGCGCGGGAAGCGATCGCGGCTGGCTGAAATGCGTGGACAGCAGGCCGCGCAGGCGCAGGGATCGCCAGAAGCAGCGGTGGCGAATCAGATCCTGCTCGAGTGGCGCCGCGTCCTGGCGCCGAAGACGCGGGAGCTCAACGGAGCGCGCCTAGAGAAGACGCTGGCCAGGCTGCGCGGCGGCTACACGGCCGATCAGCTGCGCCAGTGCATCGCAGGCTACGCGCGCCGTCCGTACGTCATCGGCAACGGGCGGCGCTCACCGGTCGGCAAGCCATCAGAGCGCCGCGTGGATGCGGAGCTCATCTTCCGCGACGCGCAGCACGTCGATACCGGGATCGCGCTCGAGCTCGACGAGAGCAGCGACTGGCTGCCGCTCGAGGCCGTCGAGCGCGTGCCGTGGCGCCGCGTCCAGCAGGCCAACCGGCGCGTGATCGTCGCCGCGCTGGAACGCCAGTTCGGCGGCGGGCTCGACGACGGCGCCTTTATGGCGTGGCCGTGTCCGCGCTGTGACAACCATCCGGCTGCCACGCTCCAGGTCGCGCCGGTCGGCTACAGCTGGCTGGCGGCGTGCTCGTCGTGCGGGCTGACTGAAGACCTGCTGCTGGGAGCGGTCCGATGACGATGCGCCACCGGCATCCCCGGCTCGAGCTCTGCTGGCTGGCCACCTTCGGCGTCGTCGAGAACGGCGATCCGATGCCGCTCTGCGATGGGCGCCTGGTGCGCTGTCACCTGATCCCGAAGCGGCTGATCAGACGCGAAGGCGGGCGTGAGTGGGATTCGCGCGCCTGGGTCTGGGCCTGCGGCGGGATCGTCGGCAACGGCGGTCACCACGGCATGCTCGATCACAGCCGGACGCTGCGGCTGCCGCGCTCGGCGATCCCAGCGGGCACGGAGCAGCTGGCGCTCGAGCTCGGGCTGATCTGGTGGCTCGAGCGTGAATACGGAGTGCGGTCGTGAGCCTGGCGGCAGCGCTGGCGGCGCTGATCATCACCCCGGCCACGGCGCCGTCGCCGACACCGGCACCGGCCAATGTCGCACTGGCGTCGTGGTATGACGACAGCGGCGCGACGGCCAGCGGCATCCACTACGCCTACGGCTTCGCCAGCCTGATGTTCGGCAGCCGGTGGGGCCACCGGATCGAGTTCTGCTATCGCGGCCGGTGCGTCGTCGGCCGACTCGACGACCACGGGCCCTACGTCGGCGGGCGCGGCTTCGACCTGGACGAGCCGCTGAAGTGGGCGCTGGGCTGCCCGGATCTGTGCTGGCTGCGCTGGCGCGAGTGGCGGGCGCCCGGCGCGCGGATGGTGTGGCGATGAGCGACCAGCCAGGCATCGATGAGCTCGTCGGCGCGCTGCGTGCGCTCCAGGTGAGCTTCCAGCTGACGGCCGTCGAGGCGACGATCGAGACCAACCGGGGTCTGGTCGGCGTGCGGCTGACGGGCGTGCGCTACCCGATCGGCGAGATCTTCGACAGCGACGGCAACCGGTTCCAGCTGCCGCAGCCGCTCGACGGATGACATGCGACCGAAGTGGTCCGGCATCCGTGGCGGTCAACCCAACCCGATCGTCTGCGGCCGGAAGTTCTGCGCCACCTGCGGACGCTGGCGCCCGCTCAGCGACTTCCGCGTCCATCGCGACGTCCGGCTGCGGCTCTCCTACTGCGACGCCTGCCTGCGGCGGATGGCGCGCGAGCGGCGCGAGGCGATGACGCCGCAGCAGATCGAGAACCGGCGCGAATACGACCGCTTCTACAACTACGGGCGCCGTCGAGCTCGAGGCCAGCCGGTGCGCGAGTGGCGCACGCCGCGCTCGTCGGCCGTCGATCGCGTCGAGCGCATCCTGCTGCCGCGTGAGCCGCTGCTGGCCACGATGGAGCAGTACATCCGCGCGCAGCGCTCCAACGGGGATCCGGACTTCAGCTGGGAGCAGTTCGCCCGGGTGGTCAAGTGCTCGCAGCGAGCCATCTACCGGATCCGCACCGGCGAGAGCCAGCGCGTGCGCATCGACGTCGCCGACCGCATCGCCTACGGGATGGGCGTCCCGCTGTCGCTGATCTACGAAGCGGGCGAGCTCGGATGAGTCGCGGCCACGACCGGGAGCGCAGCATCCAACGCCTGCTCGAGCTCGAGGGCTGGGTGACCGTGCGCGCGGCGGGATCGCTGGGCCCGGTCGATGTCGTCGCGCTCCGCGACTGCCAGGCGCTGCTAATCGAAAGTAAGTCCACGGCGGGCGGACCCTATGAGCGGTTCGGGCCTGCGGACCGCACCACGATGATCGCCATTGCGCTGCGCGCGGGTGCCGTGCCGTTGCTGTGTCACTGGCCGAAGCATCAGCGCGCTCGCTGGATCCCGGCGCCGGAGTGGCCGCGCGCTGTCATCCCGCTGACGCTGCGCGCTTTCGAGGGCGCGCTACCGATCGGAAGGGGCGAGGTCCAACAACTGGCGCTCTGAATGATCGGCGGGGCACCGGTAGCTAAGGGAGATAGACCGGTGGCTTCGGGGATGGGCATGGGACGGCCAGCCAGTGCGGCGAAGGCGCCAGGGTCACGGACCGAAGTTGGAGCCTGGGAAGGCGAGCGTGAGTTGATCAGCTGTTTTCTGGCCTGTTGCGGCAGGGAGAGGTTAGCTGCGGCCGTTTGCCCCCCGCGCTATTGCCAGGGACGGGCGCGCGGGTAGGTTCTGACGCGAAAGCAGGCGTAGCTGCCGTCGCTGCGCTGCTGCCAGTAGGTGACGGTAATCATCAGTCGATCACCAATTCCAGGCGGCGGTCGGCGGCGATCTTGCGACCGAGCTCGAAGGCGGCGTCGGCGCCACGGCGCACGACGTAGACCTTGCCAGTGGGCTCCCCGTCGTCGTCGCCGACGAAGACGTTGTAGATCTGGATCTCGTCGCCGTCGCGGTCGATGTCGAGATCGGCGCTGACGAAGACTGCGGTGGCGGTGCTCATGTTGCCTCTTTCGTTCGTGGACACTGCGACGAGAATAGCACGTCGTCAAGAGGTCTTGACAACCTGCTACTATCTACAGCGCAGCAACCAACCACCAACTAAAAGAGGCAACGATGACCACCAGCAAGACCCCCCGCGAGACCGACATGGAACTGGCCGAGATCTGGACCGAGATCTACAAGGTCCGCACCCGGCTCGAGAGCAACGCCAAAGACATGCTGCGCCACGCCGGAGCGAAGTTCTACTACCGGGGGCGCCAGTACGTCACCGACATGCCGCTCAGCGAGGCGCTGGAGATCGTCCCCGCGAAGCTGGCCGCTGCTGAGGCGTGGAAGGCCACGCACACGGTTGTCGAGCCTGACGGCTGGAAGTCCACCGACTGGATCGGCTTCCCCGGCGTCCCGCATGAGCTCGACAGCATGGAGCGCGCGCTGGCCAACCGTGCCGAGTACCAGGCCAAGCTCGAGCAGCTGATCGCGCAGCGCAACGAGCTCGAGGCCACCTACACCGGCTGGGCTCGATTCTTCCTGGTCACGAGCTCCGCTGGCCACATCCATTCGTCCATGTCCTGCTCGACCTGCCGCCCGACTACGACCTACGGCTGGCTGCCGGAGCTCTCCGACACCAGCGAGGCCGACGCCGTGGCCGCGCACGGCCAGACGCTCTGCTCGGTCTGCTTCCCGAGCGCGCCGGTCGAGTGGACCACCGGCAAGAAGATCACTGCTGCGCAGGCTGCCAAGAAGGCAGCCTGACGCGGCGGCGTCAAGAGGTCTTGACGGGCTGCTATCATTGACAGCGCAGCAACGAACCGACACACGAAAAGAGGCAACATGACCACCACCACCAACCAGCTTTCTCAGATCGTCCTGGCGTTCCACAATGGCGTGCCGAGCATCGTCAGCGTCCATGCCAGCTGGGGCGTCGCCATCGACGCCTGGACCGAGCTCGACGACGCACGCCGCGCCGGTGAGCCTGCCGCCGACTTCTACGCCGTGCGCGACTCCGACGACGCGCTGGTGGCGCAGGCTGCCGCGCTCGAGGCCGGGAAGCTGGGCAAGACCCAGCGCCACGTTCTTCAGGCGCTGACCAGCGCCACGGCGCCGGGCCACTCGATCAAGCCGGGCAACCGGAAGCGCGGCTCAACGGACGGCGCCCGCTGGGGCCGCGTCTCGCACCTTTACACCGGCGACATCGCGGCGCCTGCGCGCAAGCTGCGCGACCGTGGCCTGGTGACGGTCGCCGGTCTGGACTTCGCGCCCAAGATCTACACGGTCACGCCGAAGGGCCGCATCGTCGCGGCGGCGATCTGAGATGCCGCGCTACATCGTCCACGACCGGCACGCCGTCACGGCGGCGCACCTGCGGCCGAAGTCAACCTGGCTCAATCCCCGTTACTGGGTGATCGACACCACGACCAATCTTCCGGTCGATGAGGCCACCACGAAGCGCGCGGCGCAGATGACTGCTGCGCATCTCAACCGGGAGGCGCGTCCCAGCTGGGGCCAGATCGAGGTCGGCCAGCGCGTCACCAGCCGGGGGCGCCACGGCGTCGGTCAGCCGGTCATCAACGGCACGGTCTATCGGATCGACGGCCAGACGGTCCAGGTCCAGACGCTGATGGGCCTGCGCACCCGCACTATCTCCAACCTGCGCGCTCTGTAGGGCGCGCACCAACCCAACAAAAGAGGCAACGATGAAGACCAACATCCCCGGCCGCGTCATCACCTTCTACGAAGGCGGTGGCGCATATGCCGACTACAGCGCGGCGCTCCGGCGCGGCGACACGCCGACCGAGACGCGCGATCTGGGCGCCGACGAGATCGCGCTGTTCAGCGCCGTCGATGCCGGTCGCTCCGTCCGGCCAAGCAAGGGCGGCTTTTACGTCATCGCCGACCTGACGCCGCCCGCGATCGCGGCTGCCTGCTACTGGGCCGAGACGCTGGCGACGGCTTCAGGCGACGAGCTCGAAGAGCCGGACAACTACAACGACCATCGCGCCGCGCTGCGGCTGCTGGCGAAGCTCGAGGCCGTCCGATGACCCGGGCGCCCATCCCCAAGCCAGACGAGCTCGTCGAGACGGCGCGCAAGCTGGACGCCGAGCTCCGCGTGCTGGATCTCTACGACTTCGCACGCGGCACCCTGGGCCACGACTACGGCAACGGCCAGCGCTTCCGCGAGCTCGTCCGCGTGCGCCGCCAGGCTGAGTCAGCGGCGCGCGTGGCGGCGATCTACTCCAACGAACCGCTCAGCGCCAGCCGGGCCCAGCTGCTCGAGGCGATGCGCCGGATCTCGAGCGCGAAGCTGCGGCGCTTCAGCGGCAGCCGCTCGCGCGACGCCTTCGACCGCGCCGCGCAGGCGTGGCGTGCGGTCGCCGTCGAGCTCGAGGCGGATCCGCGATGACCAGCCAACCCATCAGCGTCGGCGACTACGTGCGCGGCCACGATCCCGACTACGGCGAGGATCTGGCCGGAGTCGTCTCCGAAGTGGTGCAGGCACGCTCCGGCGAGCTCGAGGCGCTGTTTACCAACGAGCTCGAAGGCGCCTTCCAGGGCCAGCGCGTGGCGCTGCCCGCGCGCTGGATCACGAGCGTCGGCCGCTGACGCACGCTGCGCTCTGCTGTCGCTGTCAAGACCCCTTGACGACCTGCTACAGTAGAGCGCAGCAACCACCCGCTGAACCAAAAGAGGCAACGACATGGACACCAACACCAAAGCCGCAGACCTTCGCCAGCAGGCGATCCAGCACGACACTGACGCTCACGAGTCTTTCGAGCGCTGCGACACTGACGGCTTCCTGAGCCAGTGGGCGTCGGGCCAGATGGCCAACCTTCGCCGCACGCAGGCCACGCTCGCCGAGCACGGCGACACCTGGACCTTCGCCCGCACGATCCTGACGCGCGCCGATGGCTCGATCGTCGATGACGCTCGCGAGGTCACCACGCGCTACGGCCAGCGCTGGCGCTCAGACAGCGAGAACGTCTGGCTGCCGGTGCGTCCCAAGCGCGCCACGACGCTCGGTAAGCGTGGCTTCGCCGAAGTCGAGATCGTCGAAGTCGCTCCCGCTGCCGCCATCCACTGGGCGCCTGCTGGTGCTCGCGGGCTGAGCGGCGCCAGCAGCGTGCAGACGATCATCATCCGCACCGACCGGCCGAAGGCCGAAGGCTGGCGCCCGGTCGGCTCTCCGGAGCGCTGATCCATCCACCCGGGCGCCGCCACCACGGCGGCGCCCACAACCAACGAAAAGAGGCAACACAGATGGCAAAAAAGTCCAAGCAGGCGCCGATCAGCCGTACCTTCGTCCCCTATTTCTCCGACCGCGACGGGCAGCCGCTCGGTAGCGGCAGTCGTGCCGTCCAGCACGCCGATCGCCAGTGTCCGGCGATCGCTCGGATCCCCGACGTAGACATCCGCCACACGACCGACGACGAAGCCGCGACGCTGCCGAAGTGCCAGCGCTGCGCATAGCCACCAACCAACCAACCCAAAAGAGGCAACGATGGGATTTTTCAAGCGACAGCAGGCACGCAACCTGCGAGCTCGAGCCGCGAAGCTCGAGCGCGAAGGCGAAGAGGCCGACCGCAAGGCGGGCAAGACGTTCCGCCGCACCGGCAAGCAGCTGCGAGTGTCCAAGCGCAAGCAGGCGCTGGCGACGAAGTACCGCGAGCACGCCGAGCGGCTGGACGCCGCTGAGGCCGCGTCGCAGGCCGCGTCGGCTGCGGCAGCAGCTGAGGCCAACGACCAGCTGGACGCCGCGCAGCGGGCCGCTGATGAGGCGACAGAGCGATGATCGCGGAGTCGTCACGACGCAAGACCGACCGGCGCAAGCTGCGCCAGGCCATCCGGAACGTGCTGGGGAGCTCCAACACGCAGGCGCCGTCACTGTCACGAGTCGCGCAGGCTGCGCAGCTGCTCGACGGTCTGCTGCGGCTGACCACCGATGATCAGTGGCGCCTGGTCGCACACTGTGCGGCCGATGGTTCCGTGGTGATGGTCGATCGCTTCGCGGAGATGATCCTGGAGCCGTAGCGCCGTCGCTGGCGTTACGGTTCGCCAGCGCCACACGATGTAAAACCCGGCCATACCTCCCTGCCGGGGAAGGCATGTCAACGAGAGCCATCCGTCCATCCCCGGGTGGCTCTCGTCGTTGGTGGCTGGAACGATCGCCGACATGGAAGAGCAGATCCCCGGCCAGATGGACATCGATGAGTGCATCCACGTCGCTGTGACCGGCAGCGATGGACACGAGAGTGTGAACGTTGGCACGCTTCACCGACGAGCAGGCGACACAGCTGGCGCTGTACGGGAAGCTCCGGCCGTGCATCGAGCCGGGCTGCCCGAACTACGCCGGATCTGACGGCACGCGCTGCGGCCATCACAGCCGCGAGAAGGCGCGGACCAGGTGGAAGCGTGGCTTCACCGGTCGCAGGGGCTCACGGCCAGGCTGGAGGGCTCTGAGAGCCACTGTGATCGCATCGCAGCACGGTCGCTGCGCCAGGTGCTCGGGCGTCGTCGAGCTCGAGGTCCATCACATCAACGGCAACGCTCGAGACGATCGCCGCAGCAACCTGGTGGCGCTCTGTAGCGACTGCCATAGTGACGCGCGATGACGACGACGACCATCCATCCCGTCACCGGCTGGATGGTGATCGCGCCGCTCGAGCGCGCGCCGAGCGACGAGCGGCTGGCGCAGGCGACCGTCGAGATCATCGGACCGCTGGATCCGCGCGACGTGCCGCTGGTGCTCTGGCACGAAGGCGATCGCATCATGTACCTGCGCGAAGCGGCCAGCTTTGACATCGAAGGCAACCGGCTGGTCCCGATCGGCGCCGTGATGGCGTGGTTCCCAGCCGATGGCTGAGCTCACGGCCAGCCAGCGGTCGATGCTGCGCGCCAGCGTTGGTCTGAACCGCTCGGCGGCAGGCGCGCCGCTGAACGTCTCCGACGACGTGGACAACGCTGCCGCGCTGGTCCGCGTCGGCTATGCGCAGTGGTATCCGCCACTGCCGCCGATGGGCGTGGCCGCAGGCATGAACTTCAGCAACGATCGGACGAAGATCACACCAACCGGGCGCGCTCAAGACTGGGTGAATCGCTACGGGCCGGGTAGCGACGTATAACCGACCCAATAGCCACCTGGAGGCGCAGTGATGAGTGAAACGACCGAGAAGACGCCGGAAGCGCCGGATCAGCCGGATCAGCCGCAGCAGCCGGAGCCGGAGCAGCCAGACGAGCGCGAGCGCCGCGAGCGCGAGCAGCCGCCCGACACCGAGACCGGCGACGACGACGACGATGGCGCTGACAGCTAAACAGCGCCAGGCGCTGCCCGCCAGCGCGTTCGCCTATCCGTCGCAACGTAAGTACCCGGTCCCGACGAAGAATCAGGCCAAGAAAGCCGGGATCTCCGAGCGCCAGCGCGTCGGTCTGCATCGCAACGCGCTGGCGCGCGCCGCACAGAAGAGCACGACTGGCAGCTATGGCCACGTCGCTCGCAAGGTCAAGGCGCGCAGCGGCGCGAAGGTCGCATCCGTGAAGAAACGGAAGTGACCTTCGTGGTCGTCGTGATCCTGGTCGTCGGGCTGGCCAGCGTCGCGCTCTGTCGCATTACACGGCGTCCCAGCCGACGCGACAGACGGCGCGATGCCCGACGCCGCTGAAACGTCGTCTGCGGGCGCTCACGGCCACGCTGAGGGCACGTCGCGGCTGGTCGTGATCCGAACTGTGGTCATCCTGGTCGCAGCGACAGCGGCGCTCATATACGCCTTCATCCCTCCGCTGGAAACGCCGGTGCTGATGTTCAGCGGCACGTTGTACGGGCTCGATCCAATGCTGCGATCGGTGGCGAAGTGACACCGGACAACGACGCGGAAGACAAGGTTACGTTTGCCCAGATTCGCGCCGAGCTCGAGGCGCTGCGACACCGGTTTCGCCTGGCGCTGATCGGCTACAGCGTTCTGGCCATCTTCGTCATCGCATCGCTGGCTGTCAGCTACTTCCAAGAGCGCGAGATAGACAAGAACCAGAAGCATCTCGAGGCAGCGGGCAAGACGCTGGCCGTGCTGCTCTCAGATGCCCAGCTGCGGCTCTGTATGAGCGCCAACGGACTGCGCGAGCAGCTGCACGTCGATCACCAGATCGACTGCAATAAGGCGCGCCAGTCGGCGACGAAGATCTATCAGGAGTTCAACAACGGAGGCCAGTGATGATTGAGAAGGTCAACGGCTCACCGGTGGTCACGATCCTGCTGTGCGTCCTGGCTGTCGTCGTGGTGATCGCGGGCGGCGTGGTGACGATCGTCAAGCCGGACACGCTGCCGTTCCATCAGTACGTCCAAGACGTGGCCATCCTGACGGCCGCGCTGGGCCTGGGCGCTGGCGTCGGCCGTGGCGTCGAGTCGCTGGGCAAGGCCAGCACGCCGACGATCGAGGTCCACACCGAAGACGAGTTCGTGCCGGAGCCGAGCTCAGCGCCGACCGATGCCAGCTAACGGTCAGCTGCCGCAGTCGGATCTGGCGCCGATCGCCGGTGGCCAGCTGCGCAAGGACGCGGCAGCGGCATGGAACGCCATGAACGTCGAGGCGCGCTCGCGCGGGCTCGAGCTCAAACCGACCGGCTCGAAGTCCAGCTATCGCACGCTGGCACAGCAGAACGAGCTCTATAACGCCTATCTACACGGCGGCAATCTCGCAGCCAAACCAGGCACGTCGAACCACGGCAACGGGATGGCGATCGACCTGGCCACACAGCAGATGCGGGCGATGGTCGATCAGATCGGCGCCAAGTATGGCTTCTCGAAGTCGTGGTCGGATGCGCCGTCTGAGTGGTGGCACATCGTCTATCAGCCAGGCCACTACAGCGGCGCAGATCCTGGACCAACCGGCAAGGCGACGCCAACGGCAGCGGCGCCAGCCAAGACCACGAAGGCGAGCGACATGATCACAGCAGTGCTCAAGCAGGACGGCCGCATCGAAGTGTTCGTCGAGCGGGCCAGTGATGGCCAGGTCTTCCACACCTGGCAGACGGCAAAGGACGGCGGCTGGGCTGGATCAGCAAAGGGCAAGAACGCCAGCTGGTACACGCTCGGCACACCAGGCAAGGGATGAGAACCGACCCGCTGTACCTGCTGGTCTATCTCATCGTCTTCATCCTGCTCGTCTATGTGCTGCTCCGTGTGCTCGGCACTGGCTGAAGGCAGAGCGTGCAAGGCGGCGAGCACGACTGGCGTGGTGTCGCGCTCGCTGGGTTAGCAGTGCTCGGCGTCGCGCTGGTCGGCGTGATCGTTGGGCTGGTCATCCTGGGCAAGCATTCCGATGCGGTCCAAGACTCGATCACTGGGCTGGCCACGATCGGCGCCGGTCTCACCGGTGGCTTCGCCGGATGGTTCGCACGAGACCGTGCCGACCGGGGTGACTGACGAAGCGAGACCCGCTGGCGCAGCATGTCGAGCAGTGACAGCTGAGGGCAGCAGGTCTCGAGCTCAAGCATAGGCGTTTCAACGTTGGTACGCATGCCGTACCGACGTTCGTCACTCGCACAGATGCGACGGGGGTGGGGTATGACCCGCCCACCCGGCGCATCGCGGAACAC
>Ga0210396_10001784_pt1 | contig 22576 bp, 20 predicted proteins | sample IncBWH17OmetaG_FD_155466 | JGI IMG/M metagenome (GOLD analysis project Ga0210396, IMG submission 155466) | Forest soil microbial communities from Barre Woods Harvard Forest LTER site, Petersham, Massachusetts, United States - Inc-BW-H-17-O ... | reverse complement strand
CGCGCACACGCGTGACGCGGCAACAGGCTCGCGGCAAGGGGTTCCTGCGGGGCGCCTCCAAGCTCGGCCTGTTGGTGCTCCTGTGGATGGCGATCGTCGGCAGCGTCGTTCTCGGCTATTTCGCCCTAACCTTGCCGGACACCGGCGACCTCACCCGCGCCGAGCGGCGTCCGAGCGTCACGATCCTAGCGGCGGACGGCAGCCTGCTGACGACCTATGGCGACCTCTTCGGTCAGCCATTGACCCTGAAAGAGATGTCGCCGTACCTGCCGAAGGCCGTGGTCGCGACCGAAGATCGCCGCTTCTACAGCCATTTCGGGGTCGATCCGATCGGGCTCGTCCGAGCCGCCTTCGCCAATATTGCGGCCGGACATATAGTGCAAGGCGGCAGCACGATAACCCAGCAGCTCGCGAAAAACCTGTTCCTGACACCCGAGCGGAGCCTCTCCCGCAAGATCCAGGAGACGCTGCTGGCGCTGTGGCTGGAGCACCGTTTCTCGAAGAACCAGATCCTCGAGATCTACCTCAACCGAGTCTATCTCGGGGCCGGCACCTATGGCGTGGATGCCGCGGCGCACCGCTATTTCAACAAATCGGCGCGGCAGACAAGCCTCTACGAGAGCGCCGCTATTGCCGGCCTATTGAAAGCACCGACCCGGTTCAACCCGATTCGCGATGGCGACAAGGCCGCGGCGCGGACTGCGCAAGTCCTCGCCAAAATGGTCGATGCCGGAGTTGTCGCCAGCAGTCAGGCGATGGCCGCGCTCAGCGGCGGAACCTCGCTTGCCGCTGTGCCGGTTACGCGGCCCGGCGCGCGTTACTTCGGGGATTGGGTGGCCGAGCAGTTGGGAGATTTTGCCGACACCGGCAATCGTGACTTGACGGTGCTGACGACACTCGACCCGCGCATGCAGGCACAAGCCGAGGCGGCTATCGCGGACGTTCTCACTCGAGAGGGCGGGAAAATGGCAGTGAAGGAGGGCGCGCGCGTGGCGATGTCGCCGGACGGAGCGGTCCGTGCCATGGTCGGCGGCCGCGATTACAGCGGGAGCCAGTTCAATCGCGCGACCCAGGCACAGCGGCAGCCCGGTTCCGCCTTCAAGCCGTTCGTCTATCTGGCCGGGCTGGAGGCCGGATTGCAACCCTCCGACCAATTCGTCGACGAGCCGATCCGCATCGGCAATTGGCAACCCCGCGATTACACCGGGCATTATCAAGGCGAAATGAGCTTGGCCGAAGGCTTGGCCCAGTCGGTCAACACGATCGCGGTCCAGGTCGCACAGCGTGCCGGCCTGCGCAATGTCGTGGCGGTCGCTCATCGGCTCGGGATTTCGTCGCCGCTTACGCCCGAGGTCAGCCTTGCTCTCGGCACGAACGAGGTGAACCTATTGGAGCTGGTTTCGGCCTATGCGCCGTTCGCCAATGGCGGTCTTGGGGTGTGGCCGCACGGCATAACCGAGATCCGCGAAGGCGCGGGAAGGGTCGTGTTTCGCCGCTCCGGCTCAGGGATCGGGCAAGTCGTGACGCCGGAACTAACCGGAACCATGAACCAGATGTTGAGTGCCGTGATCGAGCACGGCACCGGCAAGAGCGCCGTACTGCCCCCCCGCCCAGCGGCCGGCAAGACTGGCACTACGCAGGATTATCGCGATGCCTGGTTCATCGGCTACACCGCCGGTCTCGTCGCCGGAGTCTGGCTCGGCAATGACGACAATACCCCGATGAACAAGGTTACGGGCGGCTCGCTGCCGGCGCAGACCTGGCGGCGTTTCATGCTAACCGCGACCCAAGGGATGCCACTGCGGCCGCTGCCCAGCGGACAGCTGCCGCCCGCCGGGGTAATGGCGGCAGCCCCGCCGCGCACCGGTGGCGGCTTCTTCGAAAGTTTCTTTGGTTTATTCAGACCGAGGTGGCGAGCGCGCCGAGGCGCCCTCAGCTGCCATCCACGGGGCGCCATCCATGGGGTGATGATGGCTGAGGGTAACTGTGCTAGCGCAACGGCGAGAACGACGCCGGGACGACCAACATATTCTCCTGTTTGACGAACATGCCGCGGGTGGCGGGCGGCCAACTGCCGTCCTTGCGCGATTCCTCACGGATGCGGGCGCGCTCGTTCGCGTCCTTGTAGGCCCAGATGTGGATCCACTGGTTCAATGGGCCGAGCTCGGTATGACCGGCCGCCGCCAAGGGCGACAGCTTGACCCGTCCCTCGATCCGCTCGGCCCAGCGCTCGAGGACCTGCTGCGCTACACCCGGCAGCATCGTGTAAGTGCGGATCTCATACAGATTGCCGTGCTGCCGCGGCGTGAAGGCCGGGCAGAACGGCGCCGCGTTAACGATCTTGCTTTCCATCTCGACGATGAATTCCTGGATCTTCGGCGGCCAATTCGGGATCGACTGCGAACGCACGCGGGTCCGGTGCTGCAGATCGTCATAGGGCCAGATGTGGATGATGTGGTTGAGCGGCCCGACTTCGGTGTGAAAGAAGGCACCCAGCGGCGACACCTTGACGCGCTCGGTCAGCGCCTCGCCAAACCGCTTCTCGGCCTCCGGCACCGATCCGGGCTGCAAACGGTAAGTCCGCATCTCGAAGATCATCGGCTTGCTCCATCATGAGTTCAGCGCGCCATCCTATCGGCGCTAACGAAGGCGTGCCAGCTTGTCGGTCAAAAGTTCATAGAAGCCGTCGGCATCGACGGTGTTCAAAAAGCGAACATTGGGCGGCCTGCCGGTGACACCCCGCCAATCGACCACCGTCGTACCGATGGTCAGCGGGCTTTCGGTCTCAATCGCGACGTTGACCTCGCGCCCGTCATAGAGCGCCGGGCGCAGCAGATATGCGATTACCGACGGATCGTGGAGAGCCATCGCCAGCGAGCCGAATTGGGAGCTACGGTTTCTTTCGAAGCTGGTCAGCAGCGCGGCAACCGCCGGGCCGCAGCGATTGCTGAGCGCACGCAACGCCGCGAGTCGCGGCGGCGTGCTCAGCACCTGATGCGTGACATCGAGCGGGATCATCGTGATCGGAACGCCGCTGCCGATGACGATCGCCGCGGCGTGGGGGTCGGTATGCATGTTGAACTCGGCCGCCGGGGTCACATTGCCCAGATCGAAACAAGCGCCGCCCATCACCACCACTTCGCGGATCTTGCCGGCGACCTCCGGCGCCTTGACCAGTGCCATCGCAACGTTGGTCAATGGCCCCAGAGCGCAGACCGTAATGGTGCCGGGCTCGGCACCGCGCAACGCCTCGATCAAGAAATCGACGCCGTGCTGCGACTGCAACGGCGTGTGCGGTTCCGGCAGGATCGCTTCGAGCCGCGGGTCGCTGTGGATGTCGACAGCGGTTGCGAGTGTGCGCATCAAGGGCCGCCCACAGCCGGCGTAAACGGGGATGTCGCGTCGCCCCGCCAATTCGCAGATCCGCCGCGCATTGCGCTCTGTCAGCGCCAGCGGCAGATTCCCGGCGACGGCTACGACGCCGGCGACCTCCAATTCCTCGGGCGCCGCCAAGGCAAGCAGGATCGCCACGGCATCGTCGAGGCCCGGATCGGTGTCGATGATAATCCGGCGACAACTCATTCCTCCGCCATTCCGGCTGCGCGCAGGCCGGCGAAATAAGTGGCTTCGTATAGGGCACGCACAGCCGGCGCCCCGAAATCTACGACAGCCTTCAGACGGGTGATGCTCGTAAAACGACCGTCGCCGCTCAGTCTGCGCGCCTCCGCGAGCTCCCCGGCAGCGCGTGCAATGTCTCCCCTGAGGGCATAGGCCGAGCACAGGTGACTGTGATGGAGCGATTGTTCCGGATTGGCGACCCGAGCCTTTTCGAACCAGATGATCGCATCGTCAATGCGCGATTGCAGCAGATGCACGAGTCCAATCCGGGTGTACCAATGGTGGAGGTCGGGATCACGCGGGCTGAGCCGGATGGCGTGCTCCACCAACGGGACCATCTCCTCGATCAACCCTGCGTTGAACTTGCTCCGTGCGAGATGCGCGTAGACCTGCGGCCAGTTGCGATTCAATGCGATGACCGTCTCGTATTCGGAAATGGCTTCCTCGTTTCGGTGCTGTTGGCGGAGCAGCTGGCCTTTTGCGAAATGCACAAGCGCGCTGCGAGGCGATGCCGCCAAGGCTTTCTCGACCAGCGTTTCGGCGCGCGCGATATCGGCTGCGGGCGAATCGGTCATATCATCGAGTACCCGGCCGACCAGCGCCATCGCCAACCAGCTCTGCGCCTCGACAGAACTGGGACCTAGCTCCAATGCGCGTTCGTATAAGCGGATGCGCTCCGCTTTGTTGCGGCGCGTTTCGGGCTTCTGCGCCGTGGCGCGCGCCCGGAGAATGTAGTCGAGCGCATCGGGATGCTCCACCGGCCGAGCGGCCTCTGCCCCGATCATCTCAATGTTGAGCGCGATCGCGATCCGGCTGGTGATCTCGTCTTGGACGGCGAATAGATCTCTCGTATTGCGGTCGAAGCGCTCCGCCCACAAATGTGCATCGGTTTCTGCATCGATCAGCTGGGCGCTGACGCGGACCTGGTCGCCGGAACGGCGAACGCTGCCTTCCAGAACATATCGTACGCCCAACTCGCGGCCGATCTGTTTCGTATCGGCCGGCTTGTTCCTATAGGTGAACGCGGTATTGCGCGAGATCACGAAGATGTGCGCGAGCCGCGACAGGTCGGTCGTCACATCCTCGGTGATGCCGTCCGCGAAATATTGCTGTACCCGATCGTCGCTCAAATTTGTAAACGGCAGCACGACAATTGAAAGTGGTGGCCGAGGGCGCACGCCGCCCACAGCACTTGACGGGGAACCCGCGTCGGATCGGGTCACGCTAGCGACAAAACGGTAGCCGCGGCCCGCAACTGTCTGGACGCAGCTGCCTTGATATCGGTCTCGATCGAGGATGCGGCGCAGCGCCGCGATCTGCACGTTCAGGTTGGCGTCTTCGACAGCCATTCCCGGCCAGACGGCCTCCATAATCTCGTCTCTTGAGACGAGGTCGCCTGGCCGATCGGCCAGCACACCGAGAATCTCGAGGGCACGCGAGCCGATGGCCAACGGAGCGAAAACACCATGCTCATCCCGACGGGACAGGGTCCCGCCGCGCCGGTCAAAACGGAAACCCTCGAACAGGGCAATATCGGTCGAGGAGGGTCCGTCCATGCCACCACCTCCCGCGCGCTCTCGAATTTCCCAATATTTTAGCTCAATTTAGAAGTTTTTATTGCCGTCTCATAGCGCGCTCGCCGTGAAGAAGGGCTTGATCGTGGTCCGGACCGAATCCGGTGAAACCAATCGCACGCAGGGAGGGGACATCATGAAACAGTACTTTAAAATCTTCGCAGTAACTGCTGCTTTGGCGCTGGCCACATCCGGTGTTGCACAGGCGAAAGAGAATGATGACGATGCGAAAGCTTGCAGCGACTCCACGTTGCGCGGGCTTTACGTCTTTACCGCCTCCGGGTTCAACGTTGTCGGAGTCGCGGCACAACCAAAGGCCATCTTGGAAGTAATCCGTTTCAATGGAGATGGCACGTTGACTGTCCCGGCGGCTACGGTCAGCATAAATGGCGTGATTGGACGCAGCCCGCCGGGCGGGACCGGAAGCTACATGGTCGAGCCAGACTGCACGGGCTCGCTTCAGTTTGGTACAGCGGTCAGCCCGGGGCCCAAATATGACCTGTTCGTAGCCTTCAAAGGTTCTGAAATTCAAATGATTCAGACCGGCCCGGGGTCGCCGGTTTTCCAAGGGACCGCCGAACGAGTTTCGCGCTAACCAAGCGCGAGCGGGCCTCGGACGAGAAATACCGTTCGCGGCCTCTTAGCCGGCGCCCGACACTCTGGAGCTGTGCCGATAACCCCGGCTCGTCATTTCCCCGGCGGAGAATCTACCGGCGGAGCACAAGCAGCTTCTTGATCTCGGCGATCGCCTTGGCCGGGTTGAGGTTCTTCGGGCAGGTTCGGGTGCAGTTCATGATCGTGTGGCAGCGGTAAAGCCGGAACGGGTCTTCGAGCTCGTCGAGACGCTCGCCGGTCTTCTCGTCGCGGCTGTCTGCGATCCAGCGATAGGCCTGCAACAGCACAGCAGGTCCCAAATAGCGCTCGCTGTTCCACCAATAGCTCGGACACGAGGTCGTACAGCAGAAGCATAGAATGCACTCCCAAAGCCCGTCGAGCTGTTCGCGCTCCGCAATCGATTGCGGGCGCTCGCGGTCGGGCGGCGGCGGGCTCGCGGTCTGCAGCCAAGGACGGATCGACTGGTACTGCGCAACGACATGGGTCAGATCGGGCACCAGATCCTTTACGACCGGCATATGCGGCAACGGGTAGATTCGTACGGCGCCTTCGATGTCCTCGATCGCCTTGAGGCAAGCAAGCGTATTGGTTCCGTCGATGTTCATTGCGCAGGAGCCGCAAATCCCTTCACGGCACGAGCGGCGGAACGTCAGGGTCGTGTCGATCTCGTTCTTGATCTTGATCAGCGCATCGAGGACCATCGGGCCGCAATCGTTGAGATCGATCTCGAACGTATCGATGAGCGGATTCTTCCCGTCGTCGGGGTTCCAGCGGTAGATCTTGAACTCGCGCAGGCGGGTGGCGCCCGGCGGCCCGGCAAAGGTCTTGCCGGTCCCGATTTTCGAGTTGCGCGGCAGGGTGAATTCGGCCATGGGCGGGTTCTCACACCGCGCTTTTTCTATCCTCTCCCCCCGCCGGCCGGGGGGAGAGGGCAGGGTGAGGGTGGCCGGAGGGCTGAGTTCCGGCGCCGCCCACCTCACCCTCCCGTCGCTTTGCAACGGGCCCCTCCCTCTCCCCCCTGAAGGGCGGAGAAGGGCTTTTCCCCGGAATAGCTCGCGCCCCCGCGGGTGAGACGAAATGGGGCCGGTTGCACGGGCAAGCTAAAGTCATTTAGCCCTCAATACACGCGCGTCTTGGGCGGGAAGGTCTGTACCTCGTTCGACAGCGTGAAGAGATGGACCGGGCGATCGCCGAGCTTGACCCCGCCATCGCCGTCGAGCCAGGCGAGCGTGTGCTTCATCCAGCTCCGGTCGTCGCGCTCGGGGTAATCTTCGCGGGCATGCGCGCCGCGGCTTTCGGTGCGGTTCTCGGCCGAGTGCAGGGTGACGACGGCCTGCTCGAGCAGATTTTCCAGCTCCAAAGCTTCAACCAGGTCGGTGTTCCAGATCATCGACCGGTCGGAGATGCCGAGTTCGCCGAAGCTGTTGGCCACCACGTCGATCCGGCTGACCCCTTCTCGGAGCACTTGCGCCGTGCGAAAAACGGCGCAGTTAGTTTGCATCACACGCTGCATGTCGAGGCGGATCTCGGCGGTCTTGCGCGGCCCGTGCGACCCGCGCACCGCGTCGAGCCGCGCCACCGCCTCCTCGCCGGCGCCATTCGATATCGGTTTCTGCGGTGTGCCGGGGCGCACCAGCTCGGCGGCACGATGCGCGGCGGCGCGGCCGAACACGACGATGTCGAGCAGCGAGTTGCAGCCGAGCCGGTTGGCACCGTGCACCGAAACCGACGCCGCCTCGCCGATCGCCATCAGCCCGGGAACCGTCGCGTCCGGTTCGTCCGTCGTCGGCCGCAGCACCTCGCCGTGATGGTTTGTCGGAATGCCGCCCATGTTGTAATGCACAGTCGGCAATACGGGGATCGGTTCGCGTGTGACGTCGACCCCGGCGAAGATCTTGGCCGTCTCCGAAATCCCCGGCAGACGCTGGTGCAGAACCTCGGGCGAGAGGTGCTCGAGGTGGAGGAGGATGTGGTCCGCAGCCGCGGCCCTCGCGGATCTCGATCGTCATCGCCCGGCTGACGACGTCGCGCGACGCCAGGTCTTTGGCGTGCGGCGCGTAGGCTTCCATAAAGCGCGCGCCCTCGCTGTTGGTCATATAGCCGCCCTCGCCTCGAGCGCCCTCGGTGATCAAGCAGCCGGCGCCATATATCCCGGTCGGGTGAAACTGGATGAACTCCATATCCTGCAGCGGGAGCCCGGCGCGCAGCACCATGGCGTTGCCGTCGCCGGTGCAAGTGTGGGCGGAGGTGCAGGAGAAATAAGTCCGACCATAGCCGCCGGTGGCGAGAACCACGAGATGAGCGTGAAACCGGTGCAGGGTGCCATCCTCAAGGTTCCAAGCCATGACCCCGCGGCAGGCGCCCTCCTCGTCCATGATCAGGTCGAGCGCGAAATACTCGACAAAGAATTCCGCATGGTTGCGCACGCATTGCTGATAAAGCGTGTGGATCAGCGCGTGACCCGTGCGGTCGGCAGCGGCGCAGGCGCGCCGCGCCGGATCGCCCTCGCCGTACTCCATCATGTGCCCGCCGAACGGCCGCTGATAGATCCGCCCGTCTTCGGTGCGGGAGAACGGCACCCCGAAATGCTCGAGCTCGATCACCGCGGGGATCGCATTGCGGCACATGTACTCGATCGCATCCTGGTCGCCGAGCCAGTCCGAACCCTTGACGGTGTCATACATGTGCCAGCGCCAGTCGTCGGGGCCAATATTGCCGAGCGCCGCGCTGACCCCTCCTTGGGCGGCAACCGTGTGGCTGCGGGTCGGGAAGACCTTGCTGATGCAGGCTGTCTTCAGCCCTTCGATGGTCATTCCCAATGTCGCCCGCAGACCCGCGCCGCCGGCGCCGACGACGACCACGTCGTAGCTGTGATCCGTGATGTTGTAGGCCGGTGGCATGGGGGGCTCCAATCAGCTCGTCGATCCAAGGGCAATGCTGAGCACTGCGAAGATCCCTGCCACGGCGAAGCCGAAACTGAGCAGACGGACGACGACCACGAGGCCGAGCTTGGCGAGCTCGGTATGAACATAGTCTTCGATGACCACCTGGAGCCCGAGCGACAAGTGATAAAAAGTCGCGATAAGCAGCAACACCAGCAGGATGGCCGGCAGCGGCAGGCCGACCCAGTTCTGCACAGTCTCGATGTCGGCGCCGGCCAAGGCGATGACGGAGGCTACGAACCAAAGGCTCAACGGCACCAGAGCAATCGCGCTAATGCGCTGGGCCCACCAGTGCTCGACCCCCTCTTTCGCCGAGCCCAACCCGATTGCACGGCCGAGCGGCGAGCGCATCCGCGATGCCAACATGTCAGGAAATCCAGCGAGCTATCCCGGCGATCCAGGCAACCAAAGTCAGGACGGCAGTCGCCCCGACGACGATCCAGCCACCAATATAGGTCGATTTGAGATCGAGCGCATGGCCGGTATCCCACACGAGGTGCCGAATGCCATTGCACAAATGATAGAACAGCGACAGCGTCCAGCCGAACAACAGCAAGAGCCCGATCCAGGAGCCGAGGAAATCCTGGACCCCTTCATAGGCCTCCGGCCCGGAAGCGGCCGCAATAAGCCACCATACGAGTAGAATTGCCCCGGCGCTCAGCGCCACGCCGGTCGCGCGGTGGAGGATCGACAGAACGGAGGTGAGTTGCCATCGGTAGATCTGAAGGTGCGGCGAAAGCGGCCGGTCGGCGGATCTCATTTACGGCAATTCCGGATTTCCCTTGCGGTCGGCCGCTGTGAATTAGCCCGCGTGCCGGGGAGTGTCAACGCAGGCTCGCCCAGCAGCCGCTTCACTTCTCGCTCGAGAGCCGCTCGATCTCGTCGGCTAACGCCAACAGCCGGCGTGCATTTTCCACGTGCAGGTTTTCGATCAGCCGGCCTTCCACGAGCACGACGCCCTTGCCCGCGACTGCCGCTTCACTATGCGCCGCGATGATCCGTCGCGACCACTCGACCTCCTCGGGGGTCGGGGCGAATACTGCGTTGGCGGCAGAGATCTGCTTCGGATGGATCAATGTCTTGCCGTCGAAGCCGAGCTCGCGGCCTTGCCGGCAAGAGGCCGCGAAGCCGTCATCGTCGGAGAGATCGAGGTGGACTCCGTCCAGGATCGCCAGCCCGCGTGAGCGGGCCGCCAGAATAGCGAGGCTGAGGGAAGTAATCAGGGGCAGACGATCGTGGGTCGGGAGCGCGTGCAGGTCTTTGGTCAGATCCGAGGTGCCGAGGACGAGCGCGGCGAGCCTCGGGCTCGCTGCGGCGATCTCGCGGGCATAGAGGATGCCGAGCGGTGTTTCGAGCATGCACCATACCGCGAGCGTCTCCGGAGCTCCAAAGGTGTCGAGCAACGACACGCTCAGCGCCACTCGGTCCGGGCTCTCGACTTTCGGCAACAGCATCGCGTCGATCGGCATCGTGGCAGCGGCCGCGAGATCGGCCTGCCCCCACGGTGTATCGATGGCGTTGACGCGCAGCACGAGCTCGCGTCCGCCATGGCCGCCCTCGGCGAGAGCCGCCGCGACGATCGCCCGCGCGCTCTCCTTTGCTTCCGGAGCCACGGCGTCTTCGAGATCGAAGATCAGGCCGTCGGCCGGCAGCGTTCGCGCCTTCTCCAGCGCCCGCGGCTTCGAGCCGGGCATATAAAGCAGACTGCGACGAGGGCGAGTCGTAGCAGACATCGGCACCCGTCGTTTGGCTGAATTCTATTCCGCAGCCTTGGCCGCGGGAGACTGCCAGCTCTTCAATACGGGCAGCACCTCCCTGGCGAACAGCCGCAATGACGCCTCCGCCTTGTCGTAAGGGATGCCGCCGAAGCGGAATGAGGCGTTCAGCTCGAAATCTCCGATCACTCCGCGCCGCGCTTCCAATTCCCGGAGGATGCGGTCCGGGGTGCCCCACACGGCGGCTTTCATGAAGCCCTCGACGGCGCCTTCGAGGCCCCCCTTGCGGGCGATCTCGGCCTTCTGCGCATAGGCGTCATAGCCCTTCACGGTAGCGAAGTGCTCGCCGAGGAACTCGTAGTGATCGAAGTTGCTCTCGACGAACTTGCCCATGTGCTTGCGTGCCAGCGCCTCCGCCTCGTCGAGCTGCGGCGCACAGATGCAGAAATCGGTGATCATCATGGTCGGGGCGTCGATGCCGTGGAATTTGCGGTGCATCTCGCGGTTGCGTTGGATGGCGGGCAGCCGCATCGGCCAAGGGCGATCGGAGAACATCACCATGTGGGCGCCGAGCCGGGCCGCCGAATCCACCGAATCCTCGCTCGACGCGACGGCGTAGATGCGCCCGTCGAAGCTGTATTTCGGACGCGGGCGCAGCTCGACCCGCGGCTGCTTGTAATAAGTGCCCTCGGCCTCGATCCAGCCGGTGCGCAGCGCATTGACGATCATCGGCGCCGCCTCGTCGAACCGGCCGCGGCTCTCGTCCATCGTGCCGCGGAAGGCGGCGAACTCGCGCCGCGCCAAGCCTCGGCCAAAGCCGAGCCGCAGCCGACCCCTGCTCAGCAGGTCGAGCACCGCGGCCTGCTCGGCGACGCGCAGCGGGTCGTGCCAGGGCAGGATCACAGCGGCAGTGCCGAGATCGATATCCGGGCACACGCCGGCGAGGTAAGTCATCAGCTGAAGATTGTCGGGGCAGAACGAGTAGTCGAAAAAATGATGCTCGGCCGACCATAACGCATCGAAGCCGAGGGCCGGCGCCTGGCGTGCCAAGCGCAGATCCTCGTCCCAGACCTGATCGTCAGCGATGCTGTCCCAGCCATAGCTGGCGAAGATCATCATCAGGCCGACATCCATGGTCCCCTCCAAAACAGCTCAGGTGTGCAGCAAGCGCGTCAGCTCAGAGACGTGCGCGACGCGGCGGAAGTCGTGGATCGCCGCCAAGCTCGCCTCGATCTGCTGATCGCTCAAGCCGGCGTGAGGCATCAAGGTGCGGTATTTCCGATCGATATCGGCCCATCCGAGACCATCGTCGCCGGCACCTTTGGGCACAAAGACGGTACTCCTGCTGACCCGCCCGTCGGTGGTCCGAATGGTCACGGTCGCGCCTTGCCGATAAGGCTCCGCGTTGCCGGTCGGCGGCGGCCCGACCCGGATTTTGTCGATCAGCTCATGGATGACCGGGTCTACGATCTTGGCGGTAGTCGCGTGCACCCACGAGAAGTCGTGATCGGCCGCTCCCGCCGCAAGGAAATAGGCGGGGCTATGGGCCATGCCGATCAGATCGGTCGGGTGCAGCGGGCCGGTAAGCGCGGTGAAGCCGGGACGCGACACGGTGATGCTTTCAATGTCCTGCGGCGCGAAGTTCCCTTCTTTCGCCGCATTAGCTGCGGCCTCGGCCAGCGCATGGTAGGGATGGCCGCCGGGCACCAGCTTGACCGCCATGTCGGTGATGATGTCCCAGGACTGTCCGAGGTCACGCGTCACATTCGCACCGGCCGAGAGACCCTCGGCCCCGCCGTAGACTTCGAGAAACCCGCGCTTGATCTCAAGAATGCTTTCTTCCGCTCGATATCCGCGCTGCGCCGCGAGCGCGGCTCGGACGCCCAGCAGCGCCGCCAGCCCCGCATGATATTCGCGCGCAGTGCTGGTGTTTGCCGCAGCCATCAATCCCCCGATCGAGGTAGCGGAAAGCGCGATCGCCTGCGCCATCTTCGTCGCGTCGAGGCTCAGCAGCCGGCCGGCGGCAACCGCGCCGGCGAAGATCGCGACCAGGCAGCCGTGAAATCCACGGGAGCGAAAGCGTGGGGTGATCGCCTCTCCGATGCGCCCGGCCGCCTCGTAGCCGAGGACGATTGCCGTCAACACGTCTTCGCCGTTCGCGGCGGTGCGCTCGGCCATGGCGAGCGCGGTGGCGACGAGAATCGTGCCGGCATGGACGATGTTGCGCAGATCGCTGTCATCGGAGGCCGCCGCGTCGCTCATCACGGCATTGACTTGTGCTGCCTCGGCTACCGGTAGCTTCGGCCCCGCATCGAACCACAGCGAGGCTTCGGCGATGCCGCCGCATTCTCGCGCAAGGTTGCGGATGATGGCCGAAGATTCTATCCCGGCGCCGAGCGCCGCACTGGCGAGCGTGCTTGCGATCAGCATCGCGGCATGATCGACCGCTTGGGGTGGAAGGTCGGCCGGGCCGACCCGAGCCAGAAACTCGGCCAATTCTCCGGCGACCGTCATCCTAGAGCCCAATACAAAATCACCTGCGACCTGAAAGCGCGGAATCCCTCTCCGCCCTTCAGGGGGGAGAGGAAGGGGCCCACGCCGCAGGCGTGGGAAGGTGAGGTGGGCGGACGGCGACCGCTGGGAATCCCCCACCTCACCCTGCTCTCTCCGCCCCCTGGGGGCGGAGAGGGAGATGTCACTTCCTCTGCCGCCCAGATTGACATGGACGCGTCTCGCCTATTGCGAAGCGTGAGTGCACAGGCGAACCTAGTTGCGTTTTCATGGGAGTGACAGATATCACCCCGGTATTGGCGCGATGAGTCCCACATCATCTTCTTTGATGTTGTTGACCCGATCGCCGACCGGAGCGATCGTCATCGTGCCGGTATACGGGACCAGCAGCCGCTTTGCCGTCGCGTCGGGGCCGGTGAGCCAACGCTGATAATCGGCCGGCGCAATGATCACCGGCATGCGGTCGTGCACCTCACTAACCAATTTGTTCGCCCGCGTGGTGATGATCGCGAACGTTTCGACCGGATCGCCAGTCTCGGGCGTCCACTTCTCCCACAGCCCGGCAAACGCGCACAGCGCCCCATTGCGCAACATTACCTTGTAGGGCTGTTTCCTCGCCCCTCTCGTCCGCCATTCGTAATACCCGTTCGCCGGGACGAGACACCGTTGCGTCTGAAACGCCGACCGAAAAACCGGCTTGTCGTCGATCTCCTCGGCAAGCGCGTTGATCATCCGAGCGCCGAGCGAAAGATCGCGCGACCAGGGCGGCACCAGGCCCCAGCGCCCCAGACGAACTGTCCTGAGCTTCTCCGCCGCGACCACCATGGGCGAGAGCTGGGTCGGAGCGATGTTGTACCGCGGCACCAATTCGGGCACCTGGTCCACGACGAACTTCTTTTTTATTTCAGCCGCGCCGGCTGTGAGGTAAAAGCGCCCGCACATGGGCCGGACTATAGCACCATGCCGTGCCGGCCGGCATAACTCCTTATCCTCGCAGATGTCGACCCGCCGCTCCTCGCTGCCGATCGGTAGCGGGCCTACGTTACCGGCGGCGGTGAAGCAATAGTGCAGCCATGTAGCCCAGGGCGAAGCCGGCGGCCGCCATCAGGAACGGCGGTTCGTCGAGCACCCGGCGCACCGCACCTGGTCGCTCGTGCGGTAAAGCGAGACGAGCGATGTTTCCGGGGAGATTTCGCGCGGCGGTACTGCCAGGGTCAGCATACGCGTCTCCGACCCGCTCGCCGACCGCCTCTGCGGTCTTCTCCGGAATGCTCGCTTGAGGTCCGGCAGACTTTGATAACTGCCGGGCCATTTCCTCCTGCGACATGTCCGGCTGCTCCTTGACGGCGTACGGCGGCAGGTCCCCACGCCTTTGCCCAACGGCCTCTTCAGCAATCGCGTCCGGATCCTGTTTTCTAGTCTGCATAGCGATCTCCCTCACTCCCTTCAGGCGGACACATTCATCAAGCTACAACATCGTCTGAGGGTCCGAATTCCCAGCCAGCGGCGACGATGAACGCGTGCGGCCTACCTCGGGCGCCGGAGCCCATGCCAACCGGCATACTAGAAACGTGATTCACAGTTTATTAATACTAACGCAGATGCCGAATATTCGATTTGTATTAATCACGATTGTTCGCGCTTAACTATCTTGCCGTATAGGATTTCTCGCGTATTCAAGTTAATTACACGCATTCTCTCGAAGAACAATTCGGTCAGGCAGAGCTATGAAAACTCTCTCGGCAGTAACACTCGCACTAGTCGTGGGCGCAGTCGGTGGCATGACGAACGGCGCAACTGCGGCCCCGATCACGTACGACTTCACCGGCACGGCATCAGGCAACCAAGCGCTTGGACCGAGCCAGACCTATACGGCTTTGGGTGGGCCCACTCTCACCGCCATTTCAGGATCATACACGCAGTCAGGTACCGGGATGCCGGTCGCGGGCGATGCGTTCACCGCGGGCGGCCAACTGGTCGGCAATGACGGTGGTACAGACGAGATGGGCGTCGGCGTCTGCTTTGGGAACGGATGCAACCACGGCCACATCGATGACAATCCTGAGATCGATGCCAGCGACAGAGAAGCGGTGCGGCTCGATATATCGAGCCTTCGCTCAGGCTTCGGCTCCTTCACCATAAACGCCGACTCCGCGACCGACGGCGAGGTGCTCGGCATTTTTTCTGGCAACGCGGCCGGCACCGCGCTCGGCGCCAAGCTTGGGGACGCCACCAGCTTAGGCGGCAATGTCACGATAACGCCGACGAGCGATTACCTCTTCTTTGTCGTCGACAACACCCTCACGAGCGGCGCCGATGTGCTCCTGCATTCGCTGACGGTGACGCCGAGTGCTGTCCCGGAGCCTGCGAGCCTCGCCCTCCTCGCCACGGCGCTCTTCGGCACGGGCTTCTTGCGGCGAAAGGAACGGCCGGCTCTTGCTCGCTAGCGCAGCGGCGCGAAGGCGGTCTCGCGCGTTCGGAGCAGGATTATGAGGGTGACGACCGCGGCTATGATGACATACGCGGCCGGTGCATGATTGTTGCCCGTTGTCCGCACAAGAAACGTGGCGATGAACGGCGCGAAGCCGCCAAAGATCGCAACCGCGATGTTGTACCCGATCGACAACGCGGTGTAGCGGACCCGGGTCGGAAAGATCTCGGCATAGAACGCCGGGCATGCTCCCGCATAGGGCACGTAGAGCAAGACCATCAACAGCTGCGCCAATAACGCGAGCCCAATATTGCCCGACGAGGCCATCAGGAAAAACGGATAGCCCAGCACGGCGTAGCCGATGCAGGAGGCGATCAGCAGAGGCCGCCTTCCGACGCGGTCCGAAAGCCAGCCCATCAACGGCAGCAGCAGCACGAACACTGCAAGGCATGACGTGCCGATCCACAATGCCGTGCTCTGTGCCAGCTTGCCGACCGAGCTCATGTAATTCGTCATGTAGACGAGCGCGATGTAATAGGCGACCGTGTTGTGCAACGTCACGCCGAAGCCGAGCAGGGTCTCGCGCGGGTATTGTCTCAGCGCCTCGCCCAGCGGTGCTGCGGCGACCGCGCCCTGCTCCTCGATCTCGGTGAATTTGGGCGTGTCGTCGAGCCGCCAGCGCAGATAGAAGCCGACGGCGCCGACGGCAATGCCTAACAGAAACGGCAACCGCCAACCCCAAGCGAGCCGGTCGGCTTGCGACAAAGCGGCGTTGAGCAGTGCTGCGGTTAGCGAGCCGAGCAGAAAGCCGCCACCCACTCCGACGAGCTGCCAGGAGCCGAAGAAGCCGCGCCGCCCCCCGGGCGCGAACTCGACGATATAAGCGGTCGATCCGCCCCACTCGCCGCCCGCGGAAAGCCCCTGGAACAACCGCACAACAACGAGCAGGGCGGGCGCGAGCACGCCGGCTTGGCTATAGGTCGGCAACAGCCCCATGGCGAAAGTCGCGAACGCCATCACGAAAACCACGGTACTCAATGCCTTGCGGCGGCCGTGACGGTCGCCGTAGACCCCGAACAGCACCGACCCCACTGGCCGCATCACAAAGCCGACCCCGAAAACCGCAAAAGTCGACAGCAATGACACGACCGGGTCGCCGCTGGGGAAGAACAGCTGCGATATCGTCGGCACGAGATACCCGTACACGCCGAAATCGTACCATTCGAGGACATTGCCGATGACGCCGGCGGTGATCGCCTTGCGGTATTGCGTGCCGCTCCCCGCTGGGAAATCGGCTGCCGCGACCGTCATACTCGCTTCGCCCGGAGATCAGTTTTGACCGCCGCCGATATGCGCGACTGCCTCGATCTCCACTTTGAGCGAGGGATTCGCCAGCGCCGCCACCTGGACGAGAGTGGAGGCCGGGAAGTTGCCGGTAAAGAATTCGCGCCTCGCTTGCCACACCTTCTCGCGCTGGGTGATGTCGGTGACAAAGATCGTCACCTTGACGACGTCGGCCATGCTGCCGCCCGCCGCCGTGAGGAGATTACGGATCTTAGTGAAGATCACCTTGGCCTGGGCGTACTCGTCGCCTTCAGTCCCTGCGGCAGTCATGCCGGCGACGTAGGCGACCCCGTTCGCCACCAGGCAGTTCGACCAGGTGCCGGCCTGAGGCTCCGCCACCTCGGGGCTGACGGCCCGGACAATCTTGCTCATGACTATGCTCCCACCTGCTGTTTGAGCTTGGCGACGCGGTCCAAGATCGGCAGAACCTCGTCGGCTTTTGCCGGAGGCACCGGGAAATTGACCCGCACGACGCCGAGGTCGCGGAAGCGCTTCAGCATATCCGGGTCCTCCGGCGCGCCGCCCAACGTCACCGGTAAAGACTTGGGGTCACGGCCGGCCTCTTCGGCCATCTGCCGGAAACGCGGCAGGTATTCCTGCGGATTGCCGCTGCCGGCGTTCGGGTACCAGCCGTCGCCATAGCGCACCGCGCGGCGCGCCGCCCACGGAAAGGCGCCCCCGAGGATAACCGGCGGGTGCGGCTTCTGAACCGGCTTCGGCCAGGTCATCATCGGTGAGAATTCGACGAGGTCGCCGTGGTACTCCGCGGTCGATTTGGTCCAGATCTCCTTCATCGCCTCGATCTGCTCGCGCATCTTCTTGAAGCGGGACGTGAACTCCGTGCCGTGGTTTTCGATCTCCTCGGCGTTCCAGCCGCCGCCGATGCCGAACAGAAACCGCCCGCCGGATACGTGGTCGAGCGAGGCGACGAGCTTGGCGGTCTGGATCGTGTCGCGCTGGATGACCAGGCACACGCCGGTGCCGAGCTTGAGCCGCTTGGTGACCACCGCCGCTGTAGCGAGCGTCACAAACGGGTCCATCACATCGTAATACCGCTTCGGCAATTCGCCGCCGCCCGGCGCGGGTGTACGCCGCGGCACCGGGATGTGCGAATGCTCGGCCACCCACAGCGCGTCGAGCCCGCGCTCCTCCATCGCAATCGCAAGCTCGGTCGGTGAGATCGAGTAATCGGTGAAAAAGATCGACGCGCCGAATTCCATGGATCAAGCCCCCAGTAATGGTGTTCACCGCTCGATGCTACGCCGAGGCGTGCGGTGAATAAAGCGCCGCCCAATCTCCGTCTCCGCCCTCGGGGGCGGAGAGGGCCGGGGTGAGGTGGGGGATTTTCAGGCTCCGTACGGCGGCCCGACCCACCTCACCCTCCCCATCGCTTGCGCGATGGGTCCCTCCCTCTCCCCCCTAAGCGGGCGGAGAGGGCACAATTTCATTGTCCCTGGGCTTGTTGCATTGCGCGCCAAACCCGTTCCGGCGTGGCCGGCATGTCGATGTGGCGAACCCCGTATCCCGACAGGGCGTCGACCAGCGCGTTGATCACCGACGGCAGCCCGCCGGCGCAGCCGGCCTCGCCGCAGCCCTTCGCCCCGAGGACGTTGGTCGTGGCCGGAACCGGATGGAATTCGTGGGTGAACATCGGGGCGTCCTCGGCGCGCGGCAACGCATAATCCATGTACGAGCCGGTCAGCAGCTGACCGTGCTCGTCGTAGATCGTATGCTCGCGCAATGCCTGGCCGATGCCTTGCACAATGCCGCCATGCGCCTGGCCGTTGACCAGCAGCGGGTTGATGACGTTGCCGAAATCGTTGACGAACGAATAGCGGACGACCTCGACCATACCGGTCTCGGGGTCGACCTCGACTTCGGCGATATGGCAGCCGTTTGGGAAAGCCGAAGGCGGGCCGTCGGCGACAAGCTGCACATCGAGGCTCTGCGGCAATTCCGGCGGCAATCTCAGGCCGGAGCGGATCTTTTCGGCCAATTCCATGATGCCGACCGAGCGATCGGTGCCGGCGATCACAAACCGGCCGGCGCGGAATTCGATGTCCGCGACCGCCGCCTCCAGCACATGCGCGGCGATCTGCTTGCCGGTCTCGACCACCTTGTCGCCGGCCGCGACGATCGCGGTGCCGCTCGTCATCATCGATTTCGAGCCGCCGGTGCCGCCGCCGGCGATCAACTCGTCGCTGTCACCCTGCAACAGCCGGATTTGCTGAAACGGGATGCCGAGGCACGTGCTGAGCACCTGCGCAAAGGGCGATGCATGGCCCTGCCCGTAATCGAGCGTGCCGGTGATGATCGTGACGGTACCGTCAGCCTCGAACCGGATGCCGCCCATCTCGCGGCCGGGCGGGCCGGTCAGTTCGAGGTAGTCGCTGATGCCGCGCCCGCGCAATCGGCCGCGCGCCCGGCTTTCCGCCTTGCGCGCGGCAAAGCCGTCCCAATCGGCGAGCGCCAAGGCTTGGTTCAGCAGGTTGGTGAAGTCCCCGCTGTCGTAAGTCGTGCCGTTCGGGGCCTTGTACGGCATCGCGTCGGGCGGAATGTGGTTGCGCCGGCGCAGCTCGACCCGGTCGATCCCCATTTCGGCCGCGGCCGTGTCCACCAGCCGCTCCATGTAGTAATTGGCCTCGGGCCGGCCGGCGCCACGATACGCGCCGATCGGGGTCGTGTTCGTAAACACGCATTTTGTCGAAACCTCGATCAGCGGGGTCTTATAGACGCCGAGCGTGTTTCGGACGGCATTACGGGTCGGCGGGCCCGGCGCGCCGTAAGTAGCGCCGAGATTGCCGTAGATGGTCAGCCGCACCGCCAGAAAATGGCCGCCGCGGTCGAGCGCCAATGCGGCTGTCGCTTCGGCGTCGCGGCCATGCGTGTCGGACAGAAAGCTGCCCGAACGATCGTCGGTCCATTTGACCGGACGGCCGAGTTCGCGCGCCGCGTGCATGATGCAGTAATATTCGGCATAGGTCGGCTGTTTCATGCCGAACGACCCGCCGACGCGATCGGTTATCACGCGCAATTTGTCGCGCCCGACCCCGAACACGCCGGCGATGTAATTGCGGAACCCGAACACCCCCTGGCCCGGGACATGGAGGGTCCAGTGCTGTCGCTCGCCGTCGTACTCCGCGACCGCGGCGCGCGGCTCCATCGCATTGACGACAATGCGGTTGTTGCGCAGCTCGAGCCGTGTGACGTGCGCCGCGGCGGCAAAAGCGGCGGCAACCTTCTCGCTGTCGCCATAATGAAAATCGAGCCCGACATTCCCGGGAACGTCGTCGTAGAGAAGCGGCGCTCCGGGTGCTGCCGCCTTCCGGGCTGACGTGACTGCCGGCAACGGGTCTATATCGACGACGATCGCTTCCGCGGCGTCCTTGGCCTGCGCGGCGGTTTCGGCAACGACCGCAGCAATCGGATCCCCGACGTAACGGACCTTGTCGGTCGCCAGCGCATACCGGACGGGACTCAGCATCGGCGTCCCGTCCCGATTGTTCATGACCTGCCGCGGCGGCAGCGGGCCGATGCCCCCTGCTTCCAGATCGGCCGGTGTATAGATCCCGAGCACCCCCGGCATGCCGCGCGCCGCCGCGGTCTCGATGCCGCGGATCACACCGTGCGCATAATGGCTGCGCACGATCGCGCAGTAGGCTTGGCCCGGAAGATTGATGTCGTCGGTGAACCGGCCCTTCCCGGACACCAGCACCGGGTCTTCGCTGCGCGGCACCGGCTGTCCGATCGCATATCGATCGAGATCGAGCAATGCCGGATCGACGAAATCATCCATGCGTCATCTCCTTCGCGTCCGCAAACTACCGCCGCGATGCAGCATTCGCCAAGCGCCGAGGCAATCGTCTAAACCACACTGACTACGGGGATGCCAATGGAGCCCCCGCGCCTAATGTTTCAGTCCATTTACGGTGTCGAGTGCCTGCCGGTGCCTTGATCTTCCGATCCGGGGGTCGGAAGTCGGATGTGCGGAACTAACCGACGTGAGGCGAGGCCCTCATGGGCCCCGTGCTTACAAAGTTAGCTCAGCTAGTGATTAAAGCCGAATAATCCTTGAGCGTTGTGGTGGAGGATCTTGTCAGTGTCGGCTTTTGGCAGCCCCAGACGCTCGATATAGGCGAAGGTCTCCTTGTACTCTTCGTAATCCTGCAATACCGGATAGTCGCTGCCGGTCACCAGGTGATCGGCGCCGAAGGCTTCGAGGGCGCAGATAAACGCCGGCTTGGAGCCGTAGCACACGGTATCGTAATAGAATTTTTTGGCGGTGACGCTCGGCGCCTCGGCAAGGTTGGGGTGGCCGCTCTGATTCTGGCCTTGCTTGTCGAGGCGATTGAGCAGCATCGGGACGGGGCCGCCCAAATGCGGCACGATGAATTTGATGTTCGGGTAACGGTGCGGGATCTGCTTGGCGATCATGTGCAACACAAAGGTCGCGTCCTCCAGCGAGGTGCCGACGGACGCCCGGAAATTGTAATCGACGATGAACGGAGAGCAAATCCCGGTTCCAGCCGGATGCACGAAGAGGACCGCGCCGCGCCGGTTCATCTCGGCATAGATCGGCTCGAACTCGGTCTCGGCGATCGAACGGCCGAGGCAGATGATGTTCATGTTGACGCCGACGCAGCCGAGCTGGTCGAAGCCGCGCTCCATCTCTTTCAGCGCGGCGTCGATATGCGGCAATGGGAGCACCACGTATGAGGCGATCCGCTTTGGGTAACGGTGCGCCAAATCGGCGTAGCCGTCGTTCAGCATCTGCACCGCTTTGACGCACTCCGTCTCGTCGGGCAGGTAGGGCGGATGGTTCGGCGACAATACCTGCTTCTCGACCCCGGCCTCATCCATCAGCTTGAACCGGCCCTCGATGTCCCCCGGCGAGTCCGAGAACGGGTGCCGCGCCATCCCGCGCTTGACCGGCAGATGAACCGGCGATGCAAACCGGTCGCCCATAAGCTCGCTGAAATTTCTCGGCGTATAGTGCGCGTGGACGTCGCAGATCATGAGGATTTTCCTTTGCCTGGGGAATGACGCGGGTTAGGTCAAACTAAGCCGTGCCGGCGAGGGGGTGCAAGGAGCCGTCGATGGAGCCGATCGATCTGAAGGTGAATGGCAAGGCGGTCAGTGTGACCGCGGACGAACAGACCCCATTGCTCGACATTCTTCGCAACCACCTCGGTCTGATGGGGACCAAATTCGGCTGCGGCCTCGAGCAATGCGGCTGCTGCATGGTGCTGGTCGACGGCAAACCGGAAAAATCCTGCGGCAAGCCGCTCTCCGCTGTTGCCGGCCGGGAAATCGTGACGATCGAGGGCTTGGGCACGCCGGACCGGCCGCATCCGCTGCAGCAAGCCTTCATTGACGAGCAAGCCGGCCAGTGCGGTTATTGCCTCCCAGGCATTCTGATGACCGCCAAGGCATTGCTCGACCGTAACCCGTCGCCATCCCGGAAAGAAACCGCCGAGGCGCTCGACGACAACATCTGCCGCTGCGGGTCCCACATCCGCATCCTGCGCGCCGTCGAGCGCGCCGCCCGTTTGCTGCGCGAAGGAGCCGCCCGATGAGCGCGTCACCGACCCTGCCGCCGCTGCTGGCGGCCAATCCGCGCCTCGATCAGTGGGTCGGGTTTCCCTCGGCCGGCCATGTCACGGTTTCGACCGGCCGGGTCGAAATCGGCCAGGGCGTGCTGACCGCAATGCTGCAGATCGCCGCCGAGGAGCTCGACGTCGCCCCCGGCCGCATTCTGCTGCAGACCGGCGACACCGACCTGACGCCCAATGAGGGCTACACCGCGGGCAGCCAGTCGATCCAATT
>Ga0210396_10001783_pt1 | contig 22580 bp, 12 predicted proteins | sample IncBWH17OmetaG_FD_155466 | JGI IMG/M metagenome (GOLD analysis project Ga0210396, IMG submission 155466) | Forest soil microbial communities from Barre Woods Harvard Forest LTER site, Petersham, Massachusetts, United States - Inc-BW-H-17-O ... | reverse complement strand
GGGCGCCAGCCCGGTGGCCACGAGACTGAGCATCAAACGGGTGAACATATCCGGCAGGTTCAGCTGACCGTCGTATTGGGTGTCGGCGAGGATCATGTCGCAGCGGAACACCGCGACCGGCAGCCCGAACGCCTCGTGTGCCTCGCGCAGCAGGACTTCGCTGGCCCACTTGCTGGTTCCGTAGCCGTTGGCGTAGCTGTCATCAAGTTTGCGAGTCGGGCAGATCTGGCGGATGTCGGCGTCCTCCACAAACGCCGATGAGCCGATCTGATCGGCCAGGCCGCCCGTCGACACATAGCTGTAGGGCTTGATTCTGGTGGTGAGCGCGAGCCGGATCAGCTCGGCGGTGCCCACCACGTTAGGGCCGAACAACTGGCTGTAGGGCAGGACGTGATTTACCAGAGCCGCGGGGTCGACGATGAGATCAACGGTGGCACACAAGCGTTGCCAGGTCGGTTGATCAAGGCCGAGGTTGGCTTGTGCTTTGTCTCCTGCGACGACCTCGAGGCGCCCGGCCAGGCCTCGGTAGTGCGCCAGCAACTGTTGATCGCCGCCGTCGAAGATGTTGTCGAGGCGTGCGCGGGCGGCCGCAGCGTCCTTACCGCGCACCAGGCAGATCAGTGTGCCGTCGACAGCGGCGAGTCGTTGCAACCAGGCCAAGGCCAGGAACCGGCCGAGGAAGCCGGTGGCGCCGGTGAGCAGCACGGTCCGCACCTGACCGTGTGGGCGAGGCTGCGACGTCGCTGCGGTCAGCACCGCGGTCTCGATGAACTTCTCAAGGCGAAGATCGGCCGCCGCCACCTCGGCTGCACTGTCTGGGTGCACCGAGCCGAAGCCGGGACGTTTGTCGCCCGAGGCCCGCTGGTCCTCGACGTAGTCGGCCAGCGCCCGCAAGTCGCTGGTCGGGCTGACTAGGACGCTGACCGGGATATCCACATCGAAGATGTCATTGAGCAGTTTGGCGAATGTCAACGCCGACAACGAATCTCCCCCGATGTCGGTAAAGTGCACGTCGGGCCCCAACTCGGCGGTCGCGGTGCCTAGCAGTGTTGCTGCGGCTCGGGCGATGGTGTCGACGACGGGTCGGTCGGCGACAGCGTGCCGCAGCTCGCGCAGCTCGCCGGTCTGCGCGGCAGCCAGCTCGGCGTAGAGCCGCTCCAAGTCCTGGCCGTAGCGCTCACGCAGCTTGGGCCGCGCCAGCTTGCGCAGTCCGGTGAGCAGACCGTTTTCCAGTGTGAAGGGCTGCTGCTCGATGATGAAGTCGCGTGGAATCTCATACGATTGCAGGGCCGCCGCTTTGGCAACCTCTTGCAGCGACCGACTGATCTGCTGCTTCAACGAGACCGCGTCAAATCGCTGCAACGCGGTGTCGGTGGGCACGATCACCGCCAAAAGGTAAGGGCGGCCGCCGTTTTGGCAACCTCTTGCAGCGACCGACTGATCTGCTGCTTCAACGAGACCGCGTCAAATCGCTGCAACGCGGTGTCGGTGGGCACGATCACCGCCAAAAGGTAAGGGCGGCCGCTGTTTCCGTAGACGTAAAGCTGGCGCACAAACGGGCTGTTGGTGAACGCCGCCTCCAGCTTGGCGACGGGCACAAACTCGCCCTGGGACAGCTTCAGCACGTTGTTTCGCCGGTCGACGTAGCTGATCCGATCCGGCCCTGTCGCGGCGACAATGTCTCCGGTCCGATAGTAGCCATCGCTATCGAACACCTCAGCGGTCACATCGGGGCGCTTGTAGTAACCGGGAAACATGACCTGCGTCTTCACCAGGAGCTCACCACGCGGGTGGGGGAGATCGGTTGAGAAGTAGCCCAATTCGGGCACGTCGACGAGTTTGTAGTCGATGACCTGTGGACGCAACGCGCGGCCGTTGACAAACAGCAAGCCGCACTCGGTCGCGCCGTAGCCGTCGATGAGGTCAGCGTCGAGAAGCGATTCGACAAACTCTTTGAGTTCGCCCGAGATTGGGGCCGAGCCTGTCATCGCCGACAACACCCGCCCGCCAAGCTGGAGCCGCCGAAGTTCGGCGATCACCTCGGCTTGCACCGCTGCGGTGTCGGCGTCCTTGACACGCCGTCGGTCCAGCTCAGCGCGGAACCCATCCAACAGCATGTCCCAGATTCGCGGCACAAAGTTCAGTTGGGTCGGGCGCACCAAGGCCAGATCGTCGAGCAAAGTGGACAGGTCGCTTTTGGCGACGAAATACGCGGTTCCGCCATTGCCGAGGGTTGCATAAAGGACCCCGCGCGCTGCGCCGTGGCTCATCGGCATGAAGTTCAGCGTTATCGACGGGACGGTTTCCTTGGCGAAAAAGGCCGACGAGCGCCAGAGATTGGCGACCGTACGGGCCGGGTACATGGCCCCTTTCGGGGCTCCGGTGCTGCCCGAGGTGTAGATCAGCAACGCCAAGCGATCGGCATCGCCGGACGGGATCGGCTGGTCGGATCGGGTGGTCGCGCCGCGCGCGCGGACGGTCGCCAGCGTCTCCACGGTAGCCGAATTGCCCAGCGCCTCAACGGCGGCGCACAACGCTTCGCGATGGTCGTCGACTTCGGAGTGGTAGTCGAAGACCACCAAATGGGTGTGGGTAGGCCGGCTGGACACCAGCTCGACGCCGACATCGAGATAGTCCATGCTGCAGGCGATGGTGGTTGGCTCGCATTCGGCGACGATCGCTTGCAACTGATGCGCGGGGGAGCCGGCCTGAAGGGGAACAGCCACCGCGCCGAGTTGGGTCAACGCGATGTCGATGGTGGCGTAGTCGATGCTGACAAAGCCCAACATGCAGACGCGGTCTCCCGAGCACACGCCGCCGGAGACAGTATTGGCTAGTGCGGCTGCGATCTGGCCGGCGCGCTTCCACAGTTCGCCGTAGCTGATGGTGTCGAATTGCGGCCGCAGCTGCGCCGAGGTGCGTCTGGTGGCCGGATCGCGGACGAATGCGACTGCGCGCTGCCCCAGCGCGGGACGCTCCGCGTAGCCCTCCATGGTCGCCCGCACGATCTGATGCAACGGCAAGTCCGGCTTGTTGATCGCTGCGGCGACCGCGGCGCTCGGCCGGGCCGCAGCGAATTGTTGATCGCTGGCATACATTTCGGCAATGCGACGTTGCCGGCGTTGCTCGCGAGTATCAAGTGTCATGGCTGTGCTCGGCGCCTTCACGCTGTCGCTGGGGGAGGGGCGGTTGTGCCAATTCGGAAGCCGCCTGGGCAGCGGAATGGCTTAGTGGGCGGCATGAAAGGTCATCGGGGCGTGGTGCCACCCAGTGCGTAGGACGCTGATCATCGGTGAGGCGGGGGCGGTCTGCTCGAAGCTGGGGAAGCGCGTCACGAGTTCGTGCAGCAGTGCGGTCGCCTCGCGGCGCGCGAAGGCTGCACCAATGCAGACATGCGTGCCGAATCCGAACGACGAGTGCTGCCCACGCATCGCCGTGATGTCGAAGACGTCGGCACGGTCGAACACTTCTTCGTCGCGGTTGGCCGATTCGTAGGCAAGGTAGACCCGTTGTCCAGGATGCAGCATCTGCCCGCCGAGCGAGGTCCGAACAACTACCGTTCGGAAGAACCCGCGCGCCGGGGTGATCCAGCGCAGCGATTCCTCGACCGCGGCGCTGGCCAGGCTCGGCTCGGCGGCCAGCCGGCGCAGTTGATCGGGGTGCTCGGCGAGCGTTAAGACCATGCCGGTCAGCAGTGAGCGCATCGTGTCGTTCCCGGCGCCCAACACGGTGATCAACAGCATCAGGACGTTGTCCGTCGTGATGGCAGTCGAGTTGGAGCTGGCGGCGATCAGGTAAGTCATCAGGTCATCGGCGGGATGGCGGCGTTTGTGCTCAACGTGTTCGGCCAGATAGGCGCCGAGTGGGGCGAAGTCCTCGTACACCTGAAGCAGCTCTTGGGCGCTCAGCGGGTAAGACAACTGCTCCATCGACTCGCTCCAGCGCCGAACCTGATCGACGTCGGACTGCGGGAGCCCTAGCAAGTCGAGGCCGACCATGATGGGTAGTCGCTGGGCGACCGTGACCCAGTCCACGTTTTCACCGTCGGGAAGTTGATCGATCAGCGAGGCGGCAAAGGCGGCGATGCGTGCTTCGCGAGCATTGACCGCGCGCGCCGTGAACGCGGGGGCAAGCGCTTTGCGGAGCTCGGTGTGGCGCGGCGGATCGACCGTGGCGAGGAACTCGTCGCCGCGCTTGCCGAACATATCGGCCGAGCTGAGCTCGCCGAGGCGGATGCTGTTCACGTCAATGCCCTGGGCCGCCGAGAACCGGTCGAAATCGCGTGACACGGCGCGGATGTCGTGGTATTTCGCCAGGATCCAGGTGTCCAGCGGCCGGTACAGGTGCACCGGATCGGTGCGACGCAACTCGGCGAATGCGGCATGGGCAGCAAAGGTGTGGAAATGGGACTCACCGAGATGGATGCCGTCGTCGGCGACGGTCGACACATTCGTCAGGGATGACAAAGCTGATCACCCTCCCGGGTTTTGGATGAGTCTTGTATGTATTCCATATACTGTATACAGTGCCACGACACCGTGTGGATCACAAGGACCCGCGCACTGCGGTAAGGGAACGTGAAAGTGCGCAAGAACGTCACCGTGGTGATCGGATACGGGGGGATGGGTCGCGCGATCAGTCGTCGGCTTGGGGCGGATGCGAGGCTGCTGATCGCCGACGTCTCCGCCGAGTCGCTAGACGACTGCGTTGCGCAGCTCGTCGCCGATGGCTTCGACGCCCATGCCAAAGCCACCGACGTGACCTCACCGGAGTCGGTGGCCGAACTCGCCAACACCGCGTCGGCGCTTGGCCCGATCACCCGCGTTGTTCACACCGCCGGTGTGTCACCCGCGCAGGCCCCAATTGAGCAGATTCTCGCCGTGGACGCTGTCGGACCTGCACTGGTCTTGGAGGAATTCGGTGCGCACGTACAGTCCGGTGGGGCTGCGGTCGTGATAGCGAGCAACGCCGGCCACATGTACGGACGGGTGTTATCGCCGGCTGATGAGTGGGCCCTGATGACGCTGCCGGCGCGAGAGCTGATTGCTTCGCCGTTGTTGAACACCGACCGCTATCACGACCGGGCCACCGCGTATCAATTCGCCAAGCTCGCCACCCAACTGAGGGTGCGCGCAGCGGTTCCCCAGTGGGGCGAACGTTCAGCCCGGGTCAACTCGGTCAGTCCCGGCGTCATCGCGACGGCGATGGGGCGCGCCGAACTCACCGGTGCCGACCAGCAGCTAGTGCACCAACTTATCGCCGGCTCGCCTGCCGGCCGGATGGGTACGGCCGAAGAGATCGCCGCGGCGGCGGACTTTTTACTCAGCCCGTCGGCCTCGTTCATCACAGGTGCCGACCTGCTGGTGGACGGCGGAGCCATCGCCACGATGGCGCTCGCGTACCCGCCGGGCAGCTGACCACCGTCCACGCTGGACATAACCAATGCAGGCCATCACCAGAAACCCGAAAGAGAGATCAAGTCAATGCAATTCGGTAGCGAGCCCAGCACCACGAGCCTGACTCCGTCCGCGCATCCGGCAACCTCCGGTACGCGCTTCGCCGGACGCACGATCGTGGTGACGGGGGCGGGCGCCGGCATCGGTCGGGCGACCGTTTTGGGCCTGCTCGTCGAAGGCGCCACCGTCGTCGCCGCTGAGGTGGCACCCGACCGCCTGCAGTCATTGAGCGAACAGGCAGGCACCGAGCGGCTGGTCGCCATTGCCGGGGATCTCACCGATCAGGCGGTCGTGGACCGCGTCGTAGCCGCCGCGGGTTCCCGGGTGGACGGGCTGGTCAGTGTTGCCGGAATTTACGACGGCTGGCTGCCGGCCGCCGAGATAGACGACACGACGTGGCACACCGTGATCGATCTGAACGTCACGGTGCCGATGCGACTGACGCGCGCGGTGCTGCCGGCGATGATCAGCGGCGGTGGCGGCGCGCTGGCCTACGTGTCATCGGAGGCTGGGCTGCGTGCATCAATGTCCGGCGCCGCCTACACCACCTCAAAGCACGCGCTCAACGGGTTCGTCAAGTCGGTGGCCTTCTATTATGGCCCGCTTGGCGTGCGGGCCAACGCGGTCGCGCCGGGCGGCGTTCATACGGGGATGGAAGTCGCATTCCGGTCCGAATACGCCCAAGAACGCACCGCCGCCGCTCTAGCCACGGCGACCCCGATCGTGGAGCCCGAGGTGGTGACGCGAGCATTGCTGTGGCTGTTGTCCGACGACTCGGCGAATGTCAATGGCGTGATCTTGCCGACGGACGGCGGCTGGAGCACTGTCTGAACAACGGGAGTAGCCCACACTTCGCAAAACCCCGACCGGCTGCCCGTGGTCTCAGATATCCGAGGCATCGGCTGCTGGGTGGCACACCCGAAAACTGCCCGTTAGGATACGGTATACATGCGCGGCGGGTTTCCAGGTTTACGCGAGTTCGCAGCGCTACAAAGGAGTCCCGATGCCGTCCAGCGGTTTGATGTCCGCAGCTGTCCCGACGCGCTTGACCACCCCGAACTCGGGCGGTTAGGGCCAGTGTCTCAGCGCATCGCGGCTGGTCAACCCCGAGTAGCTGCACGATGACCCAGTTGCCTGTCGCCGGCGTGCCGTCGCAGCACAGCGCCGGTCTGGTGACGGCGTTGTCCGAACGCGCTGAGACGCTGGTGGATGACCTGGTACGGATCGTTGCTGCTGCCCCCAAGGCCTCAGAGTCGGCCTGGATTCCGCCCCCAGTCGAGGGGCGAGCGACGTGTCTGGCGAACGTGCGGTCGCTGGTGGCGGGAATGGCGGCACCCTCGCAGTTCGATCCGCGACCGGCAACCGTGGGGGGAGCCGACCGCGCCCGGCAAAGGATGGCGGTGTCGTCGGTGATGGAGGGCATTCGCATTGTCTTCCGTCACCTTTGGCAGGTGTTGGTCGACGAGGCGGCCCGACATCCCAGTGTCGATGCGCAAATTCTGCAAGGTATGACCGCGAATCTGCAGCTGACCGAGGAGTTGTTCACCGCCGCGATGTTCACCGGTTATCGTGACCAGCTCCAACGGCAGGTGATCGAGGAGATGTCGCAGGGATCGTTGATGATGGACACCCTGCTGCACGGCCACACTCACGACCGGTGGAGGCTGTGGGAGATCGCCAACTTCCTGCGACTGCCCACCGAAGGACCGTTCACGGTCGTTGCCGCTGAACTGGACAGCGTGGGAAACGAGGTACTGCCCGATATCGGGTCGAAGCTGCGCAGCCTCGATGTGTTCTCGGCGTGGCGGCGGCTACCCGATCTGCAGGTGGGGGTTGCCCACGTCGCCTCCGAGCGCCATCGCGAAAATCTGATCGCGTTGTTGACGCGGATGGCCACCCGTCGCATTGGTGTCAGTGCCTGCTTCGACGACTTGCGCGATACACCCATCGCGTTGCACTTCGCCAAGGTTTCGCTGCGCGGCCACGATCTGGCTGACGCGAAGGTCGCGGTGTTCGATGGGTCCATGTTGGCCACCGCCGCGGTCAGCGCTCCGAGGGCCATGGTGAAATCGGCCGCGGTCGTTCTGGATGGTTTCCATGACCTGCCCGACCAGGTGCGTGACAGGCTGTTTGACACCTTCCGCGTGTGGGTGGACAACGATGCATCGATGAGCGCGAGCGCCGAGGTGCTGTCCTGTCATCCCAATACGGTGCGTAAACGGTTGCGTCGCATCGAGGAACGGACCGGCCGTTCCCTGTCTCGCCCGCGCGATGTCATCGAACTGAGTCTCGCGTTAGAAGTGCATCGCCGGCTGATGTAGCCAACGCAGAGCGCAGACCGGTTGTGGTGCCGGGTTTTTGGTCCCGGCACCACAGGGTCACAGCGGGACGCGATAGCCAGCGTCGAGGCGCGGGGTGCCGGCGTTGTAGAAGCCGTTTTCGGCGATATGTGCGCACAGCGCCGCGAATTCTTCGGGCTTGCCAAGCCGATGAGGGTTGGCGAAGAACTTAATCTGGCTGGCTGCCGCCGCACGCCCGGTGACGTCGAGGATCGGGGTGTCGAAACCGCCGGCCACGATGGTGTTGACCCGGATGCCGCGGCCGGCGAATTCGCGCGCCGCCGGTAGCGTCATGCCGATGAGAGCGGCCTTGGTGGCCGCGTAGCCCAGCATGCCGGTGGTGCCGTCCTCGCCGGCGACCGACGACGTGTTGACGATGACGCCACGCTCGCCGTCAGCGTCGGGCTCGTTGGTCAACATCACTGCCGCAGCCCGGCTCATCATGTTGAAGGTGCCCGCGACGTTGATGGTCCACATCCGGGTGAACTCGGCCACGTCAGTCGGGGCGCCGTCGGCGCCCACCAGCGGCACGAAACCCTGGATGCCGGCGGTATTGATATTGATGTCGATCCTGCCGAACCTTTCCAGCGCAGAACTGATCGCGGCGGCGACTTGTTCGGGGTCCGCGATGTCGGCGCCCACGCCAAGCGCCGCCTCGCCGATCTCGCCGGCGAGTTGGGCGGCGAGCTCGCCGCGCCGTCCAATCAGCACGACGTTGGCGCCACGCGCGGCGAAGTCGTGGGCTACCGCCAGGCCTAAGCCCGAGGTGGCCCCGGCGACGATGACGGTCTTTCCTTTGATGTCCATGGTGAGTGTGCTGTGCCTTTCAGAAGCGGAGGATCGCCGTCACAGTCGTATACATCGAGTCGCTGGCTGAACCTGCCCGGCTGCCAAGCCAAATTTGCCGGGACTGCTCGGGCGAAAAAGGAATGGATCTAACAACATTCGCAGGCACCGTCGCCGCCGCGAGCACCCGCGACCAGTGGCCGCTGGCTCCGATGACCGGCTGCGCGAATGCCAGGCAGACCTCCTTTCCGGCCTGAGTCGGCCGTGGCTTGCCCGCTCGCCGGCGCGGCGTTGCCGATGTGCGATGCCGTGCCTGCCGTCGTCGACGACGTCCGGCTGCCGGACTGTTGTTGTGGTGTTCTCAATCGTCGCGATCGCAGTGACAGCCGTCGATGTCGTGCAGTACACCGTCGATCGAGCGTCGGTGTTGTCGCCGATATCCGGGTGCGCTTAGCCCGGTTGTAATCCGGTTCTGGGCGCGCGGGTTTCGGCCTCATCGGCGATGATCTCGCGACGCAGGAGACAGTCATCGAGCGTTCGCGGCGTTATTGAGTGAGTTCGAGGGAGATCCGCCACAGACGATCGGCGTTGGCGTGGTCCACTGCGTACGGAGCAAACCCACCGATGTGGCCGCTGCGCTTGGAAGGTTCATCTCCGGGCCATGCCGGCTACTGCGGTGTTACCGAATTTGGTATACGGTATACGGACGGTCTTTGAAGGAGGCAACGTGACATCGAGCGAGTTGATCAGCAGTAAGTTCTCCCGACACTCCACCGCCGACGACGTCATCGCGGGCATTGACCTGTCAGGACATCGCGCGGTGGTCACCGGCGCCAGTTCGGGGATCGGCACTGAGACCGCCCGCGCGCTGGCTTCGGCGGGTGCCCAAGTGTGTTTGGCCGTGCGCAACCTTGACGCGGGTCGCCAGGTCGCCGCGGTAATCGAAGAGCAGACCGGGAACTCCAATATCACGGTCGAGCCGCTGGAGCTGGCCGACCGCGCCTCGGTGCGAGCATTCGTCGAAAGATGGCGTGGCCCGCTGCACATCCTGGTCAACAACGCCGGCGTCATGGCAGAGCCGCTACGGCGCACCGCGGAGGGATGGGAACACCAATTCGCCACCAACTACCTGGGGCATTTCGGGTTGTCGGTCGGGCTACACGACGCGCTGTCCGAGGGTGCGCCAGCCAGGGTCGTGGCATTGACGTCGAGTGGCCACTTCTTTTCGCCGGTTGTTCTCGATGATCTGCAGTTCGACCGAAGGCCTTACGACCCGTGGCTGGCCTATGGACAGTCAAAGACCGCGATCGTGCTTTTTGCGGTGGAGGCGACTCGCCGCTGGGCCACCGACGGTATCACCGCCAACGCGGTGATGCCCGGGGGCATCCGGACCAATCTGCAGCAGCATCAGTCGGGCCCCGAATGGGAGGAGATCGACCGCAACTACGACTGGAAGACGGTCCCAGAAGGCGCCGCAACGTCGGTGTTTGTGGCCACCTCGCCGCTACTGGACGGCATCGGTGGCCGATACTTCGAGAACTGCCAGCAAGCACCGGTCGTGGATCCCCAGATCGGCCATGAGCGCCAACAGGGTGTGGCTTCCTATGCTCTGGACCCGCCGACCGCCAAGCAGCTCTGGGATGTATCGCTGCAGCTGCTCAACCAGTAGGCCCTCACGCGGCTGCGGCCGTGCGCACAACCGCGCGCGGCGTTGGTGAATCCGTTCTAGCACAATGATTTACACTCGAGTTTGACAGCCCTGCGCGGGCGCACGAACGGGTACCTCGCCGGCTGTCTGGCCGATGGTGACGCCGCGTATGCCTCGAGCCTCGACGTGAGAATCGTAGCGATGCACCTATTTGATCGACCCCCGAAGCCGCGATCGAGCAGCCAGACGATTAATTCCGCCCGATCGCGTTCCCCGGGGCCTGGCGACGGTCAGCGGTGTTGCGTGCGTCAACTGAGAAGCCGTTTGGCCCATCGCAAGTCGGCCTTTCCGTTGGGCATGCGTTCCACCTGATCGACGACGATGAGTTCGCGGGGCAGTTTGTACCCGGCAAGGTGGGACCGGGCGTGGGCTTGGAGTTCATCCAGCGTCAGCAGATCGGCACCCACGGGTTGGACGATTGCGACAACGTGTTCACCCCAGCGATCGTCGGCGCGGCCAACGACGATTGTGTCAGCGACTTTTGGGTGCGCCATGAGGACTTGTTCCACCTCTTCGGGAAAGACTTTCTCGCCGCCGGTGTTGATCGACGTGCTTCCGCGGCCGCACAAGGTGATGGTGCCGTCATGCTCGTGGATCGCCATGTCGCCGGGGATGACCCAGCGCTGTCCATCGATTTCGACGAAGGTGGCTTTGGTCTTGGCCTCGTCCTTGAAGTAGCCGAGCGGCAGGTGACCGCGACGCGCGAGCCGCCCGACGACGCCGGAGCCAGGCGGCAGTGGCCGATTGTGGTCGTCGAGGACGGCGGTGGTGGAGTCGACGGGAAATCTGCTGCGTCCTGCTTGTCCAGCGACCGACCGACTGCGAGCGATGATTCCGGATTCCGAAGAACCTAGGCCGTCGAAGATCACGACGTGGGGCAGCGCCCGACTGATCTCGGCTTTGGTCGACGGTGAGATGCGCGCACCACCGGAGCCGAGCGCCCACAGTCGGGGAACCGGGACGGGGTGACGCTGGTACTCCTCGATCAGCGGACGCGCCATCGCGTCTCCGACCAACGACAGCAGGTTGACATCGTGGGTGCTGACCAGGTGCCAAACCTTGACCGGGTCGAGCTTGCCGGGCGGCGAGAGGATGGTCGTCCCTCCCCCGATGAGGAACGCCAGGACCGCCCAGTGCCCGGTCACGTGCATCAATGGCGCCAGCGCCAATTGCACCGTGGGTGGGTTCTGGTGTGCGCGCTCGGCGAGCTGTTCTGATGCGGTGACGGGCCCGAGTTGACCGGTGATGTCGCCGCCGTTGAAGGCGGCGAAAACTAGGTCCTCATGGCGCCACAGGACGGCCTTGGGCTGACCGGTGGTGCCGCCGGTACAGGTCACGTAAATGTCATCGGAGCTGCGGCCGGCGAACGCGCGCGCCGTCGGCTGGTCGCCCAACGCCGATTCGTAGTCGATCGCACGCTGCGGTGGCGTCTCGTGGCTGCCGTCGGCGACGACTAGCAAGTGGCGGATCGCGGGCACCTGCGCGGTGACCGGGCTGACCACCGACGAGAACCCCCGGTGAAAAATCAGCGCCACCAAATCGGTGTAGCGATACAGCGCTTCAAGTTCGCCGGCAACGTAGCGGTAGTTGATGTTGACCGGCACGGCCCGAATCTTGAATGCGGCCAGCATGGCTTCGACGTATTCGGTGCCGTTGTGCAGATGAAGTCCGATCATGTCGCCGGGCCCGAAGCCGGCGGCACGCAGGTGGTGGGCCAGCTGGTTGGCCCTGGCGTCCAGATCGGCAAATGACAGTTGGCGTTGCTCGGTAACCAGAGCGACACGATCGGCGACCACGTCGGTGGTGGCTTCGACGAGCTCAGACAAGTTGTAGGTGGTCATGTCGAAATGCTCCTGGACCCAAGCGGAAATTCAGCGCCGGATAAGGTATATTGTATACAGCACTGTATATCATGCTGCTGGCGGAGGAGAGTCCATGGGCCTGCGGCGGTTGCGCGGCGTCGACGCTTACGTCTGGTACAACCAGACCCCCACGAACCACATGCACACGCTGAAGGTCGCGATCTTAGACACGGCGGGCGCCTCGGTGCCCTACAGCGCGGAGCGGTTCATCAGCGAGCTCAACGATCGGCTGCATCGGATCCCCTCGTTCCGTTGGCTTTTGCGTGAAACGCCGCTGGGTCTGCACCATCCAGTGTGGGTGGAAGATCCCGATTTTGACATCGCTCGACATGTTTTGCGCACCACGGCCACAGCGCCCGGCGGGCCACGTGAGCGCGACGAACTGATCGGCAAGATCGCCGAGGCCCCGCTTCCCACCGACCGCCCACTGTGGCAGCTTCACCTCATCGAGGGGCTCGCCGACGGCCAGGTCGCTGCGGTGGTCAAGATTCATCACGCCATGGCGGACGGCAACGCGGCCGCTAACCAGCTACTGAGTATCACCGACGACCCCGCGACGCAGGGCGGGCCCGCGCCGATCAGGCCGTGGAATCCGCAGCCGGTGCCGTCGCGCTCGAAGCTTGTCTGGGAGGCGCTGCGGGCCCATCCGCCCCAGGCGCGTCGCCTGGCCGATTTGGCGAGGCAAACCTACCGCGGTCAGCGCGCCGCCAAGGAGTATTGGCGTCGGCGGGGCGACTTGCCCACCCGTCCGTTTAGTGGGCCGCGGACCTTCCTCAACGGCACCATCGATCACCGGCGCGGGTTTGCGACCACGGCGATCGCGCTTGAAGCCGTCAACGAATTGCGGCGTGGCAGCGAGTATTCCGTCAACGATCTGGTGCTGGCGATCGCCACCGGGGCATTGCGGCGCGTCCTGCAAGAACACGGCGATCTGCCCAGCGAGCCGCTCGTCGCCTACGTGCCCGCCGCAACCACCCGGCTTCCCGACCGTCTGTACGGCAACTCCGTGGGGGTACTGTTCGCCACACTGCCGGTCCATGTCGACGACTACCGGCAGCGACTGCCGCTGATCCACGACGGCATGCAGTCGGCACGGCAAGCCAGCGAGCTGCTCGGGCCGCATCTGTTCGACGAGTGGCTGGAATATGTTCCGCCCAAGCTGTTCACCTGGATTGCGGGGGCCTACTCGCGATCGAAGCTGCTCGCGCGCCGTCGACCCAGAATGAACGTTTTGGTGTCCAACGTTCGCGGTCCCTCCCGGCAACTGACCCTATTTGGCCTGCCGCTCCGCGACTTTTATTCCGTCGGTCCCCTCGATATCGGTATGGCGCTGAACATCACGGTGTGGAGTTATGCCGGCAACCTCAACTTCACCGCGTTGACCTGCCCTGCCCAGCTGCCCGATGCCCACGCTGTCACAGCGGCGATCCAGGAAGCGTTCGCCGAACTGCAGTGCGGACTGGGGCGTGCAAACGGACCCCGGGCGGAGGTCGACCACTGAGGCTTCGCCGACCAGCCCGCGGCGCATCCGGCCGGCCGACCCCCGCGGCGACCGCCTGAGCCGTAAACCCGACCACCCAAGGAGCCATTTTGTGAAGCAACTCAGCGGCTTTGACGCGGCAATGCTCTATATGGAGACGCCGACGACGTTCTGCCATGTGGCGGGACTGATGATCTTCGAAACGCCCAGCCCCGACTTCGACCCGCACGCGGCGGTGTACGCCAAGTTCGCCTCGCTGGTCGGCGAACTTGAGCCACTGCGGCGCCGTCTGAAAGAGGTGCCGCTCGGGCTTGACCATCCGTACTGGGTCGCCGACGCCGATGTCGACCTTGACTTCCACATCCGCAAAATCCATCTGGCCCGACCCGGCATGGTCGACCAGCTCGCCGAGCTGGTCAGCCGGCTCGTCGGTCAGCCCATGGACCGATCGCGGCCGCTGTGGGAGGTCTACGTCATCGACCGCCTCCAAAGCGGTCGGTGGGCACTGTTGAGCAAATACCACCACGCCACCATCGACGGCGCCGCCGGGCAGATGATGGTCGAGGCCTTCACCGACGTCAAGCCCGACGTGCCAGCACCTGGCTCGGGTCCATCGTGGGAGCTTGAACCATTGCCGCGGGATGTCGAGCTGCTGCGCCGGGCGGTGGGCAATCTGGTCACCCATCCCTTCAAAGCGATGCGGCTCGGTACCCGCATCGTGCGTCAGCTCGCCGACTCCGCAGGCATCGACAGCGTCAGCGGTGCGGCCGCCCGCGCCGGGGCCGGTATCAAGGCGGTGGCCCGATTGGGTAAAGAGGATGGGCCGCGGATCGCCCTGCCGATCACAACGGCGCCACCAACTCCATGGAACAAGTCCATCACCGCTAAACGCCGCTTCGCCATGTGCACCACGTCGTTGAACAATGTCAAGCGGCTCAAGGACGCGGCCGGAGGCACGGTCAATGACATCATCCTGGCGATCTGTGCCGGCGGGCTGCGTCAATACTTGCTGGCTCACGACGCACTGCCCGACCGGCCGCTGCGTGCGATGGTGCCGGTGTCGGTTCGTACCGGGGACGAAGAAGACCCGTGGACCAACCGGGTGTCGGCTATCGCTGCCGACTTGCCGACCCACTGCGCCGATCCGCTGGAACGCATCACGCGCTGCCGGGAGGCCATGCTCGACGCCAAACGCCGGCTCGACCTGGTGCCGGCGACCCAGCTGATGGATGTCACCCAGTTCTCCACCCCGGTGCTGGCCACCGCGGCCCTGCGGCTGATGTCCCGGCTGCGGCTTGCCGACCGGATAGCCCAGCCATTCAACCTGCTGATCTCCAACGTGCCTGGGTCTCGTCAGCCGTTGTACTTCGCCGGCGCGCAGCTATGCCACACCTTCCCCGTGTCGATCGTCGCCGACGGCCAGGGTCTCAACATCACGGTGGCGAGTTACCTTGACCGGCTCGACTTCGGCTTCATCGTCGATCGCGAACTGGTGCCTGATGTTTGGCGTCTCGCGGATATGCACCTCGAGGAGATCGGGCGATTGTTTGAGGCCAGCGGCGCCGAATGGGCCGACCCCCCCGAGCCCGCCCCACCGCGGCGCGTCCGAGGGCGGCGGGCTTCGGCGACCGATCCCACGGTGCGCTGATTCGGCGGCAAGGTGGGGCGCACACAGACCCGGCTGCCCGCAGCCCGGCGGCGTGGACGCCAAGCACACCGAGCCGCCAGCGTGGGTAGGCACCGGCGATGTGCCCGCACTTATGTCTTGTGCTGGGCCCGAACGTTTTTCATCAGGCCTTCATTTCAGCGGTGAGATAATCAAAGCTTCCGAACGACGCGACGGCCTGCTCGCCCGGGAACTCAAACCCGTTGGCGGCGTACAGCTCGCGGGCGGTGTGGGTGGTGACCTGCCAGCCTTTTGCGCTCAGATATTCCCCGACCTGATTGCGTTTGCCATCCCAGACGAGCTGGACCCCGTCGATAGCCAAGCCGTACTGGCGCCAACGCTGTAGCCAGGCCCGCGAGCGCTCGTCGGTGAAGGCACTCATATCGGGTAGCTGCTCGGTGGCTATGCGACTGCCCGGTGCGCTGAGACCAGTGATGTTGTCCAAGAGGAGGTTCTGAGATTCCGGCGGCAGGTACATCAGCAGCCCCTCGGCGATCCAGGCCGTCGGTTGATCCATGTCGAAAAAGCTCTCGCGTAGCGCGGTGGGCCAATCGTCACGCAGGTCAATGCCGACCGCTCGCCGATCGCACGTCGGTGCGGCCCCCAGCCTGGCCAGCGAGGTCGTTTTGAACTCGATGACCTTCGGCTGGTCTATCTCGAATACCACCGTGCCCGCCGACCATGGCAGCCGATAAGCGCGTGCGTCGAGGCCAGCCGCCAAGAGCACGGCCTGGTGGCACCCTGCCGCCGCCGCATCCAGAAGGAAATCGTCGAAAAACCTTGTGCGCACCGCAATCTGCTCGCGCATCTGCTGCTCAGTGAAGCTCGTATCGTCCCATGCGATTTCACCGTCGAGCAGTCGGATGAAGAAATCGTGGCCGACGGCCCGCACCAGCGGCCCGGCGAACCGATCGTCGATCAACGCCTGTGGTCCTTGTGATGCCAGCGCCCGCCTAGCCGCCACGAATGTCGCGGTCGCCCCCACGCTGGAGGCCAAATCCCAACTGTCGCGGTCGGTTCGCCCCGAGCCAAGCGTTGACGACATTTCTTCACTTCCTTCCGAATCGCGCTTTTCTGATCGAATCGTAGCTAGCTAATCTGCAAATCAGATGTTGGAACGAGACGAATTATCAAGCAGCACTAGATTTCTCAAGCGGACGTGCGGCTGGCTCACATATCGAGGCCGCCGTTGATTCCCCACACTTGGCCGGTGATGTAAGAGGAGGCGTCGGCGGCGAGGAAGTCCACGACTCGACCGATTTCGTCGGGTCGCCCGAAGCGTCCGACCGGAATCTGGCTGGTGAACTTGTCAACCATCTTCTCGGGGATCGCCGCGACCATTTCTGTGGCGATGAAGCCGGGGGTGATGGTGTTGACGGTCAACCCGATCCCGTCCTCAGTGTTTTTGCCGGCCCTGGCCAACAGGAACGCGGCCTCTTTCGCCAGGGTCTTGGTTAACCCGAAGAGCCCTGACTTAGAGGCTGAATAGTTGGCTTGGCCGATGTTGCCGGTCTCGCCGAAGACGGAGGAGACGTTGATGATGCGGCCGCTGCCGCGCTCGACCATGTGCGCCAGCGCCGCCTGGGACATGAAAAATGCGCCAGAGAGGTTCACCGCAATGACGGTGTACCAGTCTTCATCGGTCATTTTACTGACGGTTCGGTCAATGGTGATGCCAGCATTGTTCACCAGGATGTCGATGCGCCCGTGCTGGTCAATGACCTCGCGGATGGTGCGTCGGCAGTCCTCGGCGGAAGCGACATTTCCGTGGTGCAGACTGGGCCGTACGCCCAGCAGTTTCTCGTAGTCGTCGGCGAATGCCTGGGCGCGCTCGGTGTTTTGGCCGAAACCGGCGGCCACGGTTGCGTGTTGGCTTCCGAGGCTCCTGCAGATCGCCGCGCCGATGCCCCGGGTACCCCCGGTCACGAAAGCGACTCGACCGCTGAGCGTTTCACCACCTCCGCCCCACGTCGCGTCCGGTCTGGTTTCCAAACCTGTCATAGAACATCTCCTCTCAATGATTGATAAACGGACGGCTAACACCGGCTGCCTGAGCGTCGGCGGTGGCCTTGGCCATGCCCCGCTCGACTGCGTCGATGATCGAGGGCCGCAACTGCGCGGCGGGAATGATGGTGTGTACCGAGCCGACGCGCTGGGCGCGCTTGATGTTGTGGATCGCCTCGAACTCGGAGGCCACCTCGCCGAGTTTGGCGGAGCGCACCGCGGCGCGCTGGGAGGCCAGTTCGATCCGCAGGTGGGCACGCTCGGCGTCGTCTGCGGCCGCCGCCAGTTTCGTTTCCAGTTCCCGCAGCCCCGGATCGGCCGCAGTGCGCGCATTGACGTCGCGGGTGAATACCACGGCCGCGGCCGGGGCACCGCCGAGCACCGAGGCGAAGGAGCCCTCAACGGCGAGAACTTGCATGTTGTCGTTGAGCGCGCCGGAGAAAACCACGAACGCGCCGCCGTGATACCGCGAGATCACGCAGAACACGATGGGCCCAACGAAGTTGACGATTGCCCTGCCGATCTCGGCGCCCACCTCGAGCTGGACCTTGCGCAGCGACTCCGGTGAGCCGTCGAAGCCCGACAAATTGGCCAGCACGACGACTGGTCGGTTTGCGCTGGCCGCGTTGATCGCTCGAGCGGTCTTCTTCGATGACTGCGGGAACAGCGTGCCTGCGGTCCACTGGTCAGGCCCGTCGGCGGGGGCCCAGCCTTTGCGGGGGACCGCGCGCGACTCGATGCCGAGCACCGTCACTGGGTAGCCGCCTAGGTGCGCGTCGTAGACCACCGAGGTTTCGGCGTCGGCCATGTCAGCCCAGCGTTCCAGGACATCATGGTCGTGGTCGACCACGGCGCGCATGACGGTGCGGATATCGAAGGGCTTCTTGCGTTCCGGGTTTTTCTCGGCTGAAAAGATGTCGCCGACAACTGCGAAGTCGCTGCCGGGAAATACATGAGGGTAGCTGCTGATGTCGCGATCGAGCGGGTCGGTGGTGCTCGCGCGTCGCGGAAAGCGTTCGCCTGGCGCCACATAGGCGTGGTCGTAGTGCGCGAACAGGATTTCGCAGGCCGCTGTCAGATCCGGCGCCCAGTACTGCGCCTGCCCGTTGGGGCCCATCACGCGGTCGTAGCCGCCGATGCCGAAGTTGTCTTCGGCGGACACGCCGCCGGAATAGTCCAACGACTGCTTGCCGGTGAGCACCATCGCACTGTCTGGTGTCATCACCAGGACACCCCTGGTGTGCATCAGCATCGTCGCTTCGGCGTTCCAATACGGCTGTGCGCCAACGTTGATGCCCGCAACGACGACGTTGATTTCGCCGCCGGCTTGCGTGAAGGTGATGATCCGGCGTAACCCGCGGGCCACCCAGTCCATGTTCTCGGTGCCCGACTCCATCGAGATGGTCGCGCCTGAGGACAGCGCGAACCACTCGACGGGCACCCGCATCCGCTCGGCCAGGTCGATCGCGGCGACCAGCCGTGAGCACTCGGCCTCTGCGACGGTGCCCAGCGCCTTGGTCGGGTCGCCGAACAGCGCGACCCGGGTCATGCCCTCCGGGTAGCGCGGTGTGGGGGTGGTCACCACGGCGACCACGAGGCCTGCGGTGTTTTGTCCGTATGGGCGCTGGACCGCGACCAGTTCGCCGTGCTCGTCAAGATCGTGTTCGACGAATGTGCCGCCCTGGCCGACGAGCTGTGCAACCAGCTCGTAGGGGTACACGGCGCCGCGGGCCTGGGAGCGTTGCACGGCCTGGGCGTAGCCGTCGAGCGGTCGCAGCGGCTCGGTCGGCGGGTCGCTTACCCGCACTACCACGCCCGCGCCCGGGCGGTAGGTGAAGCTCAGCGCCACGTCGCGCGGTGGGGCGCCCGGCTTCTCGCGCAGTCTGCCCTTGATCGTGATGTCTTCTAGGCCGGCGCCGACGGCCAGCGGCACCAATGACTTGGCGATGATCGCGGCGCGTTCGACTGGCACATCGATCACCGGCCAGACGTTCAATAAAATGCGGTTGGCGTCCATGCCGCGACTGCTTTCCCGGCGGGCCCGCTCGCGCCGGATGGCGTCCAGGCACACCCCTAGCGTCCGTTCGATCATCGGCATCCCCACCACGTCGCCCGCGGCGTCGTATTCGGGGGTTGCGTCGCGGACCTCAGCCAGCGCCACTAGCCGCTCATCGGCGGGATTGTCCTTGGCGACCAGATGCAGTAGATAGGCGTCGGCGGGGGAGGCCAATCGGGTGTTGTCGAAGTTGGTCAGCCGCCACAGCTCCAGTCGATGCGCGGCCATCGGGTGTATGTCGCGCAGCACCCGGTCTTCGTGCAGCCGCCCGGCGTTGGGTCGGAAGGTGAATAGTCGCGGTGCCGCGCCTGAGGGTGCACACACCCCGACGGTGATGCGCCGGTAGGTGGTCAGCGCCGGTCGTGCACCCAGTAACTCCTGCAACCGCTCGGCAATGGTGTCGGCGTCTGCGGGCGGCTGTGCCCAGGACAGGTATAGGTCGATAACCACGTTGGCCGGGATGGGCAGCGGCGTCGCCAGCGGCTCGATCTCGGCGAGGGCGTCGGGCAGTTCGGCGTAGTCGGCCGCGGTGGAAATCAAGTGGATGCGCGAACCGTCCCAGTCGTACTCGCCGGTGATGAACTGTCGGCCGCCGCGGACCCGCTGCAGCGCGCGGACGTGGTAGGCCCGTCGCGCTATCACCTCCAGCAGTGGCTCGGGCCGTCGCGCATCCCCGCTGATCCGTGCGGCCAGCATGTCCAGTAGCGGCTCCGGCGAGGAGGCCAGCGCGTCGACACGTCGCGCATAGTCGGGGGTGTGCGGGTTCTCGTCTAGGTAGGCGAGCATGCCGCGGGCCTGGTCGTAGACTTGCTCGGCCGCCGCACGGATGCGGGGTTCGTCGAAGTAGCGGAACCGCAGATTGCGCGCCAGGTTTCCAACGGCGGGGTAGCGCAGCTGGGTCGCGGCGATAAGCCGGTCGAGGACGTCTCCGAATCCTGGTGGCAGTGCGGCCAGTTCGCGGTCGTCGGTGAGCCAGTGTTCGAGCAGCGCGGCGATCGCCGGGATCTGGTCGTCGATGTGTTGCAGAGCAAGGAAGACCCGGTAGACCGCCTCCTCGAGAGCGGTGCGCTGCTGCGGGTCGGTTCCCTCGGCGCCGTCGAGGTCGGCTTCGGCGATGCCGTAATGGCGCAGGGCGTGGCCCAGCCGGCCGCGGAACGAGGCCGGCAAGCCCTCCAATTCAGCGTCGAGGGAGTGCAGGTAGGTGTGGAAGTGCTCACGCGGGCTGTGCACCCGCTCGTCGGTGTCAGAATCCTCGACCGCCGGCCGGTTTCGCGAAAGCTCACACAGGTCGGCGAAGGTGATCAGCACGGCGAGTTCGGCCTCCACCAGCGTGGCGTCGTCGCGCAGCTGGGCTGATCGTCCCTGCTCGTAAGTGTCGAGGATCGCAAGGGCGCGCCGGGTGCTCACGTCAAAGCCAGTGATCCAGGCAGCGAGCGCATCGAGGGCGGCCAGCGCCGCGGTTCGAGCGTCGTCCGCCGGCGCCGTGCGCGGCAGGTTGAACTGCAGGCGCGGTGTGTCCTGGGCCGCGGCCTTTTCGACGATCTGGTCCATCCGCAGCAGCGGTGTGCCGGGGTCGACTTGGGAATTGATCGTGACCAGGACCTCTCGGATCCGGCCGGGGTAGGGGGCCCGAATGGCGGTCTCCATCTTCATGGCCTCGAGCACGATCAGCGTGGCACCGGTCTCGACCTCGTCGCCGGCCGCGACCGGCGCGGCGACCACCACGGCCGGCGAGGGCGCCCGCACGACGCCGGCCTCGTCTTGGCTGATCTTGTGGCTGATGCCGTCCACCTCGACGAGGTGGTGCGCCGGCCCGGGCACCGACACGACATGGAATCGTCGGTCGCCGACCAGGAGTCGGCTTTCGAACTCGCCGAGCACGTCGACGTCCACTTCGGTCATGCCGCTGTCCCCGTCGAGCCGGTAGCGGTGCGGGGCAATCTTGCTGACCACCAACCGGTAGGACTGGCCCTGGTAGCCCAGTTCGACGGGGCGTTCGACGGTGTGCTTGGCGCGCGGTCGCCCGCCGTGTGCGGCGGCGAGAAAGGCGCTGCGCTCAGCTTCGGCCTCGGTGTCGTACACGGCGATCGCGGCGGCCAGCAGCGCGATTGCCGCGGCGGGGCTGGGTCCTTGCGCGGTGCCGGCGCCGGTGCGATCGAGCCAGCCGGTGTCAGCCGTGGCGGAGATCAGCTCGGGCCGGTCGAGTAGGTCCAGTAGAAAGGATTTCGTGGTGGTGCCGCCATCGAGGACGACGGTGGTTTCGCGTAACGCGGTGCGCAGCCGGGCCAGTGCCTCGGAGCGGTCCTGGCCCCAGCCAATGATTTTGGCGACCATCGAGTCGTACTCGGGGGGGATGACGTCGCCTTGGGCGATGCCGGTGTCGACCCGGACCCCGGAGCCAAGCGGGAATTTGAGTAGCCGCACGGTGCCGGGCGCGGGGGAGAAGCCGTTATCGGCATCCTCGGCGTTGAGGCGGGCCTCGACGGCGTGCCCGAATTCCGGCGGGCACTCGCCGACCAGTTGGCCGCCGCCGGCAACATGGATCTGCAGTTTGACCAGGTCTAGCCCGGTGGTGGCCTCGGTGACGGGGTGCTCGACCTGCAGGCGCGTGTTGACCTCGAGGAAGGTGAACTCCTGTTGGGTGGGCTGGTAGAGGTATTCCACGGTGGCCGCGCCGCAGTAGCTGGCGGCACGCACCAGATCGGCGGAGACGCTGCGCAGCCGATCGGCTTGTTCCTTGGTCAACACTGGGGAGGCGGATTCCTCGATCACCTTTTGGTTCTTGCGCTGGATCGAGCAGTCGCGCACGCTCGGCGCCCACACGTTGCCGTGCGTGTCGGCGATCACCTGCACCTCCACGTGGCGGGCGTCGGTGACCAAGCGCTCGAGGAACACCACGGGGTCGCCGAAGGATCGTTCGGCCTCGCGTTGAGTGCGCTCGAGCGCCAACTCGAGTTCGTCCTCCGCGTAGACCTTGCGAATGCCGCGACCGCCGCCGCCGCTGCGCGCCTTGATGATTAGTGGGTAGCCGATGGCCTGCGCGTGCCGGCGCGCATCGGCGGGGGTGGCGACGTGCCCGTGGGACCATGGCGCCACCGGGACCCCGACCTTTTCGGCCAGCAGCTTGGCTTCGACCTTGTCGCCGAGAAGCCGCATCGCCTCGGCGGAGGGGCCGATGAAGGTGATACCCAGCCGTGCGCAGAGGTCGGCGAACACGGGATCC
>Ga0210396_10001781_pt1 | contig 22617 bp, 24 predicted proteins | sample IncBWH17OmetaG_FD_155466 | JGI IMG/M metagenome (GOLD analysis project Ga0210396, IMG submission 155466) | Forest soil microbial communities from Barre Woods Harvard Forest LTER site, Petersham, Massachusetts, United States - Inc-BW-H-17-O ... | reverse complement strand
AAGCCGAGGTACTGGCCACGTGCCGCGCCAAACTCGCGCGGTTCAAGGTCCCCAAACGGGTGGTTTTTTGTCGTGCGGACGATCTGCCGACCACGCCGACGGGCAAAGTGCAGAAGTTTCGTCTCGCGCAACAGCTCAGTTCCACCAACGCCGCCGGTCAGGAATTTAACAAGGAATAGAAAATAGTGATACCGTGAGCGATGGCACCGCCACCCGCACCGAAGGGGGGATCGTGCGTTATGGGAGTTGATCACACCTTCGACACCAACGTGTCGACCGCCCAACAGCTCTACCGAGCACTCGCTGCCGGCGACCGCGAAGCGCTCTCGACGCTGTTGCATCCAGACTTCGTCGGGCACGTCACCGACGGCCTTCCGCTCGACATGGGGGGACGCCACGACGGACCCGAGGCGATGCGGCGCGACGTGTGGTGGACGATCGGACGCCACTACAAAGTCGAGATCCAGCCGGAAGAGTTCCGCCTGCTCGATGACGGCCGGCTGTTCGTCGCAGGACATTACCGTGGGGAGGGCCGTACCTCGGGCCGCCGGCTGGACGCGGCATTCATCCACCTCATCGCTTTCGCCGCCGATGAGCGCATCGCGTCATTGCAACAGCTGACCGACAGCGCGGCCTGGGCAGAAGCTCTTGGTGGCGGCGCGGCGTTGCAGACTATCGACTACTCGGTCGCCGACGCGGTCGCCACCATTTGCCTCAACCGTCCGGACGTCCGCAACGCCATCAACATGCGGATGGTCGAAGAAATCCTCGATGTGGCACATCGGATTACAGAAGACGATTCGATCCGCGCGGTGCTCATCTGCGGCAACGGGCCTGCGCTGACCGTCGGTGGGGACATTGAGCACTTCCTCGCCGGCCCCGGCGAGCAATTCGGAACACTGTTCGCAAAGATGACCGCGCCTTTCCATGAAGCGCTTCGCATTCTGAGCCGAATCGACGCTCCCATCGTCACCGCAGCCCACGGCGCCGTCGCCGGCGGCGGCCTCGGCTATGTGTACGCGGCAGATCTGGTGATCGCCGCCGAGGACACCAAGTTCGTGACCGCGTTCGCTGCGCTGGGGCTTTCCGGGGACGGCGGCGGAACGTGGCACCTGCCGAGGCTGATCGGTCCACGCCGAGCCGCAGAGGCCTATCTGCGAAACAGACCGATCGAGGCCACAGAGGCGCTGCAATGGGGCCTGATCAACGAGATCGTGCCCGCCGCCGAACTGCGGAGCCGGGCAGAGGCGGTGGCGCGGGAACTGGCGAGCGGCCCCACCCGCGGCTTCGCGCGGATGCGTGCGCTGCTGCGCGACGCATGGCGCAACGATTTTGCGACGCAGCTGCAAGCCGAGACCGAGGCGCTGCGCTACACCGGCGACACCGCCGACGCCACCAGCGCCATCAACGATTTCGCGGCCAAGCGCCGCCCCGAATTCACCGGAAGGTAGAACGCTCCTACTAGGCCCGAAGAGGAAACCCTCATGAGCACAGCGCAATTCGACGCCGTCGTCGTCGGAGCCGGCGCCGGTGGCCTGTTCACCGCCGCCCGTCTGTCGCACCGCGGCTATCGCACGTTGGTGGTGGAACGCCTCGACAAGGTCGGCGGCCGGGCCTCCACCGACGACATCGATGGCTTCAAGGTCAACAACGGCGCCATCGTCATCGAGGTCGGCGGCATCACCCAACAGACCTGCGAGGAGATCGGCGCGCCGTTCGATATCCGCGAGCCCAAACCCCCGCTGCTGTATCGCATCGGCGGCAAAGACGTCGACGTCACCGGCGGAGGCTGGGGCTTGCTGCTCGGCAAACTCACCCGTCAGGGCGCCAAGCTGGTGAAGGGCATCGGCGCGGCACGCAACGACTCGGGTTTGCCCGAAGACGAGATCTCCACAGCCGAATGGGTTTCGCGTTACACGAAAAGCGAAGGGGTGCACGGCATCTTCCGCAACATGTGCGCCTCCATCTTCGCCGTCGGCTCTGAGGATCTGCCGGCGCGGGTGTTTCTCACCTACTTCACCCGCAAGAGCGCGTTCAAGCGATTCGGGTTCCATCCGGAGGGCACCATCGGGTTGTGGCGAGGGTTGGCGGGCGCCATCGAGTCGCACGGGGGTCAGGTGTGGTTGTCCTCGCCGGTCGTCAAGATTGTCTCCGACGGCACCACGGTGACCGGGGTGCAGGTGATCCGCGACGGCGCGACCATCACCGTGAACGCGCCGGTCGTGGTAAGCGACGTCGGCCCGACCGCCACCGTCAAGCTGCTAGGCGAAGACAACGTCCCAACCGATTACCAGGATTTGGTGAAGAAAGGCGATCGGCCCACCGCCATGATCTCGGTCAACTTCGCCAGCCAGCAGCGGCTGGTCAATGCGCCGGGGATGCTGAGTTTCGCCAAATCACGGCGATTGGCCTACATCGCCAACTTCACCGACATCTGCCCCGAGATGGCGCCGCCCGGGTGGAACCTCTATGTCGGCACCGCAGTGCCCAAGCCCTCGATCGGCGATTTCGACGACGACGTTGAGACCGAACTATTGCTGGAGGACCTACGCGACACCATCGATCAGTTTGACCAGCGCGCCCGAATCCTCAACATCGCTGTCACCCGCGATGATTGGCCGCCGCAGCGAGCGGTCGCCGGATTTGATCTACCTAGCGATACGCCGTTCGCGGGATTGTGGAACGTCGGCGACGCGGTCAAGGAATACGCCAATGGCGGCACCACAGCATGCGCCGAAACGGCACAGCTCGTGGTCGACAAGATCGTCGCAGCACACCAGCCAGCCGCGGTCGCGCATTTGGCGACACAACCGATTCACGGCTGAAGCCCCAATGATGCGATACGCCACACGCGTTGCCGACTGCCGCATCTTTGCGGCGAGTTGTCGGCACCTCAACTGGTTACCTAGCTGCCGATAGCCCTGGAGGACAGATGACGAAACGAATCCAATTGTTCTGCGCGTGGTGCGGCCCCACCGCGGTGGTTGTGGCGCTGATCGGCTTCATTATCGCGGGCGTACTGCCGTTGCCGCTGGGCCCGAGCAACACCACTGAAAAAGTGATGAGCTTCTACAGTCACGACACCCGTGTCGCGGCCGGGCTGGTGATTGCCACGCTCGGGATGTGCCTGGTCTTCCCCCTCATCGCTTTGATCGGCGTGCACATGGTGCGCATGGAGGGACGCACCCCGATACTCACATTCCTACAGCTGATCACCGGTGCGGCGACCGGTGTTCTTCTGGTCATGCCAATGCTTTTGATGACGATCATCCCGTTTCGCCCTGATCGCAGCCCGGAACTTACCGTGACCCTCAATGACATCTCGTGGCTGCTGTTCATTACGCCAATAGGCCCCTTCATAATTCAGAATATAGCGATCGGCACGGCCATTCTCTCGGACCGCACCAGGACGCTGCCGCGGTGGGTTGGCTACCTGAACTTCTGGGTGGCGTTCTTGTTCGTCCCAGACATTCTGGCGTTCTTTTTCCACCGCGGCCCGTTCGCATGGAACGGGATCTTCGTTTTCTGGCTAGCTTTCGTTGCTTACGCGGTTTTCCTTGTCGCTATGGGGCTGGTCTTGCGTAAGGCCGTAAACGACTCACCCGACACTGCGCCGGTGGAACGGGTTGCATCCCGATGACGTTCGGCTACTCGGTGCACGCAGAGCTGCCTGACTTCCTCGTCACCGACGACGAAGTCGCACCACCCCGCGCGATACGCGTCAAGGTCAATAGGGCGCCGAGCGCAAACCACACCCCCGGTGAGCCCGGTCTGTGGATCTTCATCCTCGGTGATATGACGCTCTTCGGCGCTTTCTTTATCGCCTTGATGTGGGAGAAACGCCAGTTCTCGACGGTGTTTCAAACCTCAGCCGCTCACCTCGACCGGCCGATCGGTGCCGCGAACACATTGGTACTGCTCCTGAGCTCTTACCTGGTGGTTGCCGCGACATGGGCGCACCGGCGCGACGAACACCAGCGTGCGCGACGCTACTTGCATGGAGCGCTGGCATGCGGGGTCGTGTTCGTCGCGTTCAAGGCAATCGAATACACCCAAGGCATCAGCGCCGGGCACACGCCAACCTCAAACATGTTCTTCACTATGTACTACGTGTTGACCGGCATCCATCTATTGCACGTGTTGATCGGGGCGGGACTGCTTGCGATCTGGGGCATGTCGCTGAGGGGACGACGATCGTTCACGGCCAGTCAGCGGCTCACCGAGGGAATCGCCGTCTACTGGCACATGGTGGATTTGCTGTGGTTGCTCATCTTTCCCTTGGTCTATCTGGTCTGTGCCGCATGAGACTTGGCGTCCCGGCACGCACCACCGCCATCTGGCTGATCCTGATCCTGGCTAGTTTCCTGACGTGGTGGTTGGGCACGAATGACTCCAGAGATCAGCTGAGCGATCGGGTCATGATCGCCGCCGTTGTTGTCATCGCCTTCTTGAAGGCGTACCTCGTAGGGATGGAGTTTATGGAAATCCGGGGCGCCCCAACGGTGCTGCGCGCCCTCCTCACCGGATGGGTGGGTTTGCTCGCAGTCGCCGTAACAACGCTCTACCTCGCATAATGATCCGGATCAACGGGCGATGTCTCGCCCGATGATCTCCTTCATGATCTCGGTGGTCCCGCCATAAATTGTCTGGACTCGCGTGTCGAGAAACGCACGAGCGACCGGGTATTCGGTCATATATCCATAGCCACCGTGCAGCTGCAGACAACGGTCGATCACCGACTTCTGCAGCTCGCTGACGTACCATTTGCCTTTCGCAGCGTCGACCGCACTCAGCTCGCCGGCGTTGAAGGCCAGGACTGACTTATCGACGTAGGCTTCGGCGATGTCGATCTGAGTGGCCATCTCGGCAAGTTCGAATCGGATGTGCTGCTGGCCGGTCAGCGGCTGTCCGAAGGCCGTGCGCTGACGACAGTATTCGACGGTCTGATCGAAGATCGCGCGGCTGTTGCCGATCGCCTTGGCCGTGACGCCCAGCCGTTCGCGCGGCAGGTGGCTCATCAGGTAGGGCAGGCCGCGGCCCGCCTCGCCCAGCAGATTCGCCGCCGGCACGACAGCGTCATGGAAAAATAGCTCGGCGGTGTCTTGCGCGGGCAGCCCGATCTTGTCGAGCTGGCGGCCGCGTTCGAAGCCAGGGGTGTCACGCTCGACGACAAACAAGCTGAAAGCTCGAGAGCCGCCTTCCGGGTCGGTGCGCGCCGCGACGACCACAACGTCGGCCATGATGCCGCTCGAGATAAAGGTCTTCTGCCCGTTGAGGATCCACTGGTCCCCGTCGCGGCGAGCCGAGGTGCGGATGCCTTTGAGATCACTGCCGGCCCCGGGTTCCGTCATCGCCAGCGCCCCGATCAGCTCACCGGAGGCAAAACCGGGTAACCACCGCTGCTTCTGCAGTTCGGTGGTCAGGTCCAGCAGATAATGCAGGACCAGGTCGTCCTGCAGGCTGACGGTCAGCCCGAAGGAGAACGCGAAAACTCTTGCCAGTTCTTCACATACCACCATGCGGTAGCGGTAGTCGCGCTCGCCGGCGCCGCCGAAGCGCTCATCGATCTGCAGTCCATAGATGCCGGCTTTGGCAGCACGGGCGAAGACCGTCCGGTCGATCATGTGCTGGCGGTCCCAATCGTGCTGATACGGAACCACCTCACGGGCCAGGAATTCCCGAACGGTTTCGCGGTACGCCTCGTGGTCCGGGCCGTACAACGTGCGTCGCACCGCTAGAGCCTCTCAGCGCGGATGCAGCGTGCCGCTAACATTATTTTAATCTAGCATAAAAACTGATTCGCGACCGCGATCCCAGTTCTCAGCGGGGGGTGTCAGCGACCCGCTGGGGCCTTGCGAGTGCGCCTGATGGGACGCGGCGCGGAAAGGCCGTTGCGTACCAGCACTTGAGCATTCGACACAACGGTGTCCACCGAACTGCGGCGGGGGTCGAACCACTCCGCGCACCAGTTCAGCGCACCGATCACCAAGAGTTGGGCAAGCCGGGCGTCGAGGTCGTCGCGGAGCTGTCCGTCTGCGCGCGCCTCATCGAACAAGCGCCGCCAAATCCGGCCGTAGGCTGCCTCTTCCTTGAGCTGGCGTGCGCGCAGGCGCTCGGGCATCTGCCCCGCATTGCGAATTGATGCCGACGCGTAGTCCGACAGCTCGAGCTCATGGCGCAGGTGTGCCTCGACGGCCGCCAGGATCTTATCTATGGGCGAGGTCTCCGGCGGCAGCGCGTCCAGCGCGGCCTGCAAATGCCTGCGCATGTCGGCGATCCCGGCATACATCACCTCTTCGATGAGATCCTCACGCGACGGGAAGTAGTAGTAGATCGCTGGCGCCTGAAGCTCCGCGTAGTCGGCGACATCGGACAGGCGAGTACCGGCATAGCCCTTTACGCTCAGAACGTGCGCAGCCGCGTTGAGGATACGGCTACGGGTCCGCGCCGACTTGGAGAGCGCCTCGGCCGGTCCCGCATTCTGCTCGACCGCCGATTTTTTAGTCACGATTCGATTATAGGCGGAACCGCCACGACCGCAGGCGGAGTCGGAGCCGCCGTGCGTCCTCACACTGTGGATAGGTGTGGCAGGTCAGCCATGCTGATTTCGTGAGCTTCAGCGGGATCGATTCCCATTGCGCGCAGGAGGAGCTCGGCGGTAGAGGTTCCAGCGTCGCGCCATGTCTGATGGCCTTCGAGCACCATCCACATGGCGCTGACGGTCGCGCCGACAGCCAGCGAGGCGATGCTGTCGATGCTGGCCGTGCCGATGTCGTATCTGCCGGCCGCGATGCCGGCCTTGATGTCCTGCATGGGCGGTCCGGCCATCACTGCTCGCAGCGACTCCTCGGTGAGGCCGAATCTGACGGCGAAGCGACCCATCGTCGGGTTCTCGTGGGCGTAGCGGACCCACAGCCGTAGTCCGGTGGCCAGCCGCGCCGCTGGGTCATCGATACCGGCAAAAGTCGCCGCCACTCTCCGATGCAAGTCCGCGCTGAACTCCGCGACGATGCGATTGAACAGGTCCTCGACCGATCCGACATTTCGGTAAAGCGTCCCCCGGGCCACGTTGGCCTCCTGGGCCAACTCGCTGACCGTTAGCTGCGTCGTCCCCTTCGTAGTGAACAGTCGCACCGCGGCAGCGTTGATCCGCCGATCCGTCGGTGTCGTCATGTCCCTGGCCCTCCGGTTGGGTTTGTACAGCCTGAGCAGATAGTACATCCATGTTCTATGGATCAGGAGATTGCAGCTGGAAACTCACTCTTGATCTATTTTGAACAATAGTGTTCAATAGGTCTCAGCGCACAAAGAAGGGCAAGATCGATGAGCACAGCGACCAACATGGGCCAGGCGCAATCGAGCGCGGAGCAGGTTCCGGTTCTCGTCGTCGGCGGTGGCCCCGTCGGTCTGACTTTGGCTTTGACGCTGGCACAGCACGGAGTGGCCGCGATATTGGTGGAACGCAACCCGTCGACGACCACGCACCCGAAGATGGACATCACCAACGGCCGCAGCATGGAATTGTTTCGCCACCTTGGGGTGGCCGACGAGTTGCGCAAAGTCGCAGTGCCCGAGGATCATCCGTTCGACGTGTCGTGGGTAACCAACCTGGACGGGTGGGAGCTGGCCCGCTTTCGGTATCCCACCCCCGCTCAGCGGCGCGCGCTGATCCGCGAATGCGACGACGGCACGATGGCGCTCGAACCCGCAATGCGGGTGTCACAGGCGCTGCTCGAGCCAGCACTCAAGAACATTCTGGAAACCCGAGCCCCGCAGATTGACATTCGGTTCGGCTGGGCGCTGGACACGTTCGCGCAAGACGCCGACGGCGTCGACGCGGTAATCCGCTGCTCGGCAACTGGCGAGACCCGCGCGATCCGTGCTCAATTCGTCGCCGGCTGCGACGGGGCGGGAAGCGTCGTGCGCAAAGGGTTAGGAATCCGCCTCGATGACATCGATTTACGTGGTCTTGCGCTGCGCGAGCTCGGTCTTGGCCGACTCGTGCCGGCGGCGATCCGGGCATATTTCGACGACCGTGAAAGACCAATGGACGGTCGCATCTTCCTCATCCATTTCACCTCGCCCAACCGTGAACTATTCGAGCGATTCGGCACTGCGTGGCACACCCAATCACCCGAGGGATGGACGCTGATCTCGCAGAACGATCGCGACACCTGGACACTGCACGCCCTGCTCGGAGCGGGTACCGACGCCGAAGCGATCGAGCCCAAGCAGTTTCTGTTCGCGAAGCTCGGCGTCGAGTTCGACTGCGACATCATCTGCGCCAACGCGTGGCGCCCTCGCCTGTCACTTGCCGACAGTTATGGGAATGGCCGTGTGTGGTTGGCCGGTGACTCTGCCCACCAGGTCGTGCCGGCCGGCGGCTACGGCATGAACACGGGTGTCGGTGATGCCGTCGGGTTGGGCTGGATGCTCGCCGCGATCGTGCAGGGCTGGGGAGGCCATCGCCTCCTCGACGCCTACGAAGCCGAGCGTCGCCGTGTGGGGATACGCAACCGGACAGCGTCGGCGCGGCACACACTGGTGCGCCTGGCGATCAAAACCGCCTACCGCAAGGTCATTCACACCGAGGGCTGGAACGGCGAACGCAGCCGCCGGCGCCTGGGCCGAGAGATCCTCGATTTGGGCAATCTTGAAAACGAATCCGACGGAATCGAATTCGGATACCGATACGACGGCTCTCCGGTCATCTGCAACGAACCACACGCAGTTCCAGCCGATCACATGCACGCGTACACACCCGGCACCCAGCCCGGGGCGCGTCCGCCCAGCCTGTTCCTTGAGGACGGCCAGGCGATCTTCGACCTATTCGGGCTCGGCTTCACTCTCCTGCGATTCGCCGACCTCGACGTCGCCTCGCTCGCTGACGCGGCAGCCGAACGCGGAATGCCGATAAAGATCGTCGATATCCGCGAGGATCATGCCCGCGCACTGTATGAGCGCGATCTTGTGTTGATCCGCCCCGACTTTCACGTCGCCTGGCGCGGCGACATCGTCCCCGACCGCCCCGAGGCAATCCTCGACCGTGTCCGCGGCGCTGCATCGGCGTGGCCAGTCCGTATCGCGCGTCACCATCTCGTCGACTCCACCAATTGAGGTAACACCGATGACCAAAACCGCACACCAAGACCTGCACAGCGAGCATGGCGCAAAGAAGGGCGAGCATCCAGGCCGGTCACGCAACCCGGTGATCAAGGTGCATGACATTGCCTGGCTGGAATTCGAGAAGCCCGACCTGACCCGCGCGGAAGCGTTCGCGCGCGCCTTCGGTTTCGCCACGGTGCTACGCACCGATAGTGAGCTGCAACTACGCGGCGCCGACCCTGGTGCGCCGTGCGTGCTTATCCGCCGCGGCGCAACCACACGCTTTCGCGGTATTGCGTTTACCGCGCAGGATGAGGACGATCTGCTGCGCTTGGAGAAGGCAACCGGCGCGCGAACCCACGCATTGCCCGACGGTATCGGCGGGCTGGCAGTCGATCTGGTCGATCCCAGCGGCGTCCCGGTGCACGTCGTGGCAGGCACCCGCCGGCTCGAGGCGTTGCCCACGCAGACGCCGCACACGTTCAACTTTGGCGACGACCTCAATCGGGTCAACGTGACCCAACGGCCGCCACGCATTCCAACCAGGGTCCAGCGACTCGGCCACGTTGTGCTGCAGAGCACTACGTACACCAAGGCGTTGAACTGGTATCTGGACAACCTCGGCATGATCGTCAGTGACTTTCAGTTCTTCCCCGGCCAGCGCGATCGCGGGCCGACGATGAGCTTCATCCGGTGTGACCGTGGTATGTCGCCGGCCGATCACCACACACTGGCGTTAGCTTTGGGACCGACGAACCGCTACCTGCATTCGGCGTATCAGGTGTGTGATCTCGACGCGCTGGCCGCCGGCGGTGAATACCTCAAAGACCAGGGCTACCAACGATCCTGGGGAATCGGCCGCCACATTCAGGGCAGCCAGATCTTCGACTACTGGCGCGACCCAGACGGCTTTATCGTCGAGCACTTCGCCGACGGCGACATGTTCGACTGCACGCTCGAACCAGGATGGGCGCCGTTAACCGCTTCAGGGCTGGCTCAATGGGGGCCGCGGGCCACCAAGGACTTCCTCGGCATCAACCCCAAATCAATTCCGCACGAAGCGCAAACGATGTTGTCCGCACTGCGCGGTGACAATGAATTCGATCTCCGCAGCCTGATCGGCCTGATGAAAGTAGCCAAATCATGACCGTCTCCGTCCTTCGCACCGTCGACGCCTGGTGGGTCCAAACCCCAACAGGTGCGGCCAAGATCAGCACCACCGCGGCCACCACCGGTGAGCTACTGGCTGACCATGCCGCCATCGACGCCGCCGTACACAGCAGCGAGACGGTGCCGGTTGACAGCCTTCAGTTGGTCTCCCCCGTGACGAAGCCCTGCCGGGTAGTGGCCCAGATGACCAACTTCGCTTCCCATGTCAAGGACGCAGGCATGGATCCCAAAACCATTCCACTGACGTTTTTCCGCAAGTCGTCGGCGTCGATCACCGGGCCGTTCGATCACATCGTCAAACCCGCCCATGTCCGCTTCCTGGACTATGAGGTCGAGATCGGACTGGTCGTCGGCCGCGATATCCCGGTCGGCACAACCGTTTCCGAGTCGAACCTGTCCGAGTTCATCGCTGGCTTGGTTGTCACCAACGACGTGTCAGCCCGTGATATCCAACTGCCGCAGACCCAGTTCTACGAGGCCAAGTCCTACCCCACCTTCACGCCGGCCGGGCCGGCGCTGGTATTGCTCGACGCAGATGAGCTGAAGCGCTTCGGCGAACTTCGGCTGAGACTGCGCGTGAACGGTGAACTGCGGCAAGACATGCTGGTCGACGGCGACATGCTGTACCGGCCAGTGCGGGCGCTGCAATCGTTGACCCGGTTCCAGGATCTCGCCGCGGGGGATTTGATCCTGACCGGCACTCCGGTTGGCACCGCATTGAGCGCACCACCGAAGCCGGTCGAGATTATCGGCAACCTGCTACCGCCGGCGGTGAAGTGGAAGGCCTTCTTCAAACGCCAGGCCGGCAACCGGAAGTACCTGCATGACGGCGATGTCGTCGAAGCCAGCGTCGCTACTGACGACGGCGCCATCGACCTAGGCGCTCAACGCAACACGGTCAGGTATGCCTGAGCGCCTGCGACGACCTAACCTGGTGGTATCAATCTGGTATCATATGCCCCATGGGCATGACTCTGCGCACCAGCGATCAGCAAACAGAGGCGCTGCGCAAACAGGCCGCCGCCGAAGGCCGGTCGATGCAGGCCGTCGCGCTGTCGGCCATCGACGAGTACATCGAGCGGCGCACCCACAAGGCCAAGGTTGCCGCAGCGCTAGACCGCGTGGTGCGCGAGGAAGCCGGGGTCCTAGAGCGTCTTAAGGACGCATGACCGACTATCTAGACCTCGAAGACCTGCTCGACATCGCCCGCGCCGCGATTGGCGCGGATCCCCAGATCCGGGATTATGGCTTGCTCGAATCCGCTCTGGCGCGGCCCAGTGCGTCAGTGTTCGGCGCGGATGCCTACCCAGATCTGCACCTCAAAGCCGCCGCATTATTGCACTCCCTGGCGCGCAACCACGCGCTAGTGGACGGAAACAAACGACTGGCGTGGACAGCCTGTCGGACCTTTCTCGCCATCAACGGACAGTCGATTAGCGCGCCCGAGGATGATCGCTTCGAATTCGTCATTCAGGTCGCCACCGGTGCACTGGCCGAGCTCGACAGCATCGCCGACCAACTACGGACCTGGAGCTACCAGGAGGGTTGACTACGGGTGCCGCTCATAACGGCGCCTTCCTCTCGGCGATGAGATCGAGCGCAATGTCGACGAGCATGTCTTCCTGGCCACCGACCATGCCGCGTCTGCCGGCCTCCTCGAGCAGGGTGCGCGCATCGATGCCGAATCGTTCGGCGGCGATTTCGGCGTGACGCAGAAAACTGGAGTACACCCCGGCGTAGCCGAGGGTCAGCGTTTCCCGGTCGACACGCACCGGCCGTTGCTGCAGCGGGCGCACGATGTCGTCGGCGGCGTCTTCGAGGGCATGCAGATCGCAGCCGTGGTTCCAGCCCATCCGGTCCGCCGCGGCAATGAACACCTCCAGCGGTGCATTGCCCGCGCCCGCGCCCATGCCGGTCAGCGAGGCGTCCACGCGATGGGCGCCGTGTTCGACCGCGACGATGGAGTTGGCCACACCCAGCGACAGGTTGTGATGGGCATGGATGCCGACTTCTGTTGTGGATTCCAGCGTTTGCCGTAGCGCATCGACCCGGTCGGCGACGTCCCGCATGGTCATCGCACCACCGGAGTCGACCACGTAGACGCAAGTGGCGCCATAGCTTTCCATCAGCTTGGCCTGCACGGCCAACGCGTGCGGGGTGATCATGTGGCTCATCATCAAGAAGCCGACGGTATCCATGACAAGTTCGCGGGCCGTGGCGATGTGCTGGGCGGAGATGTCAGCTTCGGTGCAATGGGTGGCCACCCGCACGACGGTGGCACCCGCCCTCTGCGCGTCCTTGAGGTTTCGCAGACGACCAACGCCGGGCAGCACCAACGTAGCGACCTTCGCCCGACGAACCACGCCTGCGACGGCCTCGATCCATTCCAGATCGGTGTGGGCGCCAAAACCATAGACGCAGCTCGACCCCCCCAGTCCGTCGCCGTGAGCAACCTCGATGGAGTCCACACCGGCGTCGTCAAGCGCGGTGGCGATCGTCACCGCCTGATCGAGGCTGTACTGGTGTCGCACCGCGTGCATACCGTCGCGCAGCGTGACATCGCTGACGTAGATCATGTTGGGGCTCCAGCTGTTTCGCTATCGTGAGCGGCGATCCGTTCGGCGGTAGCCTTGGCCGCCGACGTCATGATGTCGACGTTGCCGGCATAGGACGGCAAATAGTCCGCGGCGCCGGCGACCTCGAGTAGAACCGTGACCCGGGTGCCGGTGAACTTGCCAGTCTCGGGAATGTACAGCGGGTTGCTCGCCGAGAAGGTTTCGAATTGAACCCGTTGCTTGAGTCGATAACCGGGAACATATGTGCTGACCGTGTCGACCATGGCCAGCACGTCGGTCTCGATCTGATGATGATCGGCTTCACCGTCGACCAGACAATAGACCGTGTTGCGCATCAGAACGGGGGGATCCGCCGGGTTGAGGATCATCACCGCCTTGCCGCGCTGGGCACCGCCGACGACTTGCAATGCGGTCGAAGTGGTTTCGATGAAGTCGTCGATGCTGGCGCGGGTGCCCGGACCGGCCGACTTTGATGAGATCGATGACACGATCTCGGCGTACGACACGATCCCGCTATGCGCCACCGCGGCGACGATCGGCACGGTGGCCTGCCCACCGCAGGTCACCATGTTGAGGTTGGGCGCGTCGAGGTGGTCGTCGAGATTGACCGGCGGCACGCAATACGGCCCGATCGCGGCGGGCGTGAGGTCGAGCATCCGAACCCCGATATCGGCCAGCTTGGCCCAGTTGGCGCGGTGTGCACCCGCGGAGGTCGCGTCGAAAACCAGCCTGACGTCACCGAAGTCCGGCATCGCAAGCAGGCCGTCGACTCCGCGAGCGGTGGTCGGCACGCCCATGCGGGCGGCGCGGGCCAGTCCGTCGGAGTCGGGATCGACACCGACCATAGCCGCCACGGCCAGGGGTCCGTCGCGGAGCATGATTTTGATCATCAGGTCGGTGCCGATGTTTCCCGACCCGATGATGGCTACCGGCCATTTGCGTTGTGATGTCATGGCTTTCCTCAGCGTCATTGGTCGGCACCCTCGGAAACCATGCGCAGTGCGGTGTCGTACAAGGCCCCGGCATGTAACTCCAACTGCTCGAGCAGGTCCACCGCGTCGCCGCCGAGCTCTTTGGCGATGAACAATCCGTCCGCGCCCGCGATCGCGTAGGTGACCAGTTGGTGCACTTGGGCGTCGGTCAGCTCCGGGGTGAATTCACGCAAGGTCTTGGCCAGGTCATCGTAGGTCTGTGCCCGGGCTTGGAGGAACATCGCCCGCGCCCGCGGCTCGACCGGGCGACGTTCCAGCGCCAGCATCAGGCCCAGTCGGATGAAGTCGGGCGAGTCCAGCAAGGCCTTTGCGAGCTGCATCGCGAACCCCGCCAAGCGGTCGAGTGGCGCGCCCTCGTCGGGCACCTGCCAGGCCTTGAGCCAGTCGGCGAAGCTGCGCTCGATCACCGCTGCGATCAAGTCGTCCTTGTTCTTGAAGTGCCAGTAGATGGAACTGGCGGGCAGCCCGCATTTTGCGCTGACCAGGGCGATGCTGGTCCCTTCGTATCCGCGCTCAGAGGCGATCTCGGTGGCGGCGTCGAGAATGCGTTCACGCGACAGTTCACCGTCGGCGCGCTTGCGCCGTTCCGGCTGGTCGTTTCCCGCCATCGGAGCTCTCCTCATTCTGAGTCTTGACTCTGTAGTGATCGTTACATTACCGTAGTGATCACTACAGAACAAGTCCCATCGGCGATGAGAGACAACCGTGAGCACTCCAGACACCTATGACGTGGCGGTGATCGGCTACGGCCCGACCGGCGCAACCGCCGCCAACCTGCTGGGCCGGCTCGGCCTGAAAGTGCTTGTGGTTGACCGTGATGCGGACGTGTATAACCGCGCCAGGGCGATCTCGACCGACGAGGAAGTGATGCGGATCTGGCAGTCCGTCGGGTTGGCCGAGCAGCTGCAGCAAGACATGCTGCCGGATCGACCGCTGAACTTTGTCGACGCCAATGGTGTGCCGTTCATCGATCTGAAAATCACCTCACGAGGCTCGGGGCACCCGCCACAGCAGTTCTTGTATCAGCCGGCGGTCGATCACGTTTTGCGCGAGGGGGTCCAACGATTCGCAGGCGTCGATGTGCTGTTGGAACACGAGTGCCTCCGTACGCTGCCCAAGGGCGACCAGGTCGAACTCATGCTGGCCGACCTGCGCACCGACACCTTCAAGCGGTTCCACGCGTCTTACGTGATCGCCGCCGACGGCGGCTCGTCGCCGACCCGGGGCCTGCTAGGTGTCGGTTACACCGGGCGCACCTACACCGAGCGGTGGGTTGTCATCGACACCAAGGTCCTCAAGGAATGGGATGCGCATGACCGGTTGCGGTTCCACTGCAATCCCGCCCAACCGACTGTCGACTGTCCGACTCCACTCGGCCACCATCGCTGGGAGTATCCCGCGCAACCAGGCGCGGCCGACGAGGAGCTGTTACGCGAAGAAACGATCTGGAATGTGTTGGGCAATCAAGGCATCACGCCCGAGCATGTGAAGATCCTGCGGGCCGTGATCTACAGCCACCACGTCCGCGTGGCCGACCGCTGGCGCATGGGCCGGGTCTTCCTGGCCGGGGATGCCGCGCACGCCATGCCGCCGTGGATCGGGCAGGGCATGTCGGCCGGGGTTCGCGACGCGGCCAACCTGTGCTGGAAGCTCGCCGCTGTTCTCAGCGGACAGGCGCCCGACTCGCTACTCGACTCCTATCAAGCCGAACGCAAACCGCACGTCACCGAGGTCACCCGCCGTGCCTGTTTTGCCGGCCGGATCATCACCGAACGCAATCGCGTGATCGCCGCCGCGCGCAACCACGGCTTGCGGACGCTGACGCGGCTACCCGGTCTGGACGCCCGACTGCAGAAAATAACCTGGATTCCGGACGCCCGATACGCCGACGGCTACTTCGCCACGGGCGGCCACCGTGCCGTTGGGTGGCAGATCCCCCAACCTTGGGTAACCGAAGCCAACGGCGCGAAGGTTCGCCTGGACGATCTCCTCGGCGGTCAATGGACCGTCCTGCACATAGGCGAATCGCCGGCCGGCGCACACGCTTGGACCGCGGTCGGCGTCCCGACGGTTCGGATCAGCGAGCCCACGCTCGTCGGCTGGTTGCGACGTAAGAAGGCGGCCGCAGTAGTGCTGCGGCCCGACGGATTCATCTACGCCGCAGTCAAATCCGGACAGCCGCTACCACCGCCGCCGGTCGGCTGCACCTTCTCCACTGCGACCAGAACCGAGGCCACCGCATGACCATCACCGAGCACAGCATCACCGTCGCCGGCAAACCGATTTTTGTGGCCGAAACCGGCAGCGGACCGACCGTAGTCATGCTGCACGGCGGCGGGCCAGGCGCTTCCGGAGTGTCGAACTACTCGCGCAACATCGACGCGCTCGCACAGCGATTTCGAGTCATCGTGCCCGATATGCCCGGCTACGGCCGCTCCGCCAAGGGCGTCGACCAGGCCGACCCGTTCGGCTACCTGTCTGACATGATCCGCGGACTGCTCGACGAACTCGGCATCGCCACAGCCCATTTGATCGGCAATTCGTACGGAGGTGCGACTGCCGTGCGGTTGGCGCTGGACACACCACACCGCGTCGACAAGCTCGTGCTGATGGGTCCCGGCGGTATCGGCACTACCCGCGCTGTCCCCACTGCCGGCCTCAAAAGCCTGCTGTCGTACTACGGCGGTGACGGTCCCAGTCGGGAGAAGCTGGAAGCGTTCATCCGTAATTACCTGGTGTACGACGGCGCTTCGGTCCCGGACGACCTGATCGACCTGCGCTACGCGGCCTCTGTCGATCCTGAGGTGGTGGCGGATCCCCCACTGCGCCGCCCGTCCGGCCCGATGGCGCTGCGCACGCTGTGGCGCATGGACCTCACCCGCGACAGCCGGCTGGCGGATCTGCGGACACCGACGTTGGTGTTGTGGGGCCGTGACGACAAGGTCAACCGCCCGACCGGCGGTCCGATGCTGGTGAATCTGATGCCCAACGCCGAGTTGGTCATGACCTCACGCACCGGCCACTGGATGCAGTGGGAGCGCGCCGCACTCTTCAACCGGCTTGTCGTTGAATTCCTCAGTACATCTTCGGTTTTCGACCTATGAACATCTTCGGCAACGTTCACCTCGGCTATGTCGTCATCGAGACGCACAGGTTTGCCGACTGGCGCCGTTTCGGCCGCGACGCCATCGGCATGCATCTCGACGAGACGTTGCGTGACGTCATGCGGTTCCGCCTCGACGACAACGAATGCCGCTTCCTGTTGCAGCGCGGCCCCGCTGAAGATGTCACCGCCCTTGGCTGGCACATCGACGACCACAACACGTTCGACGAAATCCTCACCCGGGTCACCGGGCATGGCGTGCCTATTCATGAGGGCACCGCCGAGGAGGCCGCGCTGCGCGGCGTCGAACGCATGTTGCGGTTCCCCGGCCCCAACGGCCTGATACAGGAAATCTTCACCCGGGCCCGGCGGAGCGATGCACCGCCGGACATGGCGATCCGCGGAGGCTTTGTCACCGGCGAAGGCGGCATCGGCCATGTCGCGGTCACGTCGAAGAAACCGCACCACATCCGCGGGTATTACAACACCGTGTTCGACGCTCGGCTCACCGACTACATCGACGAAACGATCAGCGGCCTCAAGTTCAAAATCCGCTTCCTGCGGGTCAACCAACGCCACCACTCGGTGGCGATCGCTGCGGTCAACCGGTTGCCAATCAACCCGATCCGCACCCGCGTCCAGCATCTCAACATCCAGGTCGCCGAACTCGACGACATGACGGCGTCCTATCAGCGGGTCAAAGAACTCGGCTTCCCCATGGCGCTGGCCGTCGGACAGCACACCAACGACAAAGAACTGTCCTACTACGCAATGACCCCGTCGGGCTTCGAATGGGAAGTCGGCTGGAACCCGATCGTCGTCGACGAAAAGATATGGGAGCCGACGACTCATCAGGGCATCAGCATCTGGGGCCACACCCGCGAGGGGCAGACGATCATCGACAAACTGGCGCAGTTCAAGGCCGCAGGCCAGTCGCTGCTGCACCGCGAAGACACCGTGCCCGCCCTGTCCGGCACCGGCATCCGGGGTAGCTGAACCGCGACGCCAATGCTGCGGAATAGAGGAGAAGCCGAATGACGACGAGTTCAGCGAGTCCCCTGCTGAAACCACTGCGTATCGGGCGCCTGAACGTTGCCGGGCGGCTGTACAAATCAGCAACGAGCGAGACCCGAGCAACCGACGATGGATACGTTACCGACGAGCTGCTGGAGTTCTACGAGCCAATGGCGCGCGCGGGCACTCCGTTGATCGTCACCGGAAATCTTTTCGTGTCACTGCAGGCGAAGTCGGCGGGTCGGCAGGCAGGGATCGATACTGACGACAAAAAGCCCGGCCTGCGTGATTGGGTGCAGCTTGCACACAACGGTGGCAGCCTTCTTATCGCGCAACTCAACCATGGCGGCCGCCAGATGGTCCGATCGTCTGATCCAGGCGAGGCCACCGTGTCGGCGTCGTCGGTTCGCGAACCTCTCTATGGGACCAAACCCCGTCCCCTTCGGGCAGACGAGATACCGGCGTTGGTGGACACCTTCGCCGCCGCCGCTGCGCGCGCCCAAGATGTCGGATTCGATGGTGTGCAGATCCACGCCGCGCACGGATACCTTCTCAGCGAGTTCCTCACCCCGCACACCAACCGCCGCAATGATGAATACGGCGGCAGCCTCGATAATCGGATGCGTCTGCTGCTCCAGGTGTACCGGGCGATACGGGCGCGCGTTGGCGAGGACTTCCCAATCCTGTTGAAAATGAATGGCACCGACATGCTCCCGCTGCGGAAAGGGGCTACGACAGCTGAACTCGTGCGCGTCGCGAAGGTTATGGCCGACGAAGGTGTCGACGCTGTTGAAGTATCCCGCGGTCACTATGAATCCTGGCCCGGAATGGTTCTGGGGCACTACAAAGGATTCATCAGCGGACAAGTCAACGAGGGCTCGGGCACCAAAATGTCGCGGCGGCGACGCATGACCATGCTCGCCCTCGCACCGGTCATCGAACGCGCCGCCGAACGTCTGGCACCTGGAGGTGAAGGATTCAATCTCCCGCAGGCCGAACAGTTCACCGCCCAACTCGCCATCCCGGTCATCTGCGTCGGCGGATTTCACACGACGAAGGGCATGGAGTCGGCGATCGAGACGGGTCGGTGTGATGCGGTGTCGGCAGCGCGGGCCTTTATCGCCGATCCCTACCTGTTCAAGAACGTACAGACGCCGACGCCCGGAAGACCGGTGTGCGGATACTGCAACGGTTGCATCGCCCGCTTCGGCGGAAAACCGATCGACTGCTACAACGACGAGATTCGCGCCCAAAAGGAGCGCATGCTTCGAGTCGAAGGAGTCCGATGAACGCTTCCGTCCCGACCACCTCGGCGATCTATCCGGTGCGCCTGAGGGCGGATCTGCCGCGCGACGTCGCGTACGCATACTGGGCGGGAACGCACGCCGAGATTGTCAAGCGTCTCCCGCACCTGGTGGAGTACAACCAGTATCACTTCTCCGCGACCGACCACGGATACTGGCCCGCCACCGCTACAGTCGGCACCATGGTTCCGTCATCGTGGCCGCTCGACGGGCTCACCGAGGTGCGATTGCCCAGCATTGCCGCCGCGTTGCGGGTGCCGCTGCACATGCGCGAGGTGTTCCTCGACGAGCAAAACGTCTTCGAACACGTGTTGGGTCACCAGACCGGACCTCGCGGCGGGCGCTGGTGGACGACTGGTCACGACGACGCGGTCGGTCATCGCACGGTGCTGCTGGTGCGCCGACGCAGAGGCGTGTCGGGCCGGGCCTTTCGTGCGTTCGTCCACACCCGGCTGGGGCCGGCGCTGCATGCCGCGGGGGCACGCGACTTGCGGACCTACGCCCTCCTACCGTTGGCGGCCATGGCGCACACCACCTTTGGCGTATCCCACAGAAATCCGCCGCACCGGCGCTATCACGGCGCCGTCATCTTCGGCACCGACACACGAGCCCAAGTGGACGACCTCATCGCCTCGCCCGAAGTGGCAGCAGCCATCGGCGACCAGCACCTGACCTGCACCGCTGTTCACGCGTTCGCCGTAGACCGCACCGTGCCCGTCATCCGTATGACTCCCCAAGTACAGACGCGACCGATCCGGCCTCAGATCTAGTCAGGAATCCCACTCATGCTGCGAATCGACACCCATCACCATGTGATCCCACCCGACTACCGAAAAGCCCTGCAGCGAGCCGGATTGGACGAGGCCGGCGGACGGACGGTCCCCGACTGGAGCGTTGATGAGTCGTTGCAGGCGATGGCCGAGCTCGACGTCGGTACCGCGATCCTGTCGGTATCGACGCCGGGCACGGCCTTCCTGCCCGACCCCGGCGATGCGGCCGCCCTCGCGCGTGACGTCAACGACTACGCCGCCGAACTGGCTGCGGCACAACCCGACCGGTTCGGGTTTTTCGCCACGGTGCCAATGCCGCATATCGATATCGCCGTCGCGGAAACCGTTCGAGCACTCGACGACCTGAACGCCGACGGTGTCGTGCTGCTGGCGAATAACGCCGGAACATATCTCGGCGAAGACGGACAGGATGCGCTGTTCGCCGCCCTCAACGATCGCTCGGCAGTCGTCTTCATCCACCCCGCCGAGCTGCCGGGGCCGAGTGTGCCCGGTGTCCCGCCGTTCGCGGCCGACTTCCTGCTCGACACCACCCGAGCCGCTTACTTGTTGGTGCGCAATGGTATTCGGACCCGCTACCCGAAGATTCGGTTCATTCTGAGCCACGCCGGCGGGTTCGTGCCGTATGCCAGTCACCGGATGGCGGTCGCCATCACCGCCGACACCGGCCGCAGCTGGGCCGATGTCCTCGACGACTTCGCCAGTTTCTACTTCGACACCGCGTTGTCCTCCAGCGCAGCAGCATTGCCCACCCTGCTAGCGTTCGCCAAACCGGGTCACATCACCTTCGGATCCGATTTTCCGTTCGCCACCACTGCCGCCGGAAAGCTATTCGCGGCCGGGCTGGAGACTTATCCGGCGATCGACGCCGCGACCCGTGGCGCCATCGAGCGCACCAACGCCTTGGCGCTGTTCCCCCGGCTCGGTGCAGCGGCGCAACCTATTCCGCAGTCACCCGCTCAACGACTCCGCCACACCGTCAGCCGATCTGTCCTTCGTGGCGTCGCCCGCCTGACGAGCACGAAGTAGCACCATTCACATCGGGTCCGGCGTATCCCACGGCACGGTGGCCGATACCCAGTGGGTGATCTGCTCTTCCTGATCGTTGCGGTGCAGATGTCGCGGCGGCTGGGCGAAGGTCTCGTAAGGCCGGCATCGCACGACGACGCGGTCCTCCTGCTCCGCCATTGCCTCGACGAAGGGGCGGGCCTCTGCCCCGAGCGGTTCTCCGGACATTCGGCCGGCGACGGCCATCATGACGTCGACCACCAGGTCACGATCCCGCTCCACCGTGGCGTCGGCATACACCTGCAGATAGGCGAACGGCCAATGCTCGTCGAGCACGCAGAGACTCACCTTTCCGTCCCGTGCAACGGCTTTGGCCTTGCCACGCGGCGCCATGGTGGACACCAACAATTCGTCGTCGTCGGTGGGAATGTAGTACACGATCGACATCGCCGGCCCGTCGTGTAAGCGCCGGTAGCCGTACACGCAGGTGCGGTGGGTACGCACGAAAGCACGCCGCTCCGAAGGCAGCATGTCGCGGTCGGTGGGAACTGTGAATGGCTCGGTTGCGAGTGGAAGCAACATGGTAAACCGTCCTTTGGTTCAATATTGGATACAGTGTTACCGTTATTGCGATCGCTGTCAAGAGCCGCCATACTTGCCCGGTGACGATCAGCCATCGACGCTCCCCCGGCCGCCCGCCCATCCCGCTGGATCGGATCGTCACGACGGCTCTGCAAATAGTCGACGATGAAGGGGCCGACGCCCTGTCGATGCGAACGCTTGCGCAGCGGCTGGATTCGGGTACCGCCACGCTGTATCGGCACTTCGGTAGCCGAGCAGACTTGATCGCCCACGTCGTCGACCGAGTCTTCGGCAACGTCGAGCTAGATGCCACGGAACTGCGCACAATGACGTGGCAAGAGGCGGGAAAAACGGCTGCCCTCGCCATGTTTGACGTCCTCCGCCAACACCGCAATCTGGCGCCGCTGCTGGTTGAAGACGTGCCCCTGGGACCGAACGCGATGGCCGCACGAGAGGGGTTGATCGGGATCATGCTCGAGAACGGATTCGCGCCAGCGCTCGCCGCGCGTTCCTACGCGACGCTCGCCCGCTACATCTTGGGCTTTGCCATTCAGATCACCGGCACCAGCCGCGACCTTGATGACGCCGGGCTAAACCAGGTCTTCCACAACCTGGACCCGCGCCAGTTTCCCGCCACCGTCAAAGTCGCAGACCACCTTCCGGTGCCATTGGACGACGAATTCGCGTTCGGACTCGAACTGATCATCGGCGGGCTGACCCAAACGCTGGCCCGCAGCCCCCAACGGAAAACGAAGCGCCGCAGCGGCTAAGCGGCGATCGCGTTCAGCTGCTCACGAGTCTCGTCGTCGAGTTCGATATCGGCGACCGCTAGATTCTCCTCGAGGTGTTGCACCGACGAGGTTCCCGGAATCAGCAGCACGTTCGGCGCCACGCTCAACGCCCACGCCAACGCGACCTGGGCCGGGCTGCGGCCCAACCGCGCGGCGGCCCGCTGCACCGCTTCATGTCCGAGCA
>Ga0210396_10001780_pt1 | contig 22633 bp, 20 predicted proteins | sample IncBWH17OmetaG_FD_155466 | JGI IMG/M metagenome (GOLD analysis project Ga0210396, IMG submission 155466) | Forest soil microbial communities from Barre Woods Harvard Forest LTER site, Petersham, Massachusetts, United States - Inc-BW-H-17-O ... | reverse complement strand
TTCGCCGTCTATCTCGAACCCTGGCATGCCGACGTCTTTGAATTCCTCGATCTCCGCAAGAACCATGGCAAGGACGAGCTGCGCGCCCGCGATCTCTTCTACGCCCTCTGGATACCCGACCTGTTCATGCAACGCGTCGAGAACGGCGGCGAATGGAGCCTGTTCTGTCCGCACGAAGCGCCGGGTCTCCATGAAACCTGGGGCGCCGAGTTCGAAACGCTCTATACCCAATACGAGGCCGAAGGCCGTGCCCGCCGCACCCTCAAAGCGCAGGAACTATGGTTCGCCATCCTCGACGCACAGATCGAGACCGGCAATCCCTACCTGCTGTACAAGGATTCCGCCAACCGCAAATCCAACCAGCAGAACCTGGGCACCATCAAGAGCTCCAACCTTTGTACCGAGATCATCGAATACACCTCCGCCGACGAGATCGCCGTCTGTAACCTCGCATCGCTGGCGCTGCCCCGCTTCGTCAACAATGGCGTGTTCGACCACCAGAAATTATACGAGATCACCTATGAGGTCACCAAAAACCTCAACAAGATCATCGATCATAATTTCTATCCCGTAGAAGAGGCACGCAACTCCAATGTCCGCCACCGCCCCATTGGCCTCGGCGTTCAGGGGCTGGCCGATGCCTTTATCCTGTTGCGCCTGCCCTTCGAAAGCGATAAGGCCAAACAGCTCAATAAAGAGATTTTCGAAACGATCTACTTTGCGGCTATGACGGCGTCAAAAGACCTGGCCAAGATCGATGGCCCCTACGACAGCTTCGCCGGCTCGCCCGCCTCGAGCGGACAATTCCAGTTCGATCTCTGGGGCGTCGAACCGACCCTCCGCTGGGATTGGTACCGTCTTAAGGACGAGGTTGTCAGGCACGGTATCCGCAACTCCCTGCTGGTTGCACCGATGCCTACAGCTTCTACCTCCCAGATCCTGGGTAACAACGAATGCTTCGAACCTTATACCTCCAATATTTACGTCCGTCGTGTACTGAGCGGCGAGTTCGTCGTAGTCAATAAACACCTGCTGAAAGACCTCGTCGATCTCAACCTGTGGAACGATGACATGAAGAATAAGATCATCTTTCACAACGGTTCCATCCAGGCCATCGACGAGATCCCGCAACCGCTCAAGGAGATCTATAAGACGGTATGGGAAATCAAGCAACGTAATATTATAGATATGGCGGCTGATCGCGGCGCCTATATCTGCCAGTCCCAATCCCTCAATCTTTTTGTCGATACCCCGTCCACGAGCAAATTGACCTCCATGCATTTCCACGCCTGGAAGAAAGGGCTCAAGACCGGCATGTACTACCTGCGTACCCAGGCCGCTTCACAGGCCGTACAGTTCACCGTGGAAAAGCAGGGCGGCAAGACCCTCGAACCGCTCGTGAATCCGGCCGCCGTCCAGGTGGCCTCCGCCGAAGCCGGCGAGGACGTAATCGGCCCCACCTGCAGCATGGAAGAGGGGTGCGTGACCTGTAGTGCGTAGAGATTTCCACCTATAAATCGAAAGGCCACCGCTTGTCGGTGGCCTTATTCGTACATTTACTATTGACCTTTTGGTTTCTTTGTATTTATTTTGAGTAGTTCTATTCGTAACCCTATAAAACCAAACCACTATGTTTACACGCGCAAACCTCTTAGCCGCCAGCCTGTTCGTTTTAGTCGCTATTGCACAGATGGCTTTTAATTAAACATAGCCCGCCGGTGGCGGCTGGTCCGAAGGACAGACATTAGCCTAACCTAGTTTCATATCCAGGATGATCCCGTCGATCCGGGCTCCCATTGTTGCATTCACCTTGTCGTAATCCGCCGCCGAAACCAGGTGGCCATGTACGCTGAAGTAGAATTTGATCTTGGGCTCCGTGCCGGATGGCCGTGCCGAGATCTTACTGCCATCTCCCAGGATGAACTGCAATACGTTGGATTTGGGTAGCTTGATCGGCCAGGTCTCGCCTGTCTGCAGGTTCTTACCGGTCTGCAGCTCATAATCCAGCAACTGCACCACCGGCGACCCGTTGATGACGGCCGGCGGATGGCTGCGATAGGCGCTCATCATCTCCGCGATCTCTTTTTGCCCGTTCATCCCCTTTTTGGTGATGGAGATCAGATGTTCTTTATAAAAGCCATACTCGACGTAGAGATCGATGAGCTTTTCATAGAGGCTGCGGCCCTTGTCTTTTTCGTAGGCCGCCATCTCGCATAGCAGGGCCACCGCGCTCACCGCATCCTTATCCCGGATCTGGCTGCCGATCATCAGCCCATAGCTCTCTTCGCCGCCGATGACATAGTTTTCCCGGCCCTCTTTTTCCTTGATCAGCTCGGCGATGTATTTGAAACCGGTGAGTACACTGTAACAACGGACCCCATTGCGTTTGGCGATCGTGTCGATGAGATCGGTGGTCACGATCGTCTTCACGACCATATCGGTGGGGCCGGCGACGCCCTTGGCTTTTCGTGCTTCGATCATATAATTGAAGGCCAGCGTTGCCGTCTGGTTCCCGTTCATCAGCATCCATTGGCCCTTTTTGTCTTTAACGCCGATGCCTACCCGGTCCGCATCGGGATCGGTGCCTAGGAGAATATCCGCGTCGATCTGCTGCGCTTTTCGCAGACCGATGCTCATGGCTTCGCTTTCTTCCGGGTTGGGATAGATCACCGTGGGGAAATTTCCATCCGGCGTTGCCTGCTCATCCACCACATGCACATTGGTAAACCCGAACCGCTGCAGGACCTCCGGCACCAGTTTGATCCCCGAACCGTGGATAGGTGTATAAACGATCCTTAGATTATGCTGACGTTCAATGACTTCAGGATATACGCTTAGACTGCGGACCATGGCGATATAGGCTTCGTCGATGGCCGCGCCGATCATCGTGATATTCGATTCCCCTCCGCCCCATTTGACGGCCTCCACCCCAGCGATCTTTTCCACCTCCTTGATCACATTCTTGTCATGCGGCGGTACCAACTGCCCACCGTCATCCCAATAAGCTTTGTAACCATTGTATTCCTTAGGGTTATGCGAGGCGGTGCAGACTACCCCACCCTTGCAGTTCAGATGCCGGATGGCGAAGCTCAACTCGGGGGTCGGCCGCAGCGATTGGAAAAGAAAAACCTTTATCCCATTGGCGGCGAAGACATTAGCGGTAGTTTCTGCAAAAAAACGGCTGTTGTTGCGGCTGTCGTGAGCGATGGCTACCCGTATCTCCTGCCCGGGAAAAGATGCCTTCAGGTAGTTGGCAAAGCCTTGCGTAGCCATCCCAATGGTATATTTATTGATCCGGTTCGTCCCCACTCCCATGATGCCCCGCAAGCCGCCGGTTCCAAACTCCAAATTGCGGTAGAAGCTTTCTGTCAATTCGTTAGGGTTCTCTTTTTGCAGGCGCGCGATCTCATCCCTGGTAGCCTGATCATAATTTCCATTTAGCCATAGGTCCAGTTTTTCCTGTATAGCAGCATCCATTTAGTAAAAATGTTGGTTCAGCCACCAATTTCGGGAAGATGCCGCATAATAACAAATCTCGCCAGAAAGATGCACATATTATTGATGAAAATACTACATTTGTCTTGACTTGGCGAGAGCCAAAGTCCACCCAACCCACCTCCAGCATCGATCAAATCCATTGAAAGCCCAGTTTTGTTAGGATCCAATGAAACCTCTAAACAGGAATCTGACGATGTATCTGTTACTGCGTAATAACAAACAAAGCGGCCCTTATTCTTTGGAAGATCTAAAGAGCATGGGTCTGAAAGCCTATGACCTCGTATGGTTGGAAGGCAAGAGTGCCGCATGGAGATATCCTTGCGAGTTAGAAGAGCTGAAAGCCTTCGCACCTCCTGTGGAAGAACAACCCTTTGATCGTTTCTTTCGGCGATCAGCCTCCGCCACCTCGGCTGCTGCCACCGCCGGCGCTACGCTGAGTGTGAAACCTCCAGCCGCTGACTCGCCCGTTCCCGTTACTGTCGAATCCGCCAAAACATCGGGTAAACGCATCATCTATGTGACGATGCCCGCCGCCAGAAATACGTCCGGCCCGGCGACAGCTATCTCACGTCCTGCAATGGAACGGGAACCGGTGCGCGAACCTCAACCATTCCTCCGTGAAGACCCTACCCCGGGATCCGAACCCGTGAGCCGTATACCTGCCGGGCCCCGTGCCATTGAGGATTACACTACCCAGCAAATCGGGGAGCAGGCAGGCATTGAGGAGTTTTTTCCCCGCAGGAAACGTTCTCCACGCGTCGCCCGCCTCCTGGCCATCGGCATCTGTATCCTGGCTCTGTTAGCCGCCGGTATCTTCATCGGCCTTAACCTGAATAAAGATACGTTGGGCTTTCCCTCCCGCGTAGTCGCCAGGATCCCTCCCGGCACCACGGATCAATCTATCGTTCACCCCACCGCGCAGTCGCTGCCGGCGTCTGCCGCGACGGCCCCTGCTGTGACCACCGACCAGGCCAAACGCGGCGATACGGTGGCCACCATCGTCGGACAACCCACCGTCACACTTCCGGTCGCGACCAGGGCAACTCCTAAAACACCTGGTTCCAAAACACAAAAAGAAAAACCTGCTCATGCGCTTAGCCAGGCGAACAGCCTTCGTCCGGCAAAAGACTCTGCTGCCGGCGGCCCTGCCCTTGTACAAGCCGTTCACCGGGCAGATGTGGTCGAGCCGCACCATGACAATACGGAATTGGCGGACAAAGAAGCCGTGAAGACCGCGCTCGCCAGCCAGGTCAGCGTCGGAGCGAACGGGTATTCTGTCGGCACCTTCGGCGGCATCACGGACCTACAGCTGACGGTGACTAACCGTTCCGTATATCCCCTGGACATGGTCATCGTTGAAGTGCAATACATCCAGGCCAACAAGAAAGTCTTTAAAACGGAGAATCTGTATTTCCGGGGCATCGGCGCCGGTGCGGCGCTGATGCAGGAAGCGCCCAAAAGCCCACGCGGAGTGCGGGTACAGTATAAGATCACAGCGATCACCTCCAAAGAATTGGGGCTTTCCTATTCCGGGATCTAAAGGACTCATTAACATATTGATAAACAATAATCCTTCTTTTTCCTCTCATTTGGCACAGTAGTTGAAAACGATAGCGCGTGCCACGGCCCCGCCACCCTGTTCGATCTCTTAGCTCACAAGCCTTTCGCAACGTGGAGTAAAAAGTGCATTTTTAAACAATTTTCATCCAGTATGAGAAACGCAATGTTGCAGTTATGTTTGGTCATTATCGGTGTTTCGAGTATTCACGCTGTACGGCTGCTTCAAACTTCTTCTTTTCACGTCAGAATGTATCCCGCCAATGGCGCCGGTCGGGTATGGGCCATCCAGGGCAAAGATTCCGCCCAAATGATGAACGTGAACGGAGAATATATCCTGCGATCGATCAACCCCGGACACTGGCGACTGTCCGTAGAAGCGAATGCTCCCTACCGTGACGCCCGGTTCGACATCGATGACATTAAACCGGGTACCGATATGGATCTGGGCGCCATCCGTCTCAGGAAATAAGCGGTAGAGTTGGATAATCCCTAAACAGCACTTCCGAGGTCAAGGCCTCATTGGTCCGAAACCATTTTTCCAGCAAGGTGGTATAGACAGCCCTGAAATCATATTGCATAGCGAGATTGTCGTTCACCGTTAGCTTCGACGGCCATGTAGGATTTTGACCGATCACTCCCGATCGGACGCCCTTTCCAAAAATAAATACCGGCGCCGCCGCCCCATGATCCGTCCCGCCGCTGGCATTGGATTGGATCCGCCGGCCAAACTCGGAAAAGGTCATCCCCACCACCCGGTTTTCCACCTGCAGATAGGCCAGATCATCCTGGAAGGCGTTGATAGCTTCCGATAATTTTGCCAGCAATTTGGCATGCACGCCCGTGGTCGTATCCGTGGCATCGGTTTGCCGGGCATGGGTATCGAAGCCTCCCATGCTCACCAGGTAGATCCGCGTTTGCAATCCGCCCGCGATCAGGCGCGCCACGATCTTCAGTTGATCCGCCAGCGCATTCTTACCGCCGGCCGGATATTTATCCGATTGTTTCGTCACCTTCATGGCCGCCGTCTTGATCACGCCGGCATATTGATCCGTCTTCACCGACATCTCCCGGATATACGCGAGCTGGTCACCGGCCCGGGAATCATTCACCGGGGCGGCCTTGTCGCCGATCAATTCATAAAAACTATTGGGATTACTGATGGCCATGCCCATCGTCAGCGACGGCCCCTGTAACGCCGGCGAGACCAGCGACCCCACCTGGATCGCTAACGGATCGGGCATGGTCACATTGGGATAATCCTGCGGGAAATGCGGATACTCCCGGTCCAGGTAACGACCGGCCCATCCCGTAGGTAAGACCTGACCCGCATCCGCACCCGTAAGCCAGATATCCGTGGCCCGGAAATGCGAGAAATTGGGCTGCGGATAACTCACCCCCTGGATGATCGATACTTTACCGGCATTGAACAGCCGCTGCAGCTCCGGCATCGCCGGATTCAATCCCGTCCCGTCGAACCCTTCCAGCCGCAAGATCTTCTCTTCCGGAATAGCGATATTCGCACGCGCGCTGTGATAGGCATCATAGTATTCCAGCGGGATCACGGTATTCAATCCGTCGTTCCCCCCGCTGAGCTGGATCAGCACCAGTACCTTGTCCTGCGCCTCGTCCTGGACGACCGTATGCAAGAAGGGCGAGACCAATGCCCGAAGCGATACCCCCGGCAACAGCGCCGGCAATAGCACAGGCATGGCCGTTCGAAAAAAATCTCTCCGTGTGCTCATTTTACATCAATTGATATTCCGGCAGATCCATCAAATGCCGGTACAGGTTTTTTAATTTATTGATCACGTTGTTGTGATTCGCCTTATCCTCCGGTGTGTCATGATACGTTGTCCAGGCGTTGGTCCAATAATGATCCGATGCCATTCCCACCAACCCCGATAACAAGATGCTGGTCTTGATAAATTGAAGCTCCTCTGGCGGCAGCGCTACGCTATACAAGGCCCGCACCGAGTCGGCGATCAGCTGATCCGGGTCCTCGGGGTGCGGTAAGGCTGCAGCGAAGGCTACGACGTCGATCGCGACCTTTTTCCCATTGTTCCCGAACCCATTGTTGATCATCCGGTCCGTGAACTGGTTGCGTTTGGGCAGGGTATCGCTGCTGATCCATAATTTGTCGTATTCCGGCTCCTGGTAATAAGCCGCCCAGCCGGCCACATTCGGCGGGTCGCCGATATTCTGTTGCAAACCGGCTGCCTGGTTCCGCAGCTGCTCCCAGAGATTATACTGTTCTTCGCAATCCATCGCCGTGGGAAAACTCAGATGAAATTCCCGGCAAAGTCCGACTGTAAGGTCCACGGGGCTTTTGATCATCGACCCGTAGTTGCCGGGATCGAAGAAATGCCTGCTCAGGAACAGCTCCTCCAGTACGGGAGCGATCTCGTAATTCTTTTTTCGAAACAATGCGGCGAGGGGCTGGATCACCTCCCGCTCTGTGGTCTCGTCGATCGTGTGATAAACAAAAAAACGGTAGAGCTTGCGGCAGATGAACGCCGACACCTCCTGACGGGAGAAGATCATGTCTACCAGCTGATCGATCTCCGCTTCGGCTTCCTTCCCCTTCATGCCCTTGATCACGTGGCTGTCGTAAAAGGCGGAGAATTGTTTGTCGTTTTGATCGTGCCGGTTGGGATCGAAAGCCACCGTATAGGTCTTGTAATTAATGGTATAGCCGGTGAGGACGCGCGCCGCGGCCTTGACGTCCTCTTCGGTATAATGCGACCCGGGTCCTTTCCCGATCGTGAACAGCTCCTGCAGCTCGCGGCCATAATTCTCGTCGGGCGCCTTCTTCGTATTGGCATAGCCGTTAAGATACCGCAACATGGCCGGCTCCGAGGTGACGGCCCGCACCAGCTCCTTGAAATTACCCAGCGCATATTTGCGCAGCAACACATTGTAGCGGTAGCAGAACAGGGCGTTGTCCACCGTGTTCGTCTCCGTGACGAAATGGTTGTGCCAAAACAGGACCATTTTCTCCCGGATGCTCCGGTCCTCGCCGAGCATCAGCCCGAACCACCAGGATTTAAACGAGTTTTTCCGCCGGCCGTTGTTCATGCCGTCGTATTTCATCGACAACGTCCAATCCGCCCCGGGGGCGATCTCGGGATCGACGTAATTAGCGTCGGTGTAATTGTTGATGGGGGGTGCCGGTAACGGATATTCCGCATGGATCAGTTCCCGTACTGCTTTTTTCGGGGATTTCCGGAGAAAATAGTCGACATCCTCTCCTGGTGCTCCAAACATCGTCCGGCGTAACAAATGGGTTACCTGGGTCTGTTTCCATTCGCCTTTATAGCGGCGGAGACCTGAACTGACGGAAAGATTCGTTACCGATGCTGGATTAGCCATAAGATATCTTCTTCCCTTAAATAGAAAGAATTATGCCGGAAAAGTTTAATTTCCACCATGAAGAAAATCCTGCTTTTCGGCGCCGGGAAGTCGGCGACCAGTCTGATCCGCTACCTGCTCGATGTCACCGCCGCCCGGGGCTGGCAGCTGGTGGTGGCCGAGAACGATCTTCCGCTGGCGCAATCCAAGATCGGCGGGTCTCCGCAGGCCCGGGCTGTGGCCATTGACGTCGGCCGTGAAGCCGAGAGGGATTCCCTCGTCGCTGCCGCGGATATCGTGATCTCTCTCCTCCCCCCTTCCCTGCATTATGAGGTCGCTCAGAGCTGTGTTAAAGAGAACAAAAGCCTGCTCACGGCATCGTATGTCGACGATGCTGTCCGCTCGCTGGAACCGGAGATCAATGCCAGGGGCCTCTTGTTCCTGGGCGAAATGGGCCTCGACCCCGGCATTGATCACATGAGCGCCTTACAGCTCATCCGGCAGATACAACAGCGGGACGGTGAGATCGAATCATTCTATTCGCATACGGGGGGACTCATCGCCCCGGCCAGTGACAATAATCCCTGGCGCTACAAGATCAGCTGGAACCCCCGCAACGTCGTCCTTGCCGGCAGTGCGGGCGCCTCCTACCTCGAAGACGGCCGGGTGATGACCCGCACCTACCAGGAGCTCTTCGACCATCCCGGCGAGATCCGCCTGCCGGCCCTGGGCGGCCTGGCCTGGTACCCCAACCGCGATTCCCTGAGCTATATCCCGCTTTACGGCCTGAAGGACGCGAAGACCTTTATCCGGACGACCCTGCGTTATCCCGCGTTCTGCACCGCCTGGAAGAACATCGTCCGGGCCGGCCTCACCGATGCCGTAACCCCGCTGGGCCGCGCCGCCGCCGCCAATCGTGGCGAAGCCGTAACCACCTCCAACGCTGGAACCGTTGCCGATGGTGGCCCACTGACCTACGCGCAATGGGCCACACCCCTGCTGCCGTTCGTCGACGACGCTAACCGCGCCCAATATGCTTTTCTGGGCCTTTTCGACAAAAGCCCGGTCCCCGCTACGGCCAAGGTCTCCGCCGATATCCTTCAGCACCTGCTCGAGAGCCGGTTAGCCATGCGGCCAGCGGACCGGGATATGATCGTCATGGTCCATGAGATCGGTTATCGGCGTCAGGGAAGAGCGTATCAGGCGCGGAGCATCCTCCGGATCGAAGGCGAAGACAGCTTGCATACGGCGATGGCGCGCACGGTAGGCCTTCCCCTAGGCATCGCCGCGGTACTGGTGCTCGATGGCAGGATCTCGCTATCCGGTTTGCACATCCCGATCCTTCCGGCGATCTATGATCCGGTGATGCACGAGCTGGAGCAGCAAGGCATCCGCTTCGAACACACGGAGACGGAGGGCTGATCGCCTCCATCGGCGGCGCGCCCCGCTCTGCCATTCTCCTGCTTCGGCAGCGTGCTCTCCACCCCTAGTTCACTTCGATCGGTAGCGTATTCAGGATATGGTAATTGATGTCGCGGAAGAAGATCTTGTACTTGCCCTTCCGCAGATAGAGAAGATAGCGGTCCTTTCCTCCCGGATAATAGGTCTGATCGGCAGGGACCAGCTGCCAGGGTGTGCCGTCGTTACCATCGATCTCCTGCTGGTAATAGGCTTGTACAAGAAAGACGTCCCGGGAAAATGTCTTGATATAGGTCGGCTGTCGGATGCCGCCGAGATTCATCCAGGTGGGCCGCCCATCTTTATAGCTCGTCGGCGGATGGATCACGCAAAGATCGTACAGGTCTTTGTCGGTGACATTCACCGGGTTGTTGTTGATCAGCGCGATCGATGGTTCGATGAGGGAGAATTTTGTCGTATAGGCCTGATAGATCACCCGGCCATAACCGAAATTGCTTTCCTCCGTCATATCCGTCTGATCGATGGTCAGCGGCTCGATACCGGATAGATGCCAGAAGGCCAGCGCCATGGGGATATGCCCGTCCTGACCCGGCTTTTTGCTGATATGGGCAAAGGAGGCGTGGACCAGGATCTTCGCCGTCGAATCCTGCTGCAGGACGCTATAGAGATTGGCAGCTTGCACAGAATCCCGCTGGTTGGCCGTATGCACCCCCGCCAGGGTATCTTCATACGACACCAGCGTAAAACCCAGGGCAATGGCCGTCCGCATCAGCTCGCCCGCCACGGGTTCACAAACATAATACCCCGAATGCATGCCCACCGAAGACAATCGCTTGTTGGAAAAATTGTTCAGCATCTCCAACGCGAGATACCGGTACCCCATGTGATAAAAATCTTCCAGCAAAGAAATGGTAAATGCCCGGTGTATGGGCTTGGCAAAAGCTTCGTTGATCATCACCACCCGGCGGTTTTTGGCCGCGAAACGAATGTAGTTGCGGGCATTGACATGCTCGATCCCTTGCAGGTTAGCCGCCGTCTTATAGATCTTCCCCCTGGTCTTGTCGTCGACGCTGTCATAGCTTTTGACCAGGTATTGCAAAGCCGTGGGATAGTCCCCCGCAAAGGCGAAATACTGGCTCACCTCGTCATAAAACCCCTTATCGGAATAGATCTTCCGGAATTTGTCCTCGTCTTTTATCGCATGATACAAAGGGAAAAGATAATGCAGGTTGTTCTTGGGCGTCAGTGTCAGGATATTGAGCCGGGGACTATACCCAGTGGGCGTCGATTCCCGGCAATATTGCCGGAGTTGCAGCACGGGGGCGGACGTTTCATCCTGGGCAAAACACCCGCCGGCGGCCGTCAACCCTACCGCCAGGAATAAGATTCGCTTGAATACAGCCATTTCGCCGCAAAATAGAACAAGTCTTGTTAAAAGAAGCCGAAAACTGCCTAGATCGCGAGCGTGGCCTTATTTTTCAGCCGCCGCTTCCAGCTCGCGAGCTGAACCCAGTACACGATCCAGCAGATCATCGAGGCAAGAGCCAGCGATCCCGAAAGGGTTGGCGCCCCATCTTTGGTAAAAAGATTGAAAAAGACCATCAGCACATTCAGCGTGCAAAATGCAATACCAATGCCCATGGTTGGCTTCTTATTCCCGGAGTTGTCCGCGGCTTCCGCGCTGATGCCAAGGATCGAGTCTTCGTCAGCGGCCTGCCATTGGTTCCGGACCGAACCGGCGATCCGTATGACGACCACGAATTGCCATATCTGCCCGAACAACGGGATCAGCTGTAGCCAGACCCAGCCCGGTTGCATCAATCGGTTCTCCGGCCGGATCAGCTTTAAAGTATTGAATTGCGTGAGTAAAAAAAGAACCGCGGGGATGAGGCAGGCAACCAGGAGAAGGATTTGAAAAAGGCCTCCACTAGGGCTATAGGTATTCGCCATATGTCAAGCGTGATTTTTGATTTTTGACCAATATAGCGTTTTTAAACCAATGCCGCCAGCATCTGCTGCAATTCCCTGACCCCCGTAGACGCCGGCTGCTCGATGCTCGTCAGGTTGGCGATACCCGACGTAGAAGGTATCTTTTTATCCACGATAAACTTCGGGATACCCGGACGCGCCAGATCCACCAGCCCCGCCGCCGGATAGACCACCAGGGAAGTACCTACCACTACGAAGATGTCTGCGCTCCGCACCAGCGGCACGGCCTGCCCGATCATCGGCACCGGCTCTTCGAACCAGACGATATTTGGTCGCAGCTGCGCCCCGTCGTCTGCCAGCTGTCCCAGCAGGATATCCTCGCGTATCTCGTAGATCAGCTCCTCGTCGTGTTCGCTGCGCATCTCGAAGATCTGCCCATGCAGATGCAACACCTTGCTGCTCCCAGCCCGTTCGTGGAGATCGTCGATGTTCTGCGTGATGATATGGACATCGAACTCTTTTTCCAGCTCGGCCAGCCCAAAATGACCCGCGTTCGGCTCCGCCTTCGACACATCCCTCCGCCGCATATTGTAGAAGTCGAGCACCAGCTGCGGATTCTTCCGCCAGGCCCGCGGCGTAGCGACCTCGGTGACATCATATCCTTCCCAGAGCCCGTCGGAATCGCGGAAGGTCTTCAACCCGCTCTCGGCGCTGATACCCGCGCCCGTGAGCACCACCAGTTTCTTTTTCATGACCGCAATGTAAAAAAAACTCTCCGAATTCAATGTCTGTCCTGACGGACGATCCGCATCCGCCATTTTCTGACCCACACCACCACGATCCCAAGCCCCAGCCATAACGGCCACACACTGATCAGCTCCAGCAACAACACACTCAAACCCGTCCACCCTTCCGCAATGGCCTCCTTTAACCGATGGGCAAAACCTGGCGTCGGATTGTCATGCGCAGCCTCATCCAGGACCTGGAAGAATCGAAGGTTGATGGTACTATAGGCCGAGGAATGACCGAGCCACGCGATCCGCCCCGCGGCCTGATCCATCTGGCCCTGGATATCGTTGATCTCATTTTGCACCGTGATGATGTCTTTCATGCTATGCGCCTGTTTCAATAGCTCGAGATAACGTTCACGGACCTCTTTCTTCGTCTCCAGCCGCGATTTGGTGTCCACCAGCTCCATGGTCACGTCGTCCGATGATACTCTTTTCTGGTCCAGCTTATCGCTATCGCCGGGCAGCTGCCCCATGAGGTCTTCAAAACGATCGACGGGAACCTTGATGGTAACGGTATTTTCGATCTCGCTGGCATCCTGAGTTTGTTGCTCCTGGGCGATATAGCCACCCGACTGTTTAACGGCGGCGTGTAACCGGTCCGTGAACTGCTGAAAATTTTTGACCTTCATATGGAGATCGGCCGTCTTGACGATCTTCCGGTCCCAGTCCGGGTTGGGAGTGGGTTGCGGGGTCGGAGCCCCACCCTGCTGTCTGCCATTGTCCCGGGGCGTCGGTGGCGCTTCCTCTTCCCGATCCGCCGCCACCTGCGAGGAATCGGCATACATCGCGTCGCTGGTGGTTGCCTTTACATCTGATTTGGCATTTTCAAACCGCCCGTTACAGGCAGCGCAAAGCAATGCCAGCAGCGCCGCAGGCGCTATACATACCTTCGAAAACATAGTGTTGATTTTAGTGTGTGGTGATAAAAAGCAAAAGGTCCCGGGAACGGCTATTGATTCCCGGAACCTCGAAAAAGATTCCCAATAAAATGTTAAAAGCATCACCCGACCATCCGGCCGCGCGGCGCGCCTGTTATTTCTCTCCGGCCAGCTCCATGACCGCTGCCCACTCCTTATCCGTCACCGGCTGCACCGACAACCGGCTGATCCGCACCAGCGCCATTTCCTTCAACCGCTTGTCCTCCTTGATCGCATCCAGGCTCACAGGGTGCTTCAACCGCTTTTCCGGCTTGAGCTCCACCGATATCCAACGCTCATCATCGGTCGTCGGGTCCTGATAGGCTTCTTTGGAGACCTTTGCGATCCCCACGATATCCATCCCTTCGTTGCTGTGATAATACAATACGGCATCGCCCTTTTTCATCGCCCGCAGATGCAGCCGCGCGGCATAATTGCGGACCCCATCCCAGGATGTCGCTTTGTCTTTTACAAATTGCTCCCAGCTATAAACGGAAGGCTCGGATTTGACTAACCAGTAAGCCATATTAGTTGTATGATTTAAATGTTATGCAAAGTATTGAATATCAGCAATAAGCCGGATTTTTTAAAAAAGTTGACTTTTTTAAATCTAAAGAGTATCGCCCTACGTATGTACTTGCGAGGCCTGGTTTTAACCCTATTTAACGCTTGCGACAGGTTGTTTTAAGGGTCAAGACCATCCGTTAACGAAGGTTATATGGGTGGTCTTATTTTTTTGCCCCGTCGGACCGCTGGTGCGCCCCCGATTTGGGCGGCCGTCCGGCTTCCGCCCTTCCGACTGCGGCGGTTCTTGATCGTACTAAAAATTCGCCAGTACGTCCGCAATATGCATCGTGCGGATAGGAAACCCTTTATGACGGATATAACCGTCCAGGTGCATAAGACAGGATAGATCGGTAGAGATGATGTAATCCGCGCCGGTTTGCAGCGCGTTGCTGACCTTCTGATCGGCCATCGCCACGGAAATAGACTCGAATTTTACCGCAAAACTTCCCCCGAATCCACAACAGGTTTCCACATCGTTCATCTCCAGCAGTTCCAGCCCTTTTACCCTCGACAACAGCTTCCGCGGTTCCTCTTTGATCCGGCATTCGCGCAGACCAGCGCAGCTGTCGTGATAGGTGGCCTTTCCATGCAGGGTGGCGCCGAAGTCTTCGATATGAAGCACATTCACCAGGAACGAAGAGAACTCATAGATGCGTTTACCGAGATCGCGGACTTCGTTGTGTAAGGAAGAGTTGTCAAAAAGCGTACTGTAGTAATTTCGTACAAAACCGACGCACGAAGCACTGGGCGCCACGACATAATCGTGTCCGGAAAAATCCTTTAGGAATTTCGAACAGACATCCCTTGCTTCGCCGCGAAAACCCGCGTTGAAAGCGGGTTGACCGCAACAGGTCTGCTCTTCGTTATACGCCACGTCGACCCCCGCCTTCTCCAGCACTTTAACCATATTGAAGGCCGTCTGCGGAAAAAGCTGGTCTACAAAACATGGTATGAACAACTGGACTGTCACTGGAACGATTTTTTTACAGCGATCATTTTTAATGCTGTAATGCCGGCTTCTTCGCCTTTATGGCCATGCTTGCCGCCGATACGGTCGTCGGCTTGTTGCTGGTTGTCCACCGTTAGAATGCCGAAGATCGAGGGGATCGGCAGCGTCATATTGAGCTGGAGGATGCCGTCCGTGACCGCACGGCATACATACTCGAAATGCGGCGTGTCGCCGCGGATAACGCAACCGAGCGCGATAAAGGCCTGCGGCCGGTCGTCCTTGTATTTATGTGCATCCCAATATGCCCGGATGGCAAACGGGATCTCAAAAGCTCCGGGGACCGTGATCACCTGCACGACGGCGCCAGCCTTGGTCAACTCGGCGACCGCTCCGTTTTCCAGGGCGCCCACGACGGCGGCATTCCATTCTGTACGGACAATAACTACACAGGCATCCTTAACGTTAGGAATGCCTGCTGCAGTTTGTAATAAATTGCTTTTACTGATTTCAGCCATAGATCGGTTATTATGCAGGGCCGTTGGCCCCGGCATCTATTATTGAAGAACACCCAGACGCGCCAGGTATTTGTCGATATCAGCGCCTCGCTGCGAAGTCGGATATTTGTCTTTGATCAATTTGTACATGGCGATCGCATCCTGGGTCTTCCCCATGCTTTCGTAGAGGTAACCGCTGCGGAACAGATATTCCGGTGAGAGCAGCTCGTCCTTTTCGAAATAGGTTCCGGCCTTTTTGTACTGTTCGGCCGCTTCTTCTTTTTTATCCTGCTCGGAATACGCGTCGCCCAGCAGACCATACGCCCGTTCCTGCAATTGCTTCACCGGCGTGGAGAAGTCCTTCAGATATTTCACGGCATTGCTGAAATCGCCCAATTTGAGGTAGCAGCTGCCGGCATAAAAGGACGCCAGATTAGCCGCCTTGGTGCCGCCGTATTTGGAGATGACCTTCAGGAATCCCGCGTTGATGTTGTCTCCGCTAAGCGCCAGCCGGGTCGAGTCCATGCGGTAATACTCTTCCGCATGGAACATGGCGTCGTTAGCCGCCTTTTCCTTGGGCTCGGCTACGAAATTGCGATAGGCGAGGAAACCGCCGACGATCACGATAATGGCTAAAAGCACGTAAGACGCCTGCTTACCATATTTTTCCCAGACGTTCTCCAGTTGAGCCACGGGATTTTTCTCTTCTTCTAAATGAGCAGGGTGTTTGATCTCTGACATTCTTTCTTGTTTGGATGTTGTTAATCTACTATAAACGGATAGTGTTGGTCGATATAGATATCTTTCAGAACTTCGGAATCATCCGGCCAGGGAGACTCTTCGGCAAATTTGACGGACTCGGTGACGGTATCGTTCACCCGTTTGTTGATGGCGTCGATCTCTTCCTGCGTTGCATATTTCTTGCTCAGGATGGTGTCGAGCACCAGCGTAATGGGATCACGCTGCTTGTATTCGTCCACCTCTTCCTTGGTCCGGTATTTCTGCGGGTCGGAGATGGAATGCCCCTTGTACCGATAGGTCTTGACTTCCAGTAAGGTGGGACCATCTCCCTGACGGGCGCGTTTTACGGCGCGGGCCACGGCCTCGTGTACGGCCTCGGCGCTCATCCCGTCGATGGAGTCGGCAGGCATCTCATACGCGTCGGCCAATTTATAGATATCGTGGACATTCGACGTCCGCTCTACACTGGTGCCCATGGCGTAGTTATTGTTCTCACAGACAAAGATCACCGGCAGCTTCCACAGCATGGCCAGGTTAAAGGTCTCATGCAGCATCCCCTGACGCGCGGCGCCGTCGCCGAAAAAGGTCAGACAGACATTGTCGGTACCCTTGTATTTTTCAGCAAACGCCAGACCCGCACCCGTGCCGATCTGCGCGCCTACGATCCCGTGACCACCGAAGAATTTCACGTCCACCCCGAAGAAGTGCATGCTGCCCCCCTTCCCCTTGGCCGCCCCGGTAGCCTTGCCATACAGCTCGGCCATACAAGCGTTGGCGCTGACCCCTTTCGAAAGGGCGAGACCATGGTCCCGGTAAGCGGTGATGAACGGGTCATCCGGTTTGGTAGCGGTCATACAGCCCGCCGCGATTGCTTCCTGCCCGATATAGGCATGGAAAAAACCACGGATCTTCCCTTCCATCTTATATTTTTCTTCTGCCATCAACTCAAACTGCCGGATGAGTTGCATTAATTCATACCAGTACAGGTAGGTCTCTTTTGAGAATTTGGTAGCCAAGGTTCGAAATTTTGGATTTAAGCGTCCCATAGGGCCGCCGGGCCGCAAATATACGGGGTAAAATGCAAATTCCCCCCTATTCTGCTGACCCAGAACCCCCTTTTTTGGTCGCCGAAGGCCACGGCGGCCCCAGGTTTGGCGGCCCCAAGCCCCTTTAAGGTATCAGATCGTCGAAAATGAACTTCTCCGGGGCGCCCAGCGGCTTCCTCGGCATCATTTCGGGGCGCATGGCGGCAAAATACACAAAGGCCGCCTCGATCACCGCCGCCTGTCGCATATCGTCCAGGACCAGATGGTCATAGTTGTCCTGGTTGCTATGATGTGTCCGGGTCTCATAATCCAGCGGGTCCTGGATGAACTGGAACCCCGGTATTCCCACCGCGTCGAAACTCAGGTGGTCCGTCGACCCCGTGTTGTGCATCGTCACCGTTGAAGCACCCAGATCGGCGAACGGCACCAGCCACTGCCTGAAGATGGCCGCCGCCTGGTCGTTACCCTGGGCAAAGATGCCGCGGATCTTACCCGACCCATTGTCCAGATTGAAGTATACAGAGACTTTGCTCTGTTCAGGCTTTAGCTTCATATCGGCGGGGTCCCCGAAATGTTTTTTCACATATCCAAACGAACCCAATAACCCTTCTTCTTCCCCATCCCAGAGCGATATCCGGATCGTCCGTTTTGGTTTTACTCCCAACGTCTTCAGGATACGGATCGCTTCCAGCGCCACGATGCTGCCGGCCCCATTGTCCGTGGCGCCCGTGGCAGCAGTCCAGGAGTCCAGGTGACCACCCAGCATCACCACCTCGGCCTTCAGCCTGGGGTCCGTGCCCGGTATCTCCGCCACGACGGTATGCCCCTGCTGATCCTGGTCGTATAATTTGGTGTCGCTCTGCAATTCGAGCGTGACTGTATGCCCATCCTCTACCAGCCGGAAGACCCGCATGAAATCTTCTTTGCTGACCTCCAGGTCGGGAAGCAGCGGCTGGTCCTTTTTCCGGTAGCCGATAAAGCTTTGTACAAAGACCGTTCCGTCGCGGCCTTCGCTCGTCCCCAGGAGCGCCAGCGCCCCGCTGCCCTGCACCATCTTCGCCACTTTCAGCATATTCGTAAAATAAGGAATGATCATCTTCAGCTGCGCCTTGTTAAGCATATACATATCGCCGATGTTCGCCAGTGCGCTGTCGGAATACCGTTCGGCATCGGCGTGAAAACGGGGTTTATCCAGGGTATCCTGCGGTGTGACCAGCAGGATCTTCCCCTTCATCTCGGCCAGGTGCGCGCTTACCCAGGCGGAGTCCATATGCCGGACGATATACGCCGGCGCGCTAATGGGTCCATTGGTGCTGCCCGTCCAGGGAATGGCATAGGCGATCATCGGACTGTAATACGGCGTGCGCATCGCCAAAATGGTCTTCTCCGCCTCCCAGCCATAGCCATATTGCCCCCAGGGCTCTTTCTCCGCCTTCGTCAACCCCCATGCCGTCAGGGTCTGCACGATCCAGTCCGCCGCCCGGTGCCAGCCGGGAGAGTTCGTCAACCGGGGTCCGGCGGCATCGGTGACCTGGTGCGCGATAGCCGCTATCTGGCTCCTGTTAAATCCTTCGTCCCGAATTCGGTTAACCATCGCCGTGTCGATCGATTCCTGTTGGGCCTGCCCCAGGGCCGGTAGGAAAAGCCCGGGGAACAGCAGGACCGCGAAAAGTTTATTCATAACAGTATAGTTTAAGTTTAGCCGAAAGATAATATTTTACACCCGAATATTGCTCCTTTGCTCCGGATTAATGAAATATCGCTCGTCCAGTTCAAGAACTACGAACAGGCCCGCTTCCGCTTTCATCAGCGGATCGTGGGCATCTGCGGCAACAACGGCGTCGGCAAGACCAACCTGTTAGACGCCCTCTACTATCTTTGCTTCACCCGGAGCTATTTCTCCCGAAGCGATCAGTCCAACGTGCTCAAGGGGGCTTCGGGCTTCCGCATCGAAGGAGTGCTCGACAATGAGGGCGAACAGACGGCCGTGGTCTGCATCCTCCGCGGCAACGGCAAAAAAGAATTCCTGGCGGACGGTGTCGCCTATGAGAAATTCTCAAAACACATCGGCCGCTTTCCTTGTGTCATCATCGCCCCCGACGATATCCAGATCGTCACCGGCGCCAGCGAGGAACGCCGCCGTTTCCTCGACTCCCTTCTCTCGCAGCTGGACCCGGTCTATCTGCAGGATCTCATCGATTACAACCGCGTCCTGCAACAACGGAACAGCTTCCTCAAATCCCTCACCGAACGCCGGCTCACGGACAAGCACCTCCTCGAAGTTTACGACGACCAGCTGATCGCCCCGGGCGTCCGCATTTTCGAACGTCGCCGGAGCTTCCTGCAGGAACTTCTGCCGCTGGCCCGGAATTTCTATACCCGTATCGCCGGTATCGAGGAACCACTGACCCTGGGCTATGACAGCCCCCTGCTCCATGTCCCCTTCCGCCGCCTGCTCCGCGACAACCTCGAAAAAGACGTCTACCTGCAGCGAACTGGCGGCGGCATCCATCGGGACGATATTGAAATCAGCTTCGCCGGCGTCCCCTTCAAGACCATGGCTTCCCAGGGACAGCGCAAAAGCCTGCTTTTCGCCCTCCGGCTGGCAGAATACGAAACGCTCAAGGCCGCCAAAGGCTTCGCCCCCCTGTTGCTGCTCGACGACGTCTTCGAAAAGCTGGATGAACAACGCATGCACAACCTCCTCGACAAGGTTTGTTTACAGGATGACGGACAGGTTTTCATCACCGATACGCACCCCGACCGCATCCGCCGTGAGATGGACAAGATCGGCGTTGCGTTCGAATTGATCCACCTCGGACCAGGGACACTTCCCACTGTGGGAACGCCTTAATTTTTTTACGTCGGAAGTCGGACATCTGCTAAAAAATGGCTATATTTATTCTCAGAAAATTGAACTCCGAAAATTGATTGCTATGCCGTCCGACCTGGAATCTTCCATCCGCTTCCTGGAAGAAACAAATGATCCCACCGAAGCATTTTTTACCTACACAGTAGATGATACGGGTGAATTTGGCCTTATCAAGGCCAACAAAGAAGGATTGCGGCTCTATGCCGCGGAACTGCTCCGTAAATCGCAGACCCTGGAACAAGAACATCAGGAAAAGCCGCTTTTCTTTGCCGACAATCCCTGGATGTACAGCGAGACCGGCTATGACCTCATTGCCGGGGTGCTCCCCGAATACCACGGCCGTCGCGAGATCCTCGGAGCCCGCCCCGTGCCGCCGCATCATAGGGTCAAGCGCCGTGGACGACAACCGGTAGCGCTCTTTATCCTCATGTGCATAACCGGCGCACTCATCATGCTGGCCACTCTGAAAGCTTTTCCTACCTTGCGCCTATGGGTGAATATTCATTAGGAGATGCCTTGCGGAAATTCCTGCAACAGTCACAATTGAAAGGCGCGGTACAGGCCTTGCAGATCGAAGAGGTCTGGGAACAGATCATGGGCAAGACCGTCGCCCGGTATACCGACAAGATCCAGATCCACGGCCATACGCTCTATGTGAATACGGCCGTGGCGGCGCTCCGTCAGGAGCTGCTCTTTCAAAAGGAGAATATCATCAAACGCGTCAACGAAGCACTGGGAGAACGGGTGATCCAGGAAGTAGTCATCCGATAAGCCGTACACGCGGGTCGATCAATCCATACAACAGATCGCTCAGGACGCCTACCACGATAAAGAAAAAGGAGGACACAAGAACAGATCCCATCACCACCGGAAAATCCAGTTTTTCCAACGCGTCGACCGTCACCTTTCCGATCCCCTTCCAGCCAAAGATGGTCTCTACAAAAAAAGCGCCTGCCAGCAGCTCGGCAAACCAGCCGGTGATCGCCGTGATCACGGGGTTTAATGCATTTCGCAACCCGTGTTTCCAGACGACCGTTCCCGCCGGCAACCCCTTGGCATATGCCGTTCGGATATAATCCTGGTCAAGCGTATCGAGCAAAGAACCGCGTGTGAGCTGGGCAATGATGGCCAACGGCCTTATCCCCAGGGTCAACGCGGGCAGGATGAGATTTCGCAGCTGCAGTTGTCTGCCGGCGAACGCATCGGTGTCGAAAAGACTCCCCGTCATATGCAGCCCCGTCACGCCGCTCAACACAAACCCCAGCAGATACGCGATCAATATCCCCATAAAAAAGCTGGGGGCGCTGATGCCCAGCACGCTCACAAAGATCGCGGAGGTGTCCATCCAGGTATCTTTCTTCATCGCGGCCAGCACACCCAACCCGATACCCAGCACCGTCGCCAGCACCATCGCCGCCATTGCCAGCACCAGCGTGCCCGGCAACGCTTCCATCAGGATATCCCAAACCTCCCGCTTGGATTGGTAACTACGACGTAGATACGGCCATTTGAACGCCACTACGGTGTGTCCGCCCAAAAAAATACCTTTGATGCCTTTGGCTTTGATCTCTTCGCGCGTATGTATCCCAATGGGCGAAATATCGTCCAGGTAGAAGACAAACTGCTTCCAGCGTGGCTGGTCGAGATACATCTCCTTACGGATATTCTCCTGGGTCGACGCATCCGCCCGTTGGCCGATGACCAGCCGCGAAGGATCGCCGAACCCCTGGAAAAGAAAAAAGACGGTCACCACCACACCCAGCAGTACCAGGAGCCCATAAAAAGATCGTCTGAGGAGATAGCGTAGCATGGTGACTATTGATTCGGCAATTCGGTGACTGCAGGGATCGCCTTGTCGAGATCGGCATAGCTCCATTTCCCCAGGATTATGGCGTTCTTCAACAGGTATAACGTCGGGTTGGCCCGCGCCGCCGTCTTGATGGCCGTAGCATCGCATTTCAACACGATGACGTCGGCCGCAATGCCCATTTGTTGTACCCGGCCCACGACATTGTCATAATCGGCCGTAATGATATAGAACGGGATCTTTTTGGCCTTGGTCGTTGTCAACAGCATCGTGAACTCCCGCGACGCAAACCCCTCGCCGAGCTCCCGGACAAACTCGAAAACCTTATAGCCCCTGGCCGTAAGCACGTCCTGCGTCGTATCGGTACCGGCGTCCGTGATAAGGACAAAATCCTTGATGGCAGGGATGGCGTTGCCTTCGCGTACGACCTTGTCGTAGCGGCTTACAAAATGATACGAGTCGTCAAAGTCTTTCGGGAAATGACTGGCATCGAATTCCACTTTCTGGCCGTTCTTCTGATAGACCATGGTGATCACCGTGCTGTCCGGAATAGAACCCGGCGGCGCCTTCATGTTCTCCACGATATCGTTGTGTTTCTTATACGGCAGGCAATCCACCACCGGCAGATGTTTCAGCACGTAGCCCTGAAAGATAAACGAGAGGAAGGTCGCCGCCACCAGTACCACTATGCTCAC
>Ga0210396_10001779_pt1 | contig 22640 bp, 23 predicted proteins | sample IncBWH17OmetaG_FD_155466 | JGI IMG/M metagenome (GOLD analysis project Ga0210396, IMG submission 155466) | Forest soil microbial communities from Barre Woods Harvard Forest LTER site, Petersham, Massachusetts, United States - Inc-BW-H-17-O ... | reverse complement strand
TGTGCAAGGCAACCACTCGCTGGCGCTCGTCGATTCCACGCTGGCGTGATCCAGTGGAGCCCTGAACGATCAATGAATATTTCAAGGGAGAGAGAAACATGAAAAATATCATGGGAATTTTCGTATTCGTGGGAACGATATTGATAGCTTTTACCTTGGCCCAAGGGGCCAAGCGCAACGCTGCCGTGAGCGCAAGCGACAAACCTGCAACCGGCACCGAAGTGAAGATCGACAACTTTAGCTTTGGCCCGGCAACCATCACTGTTCCTGCCGGGACCGCGGTCACATGGACAAACAGCGACGATGTTCCTCATGTCGTCACCAGCGATGACAACAAGATGTTCAAATCGAAGGCTCTCGATACCGACGACCATTTCACTTATACCTTCACAAAACCAGGTACGTACAACTACTACTGCGCGATTCATCCGAAGATGGTCGCCAAAGTCGTAGTGCAGTGAGGCGAGGAGCGAAGAATGGATTCGTTTGACCTGCGGTCAGTGCTCCTCGCCAAGCATGCCCAGCATGTGGCACTGGTCCACTTTCCTATCGCGTTGATTTTTGTCAGCGTTGCATTCGATCTGCTCTCGCTGCGGAAGCAGAACCTGGCCCTGCTTCGAGTAGCGTATTACACGGTGATTGCGGCGGCCCTTGCCGCCGTGCCCGGTGTCGCCACCGGCATCCTGGCGTGGCAACTGCAATTCGAAGGCAAAGCGCCACGGGGCAATCTCAAGCTGTATTTGCTCCTGGCGCTTTCCTCAAGCGTGCTGATTTGGCTTGTTTGTTGGCTGCACATACGGGTGCAACACAAACCGCTCGCCTATTCTCCGAATATCCGGTTAGTCGCTGAAGTCATGGCAGTAGCTCTAACGCTCCTGACTGGGCATGTCGATGGATTCGTCAGCGGAGTGAACAGTCCCATGCAGGCCGTCGAATGAATGGTATTTGCGTACTTCAGGGATCCAACGACCCAAAGGAAAAGCTTGAACGAGGAGATTGGCATGCGGTTGTCTGTCAAAAGTGAAGACAAAGGTAGCAACATTCCCGAAGCTGAGATCGTTCGACAGGCCCAGGAGGGAAACGCTCGAGCCTTCGAGCAACTCTATCGGCGGTACAGTCGACGTGTCTACTCGCTTTGCCTCCGGATGGTTAAGAATAACAGCGAGGCGGAAGACCTCACTCAAGAAGCTTTCTTGCTGTTATTCCGCAAGATTCACACATTTCGCGGGGAAGCGAGATTTTCCACTTGGCTGCACCGGCTGACCTCCAACCTTGTACTCATGCGATTTCGCAAGAAGCGCTATCAGGAAGTGTCGCTTGACGCGACGCTTGAATCCGGGGAGGAAGACTCCGGCCCCCTCATAGAATTTGGCGGACCTGACCTTCGGCTCAGCGGAGTGATTGACCACGTGAATCTGACCAGGGCCATTGAGCAGTTGCCGGATGGATACAAGGAAGTGTTCACGCTCCACGACGTCGAAGGATACGAACACACGGAGATTGCCGAGATAATGGGGCGAACGATCGGGAATTCCAAGTCGCAGTTGTTCAAGGCACGCCTCCGCCTCCGTGAACTTCTGCAGGAAGCGCGCCGCGGCCTGGCGCGAGAAGAACGCCAATCAAAGCGCAGATTGCCTGTTTCGGAAAATCAAGACCGCAGATTCCAGTGTGCCAAAGCCTGAATCAGATTGCGCTCGAAAAGAGAATTGGCCAATTGGAAAGAACCGGCCGCTTCGGAAAGGAATCGTCGTGGCGAATATGTGGATTCTGGATTCAGCAACACGCCAAGCCGGTGGCGCGTCCGATCTGTTTCGCGAGTGCGAAAGCGCCCGTGGCTGGGCGTGAGAGCCGTTATCCGCGCGCGAAATTGCAAATGGATATTTATGGGACCAGGAGGTCACGAAAGTGTAACAAGTTTGTCAACATTATCTCCTGACTACAACCAAACGTATCGCGGCGGAATCGGATACGAGTCGAGTCGATCTCGCTGAAATTACAAACTGGATATGGAGGATTACTTGAAGAAGATATTGTTTATATTCGGGGTATTCATAACATTAGCTGTTCCATCCGGGCTCTGGGCTCAGCAAGGCGGCTATTTCCAGACCAATTTGGTCTCCAATACTGCCAGCGTTGCCACAACTACAGACCCTCAACTTTCGAACCCTTGGGGAATATCCATTCTTCCCGGGCAGGATTTCTGGATCGCCAACAATAACAGCGGCACGTCCACGCTTTATGATTCAAGCGGCAACAAAGATACGGCGCTGGTGGTCACCATTCCCGGGGCTACAAAAAATCCGAACGGCAATTGCAATCCCGGCTGCCCCACTGGAAACGTGTCCAACGGCAACGGCACTTACTTCGGAGGTGGACAATTCATTTTTGACACCGAAGATGGCCTCGTCGCCAACTGGACCGGTGCCAGCAATATAGCGGCAGTGGCGTTCGATAACTCGGCCAGCGGCGCGGTTTACAAAGGCCTTGCCGTGCTCAACAGCAATCTTCTTTTGGCAGCGAACTTCAACAGCGGCAAAGTCGACGTCCTCACGAGTAACTTCACGCTTACTTCGCTGAACGGTTCGTTTACCGACCCAAAACTTCCGGCGGGTTATGCTCCCCACGGCCTCCATGTCATCAATAACCAGGTCTATATCGCCTATGCAAAGCAGGATGCGGCCAAGCACGATGCCATGCCGGGCGTCGGCCTGGGGCAAGTTGATATCTTCGACATGAACGGGAATTTCGTGAAGACCTTCGTCGCTGCAGGAGGCCAACTCAATGCGCCTTGGGCCGTTGTGGCGACTCCGGCTACCTTCGGTGTGTTTCCGAACGCCATCTTGGTAGGGAATTTCGGCGACGGTACCATCAACGCGTACGACACAACTGGGAAGTTTCTTGGCCAGCTCACCGACTCGTCGAATAAGGTGCTGGTGAACCCCGGCTTGTGGGATATGGTGTTTGGCGGAGGCGGCCCCTCCGGCGCTCCCGGCACTCTTTATCTGACAGCTGGAGGCAGCAACCAACCCAATTTTCCGGCGGGAGGGAGCACCACCGCTGTGTTCGCCAGCGTTGCCCCCTCGGCCACGGTCACCAGCCAAAACTTTTCTCTGAGTCTCTCGACCCAGAGCGTAATGGTCGCGCCGGGCGGTGTGGCCAATGTCATGATCACCGCCGCCGGGGTTGGAGGATTCGACAGTCCGATTTCTTTGAGCTGCTCATCGATCTCCGGTCTGAACTGTGCTTTCAGTCCTGCGACGATCACTCCAGGGTCGAGCGCGAAATCCACTTTGTCGATCTCTGCCGCCTCGGCTCCGCCGGTCGGCGGCTACCACATGGCGGCATTGGTGGGCCTGCTGCCTGCTCTGGGACTGTTCGGAACCGTTTTCATGCCTGGCAAACGGAAGCCACTTACCCGCAAGAGCGGGCTGGCGATGAGGGTATTGGGATTGCTGCTGGTCATCTCAACGCTTTCACTCTTGGCGGTCGGGTGCGGTGGATCTTCGAATGCCCAAACGCCCGCGGCCGGATCTCAGCTCACCTTAACGGTGACCGGGACATCCGGCGCAATCACTCAGTCCGCCCCATTGTCCATTACAATCAACTAAATCAGCCGCGACAAGGGCGCACTCCCGTGCGCCCTTGTGCAATGCCTGGATTCGGAATTCTTGCAGCAACCTTGCAAGTGTTCCTTTTCCAGATCCGATTGTTGATTATATTTATGTTATGAAAGTTGGTTTATGAATTTTATGAAAGCGCCGCAGTCAAAGCTTTTATGTCTTCACAGGTAGGATTCGCGGTGAGGTTTGGAGACTGTCTCCGTTCATAAGATCCTTCAGAGCTTGACGAAAGCGGTCCCGAGCACGCGATAAGCTCGACATCACGGTGCCCGCAGCCATGCCCGTGATCTCAGCGATCTCTTTGTAGGACATCCCTTCGAGCTCGCGCAGAACAAGCACTTCCCGAAAATTCGTCGGAAGCTTCTCCAGCGCTTTTCGCACCAGATTGCCGCTGTCGTTTTGGAGGACAACTTCTTCAGGATTAGGACCGCGAAGATCAGGAGAGAAAAGGTTCTCGTCAAATTCCATGGCGCCTTGCAATGGCCGGTTCTCGTGCAACCAGGTATAGCAGGTGTTACGGACAATTTTCATGATCCATGAATGCGGATCACCGCCACGAAAAGCGGGAAAGAATCGGAATGCGCGAAGGTATGCTTCCTGGACGATGTCCTGCGCGTCCTGCTCATTGCGCGCCAGCCATCGCGCCAGGTTGTACGCGGCATCCAGGTGCGGTAGAACGGCTTCTTCAAAATTTATGCTGTTGATTTGCTGTGTCATAGAATGCCGACCCGCAGGGACGTTTCCTGTCGCATATCCCGGTTCCCGGACGCGCCACAGAGCAGCGCGGTTGGAGATTGAACTCCGTTTCGCGGGGATCGGTTCAATTTCTCGCGGAGTGCCAACCGTGCGCGTAGGAGGCGCGATTTCACCGCCGGAACAGAGATTCTCAGTAGACTTGCTGTCTCGTCTATAGACAGGTTTTCGACGTCGCGCAACTGAAAGACAACCCTCAGGGGAGGGCTAAGCTCTGCAATTGTCCGGGAGAGGATTTCGGCGAGTTCGTTCTGCGAGTACCTGGCCTCTGGCGTTGGCCCCCAGTCTTCTATTTCCCGTGGAACAGACACATCTTCCGTTTCGATCGGATCATCGAGCGAGAACTGGTTTGGTCGCCGTTTTCGCAGCTCCATCAGCGCTTGATTGACGGTGATTCGCACGAGCCATGTATAAAAGCGGGATTCGCCTTTGAAGCCTTCGATATGCTCGAAGGCTTTGAAGAAGGACTCCTGTGTGACTTCCTCGGCGTCGCTGTCGTTCTTCGTGATATTTTTCGCTAACCGGTAAATCTTCCGTTCGTAGCGCCTCATGAGAGTCTCGAAGCAAGACACGTTGCCGCCCCGCGCTTCGGCTACGAGTGCCGCTTCCTCGTCATTGCGGCCAGCATTGCTTGTTTCGGTGACCGTCATCATTTTGGAACTCCAATTTGCTCGGCTATGAAGGGACAAGGATTTGTAAAGACGACCTGGCGATCCATCAGGATCCGAAAGAGGTTAATCCCATCGATATCGATGAATGACACGCCGGCTAGATCGAGGTCTAAGCGGATGTCGCAAGATAAAGCTTCTTCACATGCTCGACTGAGTTCCGCGACCCAACGACCTTTCACTTCACCCTCGACCCGAAGAGTGACTGCTTGACTCGACGATTGAACGACCGAAATCCGCATCATCTGAAAATTCTCCTGACCCACGTGCTATTGCAAGCGACATGCCAAATAGAGAACGCCGTACACATGACTGAGGCTAAAGAAGTTGAAATAAATCGGAGAGAGACATTCGGTTTGTGCGCCAACACATTTGGTGGGCCGCCAACTGCCTTTACGGGAGGCTGCTACGATGGGTGGTGGTCAGAACGTTTAATGCCGAACTTCTCGATTCGATGGCGGAGCGTGTTGGGATGCAAATTGAGGATTTTCGCCGCGCCTTTCGGCCCCTCGATCACTCCGGAGGTCAGCTTGAGGGCGGCCAGGATGTGATTTCGCTCCACGTCCTTTAGAGTGGGAAGCCGTGAAGGCGGACCATTGACTGGCTGAACCTCGGCAGCGAACGTTTCGGTTGTTCCTTGGCTGACGCGACTGGCAGGCACCGATTCTAGCTCATATTCCAGCTCAAGAACCGGACCTTGGGATAACACGAAGGCTCGTTCTACTACATTTTCAAGCTCGCGGATGTTTCCTGGCCAGGCGTAGTTCACCAGACGGTCCATAGTCGGCTGGGAGACGACATTAACCTTCTTGCCGAACTTCATAGAAAAGCGACCCATGAAGAACTTCACTAGTAGAGGGATGTCGGCACGGCGATCGCGCAACGGCGGGACATGAACCGGGAAAACGTTCAAGCGGTAGAAAAGATCAGGGCGAAAGCGGCCCTCCTGCATGGCCTCCTTGAGGTCGCGGTTCGTGGCGGCGATGACGCGAACATCTACTCTAATCGAGCGACTGCTGCCTACCGGCTCAAATTCGCGTTCCTGAAGGATGCGCAGCAATTTAACCTGTGTCTCCAATGGGAGGTCTCCGACCTCGTCCAGGAAGATGGTGCCGCCATCGGCCAATTCGAACCGACCGGTCCGCCGATCCAGGGCACCCGTGAACGCACCCTTCACGTGGCCGAAAAGTTCACTCTCGACTAAGCCTGCAGAGATCGCGCTGCAATTTACTTTTACAAGTGTATGGTCCTTGCGAGTGCTGCGGTCATGAATGGCGCGGGCAATCAGCTCTTTCCCCGTGCCTGTCTCTCCCAAGATGAGGACGGTGGAATCTGTGGACGCAACCTGGTCCACGGAGCGGAGCACTGAAATCAGCGCGGGACTGTTGCCAACGATTTCTTCAAAATTGTGCTCGGAGCGGATTTCCTCCTGGAGGTAGATGTTTTCTTTCTCAAGCCGGGTCTTTAAGGCGGCAACCTCCTCATAGGCCCTCATGTTCTCCAGCGCCAATGACAATTGATTCGCCACTTCCTGGAGGAACTCCGCATCTTTTTCCGAATACTGTGATCTTCTCTTGCTGGTCACGCTCAGAGTTCCCGTGCTTTTGCCGCCGTGGATGATGAGCGGCACCACACAATGCGACTGCATCCCTTCAGCAATCAACAACGCATCGTTAGAGAACCGTTGCTCCTCCTCGAGATTGCTGCGAAGAAGGGGCCGTTGATGATCGAAAACCCACCCCACGCAGCTGCCCTGATGCTCGATCTGTTGTCCCTCATGGAAGTACTGGGGAATGCCCTCAGCGGCCATAATGCGGAACGTGCCCGTCTCTGGCTCGTGAAGGGTCAGTCTCATCGCGTCAAAAGAGACAGCCCTGTGAACTGCTTTAGAAATGGAGTGAAGAAGGGTTTCCTGGACGAGGTTCGCGATGACAGCGTTGTTGATCTCCAGGAGCGTGCGAGAGCGCTCCTCACTTCTTCGCAACGCCTCTTCCGCGCGCTTGCGCTCCGTTATGTCCTCAGAAAGCGCCATTATAAATTGCGGCATGCTCTCGGTGCCCGGAACCAGAGAAACATTGTTGCTTGCCCACATCAGGCTGCCGTCTTTGCGCCGATACTGCTTTTCGATTTGGAACTGCTTTCGCTTTCCCTCCAAAAGATCTGTGATAAGACCACGGTTAAGCGCAGCGTTATCCTCATGCGTAATATCAAGAAAAGCTAACTTACGGAGTTCCTTTTCAGTGTAACCCACCATTTTTTCGTAAACGCGATTTACGGCAATGAAGCGGCCGCTGAGGTCCGTAAGTGCAACGCCGATGGCCGAATTATCAAACACGGCCCGCCACCGCTCCTCGCTCTTGCGCAGCGCCTCTTCCCGGTGTTTCCGCTCTGTGATATCCAGGAATGCTACGACGCACAGAGCCTTACCGTCCTGAACCATCACATGAGACCAATATTCCACGGGAAAGCTCGTGCCGTCCTTTCTCCAAAAAATCTCATCGTCTCGGTGGGTGCCTTGACCTTGCTGAAAACCCACATAGATGGGGCATTCCTCAAGCGGGTACGGGGTACCATCTGCCCGAGTATGGTGCTCGGTCGTGTGCATGTTTTTCCCGAGTAACTCCGCGGGATCATCGAATCCAAGCATGTGCGCCGCCGCATGATTGCAGAACATGCAAGTGCCGACGCCGTCGCATCCAAAGATGGCCTCAGCAGCGGAAGCTAGTATCAGCCTGACTCGCTCTTCGCTCTCGCGCAGCGCAAGTTCTGCCGATTTGTAGTCGGTGACATCGTTCGCCGCGACAAGATGAGCAGGTCTGCCTGCCCAATCGATGCGCTGGCCGCGGATTTTCACTTCGATCAGGGTTCCATCCTTCCGCCGGCAAGTGCAGATCTCGGGATGATCAAAAAATGTTGGGCATTTCAGCAAGTCTTTCGAAAAACGTGCGGAATCTTTTGGAGCCTGAATGTCTGCAAACTTCATGGCCAGGAATTCATCCCGGGAATATCCATAGTGATGGATTGCGGCATCGTTAGCAGCGAGAAAGTGCAGAGTTTCCACATCCCAAACCCACATCGGTTGTGGGTTCCGGTCAAAAAATAACCGGTACGCTTTGTCGCTTCCCTGCGGAGGATCGGTTAATAAATCTTCGACGCGAGACATTGCGCTTCTCCTCCCGCTTCAATTTCCGGACGCGTCATTGACCTCGAAGATTCGAGTCCTAGGCCAACGGGTTGCGACGAGTCAACCGGTCTTCAGCTTGAATTACCGATCCGGACCTCTGGTAGGCTGATCGTACCCTTCCCCTGCCCTCGACTACCGCCACGCAACCGCCTTTTTGAGCACCGGAAATGAACAGCTCTCAACCGTTTTACGCGCGAGGGCCTGTTCTTTACCATTCACCATAGGACCTGGGTTTGAGCGCCTGTTGGAAGTGTTCCGTCTCGACACCCGCTGCGGCGCCTTCCGCCGAGGTCAGTGAACTCCCGCTCGCTCCTGCAGCCAACGAGGGAGGTCGCAGTCAGCGTCAGATTCGGAAAGACAGTCTGCTTAGAATTCGAAAGATCATTGTGTTTGAGCATTGCGGCCTATTTGCAACCGGTACCAAGACGTGCCCGCTTGCTTGAGTGCACCACTATATGGATCGCGATGAAATCAATGCAATGGACAGGGAGTCCTTTTCAGATGGAATCAATCTCCCCTGATATACCATTCTTAATAAAGGATTTACTGGAAGTTCTCCCCGCGACACCTTCCCTTAGATTCTGCCTAGTGGTACACTCAATTTCCCACTGAGCTTCTTTCCTCATGCGAGACGAACATCAGCTTCGCGGGCCTCTCCGTTTTGGAGTCTTCGAACTGGATCTTCAGGCTGGCCAATTGCGCAAGCATGGCCTTCGAATCCGCCTTCAAGAGCAGCCCTTTCAGGTTCTGGCAATGCTGCTCACGCACCAAGGCGAGGTCGTAACTCGCGAGGAGCTTCAGAAAAACCTCTGGCCGGCAGACACTTTTGTGGATTTCGACCACGGACTGAACAAAGCAATCAACAAAATCCGTGAGGCGCTCGGCGACTCCGCGGCGAGTCCCCGCTTCGTGGAGACTGTTTCTCGTCGCGGCTACCGCTTCGTCGCAGACGTCAAAGTTGCCGAAGCCCCAGTTCAAGGCCCGGAGCTCGCAAATCAGCCTCAACCCGGGGGAGAAGTTCACGAGCGACAAGCTCCCGCCCGCAATCCTGCAAAGCTCAAACATCTCCTGCCGTCACAGGCGTGGAAGGTATCGGTATTCGTAATGGTCTTGCTGGTTGCGGCCTTCGTCGCCTCGAAGCGTTATTTCCCGAACCGTCCGTCTCCTGTCATTCGCTCGTTAGCTGTCCTTCCGTTGGAGAGCCTTTCGAGCGACGCGTCTCAGGATTACTTCGCCGATGGAATGACCGACGAATTGATTACAGACCTCGGCCAAATCAGCGCCTTGCGAGTGATATCACGTACTTCAGTAATGGGGTATAAGCACGCGCGCAAACCTCTCCCGCAGATCGCTCGTGAGTTGAACGTTGACGCCGTAGTGGAAGGAACTGTGCTCCAAGTCGGCAACCGAGTCCGCATCACAGCGCAGTTGATCGAAGCCCTGACAGACAAGCACCTATGGTCCCAGAGCTATGACGGTGAATTGCGCGATACCTTGACGCTGCAGAATAATGTAGCTAGAGCCATCGCGGATCAAATTCAGATCAATTTGAATCCGCAGGAAGAGGCTGCGCTGAAAAAAGCAACCGTTGTTGATCCGGAAGCGTACGAGTCCTATCTTAAAGGGCGCTACTTCTGGAATAAGAGAACCGCGGATGGCTTGAGCAAGGCCATCGATTATTTCAACGATGCCATCAAGAAGAAGCCGGACTACGCCCAGGCTTACGCGGGGCTAGCCGACACTTATGCCTTGGCGGGAGATTGGAAGTATGGGCTTCTAGCTCCGAGGGAAGCGTACCCGAAAGCGATGGCGGCGGCCACCAAAGCGATCGCGCTGGATGGTACTCTCGGCGAAGCCCACATCTCGCTGGCATTCTGCTTGGAAAACTTCGCCTGGGATTGGGAGTCTGCGGGGAAAGAGTTCACGCGGGGAATCGAGCTCAGCCCCCGGTATGCGATCGGTCACGAGTGGTACGGCTGGCATTTAGCCGCGTTGGGGCGACATGACGAAGCGATCGCCGAAGTTGAGAAAGCGGCGAGTTTGGATCCGCTCTCCCCTAGCATCGGCGCCGATCTGGCTGAAGAATTCCTCGTCGCGCGTCGTTTTGACGATGCGATAAAACAAATTCAAATGACAATCATCTTGGACCCTTTCTTTGGGCCTGCACACTATGTGCTGGGCCAGGCGTTCGCGCAAAAGCATAAATACACGGAAGCCATCGCGGAACTTCAAAAAGCGATCGATTTGTCTCCAGGCAGCACGGCGTTCACAGCCAATCTTGCGTACGCCTATGCTGTATCAGGCATGCGAGATGAAGCGGAGAAAAGATTGAACGAGATGAAGAACCGATCGCCTCAGGCCTTCTCAAATGCGCCTGAGATTGCCATGGTCTACGTAGGTCTGGACCAGAAAGACCAAGCGATGGCCTGGCTCGAAAAAGGGTATGCGGAGCGCTTCAGCCCGTGGGTGCTCATGCGGCCCTGCTTCGATCCTCTTCGTTCGGACCCTGGCTTTGAAAACCTCGTGCGTCGCATGGGTCATCCTCTATCAAACTAAGAATTAAATTAACGAAAGCAAATGGGAATAGCGCGCTAATTGTGCGCTGCTCCGTCGTCGCATTGGCACATTTTTCATTCGCGAGGTTGCGTGAGTCTGCCAATCTAATCCGACGAGTGCAACGCTTTTAGTTGGCTACAGCGTTCGCATCGGCTTTGCGCTCCATGTGGCCTCGGCTCTGATTTCCCTTAGCACCTCACCAAGTGTATTGGCAAACTCTCTCGGTCGCACCACGGGCGCCCCGAGACATTCTTCGCCCAATCTGAGGATAGGTACCCACCAATAACCCACTTCTACACGCAATCCATAGAATAGGGTGGTTGGTGAGCCGCTCAACAGAACGCCCAGGCTCGGGCTGGTGGTCCCTCGGCTGGGGTGCAGACTAAGCACAAGATCGAATTGACGGTGCCCTAGCATCTCCCAAGCTGTTCGTTCGCACTCTGCAAACTCGCATTCGCATCCGTTCCTCTCCAAGTGTTTTTGATGAATGAAGAACGACTGTCTGCGGTCGCCTACAAGAAGGACTCTGATCATGTTGGAATCGTCCATTGGTCCCCCTGAAACTACAGACCCTTGTCGACCCTCAGATATTCCCGTTCCGTAAGTTACCCATGGATAAGTTTTCACCCCGCGTACCAGACCCAGTAAGTCGCCACTCCCATCATCAATACGATCCACCAAAGGGCCAGCTCAACTCGCATCCAGAGTTTCCATCCCTTAAAGCGCAATGATTCCGGGAGGATGTTGGTTCCGGCGACGAGTGCAATATAAAGGCCAAGAATCTCAGCGAGCACTCCTAAGGCGCCATGCACCGTCGCGACGGCGTAGAATCGTTTTCCAAGACGCTTCGGAAGGCGAGGCAGGACTTGCGAGTGAAACGACGGCCACATCAAAAAGCAAATCATCCCGAAGTTCAAGACCAGAACGACAGTTTGGCAAATGCCATGGGCCACGAAACGCTTGGCCCGGGCCAGGAAACCGCCGAGGATCAGAGCAATGCCCATCGCGATCTGAATCGTAAGATTCAGATCCGAGCCGTAACCAGCGTGAGTTCCGAGAAAACCTTCCACGGCGCACACTTCCTCAGTTGCGCTGAGCCGCTTCGTCGCAACCGGCACCCTACAGCGCTTCTAGATTTTTGCCTGGTGCTGTTCAGTCAGGAGGTACTCAGACTTAGTAGCCAGCGAACTCCTCAGCGCGGATGTTATCGTCGGGCACGCCAGCCACACCGAGCATCTCGCGCATGCCGGCAACCATTCCGGGAGGACCAGCTACGTAGAAAATGGGATCTTGAAAGTCTGGAATCCAGCTTCTAAGAATTGGTTCGGTAATGTGCCCAAGTTCCCCTCGCCAGTGGTGGGGGATTCCGCCGGAATGAGTGATCGTGGGGATGAATTTGAAACCGCGATTCAGTTCGTGGATCTCTTGCAGTTCATCCAGGAATGCAGCTTCCCCAAGGCGTCGATTCGAATAAAATAGGAAGATTTTATGTTGGCTCCCAACTTCGGCCGTATGCCGGATCATGCTCCGAAAGGGGGTAATGCCAATTCCACCCGCAAGAAAAACAGCTGGGCGTCCGACGTCTCTGTGAAGAATCATATTGCCAAAAGGACCTTCCAAGAGAAACGGGGCGCCAATAGGCAATGCGCTTGCGATTCGCTTGAATCCAGTATCGCGCATGCGCATTGCGACCATCAGGTCTTTCTCATGCGGCGCACTGGCGATGGACAGAGATCGAGTTATGCCGCCTGGATCAGTCGTGATGACTGAATCGAGAGTGAAATTGGCGAATTGACCTGGCTTGAATTTGAAGCCATCAGGCTTTTCAAAGTACAAAGCGGTCGTTCCATCGCACAAGCTGTCTCGTCCCTTCAGGATTGCCGTACAGGGCCGCATCTCGGACCTCCTCAATTGTTGTTTCGTCGCGCCACGCCTTCAGGATCGAGCCGGTCGTGCAGGGCGTCTTGCGCTGCTCTCAATGTTTAGACTCTAGTTCGCCGACAACTATTCCCCGAAATGGGGGGAGTAAATCACGAGGGAGCCGCGGTTCGGCAAGCCCCACGACGGTCGAGGGAAATCGCAACGAATCAGTGTTGCAAGGCGGAGTAATGAACAGCGGCGTTGGTTTGGTCAAACACAATCGCTCTGGCCACGCCCGCGAAGCGGATCTCGATGAGCGATTTCGATCCTTCGGGATTCACACGAAAGAGCAGCTCGTTTTCAGAGTATTTGATTCCGGTTTTCACCCACGCGCCCGGTGCGGTGGCCACGAACTGCCCGTCCTTCGACAGGGTCACACGCACGGCTGAACCCTTGGTTTCGCAGGTTAATTCATAAGTCCCTGCTGGAACTTGCGCTCCATTCAGGATGACCGCGACCGGCAAACCGAACGGGCGAGACGGATTCTTCTTTGCCCAGGCGGGGCTGCTGGTATGAAGTAGGATCAGGATTGACAGTAATCCGGCCTTCTTCATGGCTCTCCCTTTCGTTCCACTGGGCAAGATGTCTCGCCCTTTCAAGATTGCATTACAGAGTCGCATCTGCGGATCTCCGTCATAGTATTTTGTCGCGCCACGCATCCAACATAGAATCGGCTATGCTGGACGTAGCTTGCGTGTTCAATATCTGATAGACCCTAATTCGCCGGCAAATATTCCCAAAAATGTGGTTTGAATGAATAATTAATTCGCGGTTGATATCACAGTTCTGCTCGACTGCACTCGCCATATTTGGATCAATCAGTCGCCGCGGCGGCGGCGGATTCTCCAAATTATCGACATTTAGTCCGCTTTTAGTTCGATTCCGAGGAGGTGTAGTTTTCAAATAGCCAGGAGAATTCTGCGAGGTCGGTCGCGGCTATATCCGACACAGCCCAGCACTGAAACCCGCGACGCGACCATCTCATGATGTTATAGCCCTGCCGTGATTCGATTGTTTGGGTCGAGCTCGACCCAGTGGGATTTGGCCATACGAACACATTTATGAAGTGCTCGCGCCTTTGATAGATCAGCGCCGCGACTTCGCGCCCTTCCAGATAATCGAGACGTCCGCCGACGAGCGGGAAACCGTCACTCGCCAGATCTTCGACCGGCGGTGAAAAATCGAGCCTGACATCGAACCAGGGCTTCACGGTGTGCCGGTCGGTGGAGGCGACGTCTATCAGGTGGTTGACTTCCAGGGAACGCACGTGGCTGGACAGCACTTCTTCCGCAATTCGTCGATCACCGGAAGGTCCGCGAAGACGGGCAGTCCATTGCCAACCGCTGAGAGAAATGAGAACGAGTGCGGCAACTGCGCCGACCCATCGCCAGATTTGCAGGGATGGCCATTTGATCTTACGCTCATGAACTTCTACCACGATCGATGCCCGTAGTGACGATTGGATTCGGTCCCGCAAGACTGCCGGTGCAGTATAGGCCAGCGAACATCGCCTCAGGGCAGAGCGCAATTCCTGCTGGTCCTCCTTTTTTTGGGCGCAAGCCGGGCAATCCCTCAGGTGCGTTTCCATCTCGATCATACGCACCAAATCGAGTTCACCGTCTATATAGCCAGGAACGAAGCGTTGTGTCAGCTCACAGCTCACTTCAGTACCCCCTACTAAGCTCGACGCAAAGCGACTCCCGCAACCGGGTTCGCGCTCGCGCTAACCGCGACATCACTGTGCCCAGAGAGACGGAGGTCAGCTCTGCGATCTCCTTGTACGACATTCCTTCCAGTTCCCGCAGCACAAGCGCTTCACGGAACACATCCGGCAGCTCTTCGAGTGCGCGATTCAATATTTCTTTGTCGGTGCCGGCCAGCACGTGAATCTCTGGATCGGCGCTGCCAGAGGGATCGGGACTGTGAATCTCTTCGTTGAATAATTCAGTCGAGTCAGCCCGCCGATTCTTGTGCAACCATGTGTAACACGTGTTCCGCACGATAGTCAGCAACCAGGCCCGCATATTCCCACCTTGATATCCGTCGAAGAAACGAAATGCGCTTAAACACGCTTCCTGTGTCATGTCCTGAGCGTCTTGATCGTTTAGCGTCAGCCAACGCGCAAGGTTATACGCTGCGTCCAGATGCGTCAGGACGGTTTGCTCGAAGCGTTCGCGACTCGCGGCGTTCGACATCCTGCTGAGTTCCGTCCTTCGTCAGCTCTCCGACTGTAAGACCGCTGCCCAGCCATATTTATTCCCAATGACGGAAACGGGCGTTTGGAGGGAATAAGTGGATCAAAAACAGGTCTTACATCCCGAAGGCCGCGTGTGGCACGCACCCTAGAGCCTGCGCTAGCCCAAGGAGAATAAGGACATGAAACGGATGAAGTGGGCCGCCGTACTTAGCACGACAATTCTATCGACAGTCGCCATCATGGCAATCAGTTCGCCAAAGTTAGCAGTGAGGGCCGACAGTAAACCAGCGCTCGGGACCGAGGTCAAGATAGATAACTTCAGCTTCGGTCCGGACCTGACGATCGCTGCGGGGACCACAATCACCTGGACGAATCATGATGAGGTTCCGCATGTCGTCGCGAGCGATACCAACATATTCAAATCCAAGGTGCTCGATACCGATGATCGCTATTCATACACGTTCACGAAACCAGGCACCTATCTTTATTACTGCACAGTTCACCCCAAGATGACGGCCAAGGTCGTCGTCAAGTAATCAAAGAGGACCGATATGAATGTGTTTGGCGTGAAATCGACAATCCTGGCCAAGTATGCGCAGCTTGTGGCGATGGTCCCTATGTTCAACAAAGCCATCGCCACGCGATCTCTCTTCGGAATGTCATACCCAACTCGAATTAGCAAGTGCATTACTGTGACAAATAGTTTTCTAGAAGTGTGGGAATAAAACAAGCAAGTAGGTGGTCAATCAAAATGAGGAGAGACTTATGAACACTAAAAAAGCGTTTTTCACCCTGGGATTGTTGCTTGCCTTCGTCATCATACTGCCCACTGCACGGGCAGACGAGAACGATCAGGCTACCAAACTCACTTTCAATCAACCTGTCCAAATTCCTGGACGCGTGTTGTCTACTGGCACCTACTGGTTCATGCTGACCAACACCCAATTTTCCCGTAAAATCGTCAGAATCTATAACTCTGACCGATCAACCCTGATTGCGACTGTCCTTACCATCGACACTCAATCTTCGACGATACCCGGCCAAACTACGGTCACCTTCGCGGAGCGCGAACCGATGCAACCTCAGACCCTCGTGTCATGGTTCTATCCCGGGGAGTCTACCGGTCATCAATTCATATACTCCAATAAGGAAGAGCAGGAACTCGCGCAGGTCAAGCACTACACCATAATGGCCAAGGCCGAAAACATTCGCCAGAGTGCAGGGTCTGGAGACTAAAGTCCGAACCGCGCAATATCTTCCATCAAGCCGCTAGCGATGGCGACGTGCCACCGCCAGCGGTTTGAAGTTTTCCCGAAGCCCGATAATTTCGCAGATACATTTGAAAAACTTGCGCCTCGTTGTTTTGCTGACTTTAGGGCGACATCGACTGTAGTCAACTTTTCTTTGGATTCGCCTGAAAACATCCCCCGCATGCCCTCGGAATTTTGCCCGTACGGCGAATCCTGGAAGGAAGGCCGAACCTGGCGAAACAATACCGGGCACCTACGTCTCTTACTGCACAGTTCAGCCAAGGATGACGGCCAAAGTCTTCGTGCAGTCATGAAGGAGGACCGAAATGAATATGTGTGACGCGAAAGCAGCGATCCTTGCCTAGCATTCGCCGCATGTGGCGGAAGTCAATCAGTCCACCAGGGCTGACGCCTCCCAGGGTTTCTATACGACGGTGTACCAAACAATAATCTAAAGAATTATCGAAGATAAGAAGAAATGTACTCGCAGTCGGGAATAGAACGGCCGAGAGGTCAGTCAATCAAAATGAGGAGAAACTTATGAACATTCGAAAGCCGTTTATCACCCTAGGGTTTTTGCTTGCATTCGTCATCATGCTGCCTTCAGTGCGGGCAGACGAGCACGATCAGGCTACCAAGATCAACTTCAACCAACCTGTCCAAGTTCCCGGACGCGTCCTGCCTGCAGGAACCTACTGGTTCGTACTGGCCGACAACAGCGCTTCCCGAAACTTTGTCCAGATATATAACTCTGACCGATCAACACTGTATGCGACTCTCTACACAATCAATATAGAGTCTTCAACGACAACCGAAAAAACTGCGATCACTCTCGCAGAGCGCGAACCGATGCAGCCCGAGACCATCTTGTCCTGGTTTTATCCTGGACGTACTAGTGGTCATCAATTCGTATACTCCCATATGGAAGAGCAGGAACTAGCGCAGGTCAAGCACCACACTGAAGTAGGCAGGCTACAGAACACGCACCAAACTTCAGTGGCTGGCGACTAAAGACCGAACCAGGCAATTCCAAGTATCAATTCGCCGGCGGTGGCGAAGTGCCACCGCCGGCGAAATACTTCGGACTGAGATGAACGACTGCCGCCAGTGGTGAATTGAAATCGAACTCCAGATCCGCAATATCCTCGAAGTGATCCCGAATGTTGATGATTTCGCGCGAAAAATTGAATACTAGCTGCCTCCTGGCCTTGTTGAACCTAGGACGACGTCAACTGAAGTCAAACCGTCTTCGGATTCGTCCGAGGACATCACCGCACTCCGACTTACTTTTGCGCCACGGAGAACCTTTGAAGGAAGGCCGAGCCCGATCCAGGCAATACCGTTACATGCATCGGATGCTAGGAATTATTACGCTGCCCTCATCGCTTCGCGATTGGGATTGTTCCGCGTCGTCAATTCTGGGGCGGGCAAAAGATTCAGACGCGTGGTCGGGCGAGAAAGCATGGCCGGACGCGTGCGGCGACAAGACGATGGCCACAGCTCGCAATTCTTGAGTTGGCCAGTCTTGTCGCCTTCCCGCGGCGTCCTTGTTCGCTTACCGGAGGGAGATCCTTCTGCAATGGCTCACAGCTCGCGCTTGGCTTCGTCCGCCTCTTCTGCCAAATGGAGTAGCAATTGATTGAATTCTTTCGGCTGGCCGTTAAAGAGTCCATCAGCAATAAAACCGTTAATGGCGCCCTTTGCGTCTAACTGCCCAGGGCCCGTGGGACGAATGATTGCACATTCTGGCAGACCTTTGATGAAGTCGGTTGGTTCCGGCATGATCAGGTTGGCCTGCAATGACTCGGGTTGGCCTACGGCTAGATTCACAAACGTTAACGAGCCGCCGGGCTGATTGTCCGTCAACGCAATCGCATTGCCTGCTTTATCATGCCAAACCTGGAAGTGCATGATCTCCGATCCACCGATGCTGATCGTAATTCGCAACACTTCCGGACTGGACACCCGCTGGCTGAGAGTTGCGTAAAGACTTGTCCCTGCTTGCTCGATAAACCCAAAGTGAAACCCAGCCGTGTTGGCGATGGCCTGAATGTGGACTGGGTCGTTAAGGTCGTTTTGGGAGACAGGAATTGCCGGGTGTTGCCCGACGGCCAAACTGGGGACAGCTTGAGGAAACGTTGCACCAAAATCGGGATTTTCCTTGCTGCGATACCGAGTCCACCAGGTTGTGTCCACGCTGAGTTGCATCAAGTTTGTGATCCGCCCGGTTTGCGGGACACCTGGCACCTTGCTGGGCGCCAGGTTTGCAAATTTACCCAGATCGATGGGCTTGTGCCCCTTGGATTTCAGATAGGCGGTCAGGAAAGCCACGTGGCTTATTTCATCGTCGGAATTGTCGGAAATATATTGCGGCATGTCGCCATCAAGCTGTTGAAGGGCGTTGATGTAGGGTTGACTAACATTATTGGTTGCCTCCACTCCACCAAGTTCCCTGTACTGTTGCCACAAGTCAGTCTCGATGATTTCTGCTGCCAGCAGGAGTTGTAGAATTGCCGCATCCCCTCTGGAGAGATCGTCGCCCTCTTCCTTTCCTTCCTGGCCGAAGGCGGAAACCCCTCCAGTTAACAACCCAGTACTTGCAGTCACTGCCCCGACCGCGATCATTCCATTTTTCAAGAACGATCGGCGATTCGCATTACCCTTCAAAAGGCTCTCGGATCGCTTCATGCGTGATTCTCCTTTGTTGTTATTGAATAGTTGAGTGAAAGACAAACGGCGCAACAAAGACCCCCCGATACGACGAATTTGGGCCTCGCGTGAGCACACAGCCGCTCACATCCATGACTGATGCGATGTCGTTTTTATTCCCGAGCTGTTTATTGCGTCCCCCTCACCAACGTGTCGACCGATAGACGTGCGCGGGAATAAAACTGGCTGGGATCAAGTCTGATGTGATGAAAGCGCACCACCTAATCGTTTGATCGCAGTCTGAGTGACAAACTATGAAGGCAGACACGAAGTCCGACTTAAAAAGTGTAATCGCCATGAACCCTGGCGAGTTATCCGAGAACGAGGCAGTTCGTCTGGCCCAGGAAGGCGATTCCAGAGGCTTCACGCGACTTTATCAGTTACATAGCCGACGCGTATACGGTCTATGCCTGCATATGGTGAAGGATCCTATTGAAGCCGAAGATTTAACCCAAGACGCATTTTTGCGGATATTCCGGAAAATTCACACTTTCCGGGGGGACTCGCAATTCTCGACTTGGCTGCACCGATTGACAGTAAACATTGTGCTGATGAGCTTCCGAAAAAAGAAGCATCCTCAAATATCACTGGACGAAACTTTCGAATCCGACGAGGAAGCTCGCAAACCCAATTTTGAATTCAGCGTGCCTGATTTAAATCTGAACGGCGTGATTGACCGCATCAATCTGGAGGGTGCTATCAACCAGTTGCCTATTGGCTGCAAAAAAATGTTAGTTCTGCACGACATTCAAGGATACGAACACCACGAAATCTCGCGGATTTTAGGATGCACCGTGGGTAATTCCAAGTCCCAGCTACACAAGGCCCGTATGCGCCTCCGACAACTGTTGCCAAAGAGTTTCGCAGTCGCGAGCTAATATCTACACTCTTGTGGACGCATTTGACGGAATGGAACACTTGAGTCTCTCTGAAGTGCCTTTGACCTTGACCCAATCGGCCCTTACGGTCCATCAAAATGATTCGAAGAGGAAAACATGGAGTATTTAAGAAAACAACACACGCGGACAAAGACTTTCGGCTTGGAAGACTTGAACGAACGGACGAAGACGGCCTTTATTGTCCTTACGTTATTGATGTTTTTGGCCGGGCCCGTCTTTGGCGGCTCTGGTGCGCGACCCATCGACCCCGCGCATTCAACCATGAAAGTGTACGTGAACAAGACGGGGATCCTGGCTGGCCTCGCACACAATCATGAGATCGAGGCTCCGATTGAATCGGGTGAAGTTAATGATTCCGACAGCCCGTCGGTAGAGTTGCGCGTTGACTCAAGTAAGCTTCGCGTATTGGACCCTGAAGCCTCTGACAAAACACGTGAAACAATTCAGGCGACGATGCAGGGCGCCGAGGTTCTCGACGTCAGCCACTTTCCGGAAATTCATTTTCGGTCTACTGAAGTAGAACCGAGCGGGACGGATCGCTGGGTTATTCACGGGAATTTGGATTTGCACGGCCAGACGCATCCAATTTCGTTCGAAGTCACGTTCAGGGATGGATCGTATCAGGGAGCGGCGCTGCTAAAGCAAACTGCATTCGGAATTACGCCGGTAAAAGTTGCCGGAGGGACCGTAAAAGTCAAAGATGAAGTTAAGGTGGCATTTTCGATTGCACTCCTGAAGTAGGTCGTTTAACCGAAAGTCCTTCGTCCACCTATCCAAATTGAAGCAAGCAGCTGCTGCAATCTCTTTCCGTTAATTACAGAAATAACCGCACTAAAGAGTCTTGGAATAAAACGACTATGAATCAAGTCTAACTAGGTGTAAGGCAGAAAACGATTCTGTGGAGGCGAAAAAATGTTTACCGCCATAGTGGCCTGGTTGAATCAAATAAGGGCTCGTAGAATTGCCGCAGCCCATGAATCTTGTTTATGCCGGCGGAAATAGATACCGACTTAAATCCACCGGCGAATTGAATCTCCAATAGCCCGTTGCCCACCTCAAAAGGCCCGGACACCCCCCGGGCCTCCCCCCTAAGAAGGCTATGATTCCCCGTCACTAACAATTATGGTTTATAAAGTCGGGAATATTTTCCTCACTCTGCCGGTCTATTGAGCTGTGAGGCGGCTACCGCCGACCTACGACCTCACGGGCTTAATTCATCTCGCACAAATTCGAACGAAGGGACAAGTATGATAAAGAAACTCCTGATCAGCTTCTTGATTACGTGCGCCAGCTTTTCCACGCAGGCAAGTGTGACACACGCATCTTCGCTCACTGAGGGGGACCGCAACACTCCGACGCAGGCGCTGAACCCGGTTGTCCAATGGAATAAAACGCTTCTATTGATTGTCCGCACGCCTGGTGCACAGCCGGCAACCATGCACTCCACTCGAAGCTTTGCGATCATGCATGCAGCAATCTATGACGCTGTCAACGCGATTGACAGGAAGCATAAGCCCTACCTTGTCACGTTGCCAGAGGTGTCTCCAAATGCTTCTCAGGAAGCCGCGGCCGCCGCTGCGGCACACGAAGTATTGGTCGGGCTATACCCCACCTTCAAGACCTCGCTGGACGCCGAATTTCAGCAATCATTAGCTCAAATTGCGGACGGGAAGGGGAAGATTGAAGGCATTGCCATAGGGCAAGCCGTCGCGCATCGCATTCTGGTGCTGCGAAGCAATGACGGCGCCAATGCCCCGCCGATTCCTTACATTTTCGGGACTGGCCCAGGTGATTACCAATCGACTCCCCCGAATTTTCCTCCGCAGCCGCAGCTTACTCAATGGTTCCATGTCACACCGTTTGCCCTGAGCCGCGCAGACCAGTTCCGCCCAGGCCCTCCCCCAAAATTGACCAGCGACGCGTACAGCGACGCCTTCAATGAAATAGAATCTTTGGGCGTTGAAAATAGCGCAACAGCGACTGCCGACGAAGCCTTAACGGGGCGATTTTGGAACGGTGCTATCCAAAACTATTGGAACGAAATCACGCAAACGGCTTCACAGACTCACTATTTGACAACCGCTGAGAGTGCACGGCTCTTCGCACTACTGAACCTCAGTCTCGCAGACAGCGTGATCGCTTTCTATGACGCAAAATATACGTACAACTTTCGGCGGCCAGTGACGGCGATCCGTGCCGCCGGTACCGATAATAATACTATGACGTTAGCCAACCCGGGCTGGCTTCCTGAAGTCGGCAAAACCGCTCCAGATCCGTCCTTTCCAGGCGCGCATGCGGTCATTAGTGCCGCTGCAGCAGAAGTGCTGCGTTCATTTTTCGGCAGAGACCATTTCGAATTTGACGTGACCTCCGAGGTCTTACCTGGAGTAGCGCGCTCTTTCGCGAACTTCTCGGAAGCGGCTGAAGAAGCAACTTTGAGCAGAATTTTTGCCGGACAACATTTCCGATTTGACCTGACCACGGGTAGTCGTCTTGGTCGCGAAATCGCTGATTCCGTCGTCGACAATCTCTTAGGAGCCCTTGAAAAAGATGAAGACAGGTAGTCTGGCTCAACTTTGATCCATTGACACGTTTGACCTGATGGAGTTTTTGTACCACGGCGTGTGTGAGAGTTTATTGCACTTGATCGGCCCGGCTTTTTTGTACCAACTTCAAGGTGAGTTTTCGGCTGTTTGTAGCTCAAGGAAATCGCGGCTAACCGCGATTAAGGGTTCTGTGGGCAATCCTGATATGGTTGATTTTGCGAAAACGACGTCGGCAGCACGGACGTTTGTGGAGCTCGAGAGCGCAGTGCGCAAGGGGCTCGGCAAGACCGGCCTGATGCGCTTCATGGAACTCGACCATGGGATCGTTATTCGCAAAG
>Ga0210396_10001778_pt1 | contig 22653 bp, 4 predicted proteins | sample IncBWH17OmetaG_FD_155466 | JGI IMG/M metagenome (GOLD analysis project Ga0210396, IMG submission 155466) | Forest soil microbial communities from Barre Woods Harvard Forest LTER site, Petersham, Massachusetts, United States - Inc-BW-H-17-O ... | reverse complement strand
GTAGACGGAGGTGAAGGACCGCAGCAGATCCGAGAGGTCGATCAGCGTGAGAGGGCCGAGGTCTTTGCGCATCCCATTGGCGATGAAACCGAGCGCGTTCAGCGACCCCCCAAAGGGGGTACCGAACGTAACTAGCATACGCGTTACCTTCCAACCATCCAGGCACTCCAGGAAGAACCGGGATACCAGCCCGCCCATGGAATGTGCGACCAGGATCAGCTTCGCCTCACGGTTGCCTGACCGTTCCTGCCAGGCTTTCAGCCAGCTATGGCTTTGATGAGCTAGCTGCCGTGCGGCGGCGCGGTTGTCGCGGCGCCAGTCGTAGGGAAACTCGAAGTAGTTCGCCCCTTCCTCGACCTCAAAGCCTCTCTTGATCGACTGTGTCACTTTCCCGTATCCGTCGATCTTCCACAGGCCAGGGATCAGGTGGACATCGGGCATCACTCGGGTGGCCCGGACCCCGTCCCCCAAGTCAGCAGCCTCCGGGTCGTCGCCGGTCAGCTTGAGGTCCGTGAGGCTGCGGCCCAGATTGACCAGAGCCCGGAAGGCAGTGCCCGCCGAGATCGCCCACACGTCCTTGCCGTCCTTCTGCAACACACTTCCTGTGATCCCGGGGAGCATGACTACAACATCGGGCATCGGCTGCCGAGACAAACTGATCACCTCACCATCGACACTTTACGACGAACCCCAACTCACCGGGAGAGCAGGCTTACGCCCGCGGACCGCCCTTCCGACGGGTGGACCGCGAGTGTGCAGTGGTTCTGGCACGTGGTTCAGTACCTGCGATGGCACACTATGAACGCATATGTTGCCAGTCCGACTCGGTGGCATCGTTATCTGGACTGCGCAAGCCTCCAGCCTCGGCCGCAGGGTGGTCGCCCTAGCGCCGCCCCCACGCGTGCTAGATGGATCCCAGCAGGTCGGGCATCCGCTCAGGCCGCCCATGAGCGGCAGCGATTGCGGGGTCTCATACATATGATGCAAGCGACACCCTGCGGTCACTCCAGGACGCCCGCGCGTTCTGCAGCGCGTTCTTCACCGATTACAATCACGAGCACCGGCATTCCGGGGTAGGGCTGCATACCCCGTACTCGGTGCATATCGGCACCGCGTCCGCGATCAAGGACACACGCCAGGCCGTGCTGAACGCCGCCTACGCCGCGAATCAGCGGCGCTTCACCCGTCGCCCCAAGGCACCCGAAATGCCCGCCGTCGCGCGGGTCAACAAACCGGTCACTACACAGCATCCGTCCAAGGAGGCAGCTTAGGAAACAGCAGAACCCTATGTCTCAGTTGACTTGACACCTACCGAAGCGGCAGCGTGAACATCTAGTAAAGCAAGCAAAGCGATATAGAGTAAAAGAGCTTCCACTTTCGGCGAGCCTTCTCAGTGCGACAAGGTGCTAAGCATGGGGTGATACCACGAATTCCACGGAGGCGCTGCATCTTCTGATCGCCACGCGATCGTGGTCCGGTGCTGGCCGCGTCATCCAAGAACATCCTGAACTCCAGACCGATGAGGCTGAGGCGCTTCTTGAGCGATGGGCAGCAGAGGCGTGGAGTCGCGGCGACGACCAGCAGGCACGGGACTACGAGCGGAACGGAGCCTTCCTGCGGCTGTGCCGCGAGCTCGGCATTGAAGGTGCTCTTTCTGACCTAGCAGCTCAGGGATCCTCTGTCCTTCCGGTCGAGCTTGGTGCGCTCCAGGACGAGTTGGCGTTGGCACAGGAGGAATATGACGCGGCAGGCGATCCGGCAGCCCTGGATAGGGAGATCAACACGTGGGAGCGAATCCTCGCGCATCCGGCGTTCTCCGGTGCTTCGGCGGCAGTTCGCCTGCAAGCCCTTCAGTCCGCGGGCCAGTCGCTCACGCGCCGATACGATCTCCGACAACAAGACGCGGATCTCGATCGAGCGATCGACTTGTTCAAGCAGGCGATTGAGGCCGCCGATCCCAGCGACCCTGATGTGCCGAGCGTTCTAAGCAGACTGGGGCTCCGGCTCCGCGAGCGGTACCTGCGCAAAGGGCAGCCGGAGGACATTGAGGCGGCGATCGCGCGGATGCGCGAATCCGTGACCCCTGCTTGGGAGCAATCCCAGTACTTCGCGTCGTACCTCAAGAATCTGGCAGCCGCGGAGTTCGACCAATACGAAAGGACGAACACGACGGGAGATCTCGATGCGCTGATCGTGACCTTGGAGCGACTGGTCGCGGTCGGCGCCTCCGAGCCGGAGTTCGGACAACACCTGTCCGACGCCGCGTGGGCCTATGCGGAGCGGTACCGGTCGACGGAACGCCGAGAAGATCTGGACCGGGCGATCGGGCTCTACGGTAGGTCCCGTTCGGCTACGGCCGGAATGCCTGATCTGCCTGCCGGTCTGCGGGACCTGGGCTGGCTGCTCTTGGTCCGGTATGAGCGGGACGGCCGGGTGGCCGATCTTCACGATGCGCTGGGCGCGAACGAGGAGGCTGCGAGGGTCGCTGCGCCGGGGTCGCCGGAGCAGATGCTAGCCCTTACCCATTTTGCGGCCGCGCTATCCCTGCGGTTCGAGCTGACGGGCCTCCTGGAGGACCTCGAGCGATCCATCCACGTCTACCGACGGGCCGCCGCGCTCCCGGAAGCAGGGCTTGGAAGGCCGACGATCATGATGGGTCTCGCCGCTGCCCTCAGGGCTTCGTTTCGAATGACCGGTGACCTGGTACGACTCGATGAAGCTGTGGCCATCCTTGAGGACCTGAAGGGCAACCTTCTTCCGGACTCCCCTCAGCAATTCAGGCTGCTTAACGCCCTTGGGAACGCCTTGGCGGATAGGTTCGGCGCGGATCACGCTCCCGGAGACGTGGCCCGAGCGATTGACCTGTTGACCCAGGCCAGCGAGCTGGCCCCGACCTTGACGATAAAAGCCAGGCTCATGAACAACCTCGGAACGGCGTTCGCCGACCGCTTCCGAGCTGGCGGCGAAGCCAACGACCTCGATCGGGCCATCCGGGCGTTCGAACAGGCCGCGCGGGCGGCTCCGGCCGGTTCGCCCACTCGAGCGTTCACGCTGCTCAACCTCGCGGATGCCTTGCACGACGCCTTCGGTCTTCGGGGCGATGGGAGGCTAGTCGGGCGAAGTGTGGCCGCCTACCGGGAGAGTTGCACGCTGGGCCTTCAAGTGAACCTTCAGTCCGCAACGCAGGCGGGCAATCGATGGGGCCGGTGGGCGGCAGAGCGACGTTCGTGGGCAGAGGCGGGCGAAGCGTTCCGCATCTGCCTGGAGGCCAGGAGACGCCTGCTCGCCATCCAGGTCAGGAGCCGCCAGAAGGAAGCATGGCTCGAAGCCGTCCAAGGGGTGCCCGCCGAGGCCAGCTACGCAATGGCGATGGCGGATCATCTTCCCGACGCCGTTCTTACACAAGAGCGGGGCCGAGCCATCCTGGCGTCCGAAACACTGCATGGCGGAGCGCGCGACTTGGACAACCTCGCCTTGCGCGGGCATGCGGACCTTTCCGGCCGATTCCGTCGGCTGGGGGACGAGCTACTCAATATGGACCGGACGGGCGGGGACCCCGGTGTCGGTCCGGCGGCCGAGCCCTCACCAGAAGCCACAGCGAACCTGCGCGCAGAATACGATGCCGCTGTTAGCGCGATCCGGTCTGTGCCCGGGTTTGAAGGGTTTCTTGCTCCGCCTGAAATGGCGGACGTCATGGAGGCTTCCGAAGGCCAGCCGCTCGCGTTCGTGACGGCCGCCAACGACGGCGGACTCGCCCTGATTGTCGGCCGCGACGGACGGATTTCCCGGCTCCTGCTTCCCGAGCTGACAGTGGCAGCGCTGCAGGCACGGATGCTCCGGTACTTCGCCTCGTACGATCAGCCAGGTGCTTCCTGGATGAAGGCGCTCGACGATACGACTCGCTGGGCATGGGACGCGGTGATGGGGCCGCTCCTGCGAGCCGTGCAGGAGAGCGGGAATCTGGTTCTAATCCCGGGAGGTCTACTAGGCTTCCTACCACTCCACGCGGCCTGGACCCCCGACCCCTCCAGACCCACCGGCAGGCGATATGCCCTAGACGACGCACGCCTCACCTATGCCCCCAACGCCCGCAGCCTGATCGCAGCGCGCCGCCAGGCCGGGCGTGTCCACGCCGACGCCATCCTCGTGGTGGAGGCTCCCGCTCCGGTGTCGGCCGCTCCGCTCCTGTTCGCTGAACCTGAAGTCGATGCCGCCGTTGCGGCGTTCGGCCGCTCGCATCGCCTTAGCCGCGAGGAAGCCACCCGCGAAGCGGTCCTTGCGCAACTCTCAGAATTTCCCGTCCTGCACTTCGCTTGTCACGGCGCAGCCGACCTCGAGGAGCCGCTTAACAGCTCGCTGCTAATGGCCCACGACGAGCGGCTCACCCTGGGGGACTTGATGGATGCCAAGATGGACAAGGCTCGCATCGCGGTCCTTTCCGCGTGCGAGACGGCAATGACAGGAGCACGGCTGCTCGATGAGGTGATCGGCCTTCCCACCGGCTTGATGCATGCAGGGGTACCCGGAGTTATCGGCTCACTCTGGCAGGTCCCAGACTTCGCGGCCATGTCGATCATGTCACTGTTCTACCAGCGGTGGAAAGAGGATGGCCTCGAACCTGCTGAGGCCCTCCGTGACGCCCAGCGATCCGTACGGGACGGCGGCGCCGATCCCACCGACCGAACCGTCGAGGGAGCGCACGGACCGCATCCGCCGACTCCCGCTCTGCATGAAGCGGCGCCGCGCCAGCGCGGATTGGCGCATCCTCTCCATTGGGCCGGCTTTCAGTACGTAGGTGTCTAAGGTGGAGCGCCCAGCAGCCTACCTGGGGAGACAGGCTGGCGAATCGTTCCAGCGATACCTCAGCGATGGCCGCCCGTACGATCTCGATGCCGCAATCGAGCTGTGGGAGAAGGCGGCCCAGCGAAGCGACGCAGCCTCACCGGACCTCGGCGATCACCTGGGCATGTTGGGAATCGCGTTGAGGATGCGGTTCGAACGTACTGAGAGCCGGAGCGACCTCGACGGAGCGCTGGAGGCGGAGAGCGCCGGCATCGCCTGCTCCTCGCAAGGGTCGGCCAACCTGGCCATGTACCTGGATGCGCTAGGCGTGATCCGCGCCTATCGGTACAGGTTGACGCGAGAACCCTTCGAGATCGACGGCGCAATCGCAGCTCATGAAAACGCTCTGCTCGCGGCGAGACGGGCACAATCCCTACCGGCCAGTACTGCGCAGATCTACCACAACCTCGGCATGGACCACTGGCACAAGTACGAAGCGGAGGAGCGATCGCGGGACTTGGAACTGGCGCTTGAGGCATGGACCCACGCTGTTGACCTGTTCGAATCCACCGACGCAGAGCGGATAGAGCATGCGCTGACGCTAGCCGATGGCCTGGCAGCTCGGTCGCGCGTCAACAACAACGTCGGGGACCTTCGCGCTGCGGTCGCACTTCGAGCCGACTCGTTCATCAAGATGTCTGGCCGCTCGCCGGACCTCCTCGCCCAGTACCACCACTTGGGCACGGAGCTGCTCGAGCTTTACGAGCGGGCAGGCGATCCTATGGACCTATCGCGGGCGATCTCAACCTGGGATACGGCCGCCAACATCGCACGAGCGCTTGGAGGACCGGACGTGTCGCCGACGATGCACAATCTGGGGGCAGCGAGACTGCTTCTATACCAACAGACCAACAGGATCATGGATCTGGAGGCCGCTATCGCCGCCTTTGAGGAAGCGCTATGGTCCTGGAGTTCGGATGGACCGGATGGCGAAGAGCACCGTTTGTCGCTCGCCCAGGCTCTCGAGGAACGACACCGCCGGACCGGTAGCCAGTCGGATCAAGCCCGCGCCGCCAACCTGCGCGGGCCAGCGGGCTGAAGCCGACAAGACCTGGAGCTTGCGGGCCAGCACGGTGTGGTTGCGGTGATCCGAGCCGCCCTCTCGACAAAGGTGCGTACCAGGCCGAACTGCGCCCCTATTAACCGGCCCTGGGAGGAATCTGCCGTTATGTCCAAATCTGGTCTGGTGTGAGCCGCTTGAGGTGAGCCTGGAGACTACCCTGTGGGGTTCCAGAACTCGGCCACTCGTTCTGACCTGGGTTTCTATGCTCGCTCGTACTCATTGATGAGGCCGCCGAGGATGGGCTGGCGCTGGATCCGCTCCTGATAGAGGTCTGCGACAGGGTGGTCGGGCCTGTGGGGTTCCAAAACTATGTCATGTACTCTGACCTGCAATATCTGGACCATGTGAGGGTCGCCGTGCTGCCGCTTGTCTCTGGCTGATCGGCGGCGGGGCCGAGAGCCGGTCGGTGATGGGCCTCCAAAATGCTTCTCGGCGGCGCGGTGCCATCGAGGGGACGTTGCAGGTCAAAGGCATGACACCGTTTTCCGCACCCACAGGTCGGTTCGGTGCATCGGCGCTGCTCTGGGCGTGAGGTCAACGGCCGTTCTTACCAGGGCATTCACACCTCGGGGGCGCCGACCTTGCTGCGTCAGCCAAACGCGCAGGGGCCCACAGCCTCCTGGTTTTATCGCCCTATTAACTACAGCGTAGAAGTCAGTATATAGGAAGACAGCCTTCCTGGCCACTCGTACCGTTATTGACCTGCGGGAACTTCAGGCTACAGGGCGGAGGGGAATGGCATGGCCCTGCGCTGCCCGGCTCGCTTTCAGGCGCGGCGGGATTGTGTGAAGTGTGTTATCGCGCAAAGGCAGCTGACACCCGGCAGGGAGCCAACGGCGGAACTATAGCCCTGGATTAAGGCGTGTGACTTGTGTCCGGTCTCAAACGATCGTCCCGAGTCTCAGATACCCCTGCTCGTGTAAGGACTACTGCTGCCGCGTGAGAGGGCTTTGGAAGCGCGAGCAGGAGGCCAAGACGACGAGGGCGTGAGGCCAGTGAGCGGGCGCGCCATGTCGAAGCGTCCTTCACGGGGCGTGATCGGGGTTCCGCCGCATGGCCGCGGTATCCCACGGCATCGAGATGAGTTGCCGCTGGCATGCGCCAACCCGGCCCGGGTCTTCGGCATTAGATGAATCTTTACAAAGGAGGTTTGCCGCGGTATGTATCAGAAGCCAAAGCTTCCCCTCCGAATGATCAGGTGTAGAAGATCATGAATGTTCGGCAAGGGAACATCACTGGAGCCTCCTTAGGCGAGGGGGGAATCCGTCCGTGTCGAGTCTATCGAACATGATGCCGAATCCGGGTATCGGGTCCTTTTTTCCAGGGGAAGATTACCCGGTCAATCCGACCGCTAGCAAAGCGGTCACGCAGAATGTATACGACTCACTGGCGGTGCCGTTCATGGGTGGCGTGGCCCAGCATGGCACTGGTGGGGGAGCCTTGGGCCGGGTAGCTGCATGCGGTGATGCTGGGGTCATCTCTGAATCGAGCGCGCGGTGAGCCCGTCGCTAGTGATCGGGCTGTACCCGGTCACTCCGACTGACGCGGCGACGTTCACGACTTACCTGGCCGGCCTGTCGATCGACGCCTTCCAGGTCGACTTCGATCACCCGGCGACGGTGGCGGCGCCGCCGAACATCAACATTGGCTCGGCTACGTATAACAATGGCGCTACCCAGATCTTCCAGCTGACCGACGGCGGGATATTGCAGGCGGCTGGGGCCGCCGTGATCGATCTCCCGGCCACGATCGACCCGAAGTTCCTGACGCCGCAGACGTTGGTGAATGTCGTCCTGCAAGTCACCCGGGGCGGCGTGACGTTGGTTGACAATGACCTCAACTATGACGTCCAGGTAGATTCGACGGTCACCGCTGCGGGCGTGGTCGCACCTCCCGGCCCGGTCACGTCGCTGGTCAATATCAATGTCGGCCTTTACTTGGCGCTTCCCGATCCGGGTCTGCCTGCTGGCTACCTCGGGGTCCCGCCTGCCGGAGGGATCCCCAGCTACGCTCAGCTGACCTCGGCGGTCACGGCCATCCTCGCCGAGGATCCGGCCGCAGCGGTGAACACGGCGCAGCTGACCGCCCAGGAGTCGTTGCACATCGCCCGCGAGATGGTAGCCAACCGGACGGTGATTGCACTGCCGGAGCCCGTGGTTACCAGCGGTCCCAACAAAAACAACCCTGACTTGGGCGCGTTGTACACACTGCCGGTACCGGCTGCGATCACCTCGGCCGACAGTGACCGCAGGCAATTCGAGGGCGCGCTGACTTCCTTCTATAGCGAGGTCAGCACCGACGCGACGACGATGGCTGGCTATGTGTATGCGTGGTCGGCCGCACAGCAGTGTGAGGTGCTGAGCGCGGCGGCGACGACTGCGGCGATGACGTTCCCGCTGCTACCGCCCCCCACCGCCGATCTCAGCCAGGTTCCCGAGGCGACGTTGCTCCTGAGTGCGGCGGCCGGTGATTTCGCGGTCCAGGCCGAGTTCTTTTATGCGCTGGGCGCGTGGTTGCCAGCGCCGGCGCCGACGTCGGCGCCGGTGTCGGCAATCGACCGGTACTCCATTCTGGGCGGGCAGTCCGAGCCGAAGCTGGCCGTGCAGCTGGAGCAGGCGTTCGAGTCCGGGCTGCTGCCGACGGGTCTGCTGCTGACTCCGCTTGGGGCGGCTCGTCGGCTGGCGGCGCTGGGCGGTGTCCGCGGCGCGCCCCAGATCCCCCCCGCGCCTAACTATCCGCTCGGCGCGGGCGACCCGGCGGCGCCGCTGGTGCTGGGATGGCTGAACGCGGTCGTCCCGCCCGGCCCGATAACGCTGCCGTACCCCGATGGCCCGATCTGGCAGGGTCTGCTGGCGGCGGCCGGCAATGCCGCCGCACACCTGCGCTTGGTCGCCTGCGCGCTCACCGGCTTCGACGACCCGCTCCTGAGCCAGTTGGTTACGGCGATCGGGCAGCCGCTGGGAAACCCGCCGGGCAGCACTGGCCTGAACGTCACCACTGTCACCCAGCTCGCCAACGTCACGGCAAGCGAGTGGAGGGAATTCCTCATCGCGAACCCGCAGTTCATCGCTGCCTTCACCCAGCCGCCGGGGACGGTCGTTGATCCCAGTGACCGAATCGCCGCGTTCATTCAGTACCTGTCGAGGTTCTACACCGTCACGCCGGGCACCCCAGTAATCCAGCCGCCCACGCCGTCGGATCTTCCGCTGCTTGACCGCTACGGCTTCGACCCCCTGGCCAGCTTCCTGGTCGAGTACTGGAACATCAACGGTGTCGCCTACCAGTTCGGCGTCACCCCGCCGGGCAACGCGGCGGCGCTGGCGGCCGTGGCTGCGGTGTTCCCGGGCGAGGTCGAGGCCCAGCTGTGGTTGCGGCAGGCGCTTGAGATCCTTAACGACCTGGCCGAGGTGACGGCGGGCCTCGCGGGGGGCCCCAACGCGGCCGCGCTTCAGTTCTCGGTCATGGAGGCGCTGTTCGCCCGGGGTTTCACCAGCAAGGCGTCGATCACGGCGCTCGATGAGCCCGACTTCGCCTACGCGCTCACCGGCAGCGTCGCCTTCCAGTGGGCAAACCAGATCTGGGCTAACGCCGGCGGCACGCTCACGCCGCCGGTCATCACCCCGACGCCGTTCCACCCGGTCAACGGAGGCGGCCTGCGTGACTGCATCCCGCCGCCCGAACTCTCCCCGCTGGGTCCCGTCGAGTACCTGTACGAACTGCTGCAGGCTGGCCCCGCCTCGACGTGCGCGCAGCCCGCGGTCGCTTCGGGCAGCTTCGGGTCGCTGCTGCAACCACGGCGCGGAGACCTGGCCAGCCTGACCGTTGACCGCGCCAACCTCGAGACCCCGCTGCCGGTCGTGGACCTGGTCAACGAGTGCCTGGAGTACCTGGCCGCGCAGGTTGCTGTCTCCGGCGGATCGGTCAGCGGTGTCGGCGGCATCGTCCGCGACACCGCGGCCCAGCAGGTACGGGACCATCACCTGCGGCCACCGGGCACGCCACCGCAACCGGGCGACCCCTATCACCATGATCCGGCGGCGCTGTTCGGCGCGCTGCCCGAGCATTCCTCACCGGCCAGCCCGGTCGCCGAACCGGCAGCCTATACGGCGCTGGCCGGTGACTACAGCGCGCCCGAGCTGCCCTATGCCCAGCCGCTGGACGTGTCGCGCTCGCACCTGGCCGCGCTGGACGTCACGCGCGCCGAGGCGATGCGCCGGTTCCGGGCGCAGATCACCGAGTTCGTCCTGGGCCCCGACCCGGCCGGCTTCGACAGCACGGTGTGGCGCTACCCGCTGCGCACGGACATAGCCCCCGAGTACCTTCAGGTCGCATCCGGTGAGTACGAGCAGCTGTTCGCGACACCGGTAGCGACCACGCCCCCGGCCCCCGCGGGCCAGCTGGGCGTCTGGCAGCTGTACGGCTTCGCCAGCCCCCCCGTGGCGTCGTGGGTCACCGTCGTGCTGCGCGTGAACCAGTTCCTGCACCGCACCGGCCTGAGCTACTGCGAGTTCATCGAGCTGGCCAACTGCGGCTTCATCCCGATGAAGCTCGCCGGTCGGCCGCCCAAGCCGTTCGAGGAGTGCGAGCCGTGCCATCTGGACCAGCTGAGGATCACCTTCGGGCCGGGCGTGAATCCGGCCGACGCCTTGATGCAGCTGGCGGTGTTCATCCGGCTGTGGCGGCTGCTGCAGCGGACCCGCTGCGCCCGCTACACGTTCGCGGAGCTGGCCGACATCTGCGATGTGCTCGGCCTGTTCGCCGGCGGCGTGATCAACCCTGACTTCATCCCGCAGCTCGCGGCGCTTGAGATCCTGCGCGAGGAGCTGTGCCTGCCGCTCGCGCCGGGACCGGCGCCGGCCGGCGCCACCGGCGTCGCGCGCACGCCGCTGCTGGCCCTGTGGGTGGCTCCCGCGTCCGGCGCACAGTGGGACTGGGCGCTGGCGGAGCTGCTCGGGCGGCTCCCGGAATACGCGCGCGCCCGGCATGGAGCACGCGAGGACGAAGACGGGCCGAGGCTGCTCAAGGTGCTGCCCGGCAACCTGGACCCGCTGTCGCAGCTCGCCGGGTTCGATCCGGCCACGCCCACCGACACCTGGCATTACACGCCCACGCGCACATTGCGCTTGGTGGAGGTGCTGGCCAAGCTGTACGCGTCGCCGTTCACCGCCGGCAGCGTTCAGTTCCTGTTCACCGTCGCGCCGCACCTGCCCGGCGAGGATCCGTTCCCGCTGCAGACCGACGACGAGGCGCACCAGGATCCGCTCGGGCTCCCGGCCGGAGACCATCACGGCTCGCTGTGGGACCTGCGGCGCGAGCTGCTGGAGGCGGATGTCGGCGAGGAGGAGACAGAAGGCTGGACCTGGCAGCGGATCGAGTCGGCTCTGCGCGAGGAGTTCGGCTACGACCCCGGGGGCGGCCCGGACCCGCTGAGGTCGCTGGCCGAGCACTGCTTCCCCGGCATACTCGAGCACCCCGGACCGACGGTCACCTTCGCCGACCGCCACTACGCCGAACCGCTGGCCGCGGGCAGCAGTACGACGCCCGGGATGTGGAACATGGATCCACATAGCCCGGTCAGCTACGACGCCGCAGCCGGACGGCTGCAGGCGACGCTGCCGCTCAGCGACGAGGCGGTGCTGGACCTGCTGGCGCGGCTGCGGCAGCTGAAGCCGGCGGAGGCCGCCGCGCTGCGCAACCTGTACTGGCTGCCGCGGCTGGACCTCGCCGCCCTGGCGTTCTTGTTCACCGACCCTCGTGAGGCCGACCGCCGCCTGATCCAGGAGCACGACGAGGAGCGCCGCTGGCATTACTTCCGTCACAGCTTCGTGCTCGCTCGTAAGCGGTGCCGGATCATCGCCCGCCACCTCGCAAGTGACGCGGGCGCCCATCACGACGACGAGGAGCCCGACGACCAGCGGGCCTGGCTGGTGCTCAGGAGCCTGTACGCCGACGGTGACCCGGCCACGACACCGTGGGAGGCGGCTCAGCCCTCCGGCGCGCCGCCCGCGGTCACCTGGCCGATCCCCGCCGCCGGCGCGTTCGCCGCGCTGCTGGGCCTGTGCGGCACCGGGCTGACCGTGAAATACTCGCCGCTGGGCCAGCCGCCGCTGTGGTCCGAGCAGTCGGGTCCGCTTCAGGAGTTCGGCGACGTCCGCGATCACCGCAATACGCCGCTGCCGACGTTGATCCCCGCCATCCAGCCACCGCCCGGCGCTCCCAGCACCTATATCGACCTGATCAACGGGTTCGCGCTGTCGCAGCGCGGTGACCGGGATCTCGGCGGAGCTGAGGGGTTCTCGGTCACGCTCAGCGGCGTGCTGCTCCTGGAGCACGAGGGGCGGTACCGGTTCGCCGCCGGAGCGCCCACGCCTGAGGGCGAACGGCCGAGTATCGAGCGCGGCGAGCACTGGGAGTGGAGCGTGACGCTTCGGCGCGGCGCGAGCACGTGGGTCCTGCTCAGCCATCGCTGGCCGGGGCAGGCCGATACCGGCCCTGAGGCCGAGCAGCACCTGCGCCGCGGCGCGTACGACATCACCGTCGAGTACCGCCGCCCCGAACCGCAATTTGACGATCCCGATGAGCTCCGCCGCCGGCACGCCGGCCTGCAGGTGAAGTACGCCGGCCCCGACACCGGCGGCGACTTGGTCACCATTCCCCGCCGGCGGCTGTACATCGGCCAGTATGACCGGCCGCGGATCGACGTCGACCGGGTAGGGCAGGCCGCGGCCAGCACGCTGGCCGCCACGTACGTGAGCAGCCTGAGCGACATCCGCCGCACGTACCAGCGGGCGTTCAAGGCGGTGCTGCTGGCCGCCCGGTTCGATCTGAGCGCGCGCCCCGCGGAAGACGGGCAGTCCGAGCTCGGGTTCATGCTCGCCCATCCCGACCGCTTCGCCGGAACGACCTTCTACCGCGCCGGCGGTGGCTTCGCCGAGCACCGCGCGCAGTTCGACTTCAACTTCCTGCCGGTGCTCGACAGCTACCCTGCGGTGGCGGGCGACGACCGGGCGGCGCCGTCACTTCCTCGGCAGGCGGCGATGTTCGACTGGTGGGAGCGGCTGTTCGACTACACCGAGCTGCGCCGCCAGAACGCCGCCCATCGCGACGGGCACCACCGGCGGCTGTGGCGGCTGTTCGCGGCGGCGGAGGCCGCCAACCCGACCGACGTGCTGCAGCTCTTGCCGCATCTGGAGGTCCCGCTTGACCACAACGATCTGGTGCAGCGCTACTTCGGGCTATCGGCGCTGCTGGGCGAGGCGGAGCTGACCGCGCAGAATCTGGTGGACGAACGGTGGCCGATCCGCGCCTGGAAGGCGGAACGGTTCTTGTCCGGCGCGCTGGCCGGCGCGTACACCACCGGCGTCGTCAACGCCCGGCCGGACCTGTGGGTGGCCGATGACCCTTCGGCGGGTGCCCCGTCCGGCAACGACAACCTCACCCAGTACGTCGGCGACGCGCTGCTGGAGATGGGCGACCCGCGCCGCTACCGGGACCTCCGGCAGATCGACGACGGGCTACGCGAGCGGGCGCGGCGCGCGCTGCTGGCCTACCTGTGCCGACTCGACCGGGTCCAGCTGCCCGGCGGGCCGCCGAAGACCTACGCCCGCAGCCCCGGGGACCTCAGCGACCTGCTGCTGCTCGACGTCACCGCCGGCCTGAGCGAGCGCACCACGCGTATCGACGATGCGGTCACCGCCGTTCAGGCGTTCGTGGAGCGGGCGCTCCTGCGGCTGGAGCCTGGAGTGCACCTCGGCCACGCATTCCGCGAGATGTGGGCGGAGCGGTTTGCCACGTTCCGGATCTGGCAGGCGTGCAAGCGCCGCGAGCTGTACCCCGAGGACACCATCGAGTGCGAGGAGCTGGAACGCGCACGCCGCCACGAGGCGTTCCGGCTGCTCGAGAACGAGCTGCGCGACGCGTCGCTGAGCATCCCGGTGCCGGCCGGGATCCAGCACTGGGATGGCCGCCGCCCGGCGCCGCATGCCTGCCTGACAGTGCTCCAGGCCGCCGAACCCTCGACGCTGCACCTGCCGCTGGGCCCGGCCGCCGCTGCCGCCGATGCCGCCGTCCCTACCGAGAACTTCGGCCTGCTCGGCCGCCCGGACCGTGCCGCGCGTCCCGCCTGGCTGTCCCCGCTGCTAACGACGCCTCAGCCCGTCGGGCAGGGACCGCCCCAGCCGGGCACGCAAGTACAGAGCACACGGAGGCCAGCCCGACGGCGGGCGGCAGCGGTGGCGGCGGTGGCCGCGCCGCCCCCCGACCGCCACGGGCGGCTGCCGTACTGGATCGAGGCGGCCGTCGAGCTTGGAGTGCGCTTCCTGCGCGTCGCCGCCGCCGGCGAGCCGGCCGGCAGCGCGCTGCCCGAGCCGGCCGAGCCCGAGGCGGAGTGCTGCTGCCAGTGCGGCAGGGTCCACCCGCCCCGTGTCGACGAGTACTACTTCTGGCTGGCCAAGGCCGGCTACTACGACACGCCAGCAACCCAGCAGGCGGACCTGACCAGCGCGAGCGGCGTGTCACAGTGGGAAGACCCTGCGACATTCCCGGCACTGCTGGACTGGGAAGCGGGGCCGATGGTGCACCTGCACTGGTGCCGGGTCCACGACGGCGAGTTCGGCCAGCTGCGCCGCTCGGGCGAGGGTGTCGCCCTCGCCGCCCCACCGGTCAAGCCGGGACCGCCGACGCTGGAGCTGGAAGGCCGCGTGGCCGACTCGCTGGTGTTCGCCATCGACGACGGTATCGTGCCCGCCTTCGAGGGCGGCAGCGGGTTCGGCTGGCCGCCGCCGTACGCCGGCTGGACTCCGGCCAGCGGTATCCCCGCAAGCGGGTGGCGCTACGACCTCGCCGTCGACGACGCCACGCTGCTCCCGCTTGTCGTCACGCCGACCGCGCCGGCCCTGAAGCCGGCCGGGGTCGGCGGGGCTCTCGGCCAGTTCGGCGGGCTGAGCGCCTATCCGTTCTTCGTCTACGGAACGCCCGGCGAGTCGCTGATCCCGCTGTCGCGGTATGCCCCGGCGGCTGCGATCGCGGGAGCGCTGCGCTGTCACTGCCGGTTCGAAGATGCCGTGCGCTGGTACGAGCGCTACTACGACCCGTTCGACGCCGACAACCAGTGGGGCGCCTCACCGCCCACGGCCGGCCGGGCACGGCGCCGCTCGGTCCTGCTCGACGTGCTGGAGACGCTGCTGTGCTGGGGCGACGCGGTGATGGCCGCCCGCTCCGGCTGCGGCCCGTCCGCCGGCGACTCGCCCGAGGCGGCCGCCCGCGCGCGGGTGATCTACGCCGCCGCCCGCCGCGTGCTGGGCCCGACGCCGGTCACCGTCATGGTGGAACCGCCCGCAGGGCCGCCGGCTACCGTCGGGTCGTTCACGCCGCTGCCGCCGCCGCTGAACCCGCGGCTGATGACGCTCTGCCTGCGCACGGACGACCGGCTCGGGTTGATCCGCGAGTGGGAGCACCGCCGGCGCCGCCGCCGCGGCGAGCTCGGCGAGAGCGCCTCATTCTGGGGCGATGACCCGGCACGCTGGGGTCACGATGACGAATGCGGGTGCGGCGCATGCGAGCACTGCGGGGAATGCGGCTGCTGCGAGCCGGGCCGCTGCGAACCCGGCAGCCCGTACCGCTTCGACTACCTGCAACCCAAGGCGCTCGAGCTCGCCAGCGATGTGCGCGCGCTGGGAGCAGAGCTGCTGGCCGCGTACGAGAAGGGCGACGCCGAGTTCCTGGAATCGCTGCGTTCCGCCCAGCAGCACCAGCTTCAACAGCTGACGCTGGCGATCCGCAAGGACCTGTGGCGCGACGCCGACTGGCAGGTTCAGGCGCTCAAGCAGGCCCGGCTGAGCGCGCAGAACCAGGTCGCCTACTACACCGCGCTGGTCCAGAACGGGCTGATCGGAAACGAGCTGCTCTACCAGGACCTGACCGGAGTCGCGGAAGGGCTGCAGGTGGGCGCCCAGGTGCTCGAGCTCGGCGCTCTGGCCGGCAGCGCGGTCCCCGACACGTATGTCGGGGAAGTCAACTTCGTCCGCCTGCCGCTCCCGTTGAGCGGGACCCCCTTCACCGACGCGCTCACCTCGGCGGCCAAGGCGCTGGAGTACCTCGCGCAGGATGCGCAGACGGGAGCGGGGCTGGCGCTTACCGAGGCCGGGTGGGATCGGCGGCTCGCCGAGTGGCAGCATCAGATCGACATCTTTACCTTCGAGGTGGAGCGGCTGACCCGGGAGATCCTCGGTGCCGAGCGCCGGGCGGACAGCGCCCTGCGCGAACTCAACAACCAGCAGCGCACCATCGAACAGACGGCCGAGGTCGACGATTTCCTGCGCAGCAAATTCACCAACCATGCGCTCTACCTGTTCCTCCAGCGCCGGACCGCGGCGCTGTACCGGGAGGCCTACGAGCTGGCGCTGGCGGCAGCGCGGCAGGCCGAGCGTGCCTTCAACCTTGAGCGCGGCCGGACCGACGAGCGGTTCATCGAGGGCGAGCTGTGGGGCAACCTGCACCACGGGCTGCTGGCCGGCGAGCGGCTCGCCATCGACCTGCGGCGCATGGAGCGCGCCTACCGCGACTGCAACCGCCGCGAGTACGAGCTGACCAAAAACATCTCGCTGCAACGCGACTTCCCGCTCGCGTTCCTGGCCCTCAAGCTCACCGGCCGCTGCGAGCTGCATCTGCCCGAGTGGATGTTCGACGTCGACTACCCCGGGCACTACATGCGCCGGATCAAGACCGTCGCGCTGACGATCCCGTGCGTCACCGGCCCCTATACCGGCGTGCACTGCCGCCTGACGCTCCTCAGCTCGACGACCCGCACGCAGCCGTGGCTCAGCGGCGAGGTCGTGCGGTGCTGCTGCGAGGACGAAGACCACTGCTCGTGCTGCGACGGCGACGAGCATCGCGAGCGCGAGCGTGAGGCCGAGCGCTACCGTCCGCTGCCGGGCGACCCGCGGATCGTCCGCTCGTTCGCCGCTGCCGACGCCATCGCCACCTCCACCGGGACCAACGATTCCGGCCTGTTCGAGGTCAGCCTCCGGGACGAGCGCTATCTCCCGTTCGAGTTCGCCGGCGCCGTGTCGCACTGGCGGATCGAACTGCCGCCGGAGAACAACCAGTTCGACTTCGACACCCTCACCGACGTGATCATGCGCGTCAGCTACACCGCGCGGGAAGGTGGCACCCGGCTCCGTGCAGCGGCGACCGCGGCCGCGTGCTGCCGCCTCCCGGGCGACGGACTGCGCCTGTTCGACGTGTGCCACGAGTTCCCTGACAGCTGGCCGGAGCTTCGGCTGCGCGGCCAATGGCGCGACGACCCGCATCACTATCGCGATAACGACCCGCATCACCACCGCGAGGAGGACCGAAACCACTATCGCGGCGACTGGTACGAACGCCGCCTGCGCCTCGGTTTCGGTCAGCGGATGTTCCCGTTCGTGCCCGGGCGGCGGGTGCGCTGGATCGACCGGCTCGTGCTGCTGTTCGCGGCGCCCGACGCCCAACCCGGCCGCCACCATCTCGTCCGCTTCTGGTGCGACGACGAGGAGGCGGACGGTGTGGTCGACATCGAGTGCGTCGCCACCGGAGCGCGGGCGGGCAGCTTCGTCGGAACCGTCGACCTGCAACGTCCGCTCGGCCCGCTCGGAGAGGACCGCGCCCGGTGCACGTTCGCCTTCGGCGACGCGGTCGGCGAGATCTGCAGCGCCTACGTCATCGCCCGCTACCAGGCGGAGTGCTGGCCGCGGTGCGGGCCGCCGCGCGAGGAAAGCTGCTGCCGCCACAGCGACCCGGACCGACCCCGCCACGGCCATGACCGCTGACCGTTCCAGGCGGGCCGGCCCTCCGGTCGCCTGCACATTGGAGATCTCCGCGCAAGCCGGGCCGATCCGCGACGCCTTCCTGATCGCCAGCTACGACGCCGCGCCCGGCTACCCGGAAGGCTGAGCGGTGTTCCCCGCCGATTCTGCAGTACCGCCGGACGTGCCGGACACCGGTTCCCAGTTTGGGGTTGCTGCGTCAGCGGCGACGGCATTCGGGGCCGCCAGGCCCGCTGGTGCCACTGCCGCGGGGCCGGCGGACGGGTGGCAGCCCGCCGAGGGCGGGCCGCCCGCCCCGCCGTCGGTGTCGCTGCCCAAGGGCGGTGGCGCCATCCGGGACATCGGAGAGAAGTTCTCGGTCAGCGCAGCGACCGGTACCGCCAGCCTAGCCATCCCGGTGGCCACGAGCCTCGGGCGGGCGGGCTTCGGCCCGTCGCTTACCCTCAGCTACGATTCCGGCTCCGGCAACGGGCCGTTCGGCCTGGGCTGGAAAATGGCGATCCCGGCCATCACCCGCAAGACCGACAAGGGACTTCCCCGCTACGTCGACGACCCGGACGTCGACACGTTCATCCTGGCTGGCGCCGAGGACCTGGTCCCCATCCGGGCCGAGCGGGACGGCCGCTGGGAGCAGGCGCCCGCCCGGCGCGCTGAAGGCGGCCGCCACTACCTGGTCCAGGGATACCGGCCCCGGGTCGAGGGCCTGTTCGCGCGGATCGAGCGCTGGCGCGACCTGGATAGCGGCGAGACGCACTGGCGGACGATCACCAGCGCCAACGTCACCATGATTTACGGCGCGACCCCGGCCGGACGGGTCGCCGACCCCGACGATCCGTCGCGCGTGTTCAGCTGGCTGATCAGCGCAACCTACGACGACACCGGCAACGCCGCGATCTATGACTACGTACCCGAGGACAGCACGGGAGTCGATACCAGGCTGCCGAACGAACGCAACCGCACCACGCGGTCCCGGTCGGCGAGCCGATACCTCAAGCGCATCCGCTACGGCAACCGGGACCCCTGGCGGCCAGACGTCGATATGGTCCGTTCGACCCATGATCACAGCGGTGGCTGGCTCTTTGAGGTCGTCTTCGACTACGGCGACCACCGGGAGCATTCCCCGCTGCCCGAGCCTGACCAGGCGTGGCCGGTGCGCAGCGACCCGTTCTCCACCTACCGGCCCGGCTTCGAGGTGCGTACTTACCGCCGGTGCCACCGGGTGCTCATGTTCCACCACTTCCCGGACGAGCCGGGCGTCGGCGCGGACTGCCTGGTGTCCTCCACAAACCTGACGTATGTCAGCGCCGGCGGCAGCGGCATGACGACGGCGGCGTCGGTGACCCACACCGGATACCAGCGCCGGGACGGCGGCTATCACAGTGCGTCGCTGCCGCCGCTCGAGCTGCGCTACAGCCCGGACGTGATCGGCACTGAGGTCCGCGAGCTGAGCCCAGAGGCGCTGGCGAACCTGCCCGCCGGGATAGATGGCACCGCCTACCAGTGGGTGGACCTGGACGGGGAGGGCCTGTCCGGCATCCTGGCCCGGCAGGGCGGCGCCTGGTACTACAAGCACAATCTCGGCGGCGGCCGGTTCGCGCCGCCGCAGATGCTCGCCACCCAGCCTGCGATGGCCGGGCGCGGCGCGCAGCAGCAACTGCTCGACCTGGCCGGTGATGGCCACCTGGATGTGGCCGAGCTCGGCGGCCCTATGCCGGGCTTTTACCGGCGGACCGAAGCCGGCGGCTGGCAGCCGTTCCGCCCGTTCCTGTCCTCCCCGAACATCTCGTGGGACGACCCTGACCTGCGCATGGTCGACCTGGACGGAGACGGCCTCGCGGACGTGCTGATCACCGGCGACGACGCGTTTACCTGGCACCCGTCCCTCGGCCTTGACGGTTTCGGCGACGGGCGGCTGGCCTTTTCCACCGACCCGTGGAGCGAGGAGCGGGGACCGCGGGTGATGCTCGCCGATCCCGAGCAGACCATCTACCTGGCGGACATGTCCGGCGACGGCCTGTCCGACCTGGTCCGGGTGCGTAACGGCGAGGTCTGCTACTGGCCCAACACCGGCTTCGGCCGGTTCGGCGCCAAGGTGACCATGGACCACAGTCCATGGATGGACCAGCCCGGCCACTTCGACCAGCGGCGCGTCCGGCTGGGCGACATCGACGGCGCAGGCTGCGCGGACCTCGTCTACCTGCACCCCGGCGGAACTCGCGTCTATCTCAACCAGTCCGGCAACGGCTACGGCGAGCCGCATATCCTGCCGCACGCATTCCCGCAGCTGGACGGCCTGGCCCACGTCATGGTCGCCGACCTGCTCGGCCACGGCACCGCGTGCCTGGTCTGGTCCTCACCGCTTCCGGGTGACGCGGGACGCCAGGTGCGCTACGTGGACCTGATGACCGCGGGCAAGCCTTACATGCTCACCGAGGTGATCAACAACCTCGGTGCCGAGACCCTGATCAGCTATGCCCCGTCCACCCAGTTCTACCTGGCCGACCGGGCGGCCGGGCGGCCGTGGATCACCCGGCTGCCGTTCCCGGTCCAGGTCGTCGAGCAGGTCGAGACCATCGACCGGATCAACCGGAACCGGTTCACCACCCGGCACACCTACCACCACGGGTACTACGACGGCTTCGAACGCGAGTTCCGTGGCTTCGGCATGGTCGAGCACCTGGACACCGAGGACCTAGCCGCGCTCGAGGCCGCGGGCGACTTCGCAAACCTGGACCGGGCTAGTGACCTCCCGCCTGTGCTGACGCGGACCTGGCTGCACACCGGCGTGTTCCCTGATGAGGACTGGGTCAGCAGGCAATATGCCCGCGAATACTGGCGCCAGCCGGGCGGCGGCGATCCGGACCTGCCTGACACCGCGCTGCCCGAGACGCTGCACCTGACCGGCCAGCCACCGCAGCCGTGGCAGCTGTCCCGGACCGAGGCCCGCGAGGCGTGCCGGGCGCTTATGGGCATGCCGCTGCGTGAGGAGGTGTACGCGTTCGATGGCAGCGAGGCCGAGGGTCGGCCGTACCTGGTGACCGAGCACAACTACACGATCGAACTGCTCCAGCCGGCCCTGCAGCCACGCCCAGACGGACCGCAGAACTATCACGCCGTCTTCTTTACCCATCCCCGTGAGACCGTTGCCGCGCACTACGAGCGCGTGCTCTACGAGGTCGGCGGGGAACTGCGGGCCGACCCGAGGGTCACCTACGACGCGGTGCTCGCCATCGACGACTACGGTAACCCGCTCAGGTCGGCCGCGGCCAGCTACGGCCGCCGTTTCCCCGACCCGGTGCTGTCCGCCGAAGACCAGCAAGCCCAGCGCAGGCTGCGGCTGACCTACACTGAGCACCGCTATACCAACGTGGTGGAGCGGCCCGATGCCCACCGCACCCCGGTACCCTGCGAGGCCCGCAGCTACGAGATCGTCGGCCTGCGGCCCGGCGCATCCTCTCTTTTCAGCTTCGGCGAGCTGCGCGATGACCTGGCGGCGATTGACGCCGAGCTGCCCTATCAGGACTGGAACGCTGACCCGGCGCGTCTGCCCGGCCCGGCCCGGCGGCTCATCGAGCACACCCGCGTCCGCTACCGCCGCGACGACCTGTCCGGACCGCTCCCGCTCGGCGTGCTCGAGCCGCTCGCCCTGCCCTACCGGTCCTCCCGGCTGGCGTTCACCGATGGCCTGGTATCGGACCTGTACGACGGCCGCGTCACGGACCTGATGCTCAGCCAGGCCGGCTACACGCAAGACGAAGGCACCTGGTGGATCCCGTCCGGCCAGGCCTTCTACTCACCGGACGCCGGCGACGATCCGGCCGCCGAACGCCCCTTCGCCCAGCGGCATTTCTTCCTGCCGCGCCGGTTCCTTGATCCCTACGGCCACACCACGACGGTCAGTTATGACCGCTACGACCTGCTGGTGTCCCAGACCAGGGATCCGCTCGACAACCTGGTCACGGCCGGCGAGCGTGACGCCGGCGACCAGATCACCTCGCTGGACCTCGACTACCGCGTGCTGCAGCCGCGCCTGGTCAGCGACCCGAACCGGAACCGTGCGGCGGCGGCGTTCGACTCCCTCGGCCGGGTCGCGGGCACCGCCCTAATGGGCAAGCCGGGGGAACGGCTGGGCGACAGCCTGGACGGCTTCGACCCCGACCCCGGGACCGAGGCGGTCGGGGAGTACTTTGCCGACCCGTTCACGCACGCGCACCGGCTGCTCGGCCAGGCCACCACGCGGGTGCTCTACGATCTCGACGCCTACCGGCGCACCCGCGGCCAGGCCCAGCCGAGGCCGGCCGGGGTCGCGGTCCTGGCCCGGGACACGCACGATAGCGACCTCGCGCCGGGCCAGCAGACCAAGATCCAGCGGTCGTTCAGCTACTCAGACGGCTTCGGCCGGGAAATCCAGCGCAAGGGCCAGGCGGCACCCGGGCCGGTGGCCGACGGCGGCCAGGCCGTCGAACACCGCTGGATCGGCAGCGGCTGGATCGTCTTCAACAACAAGGGCCAACCGGTCCGCAGCTACGAGCCGTTCTTCACCGCCGCGCCCGGGTTCGAGTTCGCCCGCGCGGCCGGGGTCAGCTCGGTGGTGTTCTACGACCCGCCCGGGCGCGTCATCGCCACCCTGCACGCCGATGACAGCTACGCCAAGACCGTCTTCGATCCCTGGCACCAGGCCACCTGGGACGCCAACGACACCGTGCTGCTCGATCCCCGCGAGGACCCGGACGTGCGCGGATACGTGCATCGCTACCTGAAAGGCCTCAGCCGGGTACCGGGCGGCTGGCAGACCTGGTACGCCCGGCGCATCGGCGGCCAGCTCGGCCCGGCGCAGCAGCGCGCCGCCGAGCAGACGGCGGCGCACGCGAATACCCCGGCAGCGGGCTGGTTCGACCCGCTCGGCCGGACCTTCCTGACCGTGGCGCACAACCGGCTCACCCA
>Ga0210396_10001777_pt1 | contig 22653 bp, 20 predicted proteins | sample IncBWH17OmetaG_FD_155466 | JGI IMG/M metagenome (GOLD analysis project Ga0210396, IMG submission 155466) | Forest soil microbial communities from Barre Woods Harvard Forest LTER site, Petersham, Massachusetts, United States - Inc-BW-H-17-O ... | reverse complement strand
ACACCAATGGCGACGTGACAGCCGTGAAATCCGGTCAGCACGAAAAAGCATGAACCCATGATTCCCGCGGTATTGAACCAGAAACCTTCGTGAAAAAGGTTTTTCCACTCATCGGCCTGGTTGCAGAGGAAGAGTGTGCCCAGCAGGATCGTAAGGACCAGCAGCAGTTTGCCGTAGCGAGTCCCTTTGATGAGACGCGCCTCGCTGAAGTGCAGTGTAAAACTGCTCGCGATGAGGCAGAGCGTGGCGGCGATCGTCTTTACCAGAACGAAGCCACCTTTTAAGCCCTCGGGCATCTGCCAGGCGGAGCCGGCGCCCGCGCGGAGCACCATGTATCCGCAAATCAGGCCGGAAAACAGCATTGCCTCCGAAGCCAGAAACGTGATCATGCCGAAACGAACGACGTTCGGACCAGCTTTGTGGGGAACAGAATCGATAGCGACGGCAGACGCACTCATAGGTCAGGCTTTATGATAAATCGACAATTTCCAAGCGAGGACGAGCAGGGTTAGAAGAACAGCAAAAATTACTAAGACGATCAACATTCGGCGGTTACGTTTTCTTAGTTCTTCGTCCATTTACGCTCGCGCCAAGACCAGGCAACCAAGCGTGACCGGCAAATAACAGATCGACATTAAGAAGAGCCGGCGAGCGGCGCGTTCGGTCCCATACAAAGCAAATACAAACGCCACGACCGAAAAAGCGACACCAGTAACCAAGGCCACCGGAACATACCAAAAGCTGGTTAGCCCTAAAGCAAAAGGCAACAGACTAACCGACGTCAGTCCCATGCTATAAAGTAGCGCTAGCCGGCCGGTGAGACGGCATTCAGTGTCCTCGCTGCTAAGCATGCGGAAGCCGGCCCGCCGGTAATCATCCCGGTACAACCAGGCAATCGCGAGGAAATGCGGCATCTGCCAAAGGAAGAGGATCGTAAACAGGAGCCAGCTTTCTATGCTGGTGTCGCCGCGGGCCGCCGCCCAACCGATCACCGGTGGTAGAGCGCCAGGAACCGCTCCAACGATTGTGTTCAGAGTCGTCACCCTTTTCAGCGGCGTATAGACCAACACGTAAGTGCCAATGGTCAGCGCTGCCAGAAGAGCCGCCAGCAGGTTCGTGGTCAGACTCAAATAAACGATACCGACGCCGCTCGTAACAATTCCGATAAACAACCCGCTATCCCGCGAGATCCGGTGCATCGGGATTGGACGATCCTTTGTCCGGCGCATGCGGGCATCGTAGTCCGATTCAAATACCTGATTTAGCGCAGCAGCGCCGGCTGCCGCCAAAAGAGTTCCGAAAAGAGTATGAAAAAGCAACAGCCAGTCTAGGGGACCGCGCCAACCGAACAGAAAGCCGATGAGCGCCGTGACCAGAACCATCGAGGTCAATCGAGCCTTTGTGAGCACCAAAATGTCGTTAACTAAGCTGCTTGCCGGTACCTTTGGCGCAGGCTCGTTCAACGTCGGCAGGTGCGTCTGTTCCGAGAGTATACTCATACGGTTCCCAGCTCTATACCCTGGGACAGGCTAGAATGCGATAATACCTTGTGACTATAATGCAACAGTCCGCTAAGGCTGACTGCCAGCAAGACACCCAGCATCAGCGTTAATGCTCCACAGAAGACGTGAGCGGTAGCCACGTCAGCAGCCTTATTACTCAATACCGTCCAGGCGCCCAGGCAAAATTGGACGAAGACCAGCAGAATCCACACACTGGCACATCGCCGGAAGAAAAGGGGTAAGAACCGATTGCGCAACAGCCGAACCGAGGTGAAAACGAGGCCGGCAACGATCAGCACGGCCCAAAGGCGATGCACATACTGCAGCAAAATCAGCCAAGCCGACGTGTACGGCTGCGCAGCAGCGCCGCGTGCCTGATTAATTTTATCAACGCTAGCTGCATCCAACGGCGGGAAAAGATGCCCGTAATTCAAAGGAAAGTCCGGGATGGAGAGTCCAGCGTGCGAATGACGCATAGAAGCTCCGAGGACGAGTTGCAGGAACACCATGCCGGTTACGACCACAACCCAGCGGCGACATGACGTGAGAAGTGAGAGGTGAGAACTGAGAGGTGATTTGTGGAGCGCTGCCTCGCTCTTGTCCTCCGTAGCCTTGGCGAAGGAGGATGCGAGGCCGACGGGACGGCGCGTAGCAGTGTGATTGTTCGCTTTGTTCTCTACAGTTCCCGCTTGTTCCAAACTCTCCCAAAAACGCGAGGTAACCAGTGCAATCCGATTCATCAGAGCGAAAAAGCTTTGCGCCAAACAACCGTGAAAAAGACCTAGCACCGCGTTGTTCTCGGTCACGCGCAAACCGCCTAAAATCCCTTGGACGATCACTGCGGCTACCGCGATGAGCCCGAGTGTTTTAACCCAGCGCCGGCTCTCGATGACAAACAGAGCAATGCAGAGAATCACCGTCAGTAGACCAACCGTGCTTGCGATTAGCCGATGGGTATGCTCGAAGAATACTCCGCCCATCCAGCGGGATATCGGGAACAAAAACATGTTATAGCCAAACGTGTTCGGCCAATCCGGAACAGCCATCCCGGCTTCGTGGCTGGTCACCAAACCTCCACTACAAATCAGGAGCGAAACGCTAGCCGCCGCCACCACAGCATACCAATGCAGTAGTTTTTTCGGGAGCGAATAGGCGGCCATCGTTCACTAATGCACCCTAGTGCACCGCAACCCGCGCGGTCTCCGGCGCCGGCTGATTTTGAGGCAGAAAATCCTGGTCCATCCCGGGAACGCTATACTCATAAGGACCGTTGTAAACAGTCGGAGTCACAGGAAAATTCCCGTGCCCGGGAGGCGACGGCAACGTCCATTCCAAAGTGGTCGAATTCCAGGGATTCCTTGGCGCCTTTGGTCCCTTGAACATGCTGTAGAAGAAGTTCACGAAGAAGATCAGCGTCGACAGACCCAACCCAAATGCGCTCAAGCTCACAAAAATCTGCAGAGGTTGCTGGCTTTTAAGGAAGTCATACAGACTTGGGTCCGCAATTCGGCGCGGCATCCCATTCAACCCGAGATTATGCATCGGGAAGAAGGTCAGGTTGAAAAACATGAACGACAAAACAAAATGCACTTTGCCCCAGAACTCGTTCATCATGTGTCCGAACATCTTCGGATACCAGAAGTAGATGGCTCCAAAGATCCCGAACAAGCTGCCGCCGAACAGAACGTAGTGAATGTGGGCGACAATGAAATAAGTGTGATGGATGAAAAGGTCGACCGGGGTGGACGCCATATAAATTCCACTAAGGCCGCCAATGACGAACATGGACACGAAAGACAGCGCAAAGCACATGGCGGTCGTGAACCGGATCGAACCACCCCAGACTGTTCCTAGCCAGTTGAAGGTCTTAATCGCCGAGGGAACGGCGATCAACATCGTCGAGAATGAGAACGCTGATGATAGCATCAGGTTCATACCGCTCACAAACATGTGGTGCCCCCACACGACGAAGCCAAGCACACCGATCGCGGCCATCGCGTAGACCATCGCCTTATAGCCAAAGATGGGTTTTCGCGAGAAAACAGCCAACATTTCCGAGACCAAGCCCATGGCCGGAAGAATCAAGATGTAAACCTCGGGATGGCCAAAGAACCAGAAAAGATGTTGCCACATCAAAGGTTGGCCATAACGGCTTGCCTCAAAAAACGAGGTGCCAAAGTTAAGGTCGAAAAACAGCATGGCTGCGGCCGCCGACAGCACTGGAACCGCCAGCAGCAACAAAATCGCGGTAATGAAGAGAGCCCAGACGGGAAGCGGCAACCGAAACATCTTCATCCCGGGCGCGCGCATGTTGATGATCGTGGTGATGTAGTTGACCGCACCGGCGATCGAGGCCAGACCGTTAATGAAGATCCCGACGCACCAGAGACTTTGTCCAGCTTGACTACCGTTCCAGGCTCCGTTTGCCGATAGAGGCGCGTAGGACGTCCACCCGGCAGCGGGAAATCCGGTCGGCACAAAGAAACTGGAAAGCAGAATGATCCCGGACACGAAAAACAACCAAAACGACAAAGCGTTAAAGAATGGGAACGCCATGTCCGGAGCCCCGATTTTAAGCGGGATCAGGAAATTCCCGAAGACACCGACCAACAGAGGCATGACCACCAGGAAGACCATCACGGTGGCGTGCATAGTAACCAGTCCGTTGTATCCCTGTGGTTGAATGGCTCCTGCATCGGTGACCAACCATCTCGGCAGCAAACTCCCAATCAACGGGATCGGCTGGCCGGAAAAAGCCAATTGATACCGCACGCCCATCGCCAGCAGTCCGCCGATCAGCAAAAAGAACAAACTCGCGAAAAGATATTGGATCGCGATCGTCTTGTGATCTTCGGACCAGATATACTTATTAAAGAAGCTGAGCTCGTGGTGGTGAGCCGTTCCGGCGTGCGTCTCAGCCCCGCTATGCGCAATCGTTTGAGACATACTTACACTATTGATCTTTCGTTTCGGTTACGCTCGTGAGTTTCGCTCCCGGCTGTGGTTGAACCGCTTTCGCTTTTTCTTGATACCACTTCTCGAAATCCGCCTGAGATACGACCTCAATGTCGGCCTTCATGTTGTAGTGGCCAGAACCACACAGTTGGCTACACGCGAGCTGAAATTTGCCAATTTTCGTGGGCGTGAACCACACCCAGTCGATCATTCGTCCGGGTACCATATCCTGATAAATCCGGAACTGAGGGATGTAAAACCCGTGGATCACATCTTTGGAATCCAGCCGGATGTGGACAGGGCGATTGACCGGGATCTCTAGAACAGACGACGTAAAATTGTCCTTCGCGTCAGGATCGCTCGGATCATTTCCGAACATGTTGTCATTGGAAACAAAGCTGGCCTCAGCCTTTCCGAGCTTACCGTCCGCGCCCGGGTATTGAAAAGAAAAGCCGAACTGGTAAGCCGCAACCCCCACCTGAAGCGAATTTGCCGGCGGAGTTGAATGCAACACATCCCACCAAAGGTGATTGCTGTATCCCCAAAGCCCGATGAAGATCGCGGTCGGAATCGCGGTCCAGATTATCTCGAGCCGATTGTTCCCGTGGCTATAAGTCGCAGGGACACCCTTTCGCGCCCGATATTTAACGATAAAAAAAATGTAAACGATCTGGGTGAGAACAAAAACAATGCCAGTAAGGAAGAGGATGAAATAGATGAGCTGATCAATGTATACGCCTCCTTCGCTGGCGTTCTCCGGCATCCACCAAAGATTCGAAGTCCGCGGATCGGCCCAGCAGGTTCCAAGCCCCACTAACAAAATCGCCAGGACCAAGCCGCATCGAGCAAAAGAGGATCGCCAGAAACTCATAAGGAGACCAGAGGGGATTTAAAATACGGTACGGAAGTTTTGGTGATTGTCATCAAGGGTGAGGCGCCACCAGAAGACTGGTGGGGCGAGGCTCCCGAACGGCCACGAGGCTTTCCTAAAATCTTCGATGAGTGCTGCCCTTGCATCTGACCGAAGCGTCTAAACGCGCCGAGCCGTTGAGACGAGAGTTGTCCGCGGGTCGGGCCTGCATCTCTTGAAACGCCAACGGCTCGGCACGCATGTGGCTTTCGGTCACATGTAAGGGCGGCATCCACAATGGCTTTTTGGAAGACCGCTTGGCTGTTCGGGAGCCTCGCCCCACCAAATTTGGGCCACATCTCACCAAAACCAAATATGTTAGACACCATCATCATTTCTGTTGGGGAGAAGGTGAGGCGCTGCCTGCCGGTGAAGCGCTGGCTGCGGGGGATGCTCCAGGCGCCGGTTTATTCGCCGCTTGTTGTGCGGACCCGCCGGCCTTTGCGACGTCTTTGCCCGGCAACTTCATGACTTCTGCGAAAGTCCATTGCTCCTTCCGATCCTTCAGCTCGTCGCGCATTTGTTTTACCGCTTCAGGCGGGATCGGCGGTGCGTTGTTGCCCCAATCCGAACGAACATAGGTCAGGATAGCAGCGAGCTGGGCATCGGTGTACTGCCCTTCCCACGCCTGCATTGAGTTATTAAAACTCTGGCCCTTGACTGTTACTGGTCCTTGTAAGCCCTTCAGCACAATCGCGATCATACGATTGCTGGCGTCACCCAACACAATCTCGGAACCGGCTAAAGGTGGATACTGACCAGGTAGACCCTGGCCTGTCGCTTGATGACAGGTGACACAATTCTGCGAGAACAGAGCTTTCCCGATCACTTTCGGATCAGGAGCAGACTGAGGCCCGGACGTGAGTGGCCCGAACTTCGGCAAGTAATCGAATACGTCGGCACTGAAACCTCCGCTGTAAGAGAAAAGGTAAGCGCCCGACCAGAATAGGCCGAAGAAGATCACGCCAATTAACCACCGTGGGACCACCCCGTCTCCGACCAAGGGCACAGCCGGGTCATTTATCGCCGTTTCGCTCCCGCGGCCGCGGGACTGCGGCGCCGTTTCGTTGAGTTCGGGCGTCTCTGAGTGTTCTTCGTGCGAGCTCATTCTTGGGGGGCCGGTGCTTCCGGCAAAGCATAATCCCGCTTCAGTGAAAGTAGATAAGCGACTAGCGCTTCCGCTTCCGCGGTCGGCACAATTTCATGGCCGGGCCTGGGAGCGTCTGCTCCTTCGAGCTTCAACGCGTTCTGTGCCGGCTGACCCGTGATGGCTTGATCCTGGAATAGCCACCGATAAGAAGGCATCGCCGTATCCGGGTTGAACAGTCGCGGATCATAAAGGTACCGATAAAACCATTGCGCATCCTTTTGGCGGACACCCACGTTGGTCAGGTCGGGGCCCATTCGGGAGACGCCCAGGAAGACCTGATTATCCTTCATGTAGTCGCGAGCAACCGTTCGACGTTTGCCCCATTCGCGATCGATATCGCCGCCCTCGCTCTTGTCGCGGACAAATTGGGAATGACAGGAAACACAACCGTTAGCGGCGTATACCCTATACCCTTGCTGGGCTGCGCCCGGTATGTCTGGAGGAGCTACCTCTTTCGTGTTCGGATCGACATTTGCCTTCAATGCGGCGAATGAAAGATAGGGGTATACGGCTAACCCCCACCATGACAGTCCGAATAGGACAAACACACCTCCGATAATCTTACTTAACCGATTCACGCGAGTGATACCTCCTCATTGATCACCGGTTCGGGAGCTTCCTCAGAATCAGGCGCCCAAGCAGGATTCACAAAAACGGTCAGGAAAGAGCCAACAGCCAGCAAAGCAGAAACTCCGATAAAAACGCCAGCCAGCTCGTAGCCAAGCAGAAATGGTTTAATCAGATCGACCACTGCAGCAAACGGGACTTTTGGATCCATTAAACCAAATCCTTGAATCACACCGGCAATAGTTAGATCAAAGACGAGCGTTCCAAGTGCGATAATAGAAAACCAGAAATGCCATTGGATCAGCTTCGTGTACTTCCAGGAGCGGCCGACCAATCGCGGCAGAACATAATAAATCGCTCCGAAACAGACCAAGGTCACAAATCCGATTAAAAAGAGATCGGTGCGCGCGGTTATGCCCCAGGTAAATTGCAGGATCCGATTTACCGACCGCAAAGTCGTGATGGCATTCCAGATGCCCGCCAAACCAAACACCATCCCGCCGGTCACGAGAAACCGCAGAGCCAGGTTCGGTTTAATCAGGTCAAACGAACCTTTCATAGTCAGGTGAAGGTTGGTAGCGAATGCCAGTACCGGTACAACCAGCAAGACATTTGCCACAACGCTGGCAGTCTGATTCCAGGCTGGCAGCGGCGCGCCGAGGATCTGTGCGATTCCGGTCCAACCGCCAAACCCGACAATTCCCCAAAAGCTGATGGTTGCCAGCTTGGCGCTGTAAAGAGGGCGCCCAATTAGCAACGGCACAAAATGATAGACGATCCCGATACCTAGCGGGGTCAGCCAAAGACTAATGAGACACCCAAAGTACCACCAGTGAATCGCGGATGCAGCCACGCCACCGACCTTACAGAATCCCAGAAAACCGTTGGCGCTTCCGTAGGCCCAGGCAAAAGCGATAAACGCAGTTAGTAAAAACGCCTGTGAAATATACCCGCCTTTACCACGCCGCCCAATGAACAGGGCGACCGCCCAAATCGCCATGATGATCTCCGCCAACCAGATCGGAAACGCGGCATAGATCGGAAATTCCAACCATTCTTTGCCGGTGCTGCCACCACCTAACACACCCCAAACCCCAAAGACCAAGCCAAGATTCCAAATGATCCCAGCCAGCAACGGCAGGTAGCCTCCCGAAAACGGATTCTTGGCCATGCTGTTTAAGATCCAAATGGCCGTTCCTACCCCGATCATGGATGCCCATCCATAGACCAGTAGATCCATAGCAACGGGATAGACCCGGCCGTAGGTCAACCAGGCGACATCGGGAAAAACCAAAGGCGAAAACGGGTCCGTCACCTGAAACGTGGAGAGTATCCAAAGCGCTACCGCTATTAAGAGCCAGAACAGACCAGAGACAAAGAATAGCAGGATAGGACCGCGTAGGACGGAGCCGTTACCAGCTGCAACGCGATTCAATTGAAGGTCTGCTGTTTGGTTATGAACAGACATAATATTTAGCAAATTTGGTAGGGCGAGGCTCCAGAATCGCCGATTGATATTCGCAGAGCTGCCGGCTTGTGCCGACCGCAAGATTGGTAAGGCCGATTAACTTGCCGAGCCGCGGTACCGAGCGTGACCCAACGGCCCGGCAGGTTCATCGACCCAATAGAACCAGCAGGGCCAAACGGTCGCGAGGTCCGGAAACAGACCTCGGTTAATCGGGAGCCTCGCCCTACCAATTTTGTGCGTCCGCATTTTACAAAGTTCATCATTCCAAAATTCATCCTATTGACCGGTCGGTGACGTGGAGGGGTTGGGGCTAGCAGTCGGCTCCGGGCTCGCACTCTGTTCCGGACTTGCACTAGATTGCGGACTAGCACTTGGTTCCGGGCTCGGACTGGGTGAGGTAGCTGGCGAAGGTGCCGGGGTGGCACTGGCGGAAGGCGCCGGTGTAGCTTGTTGGTTAGCGGCAGCCGGAGCTGGACTTGCAGCCGGAGTCGGGCTCGCTGCGGGCGGGTTCACCGGACCAGCTGCATGCGGATGGTTCGCGGCTAAGTCTTTGAGAACTAACTCCATCGCCCGATTAATCGGAATACCAACAATTCCCTTCGATTTGTCCACCCAATGATAGGTACTCAGAGTCTTCTGATTATCTGCGTTCAATTGCGCCAAATTTTTCAGGCGTTCCGCTCGGGTTTGCTCGGTGCCGGTCGGGATCGCTTCCTTTTGAAGGAACACGATCCACACCAGCCCAACAAAGACCAGTAACATCACCAAAATGGTGAGAACGGTCAGCGTAGAAACTTTCGGCGATTCGATGGCTTCGGACATAGGATCAATTGCTCAGCTTCAAGGATTCCAGTAGCCGAGGATCTTTTGACGGGAAGAGGCCAACCTTCCCGAGAGTGGTCAGAAAAATGAAAACCAGCGGGCATCCGATCGCAAAAATGCACAAAACATCCAGGATATCGATTTGGACGCCGTTCGGATGCATAAACGGCATGATCGTGACGTAGGTATCGATCAGATGCATGAGGAGCACCCAAATCGAAATGGCTGCCAAGAATTTCGAGTTTCTCTTCGTGTATTGAAATAACAGGTAAAGAAACGGTATGAAAAACCGTCCAGCTACCATCGCGGTGCTAAGCGTGTTCCAGGATTCGACATTCCGGCGAACGAACCACTCGGTTTCTTCAGGAATATTTCCGTACCAAATCAACATGTATTGGCTGAACCCGATGTAGCCCCAGAAGATGGAGAAGCAGAAAAGCAGTTTACCCATGATATGGTAGTGCTCTTCGTTAATGAAGCTGAGGTAACCCGCGCTCTTCAAACCGAATACCACCAGGATAATAAGCGCCATACTCGCTCCCGCTGATCCGGCAAAGATATAAACACCCCACATGGTCGAGGCCCAGCGATAATCGAGGGCCGCCATCCAATCGAATGCCATTAAAGTGGTGCAGACGGCAAAGAGGATAATCCCAGGGAAAGAAACTCCTCGCATTTGAATGGATCGGCGCGGATCACCATCACCATCCTGTTTGATCGAGGTACTACGAAAGTAGAGTGCAGCCCCGATAAAGTAGGCGAAATAGAGAAAGGCTCGAACCCAGAAGAATGGAATCGTGATCGAACCGAGCGGCAAGTTAAAGTACGCTAGTTTGTCTTTCAGCTCGGGCGCCAAGTGTGGCTTGCCGATATCCGTGATCCACTGCCACAAGTCGGTCCGGAATAAGAAGATCGGGATAAAGAAAATCAGCATCCACGGAACCAGGAACGCCAGATTCTCCATCTGCCGTCGCACCACAATACCCCACCCGGAATCGGTAGCATGATGTAACAGAATCCAAAATAGGCAGCCAATCAGGATGGTGAAGAAGTACAGAAAGGCGAATAACCAAGAAAAAATGAATTGATGTTTTAGGGTGCTACCTGCGGGAGCGATAAACCCAATTAAGAGCACAATGATTAGCGAGATCACCCCAACCGAAATCAGCCCGATTAGAAACCGGGTCATTCCTTTGGATTGGAACATCTCCGGCGCTGGGACACGTGAAGGGTTACTCATTTTTGAGCCTCCAAGGCGGCACGTTGGTCGTCGGGTACATCATTGATGGTTGCGTTTTGGCTCCGCTGAAGAGCGCGGAGGTAGGCGACAATTGCCCAACGATCTTTCACAGGGACCTTGTCACCATAGGCCATCATCGTGTTGAAACCGTGGGTGATGGTATTAAAGATCTGGCCGTCGGCCATTTGCCGGTATTTATCCTGGTGATAATTCGCGATGCTGAGCAGACCATACTTCGAAGTAATCCCGTTACCCTGCCCAGTGGCGCCGTGACAGACCGCACAGTCAATAGTGAACACTTCCTGCCCCCTCTTTAATAGATCGGCCGATACCGGGATCTGCTCCGGCATACCGGTTCCCCAATTCTCTCCCATCTTGCCGGTGTTATAATAATCGGTGCCAGCGGTGTATTCTCCTAAAGGAGAAAGGATGTTATTCGGCGCTCCGGCATTTTGAAAGGGATGTCCCGGGATATCGTACCCCATGGGGATAGTCCCATCGACTGGCGGTCTGGAAGCTCGGCCATCGGCGAAAAAATCGCTCGGCTTTTGATATTTAACCTTCGACTGCCTCTTCATATCGCCGAAAAACTCGATCGGAGGAGCGGCATGTTTCTCGCCCCGTGTACCGAGCAATCCGACGGCCACGACGCAAAGCAGCCCAAATCCAATCAGGAAATTCTTAATCATTCTCGTAAATGAGAGTTGCTTCTTTGCCGCCGATCTCTGTGAGAAAGTCCACCGTACCGGTCTCCGAGAAACGCGGATCGACCGCTTCGATCACCAGGAAAAAGGCGTCTCGGGTAACCCGCCGGAAAGGACGATAACCGAATAAGGGGTGATGATAGCGAGGTAATCGGTTCAACACAAAAACCCCAAAGAAAGCGGTAAACGCCGAGAACAATACCGTCAGCTCGAACATGACCGGGAAGAAAGCCGGAACCGTAAAAAAACTAACCGGCTTTCCGTGAACGATTAGCGGGTAGAGAAATGAGGACGGGATGAACTCCAGACAGAACGCCGTGGCGAACCCGGTGAAGCCACCGCAAAAAATGATGTAACCAAGGTAGGATTTACCTAAGCCCATCGCTTTGTTCATCCCATGGATGGGAAAGGGAGAATGAACATCCCAGAAACGATAGCCTTTATCCCGAACTTTCTCAGCGGCGTGATACAACTCAGCGGCTGACGCAAATTCTGCAATGGCTGCAAATGGCTCTTGTTTAGCGGCAGCTGCGGTCATGCGTGCGCCTCCCCAAGGTCTTCAATGGAGGTCGTATCAGCGTGCGGAACTGGCGGCGCGTGATGAGGATCCGCTTCCGGCATAACCGATCGAACTTCGGAAATAGCCACCATCGGCAGAAAGCGGATGAAAAGTAGAAAGAGCGTCACGAAAATTCCGATAGTTCCTACGAACGTGGAAACATCGACCCAGGTTGGGTAATACATTCCCCAGCTCGCAGGTAGAAAATCGCGATGCAGCGATACGACGAAGATGGTGAATCGTTCGAACCACATCCCCGCATTGACGCACATGGAAACGAACATAACGGTGATGATGTTGCGCCGGAATGCCCGCACCCAGAATAACTGGGGAATAATCACGTTACACGTGAACATCGACCAAGATGCCCACCAGTACGGACCGAAATAACGGTTAATAAAAGCGTACCGCTCGAATGGGTTGGCGCCGTAGTACGCAACGAAAAATTCCATGCTGTAGGCGTAACCGACTATCAACCCGGTCAGCAGAATGATTTTGCACATCACATCGATGTGATTCCACGTGATCACGTCGTGCAGCTTGTAAATGGAACGCGCCGGGATCAGAAGCGTCAGCACCATAGCGAATCCACCAAAGATGGCGCCAGCAACGAAATAGGGCGGGAAAATCGTGGTGTGCCAGCCTGGTAAAACCGACGTGGCGAAGTCGAAGGACACGGTTGAATGCACCGACAACACCAGCGGAGTGGAGAGACCAGCCAAAATCAGGTAGGCCATTTCGTAGTGTCGCCATTGGCGATTACCTCCCCTCCAACCGAGCGCCAGGACCCCGTAGACAACTTTTCCCACTTGGCTTTTTGCCCGGTCTCGCAAAGTTCCTAAATCCGGGACTAAACCGAGAAACCAGAATAAAACCGAAACGGTAAAATAGGTGGAGACAGCAAAGACGTCCCACATCAACGGGCTACGGAAGTTCGGCCAGATCCAATTCGGGTTCGGCACTGGAGCCAGAAACCAAACCATCCAGACTCTACCAACGTGAATACCGGGGAAAATGGCGGCACACATGACCGCGAACAGGGTCATTGCCTCTGCAGACCGATTGACCGCGGTGCGCCATTTCTGCCGAGTTAACAACAGAATTGCAGAAATCAATGTGCCGGCATGTCCGATACCGATCCAGAAAACGAAGTTGGTAATGTCAAAGGCCCACCCGACCGGAATGTTGTTTCCCCAGACACCAACTCCTGTGAACAGCAGATAAAGGATACAGAAAATGCCGAATGCCGCGATGGAACCGGTTATGGCAATGGCAATAAACCACCAGAGCGGCGTCTTTCTATCAGGAACACCGGCAATTAAGTCGGTGATCCACGCCATTGAACGATTGTTCTCCACCAGCGGTGGGCGCGGCATGCGTTCCTCAAAAGGAACCATCTTCCGGGTAGAGACCTGCGTTTCAGCCATTATGCGTTTCCTCCGGTTGGTACAGTAGTTCGCGTCTGTTCACGCTCGCCTTGGCTTCCTGCAGCGGCGGGACTCGGCTCCCGCTCATTCTCTTCGTGTTCAGCGTTTATCTTCCCGATTCTAGCTGCACCCGGCATTTTGGGGTTCGGATTACGCAGCCTGGCGAGATAGCTCGTGCGAGTCTGGATATTAAGGTACTCGAGCAGGTGATAATTCTGAGCTAATTGTCGCTCTTTAGCGACCTGGCTCTCAGGGTCCTTAACGTCGCCAAAAACAATGGCTTCCGCCGGACAAGCTTCCTGGCAAGCGCTCCGGACGCTGTCTGTCGGAAGGGAGAGATCTCCGGTTACACCCGCTTTAATCTTTTGAGAAATTTTAGCCGTCTCGATCCTCTGCACACAATAGGTGCATTTCTCCATCACACCGCGACTCCGGACCGTGACATTCGGATTCTTTTGCAGTTTGGAGATCTCGTCCATCCCCCAACGAGCTAACGGCCCGAGGACCAGGGTTTGTTTACCTTCAAACCCAGGCAAACCCCACTCTAGCTTATCTGTTACCGAGCGATCGTTGTAATTGAAGAAATTAAACCGGCGAACCTTAAACGGACAGTTATTCGAGCAATATCGGGTCCCGACACAGCGATTGTACACCATCACGTTCAGACCCTCTTCGCTGTGCACCGTCGCATTGACCGGACACACCGTCTCACACGGTGCGTTTTCACAATGCTGGCACATCATCGGTTCCACGACCATTTCGGGGTCCTCGTCGAGGTGCGGGTTATTTACGTCACCGTCAGCACTGGAAAAGTAGCGGTCGATGCGCATCCACTGCATCTCGCGGCCCCGTTCACACTGATCCTTACCAACGATCGGGATATTGTTCTCTGCCTGGCAAGCGATCACACAGGCGGAACAACCGATACAAGTATTCAGATCGACCACCATGCCCCACTGGTTGGGCGCACTCAGCGGCGGATGCGAATACAATGAGATATTGGGTGGGATCTCGGCGTCCATCCACATCTTCTTAGCGAATGCCGGATTCTTCTCGTAATCTTCGAGCGAGCCTTCCCGAACTAAGGCACGCCCCTCCATGCTATGATGGAGCTGAGTGCGAATTAACTTATATCCGTCGGTCTTCAGCAATTTGACGGTTACACCCGTGGCAAAATAGAGGGCAGAACTGGCCCGAAGTTTGTAAGCATCAAATCCGCAGCCTTCCCCTATCCGGCCAACCCGCTCTCGTCCATACCCGAGAGGAAAAGTTAGGGAATTATCAGCATGACCGGGCGCAATGAGCACCGCTGCCGTTACTTTGCGATCTCCGACACTGATCTCGATTAAGTCTCGTTCGGCTAACCCAAGGGCTTTAGCGGTGACCGGACTGACCTGCACCGCATTGTCCCAGGTGAGCTTGGTAATCGGGTCGGGCATTTCTTGTAGCCAGGCATTATTCGTGTAACGGCCGTCCTCGACCCGATAATCACCCGGAAAAATGATCTCGAGGGCGCTGGCGCTGACCGGTCCCGGAAGTGTGGTAGCACCCTGCACTAATCCGGAAGCACTGTCGAAGTTAGGCTTGGCAGAGCTCGCCTGATAGGCAGTGTCAGCCGTGAATCCGTGCCGCAATAACGCAGTCCATGCTTCTTCGAAGTCGCCGCTACCGGCAATGGCTTTGAAGGTTTCCCGAACCGCTTCGAGGCCGCTCGGGATAGCCACAAGTTTGGTCAAAAGATCCAGCTGCGACCAGCCGCCGAACAGCGGCAGGATCATCGGTTGAACCGGGAGATACGTGCCATTGGGATCACGCTGATCTCCCCACGCTTCGAGGAAATGGGCCTCGGGGACGAACCATCGGACATTCGTCGACGTTTCATTCTCCCAGTAACCAAGCTGAACGACCTCAGGGATCTGCTTCTGAATCTGCTCCATCCACTGAAGATCCGCGGGCGCGGTATACGCTGGGTTGCCGGCGAGAATAAACAACCGCTTCACGGTCCCAGCCTTAACATCCTTGGCCAAGTCTTGAATGGTACCACCCTTTATCTTGGGGGCGGTGAGGACCTGGATCGTAGAACCGAAGGCCTCCAGCGCATTATTTATCGCATACGCTAGCGCCTGAATCGGGGCCGGGTACCGATTGCCCAAGAGCACCAGGCTCTTGCCCTTGCGAGCTACAAGGTCGTTCGCACACTCGGTGACCCATTTTTCGTCAAAGGGGACCGTGGTTTTGAATTGGCCGGCCAGCGACGTGAGTCCTTGATCGCCCGTTGCTGCGGCAATCTTATTGGCGAGCGCAACGGCAAACGACGGGATATGGGAAGCTGGGCACCGTAACCGGTGATCCGCCATTCCGCTCGTAATGGTGAACCGGTTATCCACCGAATAGAGCCGGTTAAGGGCTTCGGTTGAACCTCGGACTCGGCGGCGAGCACTAAAAGCTTTGATGTTATCTAACGTCTGCTCCAGGCCCAGGAAATCGGCATCAAGAGAGAGGATTACGTCCGCATTGGCGAAGTTCGGCCGCAGGACAATATCGGCGCCAAACAGCGCTTCGATTGCCGGGTTGATTTCGTCATTCCCGAGCGGTTCACCGTAATAGAACCGCGCCTGGGGGAAGTCTTGCTGGAACTTTTTAAGAATCCGGTCACGCGTCGGTGACCATTGTTCATCTAATAACAAGGCAAAGCCGGCTCCGCCATTCTGCTGTAACTCGTTGCGAACCTGTTTGAGATAGGCCTCAAATTTATCAGCGGCGCTCTCAGTTCCTTTCTCGCGGAAGAAGCGAGCACGATCCGGATCGTACAGGTTCAAGATTGAAGCCTGAGCGAGCAGATCCGTACCTCCGTTATAACCTGGAACCAGAGGGTTACCTTCGAGCTTGGTAGGTCTTCCCTCGAACGTAGTGGCAACCAACGGCATACCACCCAACCGGCGGGGCATCGAGGTGGTGTAAAGAATGGCCTTACCTGGGATCAACCATTCAACGCTCTTGGTGTAAGGGACTATGTACGTCTCCGGACGCCGGCAACCGCTGAGCCCCACCCCGGCGAGAGCCAGAGAAGCTCCCATCAACCGCATGAAGTTACGCCGGGAGACGCCATCGGACTCCAGCTCGGCAGCTCCTTCAGGAAACTCGCGCTCCAGCCAACTCTTGAATTCCGGAGTTTCTGCTAACTCCTCGAGTCCACGCCAGTAACGCCGGCCGGTCGCGGGTTCGGGGGGATGTTGAAAAATCCTCTTCATTATCTATGACAACCGGCACAATTTTGCGGCGGGTTGATATTCCACTGCTTTTGCAACTCGGTTCCAATCTGTTGCTGCGATTCGCCGTTGGAGGGTTTCCAGTCGAGATTGAAAACCTGATTGATCGGCCGCAGGTTTTCTTCTGGGTGTCTATGGCAATTCAGACACCAACCCATGCTCAACGGTTCGTGCTGATACACCACGTCCATGTGGTTCACATCGCCGTGACAGCTAACACAGCTAATCCCACGATTAACGTGAACCGAATGGTTGAAATACGCGAAGTCAGGGATTTGATGGACCCGGACCCACTGCATTGGTTGTCCGGTCTCCCAGCTCTGCTTAACCGCCCATAGCTTGGGATTGTCTTTTTGCACCTGCTGATGGCAGTTCATGCAGGTTTGCGTCGTCGGTACGTTCGACGCCGAAGAAACTTGGACATTGCTGTGGCAATACCGGCAATCCATACCGAGCTCATTGACATGGATCTCGTGGGGAAACGGCACCGGCTGCACAGGTTGGTAACCCTGGCGCATGTACTCGGGCGTGAGATACCACCAATAAGCGGCAGACGCTGCTCCTCCGACCACGAGGAGGCAAAAGACGAGTTTAATTACTAAGTAGTTTGTCCAGCGGGGGAAAAAGTTAGCCATTCGACGGCAAGGAGGTTACCCGGATCTGGGCAAACCGAGACAGCCTAAGGATCCGAATTGTAGCCTTGTTTTGGGGGTTAAAATTTTCGTTCTCAATCCGCAGTCAGCGACCCGATGGCGGTTGAGAATATTGCGCCGAAACCATTAGGCAACCAAATTTTCGACGCGTCCCTAACCCCGACTTCTGGTCTGTTGACGACATATCCAGTAATTGAAGAGCGAACGGTCCGTCAAATGAGAAAATGATTAATTTGCAAAACGTTTTCCACGCGAACTTTCACGAACTATAGAAATAGCTGATATAACGCGATAAAGTAACGTTATTTTATAGTGCTATCGAGATAGCGGAGCTGTACAGGCGCTGAAATAATGCCGGCCCTCTCTGGTTAGCGACGAATAGGACTTATGGGACACATGGGACTTATATGTCCGGATAAGACCAACGGACCGGTGCTTCTTCGCTGCGGAAAATGATGTTACCAAACGCTAACATTACGCCGTGAAATGGCCCAACAGAATAGCCAGGTCTTTAGGCCTGGGAACACGGCCCAGAAAAGATCCACCCTTGAAGGGCAGCCGAGATCGGTGAGGTTCTAAAACCCTGACAGAGCGATTGATCACTTCGCACGCGAGTCAACACGAGTATACCCAGATTCGGTCGCCCTTGCAGGGCGGAATCGGTGGACGGACGTACCCAGGGCTAAAGCACCTGGGCTGTGTAGCCGCTCCGCGGCAAATCCGTTCCGAGTGTTCCCGGCGATGTCGGCGATCACGGCGTCCAGACGTGGGTCCATTTCATGGTCATAGGCGATGAGTAGCCCGGGCTACGATCTTCGGGGCGCTACGGGACAAACCTTGATGCCATTCTCGCAAACCCGCGTTGACACACAAAAGGCGGCTTGCCGTAACCACGACACGCCGCCTCCTAGCTCCTAGATTCTAGATCCTAGCCTCTAGTTCTTTTCGGTCTCTTCCAACGCCGATTCCGCTTCGGCATTCCGATCCTTCATAGCGGCTTTACGGCTGAGTTTCACGCGGCCTTTCTCGTCGATGCCGATACATTTTACCCACACCAGATCACCGACCTTAACTACATCTTCCACGTTCTTAACCCGGAAATCCGCTAACTCCGAGATATGCACTAACCCATCTTTGCCGGGCAGCACTTCGATAAATGCGCCGAACTCTTTGATGGAGACAACGCGGCCGTGATAGCTCTCGCCGACCTCGATCTCTTTCGTCATGCCGGTGATGATTTCCTTCGCCCGATTCAGGCTGTCCCGGCTCGAAGAATAGATGTGCACGGAACCATCATCATCGATGTTAATTTCGGCTCCGGTCTCCGCCACAATTCCTTTAATGGTCTTACCACCGGGCCCGATAAGGAGCCCAATCTTGTCCGGATGAATCTTGATCGTCTCGATTCGGGGCGCGTACTGGCTGAGCTCTGTGCGCGGAGCGTTGATCGCTTCGTGCATGACATCGAGCACTTTCATCCTCGCGTCGCGAGCCTGGTGAATCGCTTCCACCATGATGGCGTGGGTAATCCCAGGCAGTTTCAAATCAAGCTGGAAACCGGTAACACCATCTCTGGTACCGCAGAGCTTGAAGTCCATATCGCCAAAATGATCTTCCGAACCGATGATGTCGGTCAGGGTCGTATAGCGTTTCAATTGTTCCCCTTCGTATTCGGTCACTAAACCAACCGAGATCCCTCCGACGGGCTTGCGAATCGGCACGCCGGCATCCATTAGCGCCATGACCCCCGCACACACACTTGCCATGGAAGTGGAGCCGTTCGATTCCATCACCTCGCTGCTAATGCGGATGGCATACGGGAAAGCGGCTTCGGCAGGAATCACCGGCGCAATAGAACGCTCAGCCAACGCGCCATGCCCAATCTCCCGGCGGCTGGTGCTCCCGACTCTCCCGGTTTCTCCGACGCTGAAGGGCGGGAAATTATAGTGCAGAATGAAGCGTTTGGTGAGCTCGCCCCCGGTGTACGCATCAATCATCTGAGCTTCCTCCGCGGAAGCGAGAGTAGCTAGGGCGACGGCTTGGGTTTCGCCACGTTGGAAAAGGGCGGAACCATGGGATCGAGGAAGCAACCCTACCTCGGCACTCAACGGCCGGATATCAAGCAATCCTCTGCCATCGCACCGAACTTGCTTATCCAGAATGCTGACTCGGAATGCCTTTTTCTGGAGATAATCGAAGGCTTGCGAGATCTCGAACGGAGTCGCATCCGGATATTTGGCAAGAATTGCCTCTTTCACCTCGCTGCTCAATGCGTCGACCGCTTTGCTGCGAGCGACTTTGCCTGAGGTATAAAGTGCAGCTTCAATCCGGTCGCCAGCCACTTGATAAGCAATCTCCAGGAGATCATCGCGAACGGTCAAAAGTTCGGCATTCCGTTTGGGTTTGCCTGCGGTAGCGGTCAACTCTTTCTGCATGCCGATGATCTCGCGCACAAACCCTTGAGCAAATTCGAGAGCCTTGATGAATTCTTCTTCGGCTAGCTCATCGGCGGAGCCTTCGATCATGACGACGTCGTTTTCATTGCCGACGTACACCAGATCGAGATCGCTCAGCTGCCGCTGAGTATGCGTGGGATTGACCACCAGCTGTCCGTCTACTCGGCCCACCCGCACGGCTCCAATTGGTCCGGCAAAAGGGATATCGGAGACGCACAGTGCCGCGGAGGCGCCGTTGATGCTGAGAATATCAGGATCATTCTCGCCGTCCGCGCTCAGTAACACGCTGATTACCTGGGTATCGTAAAAGTACCCTTTCGGGAACAATGGCCGAAGCGGGCGATCGGTCATTCTCGAGGTTAGGGTTTCCTTTTCGGTCGGCCGCCCTTCTCGCTTGAAATATCCGCCCGGGAATTTCCCGACTGCGGCCGCTTTTTCGCGGTAATCAACAGTCAGTGGGAAAAAATCCTGACCTTCTTTGACCGAGGTCGCGGAAACCGCCGCCACTAGAATCAATGTTTCGCCAGAACGAACCGTTACCGATCCGTCGGCCAATCTTGCAAGTTTACCCGTCTCGATCGTGAGATCGCTAGATCCGATAGTTTTTGATACTTTAGCTATCATTTCGAAGTTAAACCTTCGAATGATCGACTATCCGGGCCGTTGCTCGTAGGTCTGAATTCCGCGTTCTTCTCGGAACTCAAACCTAAGATCAAGGCCACCTATAGGGACCATCGAAGGGTTTTGTTAAGATTACCCTCCGGCCATTGCCGGAAGGTTGGTTTCGGATGCCAAACCAATGGACACCCATCCATGGAAGCATGGCTCGGAAACTCCGCCCATGCGGTAAAATACCCCTTTTTTGAACTTGAAAAAGAAAAGATCAGATAAGGCCTTTGGCCCCTGCTTCGCCCGATCACTTCCGGAGGTTAAGCTTCTCGATAACGGACTTGTAACGGTCTTGCTGGGTGCGCTTCAGGTAATCAAGCAAGCTTCGCCGGGTAGCAACCAGCTTCAGAAGTCCGCGACGGGAAGAATGATCTTTGCGAAAAACCTTTAAGTGATCCGTCAACTGATTGATCCGGTGGGTCAATAGCGCGATTTGGACGTCGGCGCTGCCGGTGTCCTTATCGTGTAGCCGGAACGCGCTCAGATCGATGTTATCACTCGTGGCCATAATAATGTAGGGAGTCAGGAAGATAAAAGAGAAGTCCCCTAGCGCAAGCGATAAATGCGAAGGGGTGAATTGGTGAAAATTTGGTGGGGCGAGGCTCTCGAAGAATCGAGGGTATTTCCGGAGCGACTGACGTTGGCGTATTCCAAGGCCACGCTAGACCGAAGCGCGTGCCGAGCCGTGGGCCTGCCGTGTCGCTCCTCTCTAGTTTTGGAGTCAGAAATGGTCGCATGAATCCTCCAAACGAAACGTTTTACCTTGTTGATACGATACACCGCGGCTCCGACTACGCGTCGAAAAGCGAACCATTAGGTTACGGTGCGGAAGCTTCGTCGGACAAGTCGGCAAGCATATTGGTGTAGCTAGATGTCGAGGCTCAGCAGGCTGGCGGCTTCGTCGAAAACATAGAGCCGTTCGGGAGCCTCGCCCTACCTAAGGGAGGCTCTCACCTTTCACTTTTCACTTCTCACCTTTCACCCTCCCCTCGCTCCGCACCAGCTCATTCGCCAATTCTCCGAAATTCTGCACGATCAAGTTCTCGCCTAATTCGTTGATATTGATCTCGATACCCAGCTTTTCTTCCAGGTGGAGCACGAGTTCCACTAATTCCAGGCTTTGCTGAATAACATCGCCGGCGCGCAAGGTCTCCAAGTGGTCAACCGGGACAGCCGGAAAATGGTCAGAGACAAATTGCCGTATCGCATCAAGGACCGCTTGCCGATCAATCATAGCCTGGTACAACTGCCGTAGATGACATGGAAACCGGCTCCCATCGAGAGCCAGCGGATCGGTTGACCGGGCTGCGCCTGGTCCAAAAGATCCCTCAGAATATGTAAGATACTGGCGCTGCTCATATTTGAGAAAGTGCGAAAATGGCGGATTGAGGGTTCCAGACGGCTTCTGTCGAGACCGATCCGCTTGGCCACACTCAAAAGCAACATCATTCCGGCCGGATGGACCGCCCAGAGGCTATCTTTTGTGTCCGTCCAATCGATCTCGTTTAGCGCGCCCAGGATACCAGTGCGGACTTTCCGGTCGAACCCTTCGAAATCCGAAACGCTGAAACGATAATAATTCGAGCTATAATCCCAACGAATCACATCTGCATCTTCGCGATGCGAAGAATTGATTGGTCCGAGTTCGGCCAACGCTCCAGTCGGGTCAGTAGAAAGCCAGATACCGGCGGCCCCATCCCCAAAGGTACAGATTCCCTGCCAATTAGGCCGATCCATCGACACCGGGTCTGCCAACGTGGATGTCGGCTCAACCACAGCAATCAATACGTTCCGATGCCGGGTATCCAGGGTTGAGGCCAGTTGTAGGGCTCGTGAACTGGCTGTACACCCGCCGTTACTTAAGTCGAGCAACAGGGCATCGCTTTTGACCTGATCTCGTAAGCCGGTGGCTAACCGATCGGCGATGCCGGGTAAAAGTTGTCCGACGCTGGAAACTCCGATAACGGCATCGAACGCCTCCGAACCGGCGGCTCTTACTTCTTTGCTCAAAGCGCCGACAGACTCCGCAACCGCGGCCGCAAAACCAGTCGCATGGTCTTTGAAAGACCTCAGATCAAGAAAATACGGACACTGCACATAACGGCTTCGTGAACCGATCAGAAACACTCGGATCAGGGACAGCAAGTGATCGATCTCCGTTTCCGGCTGGTCGACGTTGCCCCGTAGATGAGCGCTGATCCGAGCAAAAACCTCTTGGTTATCCCACTGTTCCCCTACGATCGGGGTATAGACTGATCTGATGTACCACTTAGCCTGCATGGCTCACAAATGCGCCTGCATT
>Ga0210396_10001775_pt1 | contig 22667 bp, 21 predicted proteins | sample IncBWH17OmetaG_FD_155466 | JGI IMG/M metagenome (GOLD analysis project Ga0210396, IMG submission 155466) | Forest soil microbial communities from Barre Woods Harvard Forest LTER site, Petersham, Massachusetts, United States - Inc-BW-H-17-O ... | reverse complement strand
GGGGTATGCCGTTGCGGGGGTATGTCGTTGCGGGGGTCTGCCTTGGCATGTGCGAGGAAGATATGCGCTGCATCGAAAGTGCTGGAGGCCAAAACATCAACACTGTGCCGCCTGCCGGATTCCTCAATCATGGTCACGGTACACCAGCCCTCGCCCATGCCGGCAGTATACCTCGATGGAGAATAAACAACGAATGCAGCAGCTTCCCGACTTACAAAAGCCACGCTCGAATCGTCCCTACCGAACACATTTTCGCCGAGCCGCAGTAACATCCACAAGGGGGATTCGGAGGCGTGAGTTACCTCCGTTGTCCTAACTCAGCTTCATAGCTGCCGCGTTCGTTAAGATAAGGATAAACTCGACGCGTAGGAATTGCCTTAGGAGAAGCCGAAGAGGTGCGTAAGTTTTTCCCATCAACGCTGACACCCTATGATGGGCAGTTGAAAGCCCTTGAGGAAATCGCCGCGTCCTTCAATGACGGTAAGCGTTTCTTCATATTGGAGGGCCCAACTGGATTTGGAAAGTCTGCCGTAGGGAAAGCCGTGTTGAATCTATGCGGGAAGGGCTTTATCACCTCTCCACTCAATTCACTTGTTAGGCAGTATGCGCAGGACTCCAATTTAGGGCTGGTACAAGTGCGAGGTCAGTCAACGTATAACTGTACCGCCTTCCCCCCCTTGAACTGTGAACAGGCGGCCGATAGATTCGAGGACCATAGCAGGAGGTGCATGGACTATATACTCGCGCGTGATGCGTTCTGGAAGGCAGATCACGGCGTCACAAATCTGCACTTCCTTTCGTATGCGCCGCCGATTGAGGGAGCTGTCTATCCCAGAAATGTTCTCGTAGTAGATGAGGCACATAATCTGGAGAATATCCTTATTTCAATGTGCCAACGTACAATCAGTGCTGCTCACGTGAGTGCAATCCATGCTCGCCCGTTCAATTTTCCTGGTGAAGATCGAAAGCTGCTGAATCCTGATGAAGTAGCGAAATGGCTCCGATATTTTGAAAGTGCGATTGCAAAAGCTTTATGCGAGATCGCAGACGGCGAAGAAAAGCGCGACTATGAAAGCCTCAAGGACGGCATTAACTTCACGTTAGAGTGTAGAAACTGGATAACCTGGAAGGAAAAAGGAAGCCTCGTCATCAGTCCTTTGTCGGCAGGCCGGGCGGCGACTCGCCTGTTCCGTTGTGCGGGCCACGTCTTGTTTATGTCCGCCACCATGGGCGCCATACCTCTCTTCCTTCAGAGCTTGGGCATCAAAGAAACAGATGTGGCAATCCACCGCGCCGAATGCCGCTTCGCCCCAGAGAACAGGAAAATCATTTTTGGCAACATGGGCTCTATGAGCAAAAATAAGGGACAGCCGGGGCTCTCGCCGATGCTAGCAGAGTGTTCTCGTATTCTGAGAGAACGTCCAGAAGATCGTGGCATCATTCACTGTCACAGCCGTGAGCTTCAACGAACCGTAGTGCAACATCTACAGAAAGAGTTTGGTAATCGCATTCTGACTCATAGGAGCGGGAACGACCGCGATGCGGGGGTTCAGAGGCTACGGCAAAGTAGGAATGGAGTTCTTTGCGCAGTGGCCATGACCGAGGGGCTAGACTTGCGTGACGATGACGCAAGGTTCTGTATTTTTGCAAAAATTCCATGGCCGAACGTCACGGACCCCTACATTGCAGCTCGTAAGCGAAACTCACAGGACTGGTATGAGAACGCGACAGCCCTTGCAGTTGTTCAAGGTAGTGGGCGCGTCGTGCGCAGTGAAAAGGACCACGCAGACACATTCATCTTTGACAGTTCATTCCCAATGCTGGTACACAGGTTCCCTGACTGGTATCAAGATGCGATCCGAATCCGTAAGAAGAGACCTGTTTCGGAGAGGAATTTTCCAACCGTGCCAAGCAATCTTGGTCGGAAGGGGTAGTCAAGAGCGGTTCTCGGAGCATTACTTGCCGAACAACCGCGCCCTGCTTCTAGGATGATCCATACACATATTGCCAGAGTAGCCGAGCGCTGGTGGGCTGGACCCCTCGGCTGAGACAATCAGTTAAGCGACATTCGCCGTTCGCTGCAAAAGCATTGTGCAACGAGCCTGCACATAGTGTGCTGGCAAAATGCAAATGGATAGCTTGATCCAACACGTGTTCGTTCTCATGCTGGAGAACCGATCATTTGATCACATGCTCGGTTTCTCAGGCATTACGGGACACGACGCCGTGAACGGCGGTTCAACACAGATCAACGGCCTGACTGGGAGCGAAGTTAACACCCTCAATCGCCGTGCTTATCCAGTTGTCCGAGGCGCCGCTGACGTGATGCCGGCTGATCCAGGACACGAGTTCATGAATGTCCTCGTCCAGCTCTGCGGAGCGGGAGCGACGTACGCTGCGGGCAGCCAGTATCCAGCCATCAACAACACGGGCTTCGTGGCCTCATACACGGCGAGCGGCGGGGCTGCGGATCCCGGCGAGGTCATGAAGTGTTTTGCGCCCGAGCAGCTTCTAGTGTTGGTCGCCTTGGCCCAAGAATTTGCGGTCTGCGACAACTGGCATGCATCCATGCCGGGTCCCACTTGGCCGAACCGCATGTTTGTCCACGCGGCCTCTTCCGGCGGACTTGACCACAGCCCGACCACCGAAGAAATCGTTGAATGGGAGACGATAGGAGGCTTGCAGTTCAAGGCAGGGAGCATCTTCGATGCGCTGAAAAAGAAGGAGGTGTCGCGCCGTTTGTACGCCGGCGACGATTTCCCGATGGTCGCGGCTTTAAAGGGCATCAGCCTCTCGGACATCCGGCACTATGACAATTTCGTCAGCGATCTCAGCCAGCCTGCTTATCCCTACAGCTGTGTATTCATCGAGCCCAGCTACGATGTTTTGAACGAATACAAGAACAGCACTTCCCAGCACCCGCTCACCGACATCACGCTGGGCGAGGGATTAATCAAGGAAACCTACGAAGCGATCCGCAACTCTACGCATTGGAATAGCAGCGTTTTGATCATCACTTGGGATGAGCACGGCGGGTTTTACGATCATGCCATTCCCCCGGGTGCGGTGGCGCCGGGCGACAGCGCGCCTAAGGACAAACACAATCAGTACGGTTTTACGTTCGAACGGTATGGGCCTCGTGTGCCAGCGATCGTCATCTCGCCGCTGATCCCGAAAAATGTGATTGATCATCGATTGTATGACCATGCTTCGATACCCGCTACGATCGAGTCTTTCTTCGAGGTTGATGCTCTGACCGAACGCGATGCCAAGGCCAATCGTCTCGATGCGCTCCTTTCCTTGAATGCGCCGAGGACCGACACCCCCACAACCCTGCCTTCGCCTGCAACCTCTCAGGCCCAGCCGGCAGTAATGATGAAGATGATGGTCCCTGATTTAAGTGCGACGGTTGCCGCCAGACCGAATGAGACGGTCGACCAGGGCACGCTGCCGGTGATTCTCCATTCAGCTCTGCGCCAGGATCTTGAAATCTCGCCGGAGCAACGGACGGTCATCCTCGAGCGGGTGCGATCAAGCAAGACGCGAGAGCAAGCTCGGCAATACCTGGCGGAAGTCCAAAAGAAGATCCGTCAGCGCCGGGCTGCTGCACAAGCGGCACCGGGTAGGACGTAAGACCGGCGGAACAGTCGGAGCTTGCTTCACAATCCGGATTCCTCGCAGCAGGCCGTTACCCGGCGGAAGTTTGCACCCACCATCCCCCCAATTGGCTCGGGCAGGTGTCCCAAAATCCCCGCAAGGGGTTCGGGCCCTCTGAGCCCGTCTGCTGCCTCGCTCTCTCTGGTCGCGGTCAGGACGGGGCTTCCGCATCGCCTCTCGGTCTTGCGTGTTTGCGGCCCGCCGCCGCCCTTATGCCAAACCCTTCCGAATCACACGTGGTAGGCGGCCATGGAGTATTGAGTGCCGCAGAGAGAAATTTCTTGACTTCGTGTTCAGGTTGCTTCAACCCCAACGGAGTATCCGAATCCGGCCCAAGTACGTCAGGGTGCGCACGCCCAGAGAACGCAGGCTCGGGAACCGTTGGCTGATTACTCGCTGGGCAAGGCCCCATGTGTTTTCTGATAGGCGAGAAAGTCATGATTCGTGTCTCGTGCAACTCTAACCCTGCAAGGTTTTGGGCGGAGCCGTGGAACGCCGCGACACATCGCACTGGCGTGGATCCAGTTTTCAGGATCCCACGGCCCGGGGACCCCTGCCCTCACTAACGGCTGCATCCAATCGTGCCCCGAGTTCGGCGAAGCCGGGCGTGGGGCCGTTCCATCGTAGCTGGTCCACGTCGTCGAATAGCGCGATTTCGGTTCGGAGCGTGGCGAGCGTGCGAAAGAGCACTGCGCGGTCCCGCTCGCGGGAGAGAGTGGCTGCGAGGGTACTCGCGTTGGAGGAGTTCACGTGCCACTCCCGACAATCTGGAGGGATGGATTCGAGATGGCCAAACTTGGCAGGGACGGCAGCCGAAGATTTCGCACCCCAGCCCTTCAGTCTCGGATAGCCGTCCGCCGCATCGCCCACCAGCGCCAGATAGTCGGGGATGGATGCCGGCGAGATACCAAACTTTCTGGACCACGCCAGCCTCGTCCAACGTGAGTCGCGTCCGACGATTCAGTTGGACGATACGGGAACCGCGCACGCATTGGGCAAGGTCCTTGTCCGGGGTGCAGATGATCACGCGTTCGACACGTTCGTCTCGAGCGGCCGCAGCGGCTTCGGCAGCGCGCGTCGTCCGCCTCGAATTTCACCATCGGCCAGACGACAATACCAGCGGCTGTAAGGACGTCTTCGAGCAGTGGAAACTGTGCCAGCAGGTCGGGTTCGACGCCTTCGCTGGTCTCGTAGCCTGGCCATAGGCTGTTGCGAAAAGACTCGATCACCTGATTGGTCGCACCGGCGATGTGCGTGGCGAAGGCTTTGATCATGCCCAGCATCGAGGCGAGGACGCCTCGGACTGCCGCGACCTCCATGCCGTGCTCATCCGCGCAGAGGGCAGCGCGTAGTAGTGCCGGAACAACTCGTAAGTTCCGTCAATCAGATAGACTTTCATTCGGGGCTGCTGACGACCGTACAAGGCTGGTGCCGGTAAATCAACGTCCAGACACCTCAACACGTTGATTTCTCATCCTCGCGGCGCAGCAGACTTTAGGGAATTTACCGGATCCAAATAAGCGCCATTGCGGTGGTAGCCTGTTTAGGTGGCGAAACAAGCAGCCAGTGAGGTGCTCTCCATCGATGGACGCGAAGTCCAGATAACGCATCCGGTCAAGCTGTATTTTTCATCGCAGACACAAATTTCGAAACTGGATCTGGTTCGCTACTACCTGTCTATTGCGCCGGGCGCGCTTGCTGGGATTCAGGATCGTCCGGTTGTTCTAAAGCGGTTCGTAAATGGCGCTGAAGGAGAAGCGTTTTACCAGAAACGTGCGCCCGCACAAAGGCCCTCATGGCTCCGGACGGTGACGCTTTCATTCCCTTCGGGGCGAACTGCGGAAGAGATCGTAGTCGATGATGCGGCTGGCCTTGCCTGGATTGTCAATCTTGGTTGTATCGAACTACACCCGCATCCGGTGCGCTCGAATGATCTCGATCATCCCGACGAACTGCGCGTTGATCTCGACCCGATTCCAGGCGTCGGTTGGTCCGATGTACGCCTGGTCGCTCTCGAAGTTCAGAGCTTTCTCGATGAGGTCGGCCTTCGGGGATGGCCCAAGACCAGCGGTTCGCGCGGCATGCACGTGAATGTGCGAATCGAACCGCGTTGGACCTTTACTGAGGTCCGCCGCGCCGCCGTCGCATTGTCGCGTGCTATAGAGCGGCGTGTGCCCAACCTGGCTAGTTCGAAATGGTGGAAAGAGGAGCGTCATGGCGTGTTTCTCGATTACAATCAGAATGCAAAGGACCGGACCACGTGCTCTGCGTATTCGGTTCGTCCACTTCCCGACGCGCGAGTGTCGGCGCCTCTCTTGTGGAACGAAGTGCCAGACTGCGACCCCGCCGATTTCACGGTCTTAACAGTTCCGAAGCGCTTCGCAAAGATGGGTGACCCTCATGCCGGAATGGATGCTGCGCCTGGTTCACTGGAAAAGTTGCTCGAACTCGCGGAGAAAGACAAAGCCGACGGTCTCGGCGATGCACCGTGGCCGCCACACTTTCGTAAGATGGATGAGGAAGCGTCCCGAGTCGCGCCGTCGGGCGCTAGATCGTCGGTAAAGAAATCACGGGTGAGGATGCCGCTCATCGTGGTCGCGAATTCACCCGATAGAGTCGCCGCCTTAGCGGGACTCGAACGATGGAAGAGCAAACATGTCGAAATAGCCGGGTTCCTTACGGTAGACGACGTGCTGATCGACTCCATGCGTGGCAGATCATCCACGTGGACGCGCATCCGAGTCAATCTGCGTCATGTGCCGGAAGACCTTCGGCCGTCGCAGGCGACTCCAGATCCGGACCATGATCTTACGCGTGAGTGGCGTGAATGGAACAGGAAAACAGGCACGAGAAAGAAGGAATGAGGAGTCGCTAGACCTGGCGATCGTGTGAAAAAATCAGCGCCAGCTGTTGCGGCGGAACGACTTCGAGATGGGCAAACGTGCAGTCGGTTGGTGTTTTGTCGATTCGCCACCGACGAAACCGGGCCGTATGACGGAAGCGGTTTCCTTGCATGTGGTCATAAGCGACTTCTACGACCAACTCGGGGCGCAGCGGTTGCCATGATAAGTCCTTGCTTTGACTCCATCGGCTTTTATTTCTGCGACGCCCGTTTTCTCGCGTTTGCCAGCACTATCACCGCTGGCTTTAAGGTTCATTGCGGCCATAATTAGCACTTCCCCTAGCGTGAAACCGCGAGTTGTGATCCTCCACATAACCGCCTCACACTTGACTCGAAGAATCGCGTCTCTCCTCAAGGCAAGAGCCGTGCCAAACGTCGTGGCCCACGTAACTGCTGGAAAGGAGCGAGGCTTTGCAGAATTTCGATGGGCTGGAAAGTGTCGAAAGTCGAAACTGTCAATACTGTCATTCGGCGGCCTTGCTGAAACGGTGGCCGGACGTAATATCTGCAACATTCGGCCGGCTTGAATCGTCATTACGCGCAGGATAAGCTGCGCCTGCGACCTCAGTACGGCTCTTCCGGCCCATCCTGAAAGGGCGCTATTGCGACGCGCAGAGCGAGTGAGTCATCATTTAATGCGGGGTCAATTACCCGTGGCAAGCTCAACCGAGTTTCGGCGTACTTAGAGACATGAGCACAGATCCCATTACCGCGCATAAAAGCAATACCGACCCGTATGGGGCGGTGATGCGCATCAGCGAGGTTATCGCCACGTGCCGCGAACCTGAGGAACTGGCTACAACTCTCGCGTCTGAGATTGGCAAGTTTCTGCACTTCGACCACCTTTACTTCGTTGTGTTGAAGGAGAACTCCAAGGAAATCGAATGTCTCGTCTGGGGTAAGGGTCAACTCCCTTTGCCGGACCTGCCGATGGAAGAATTGCCATGGTGGGAGGCAGTGCGCAGCCGGGATCCACAACATACCGCCGATTGGGACACGGAAGAGCGGTACCCGCGATTTAAAGACTGGGCAAAGAAAATAGGCCTAGGGTCGGGACTCCGGGTACCCTTGACGACGCCGCATCGTCGATTGGGTGTTTTCGGAATCAACCGCGACACAGTGAATCCATTCACCGAAGAAGAAATAAGCTTCCTGGAGCTGATCGGGCGTGTCGTCGCCTTCGCGCTTGATGATGGTTTGAATCTCAGGCGCGCGCAACATCAAAATGATCAGCTGCAGTTGCTTCTCGACTTGACCAATCGAATCACATCAAATCTTGAACTTCGGGACCTGTTGCGCGCGATTGCAGCGAACATACGCGAGGTCATACGCGCTGATGCGGTAACAGTTGCGCTGCCCGATGCAGCTTCGGAGAAATTCAGGGTATTTGCCATGGATTTTCCGCATGGAAAAGGGGTCGCCAAGGAAGAGTTGCTCGTTACGCCAAGTGCGGCCGTTAAGAAAGCGCTAGACAGCTTGAAACCGGTGGTCGTTGACATGCGGGAACGTAACGAGCTCGCGTCTGAGGCATCTGACATAGTGGCTGCGGAGGGCATAAAAGGCTTTTGCAATATTCCACTTGCAAATCGCGGCCGGGTTCTCGGGATTCTGTCAATTTTACGCACGACGGAGACTCCCTTTTCGCCGGGGGACGTCGATTTCCTCAGCCGGGCGTCAGGCCAGATTGCCATCGCCATCGAAAACGCGTTGGCATACCACGAGATTTCGCAACTCAAAGACAAGCTCGCCCAGGAGAAGCTCTATCTCGAAGAAGAAATCCGCAGCGAGCTGAATTTCGAGAACATCGTTGGAAATAGCCCGGCGTTAAAGCATGTTCTGGAACTGGTTGAAACGGTCGCTCCGAGCGATTCCACAGTGCTGCTGCTGGGCGAGACCGGAACGGGAAAGGAGTTGATCGCTCGCGCCATTCACGACCGCAGCAGACGTAAAGATCGCACCTTTGTGAAGCTGAATTGCGCCGCCATTCCTACCGGTCTGCTTGAGAGCGAACTATTTGGACATGAAAAGGGAGCTTTCACGGGTGCGATTACTCAAAAAATCGGTCGAATGGAACTGGCGGATCAAGGCACATTGTTCCTGGACGAAGTGGGAGACATTCCAATTGAGATTCAGCCGAAGTTGTTGCGTGCACTACAAGAGCGGGAATTTGAGCGCTTGGGGAGCACTCACACCCGAAGAGTGAATATTCGCCTCGTAGCGGCAACGAATCGTGACCTGGAAAAGATGATCGCGGACCGCGAATTCCGCAGTGACTTGTACTACCGCTTGCATGTCTTTCCGATCCGCATACCCCCTCTGCGGGAACGTAAGGAAGACATCCCGCAACTTGTGAGCTACTTCGTTCAGAAGTTTGCCAAGCAAATGCAGAAGAAGATTGACTCTATTTCGCCAGCCATCATGCGAGGGCTTACAGCATGGGAATGGCCTGGCAACATTCGTGAACTGGAGAACTTCATTGAACGAGCGGTGATCGTGACGCGAGGCAAGTCACTTGACGCGCCACTTGGAGAACTCCGGAAAACGAACACTGTAGAGTCGCATGTCGATCAGCGTAAAGTTCAGCAAATTGTTGGGCAAAAGGCGACTTCGCAGAGCGACAAAGCCAGCGTTGCTGACGAATATGAAAGAAGGCAGCGAGATGAGATCATAGCCGCACTCACCGCATGCAAGGGGCGTGTGGGTGGCGCCGATGGTGCTGCCGCACGCCTGGGAATGAACCGCACGACTTTCCTTTCTCGAATGAAGAAATTCGGCATCTACGCGAAGCAATACGCGTGAATCGGCAGTCCGTCTCTTTCCTATTCCTTAGCCTGTAGCTTCGACAGTTTCGACGCTTTCAACTTCTTCAACCTCGACATTCTTGGTTTCTGACGGCCCTATCCTGAAAATTCAGCGACTTACGGCTCCGCAGGTTTGGTGCGCGCCTTGCGTTAGCGCAAGTGAAGGAAGGGGCAATGCTGAAAATTTCGCTTATTGATGGTGTTAGGCGGCGGCGGCTGATTTTGGAAGGGAAACTCATGGCGCCCTGGGCAGTAGAACTGAGGCGTGCATGCGAGGAGGCGAAGGCGGACCTTCTTGACCGCGAACTCGTTGTCGAGATGAAGCATGTAACAACGATCAGCCAAGAGGGCGAGAACGTAATTGTTGACTTGCTCAACGGGGGGATCAAATTTCGCAGCGACGGAGTGTTTACCAAGCACGTGTTGAAACAGCTAACGCGTCGTACAAACAAGAAACTTGGGGAGAGGAGGAGATGACTCAACCGGCATCTATTCAGGTTCGCGAAGAGGACAACAGCATGAAAAACGCAAATGCATGCCTCGGGATTCACGAACGTCTAGAAATCTTGAGCGAAGAGGGAGCAGCTCAAGTGTTTGAGCAAATTCTGTCAACCGGCCTGCCATCCTTGTACAGAAATGCACACCGACTGCTGAGCAATTCAGCCGATGCGGAGGATACGGTTCAGGATGCTCTGCTCGCTGCCTATACCCACCTGGACCAGTTCAAGGGGCAGGCGCAGATGTCGAGTTGGCTGACCGCCATTTTGCTCAACTGCGCTCGAATGCAGCTGCGCATGCGCCGACGCCACATCCATGTACCTTTCGGAGAAGTTGAGACACCTTCAGTGTCGGAGCGACTAGCAGATCACCGACTGAATCCGGAAGAGGAGTGTAAAGATTCTGAGCTAAGTGCACGATTGACTCATTTCCAGACTCAGCTATCGCCCACTCTGCGAAGGACATTTCAGCTGCGCGACCTTGACGGTTTCTCGATCCAAGAAACGGCACGGATTTTGGGAATACCGAGCGGAACTGTAAAAACTCGGTCAGCACGTGCACGCCAAAAGCTCAAGGACCTGATGCGGCGTTCCCTCAAGCCGAGATCTCGCAGTTTGCGAGATCGAGCGCTCGGGTGCGGAAGCTCGGCAACTTCGCACCGCTGCTCTGGAATGTGAGGAAAAGATGATTGGACGAGCCCACATTCCCGTTCTTGGAGCGAAAGCAGATCGTTACGCGAGTCGTGAGGATTTTCGTAGGATATTTGATGAAGATTCGATTGGCCTATGTCAGCTTTCGTTTCTACTTACCGGCAATCCCGAGAAGGCGCAGCGGTGCTTTGCATGGGGTTTTGAAGATTGTGTTACGGGGAACCCCGTTTTTCGTGAATGGGCGCACTCTTGGGCGAAGCGCACCATAATCCAGAATGCAATTAAGGAATTGAAGCCGCGACCCATGCTTTGCAATTCATCCCTGTCTGAAACCGTCTTCTCCGACGTTGACAAACTCTCACGTGGTCGAGACGGACATTTCGAAATCGACGTCATTTTAGGACTAGAAGACTTCGAGCGGTTTGTGTTCATCATGTCCGTCCTGGAGCGCTACTCGGATCACGACTGTGCCCTCCTCCTTGGCTGCTCGGTTCAGCAGTTTCGGCAAGCCCGTACCTGTGCCTTTCGGCACATAGAAAACTCCGGGGGTGCCGCTGTGACCCGTGAACTCTTACTGGACGGCGAGTCTGATCGCGAAAGTTTCGTGGTCGAAGGCGCTCACGAGAACACCAGATGACCCACGCCGCTCAATTTGCAGTGACGCACGGTGCCACGCTCCTCTTCACTTGGATTCTGCTCCAGCAGGCGGGTGTACCGATTCCGAGTGCACCGCTGCTTATTGCGGCCGGATCACTTGCAGGCTCGACGCGGTTAGGCCTGGCGTCTTCCCTAACTGCAGCTTTTAGTGCTTGTCTGTTGGCGGATGGATTCTGGTACCGAGTAGGACGGCGGGGCTGGTACAAGGGTGGCCGGTTCTGCCGTATAAACAGCAACTGGAAAGACCGCGCGCTCAGTCTTATCCGTGGCCATTCGGCTGTCTCCCTATTATTAGCAAAGTTCATTGCTGCCTCGAATTGAGCTTCGCTACTCGCCGGTCAAGCAGGCATATCGGCAGCGCGGTTTGTTATTTATGACAGCATAGGTTCTCTGACATGGTCTGGTGGTTACATTGCGCTTGGATACCTTTTGCACGGTCAACTGCAGTGGACGCTGGCGCAGACTTTACGTCCGCTCTTCATCGTTCGCGTCGCAGTGTCTCTAGCGAGATTGTGGCGCCGCAGATCGCTGGCGCACGCCGTGCTGGCGCTGGCCATCGTCTCCTTTGCCGTACGCCCTGTAAGTCAACACAACGCCGGCATGCGAATGTCGGCAAACGGTTGGCAGGATGTACGACCTACAGGCTCAGCAAGGCCAGCCTGGATCTGGCTTCACCGGGACGCGCACTTGGTTGCGAAGAGAGTGCGAACATGCATATTCAGGCAGAAAGCGAGTTTGTGCGTACGCCTGTTCTAGAAAACTGTGTGTCCTTCAGTTACGTCCAGTACGGTTATTGCGGATATCTCATTCTTGGCGGTTCGGCAAAGGAGTTACTGCACGAGGAAAAACGACATGCAGTCGAGTGCAAGGCAACACATCGGCTTGATCGGCGTAAGAAGCCTGAGGGGCCACGAGCAGAAGCGCCGGGTTCGGGAGAACACACGCACTCTGATTTGGAGTACGGCTCTATCGATAGCGATTGCGAGGCGGTTATAAGTGTACGCAACATCGTCATGTTTTGGAGCATTGCAATTTCATTTTTCTTGCTGTGGGCAGCATTCACAAGCTCGGGTCCTTCCTTGAAATGAAGAAGTTCGGCTCTATACGAAGCAGTATGCTTAATCTGCAGCCGGCCTCTTTTTCGTAGCCTTCGCTTCTAGCTTCGACACTTTCGACCGTTTCAACTTCTTTGACGTCGATATTTCGAGCTCTGGCGTTCCTCTCCTGAAAATTCAGCTGCTTACGGCTCCGCAGGTTTGGTGTGCGCCTTGCCTTATCGGGAGTGGGAGAAGCGATGTTGAAGATCTCGACAGTTGGGTGATCGTGGCAAGGAAGCACGTTGCACCCTGGGCAGTCGAAATAAGCGTGCGTGCAACCGGCAAGAACAGAGCTCCGGGGCAGCACACTTCTTTTCGCAACGTAGATATCGCGGCGAGGCCGTCCAACAGACGGCGGAGAAGGAGCCCATGGCAACTAGTCGTGTTGCTCGATAAGCAATGGCTGGAGGAGGTTCTTATGAAGGGCTTACAGAAAGTTCTGGCGATATTTCTTTCGTGGTGGATGTTATGGGCTCCCGGTGCCATGTACGCTCTTCCGATAGACCAATCGGCCGGACAAGCCCCCTCCCTTCCAGTCGAGAAGCAAACTCCGGAGGAGTTGCAGCAGTTGGTCGCGCCAATTGCTCTCTACCCAGACGCATTGGTTTCACTGATACTCGCCGGCGCAACTTATCCCACCGAGATCGTTGAAGCAGATCGCTGGATGCAGGAACACACAAGATTTCGCGTAAAGTCGTAATCTTCGAAATTCCATATCGCAATCCTTTTGCGATGCCCTTAGCGGCGAAGCGGAGTGAACTTGTCCGTGTCGTTTCCGCTCACTTCGTTCGCTTCAGGCGAATTAACGCAATAGCCTTGCCAAAAAATGCGGATAGAAAGTTTCTCCCTCTAGGTGCTTTTCTCAAGAGGTTACGTCGCTCTTGCCATTACTGTCTGGCTGGCAATTCCGCCTGTCGAATCTCGGCTTTCTCGACACTTTCGACCTTTTCGACAGCTCCCGTGCTGCACTGCCTGAAAACTTCCTTCAATTGCCGTTACTTAGCTTCGTGTCGGTTTTGGAATGCGACTTGCCTTTGCAGAAGAGTGCAATCGCGTGACTGACGCGCCTGAATCGACAAGACGACTCTCGGGCCACATTCCCCCGACCGAGCAGCGTCCCGCTTCAGGCGCGCCAGTGACGCGATTGAAGCGGAAGTTAAGTAACCACGATTGGGGGGAAAGAGATGATGAAGCAAATATCTACAGCTTTAGTTAGCGCGGTTCTCGTGCTCCATGCACTTGGCTGCAGCAATGGCAACGTGCGGGCTGCAACCCCGTCTCCACCACCGGTCGTCGAAGTCGCTCCGGTCATTCAAAAGGATGTGCCGGTTCAGGGCGAGTGGGTAGGAACGCTCGAGGGCTACGTCAATGCACAGATTCAGCCTCAAGTGAGCGGTTACCTTATTCGACAGGATTATCACGAAGGTGCACTCGTCAAAAAGGGTCAGCTCCTCTTTGAGATCGATCCCCGTCCCTTTCAAGCCGTGCTTGATCAAGCGAAAGGACAGTTGGCTCAGGCCGAGGCGCACATGGCGAACGCCGACCTGAATGTGAATCGCGATGTCCCTGAAGCGGAGGCTCACGCTATTCCCCAAAGTCAGTTGGATACGGACACGCAATCGCTCCGTGGGGCGAAGGCAGCTGTCGAGGCCGGCCAGGCGGCGGTCGAACAGGCCGAGCTGAATTTGGGCTACACCAGAGTCGTGTCGTTAATCGACGGAATCGCCGGCATCAACACTGTGCAGGTGGGAAACCTGGTGGGGCCGTCTACGGTCCTCACCGCGGTTTCGCAGGTAAGTCCGATCAAAGTTTATTTCCCCATCAGCGAACAGGAATATCTGCGCATGGCGGACGGCGGCGGTCCGGGGAGCGTGGACTTTCTGACGCACGCCTCACGAATCCCATTGCAGTTAACTTTGGCAGACGGGAGCGCCTATCCGCATCCGGGCAGAATCGTCTTCGCGGACCGCCAGGTAAACACGCAGACCGGAACCATCCAGATTGTGGGCGAGTTCCCCAACCCCAAGAATCTGTTGCGACCGGGCCAATATGCACGCATTCAGACGCCCACCGGAAACCTCACGGGAGCGCTTCTGGTCCCGCAGGCGGCAGTGAATCAGCAGCAAGGAACGTATCAGGTCACTGTCGTCGGCGCCGATAAACGTGCGCAGCTCCGTACCGTGGAGGTCGGACCGAGAGTGGGCGCGCTCTGGGTGATCATGACGGGCCTGAAGCCGGGAGAACGCGTCGTGGCGGTTGGCGCAGAGAAGGCAAAAGAAGGCGAACTCGTGAATCCAACGCCGTACAAGGAGACGGAGGAGCGCTAATCATGGCGAACTTTTTCATTCGACGGCCCATCGTCGCGATCGTGATTGCGATCCTGACGGTCATAGTCGGCGTAATCACAATCGTCACCTTGCCGGTGGCACAGTTCCCGCAGATCGCTCCGCCTGAGATCAGGCTACAAGCCAACTATCCAGGTGCAGATGCGCAGACTCTCGAGCAAGCAGTTGCTACACCCATCGAGCAGCAAGTCAGTGGCGTCGACAACATGGCCTATATGTACTCGCTGAACGCCACGGCGAACCAGCAAACGCAGTTGCTTGTCGATTTCGATCTCAAGACCGATCCAAACATGGACCTGATCCTCACGCAGTCGCGAGAACAATTGGCAAACGGCCAATTGCCCCCTGAGGTGAACAATTACGGAATCACTCTCAAGAAGTCGACCACTGCTCCGCTTATGCTGATCGCCTTGTATTCGCCGCACGGCACTCGCGATTCGAACTATCTGGCGAATTACGCCTATATCAACCTCAATGATCCGATCGCGCGTTCGTACGGCGTCGGCCAGACCCAAGTCTTCGGTTCAGGCCAGTACGCCATGCGGCTATGGGTGAAGCCTGATCAGATGGCGAAGCTAGGCATCACGGTCACCGATATAGCCAACGCCCTTAAGGCTCAGAACACCGTCAATCCTGCGGGTCAAGTCGGAGGTGAGCCGGCCCAGAGCAATCAGCAGTTCACCTATGCCGTGTTGGCTCAAGGCCGCCTGACTTCTCCGGAACAGTTCGGCGATGTTGTCGTGCGCGAGGCACCGAACGGTGGAACCGTTCGCGTCAGAGATGTCGCTCGAGTCGAACTGGGAACGCAGGATTACAGCCTCATGTCTCGACTCAATGGCAAGCCCAGCGCCGCCATTGCCGTCTATCAACTGCCCGGAAGCAATGCTGTTCAAACCGTCGCGGGCGTCCGCAAGCTCATGGCACAGATGAAACAACGCTTCCCGCAGGACATCGATTACACGGTTTCGCTCGACCAGACACTCCCGGTCACGGAGGGAATGAAAGAAATCATTGAAACCCTCGTGATTGCGATTGTGCTGGTCATTTTTGTGGTCTACCTGTTTTTGCAGGACTGGCGTGCCACCCTCATTCCGATGCTGGCCGTGCCTGTCTCGTTGGTGGGAACGTTCGTTATCTTCCCGCTGTTCGGATTCTCGATCAATACGCTCTCGTTGTTCGGGTTGGTGCTTGCTATTGGGCTGGTGGTCGATGACGCCATCGTGGTCGTTGAAGGAGTGCAGCACCACATCGAGGAGGGACTGAGCCCGAAGGATGCCTCCATCAAGGCGATGCAAGAACTTTCCGGCCCTGTCGTGGGTATTGCCCTGGTTTTAGCCTCTGTGTTTGTGCCGACGGCTTTCATACCTGGCATCACTGGCAGGCTGTATCAGCAGTTTGCCATAACGATCGCCATCTCGGTAATGCTTTCTGCGTTCAACGCTCTTACCTTGAGCCCAGCACTTTCAGCGCTTCTCCTCAAACCGAAGAAGCAGGCTCGCGGACCGTTGGGAAAATTCTTTGGCTGGTTCAACGCCTACTTTGACCGCTCCACCGATAGCTTTGTCCGCTGGTCGGGAGACCTGATTCGGAAGGCCGGCGTGGTCATGTTGCTTCTTGTAGTCGCCAGCGGTGCAGCATGGTTCTTCAGCAAACATCTTCCCACCAGCTTCCTGCCTGATGAAGACCAGGGCTACCTCTATATCAACATGCAGCTTCCTAAAGCCGCTTCCATGGAGCGCACAAGCGCGGCTGCAAAACAGGTTGAGGAGGTTCTCGCAAACACACCGGGGGTTCAGTACACCACAAGCGTCATCGGCTTCAGTCTGCTCAGCTACGTCCGGACTACCTATAACGCCTTCTTCTGGGTATCGCTGAAACCCTGGGATGAGCGCCAAAGCCGGAGCGAACAATATCAAGCCATTAAGGCGCTTTTGAACCAGGAACTCAAAAAGCTTCCAGATGGGACGGTCTTCAGTTTCTCGCCACCCGCGATCCCGGGTGTCGGCACTTCCGGCGGCGTCACGTTTGTCCTGGAGGATCGCGCCGGCAAAGATGTCACGTTTCTTACGGATAACCTGAACAAGTTTATGGCGGCCGCTCGCAAGCGCCCTGAACTTGGCATGGTCAGCACGACCTTTATCCCCAGTGTGCCGGAAGAGTTCATCAATGTGGATAAGGACAAGGTTTTGAAGCAAGACGTGAATCTGACGGATGTCTACAACACTATTCAGGCGTACATGGGCGGACTGTTCGTCAACTACTACAACGATTTCGGCCGTACGTGGCAGGTGTATGTGGAAGCGGAAGCGCCTTATCGTGCGACGACCGACGATCTCGGACAATTCTATGTCCGCAACGGACAAGGGCAGACGGTGCCGCTTTCCGCGCTCGCCAGATTCGAGAACCGTTCCGGTCCTGAGTTCACGATGCGCTACAACGAATACCGGTCCGCGCAGATCAATGCTAGCGCCGCGCCGGGTTATAGCTCCGATCAGGCATCGGCGGCGCTGGAAGATGTTTTCAAACAGACCATGCCCCGCGAAATGGGGTTCGATTACCTGGGTATGTCTTACCAGGAACAAAAAGCGCGGCAGGGAGTGCCTCCGTCCGTCATCTTCGGATTTTCACTGCTTTTCGTTTTCCTAATTCTGGCAGCTCTCTATGAAAGCTGGACAGTGCCTTTTAGCGTGCTGCTCAGCACACCAGTCGCTGTGTTCGGCGCCCTTGCTGCCCTCTGGCTGCGTCGCGGCGTAGTCGGTCTTTACCTGCCTCAGTACATGGTTCAAATCGAGAACGATGTGTACACGCAGATTGGCTTGGTGATGCTGATCGGCCTGGCTGCCAAGAATTCTATTTTGATCGTGGCATTCGCGAAAGAGGACTACGAACGTGGCATGTCCATCGTCGATGCGGCACTATCCGCCGCGAGGCTTCGCTTCCGGCCCCTCATGATGACCGCGCTCGCATTTATTCTCGGCTGCGTGCCGCTGTGGACAGCCTCCGGAGCAGGCTCTGTAGCACGCCAGATCATGGGCACGGCGGTAATCGGCGGCATGGTGGCGGAGACCTTCATTGGCAGATTCTCTGTTCCGGCGATCTTCTACGTAGTTGAGAAATTGTCAGGCGCCGAGCGACGCAGAGCATTGCCACTTACGCCCGCCGAAGCGCCCAGTGAGGGGGACTAAATTATGAAGATCGCTGCACTCTTAGTAGGAATCGTTACGGCGCTGGGTTTGATGACTGGCTGCCTGATGGGGCCGAAATACCAACGGCCTGCGGTGAATGTCCCCCAAGAATATCGTGCGCCCGCGCCGCAACAGGCCGCCCAAGCCTCGTCGCTGGGCAATGAAGGATGGTGGCAGGTCTACCAGGATCCAGTTCTGGCACAATTGATCCACACTGCCATTGCAGACAACTATGACGTGCGCATCGCCGCCGCCCGCGTTCTTGAAGCTCAGGCGCAAGTCGGGATTACCCGCTCCAACCAGTTCCCGTCGGCGAGCGTCGGGGCGGATGTCTTCAGCCAGCAAAACGCCAAAGTTACGAACCTCTTTCCCGCTTACCAGGTCAATGGCGGTGAACTGAACCTGTCGGTGATCTGGAATCTTGACTTCTGGGGAAAATATCGCCGCCAGACCGAGGCGGCTCGTGCCCAATTACTCGCAACCGGGTGGGGGCAGCGAGCGGTGATTTCTTCGCTGGTTGCTAACGTAGCGACAGCTTATTTCCAGCTTCGTGCGCTCGACAGCGAACTCGAGATCTCGAAGCGCACGCTGGGGTCGCGTCAACAATCGCTGCAACTGACTCACACGCTTGAGAGCCATGGCGGAGCCTCGGGGCTAGACGTGAGCCAAGCGGAGCAACTCGTCTACACCGCCTCCGAGACGATCCCGGATCTCGAGCGGCAGATTCAGCAGCAGGAGAACGTGCTCAGCGTTCTTCTCGGCGAGAATCCCGAATCCATTCCCCGCGGACGCGCACTGACCGAACAGCCCGCCCCCCAGAACGTTCCAGCCGGCCTTCCCTCGGAATTGCTGGAGCGACGACCCGACATTCGGCAAGCGGAAGAGATTGTGGTCGCAGCCAACGCGCAAATCGGTGTTGCAAAAGCTGCGTTCTTTCCCAACCTGTCACTCACCGGATTGGGAGGGCTGGAGAGCAACGCATTGCACCAGTTCATCACAGCGCCCTCGGAGACTTGGTACGCGGCCTTCAATGTAAGTCAGCCTGTCTTCCAAGGAGGGGCACTCCGGTCTCAGCTCAGGCTCTCCCGTGCCAACTGGCAGGAAGCAGTGGTCTCTTACCAGCAAACCGTTCAGAACGCCCTTGAACAGGTCTCCAATTCACTCGTCGCTTCTCAAAAAGACCGTGAGTTCCGCGAGCAACAGGAACTGCTCACGCAAGCAGCGCAGCAGACAGACCAACTGTCAGAGGTGCTTTATAAGAACGGCGGCGCGAGTTACCTCCAGGTGCTGACCAGCGAGACAAATTACTTCTCAGCGGAACTCAACCTGGTGCAAGCCCAACTCAACGAGCGATTGGCGCTCGTTCAGCTCTATCAGGCGCTGGGAGGCGGGTGGCGGCAATAGGTGAAAAGTACAAAGATGTTTAAGAGAATTCTAGTTGGATACAACGCATCTCTTGAATCTGGACCTGCATTATGACACGGATAGCCTCCCTCTCAATCCTCTTCGCCGCGCTCATCGAGTTCGCGATCGAGCGCGCAAGGTTCGACTTGTGGATCGTGATTGTTGCGATAGTTCCCCTATTGTGGAGTCTCGCGGGCCGAGCACTACCCTCCCGTGTGGACTCGCGGAAGCATGACCACAATGTCTCTGCGTCCAGGAGATAGTTTTGTAATGTTGCATGGACTGTCTGAGCACGAGATCGTCGCGTAGCGCTTCGTTGGGGCCGAGTTTTGATGGACTGTTCCGGGAAAGGTAGTTTGAAAACGAAAACGAAGTTGTTTTTTTCTGTCCTCCTGTTGGCTGCTGCTGTGGCGCCTGGTGCGCTAGCGGCTGGCCACGATAGCGAAACAAGTGCTCCCACCAGAGATGGTCAATTGCTGGTTACTCCCGCGGAGCAGTCACCATCCACAAATATTCCACCAGATGCCGGTATCGTCCAGCATTGCCTGGTTCGCGAAGAGCGCGTGGCCCTTTGAGTCCAGGACGACAATGGTGTGGGGTATAGCATCGGTAATCCGGCGAAGCTCCCACTCGTCCTCAAGGAGTTTCTGCTCCGCTCTTTTTCGATCTTCGACGTCGGTATTGCTTCCAAACCACCTGACGACGTTGCCTCCAGCGTCGAGCTGTGGGACGACGCGTATGAGGAACCATCGGTACTCTCCGTCAAATCGCCGGATGCGAGTTTCCAGTTCGCCTGGTTTCCGGGCATCCACCAAGGCGAGCCATTCACGAAGGAGCCGATCCAGGTCGTCGGGGTGAACGACGACCTTCCAACCCCAACCTTTACTCGGTTCCAAGGGCAGGCCGGTGTACTCATACCAGCGTTTGTTCAGATATTCCTTGGATCCGTCAGGAAAGCTTGTCCACAAGAAAGACGGAACCGTGTCGATGACGGTCAGGAGCCGGGCAGCCTCCTGGCCGAGCTTTTCGAGGGCATCGCTCAGCTCGTGGCCTTCCGCATTTTGGACCAGCTGACTCATGTTCGCTCAGTCCACCGGGCTGCTAGGTACAATATTAGCAATTTCGAATCCAGAGCCAAAGACAAGCCTGCATATCGCGAGCAACTGTCTCAATGAATGTGGCGACGACTTAGTGCCAACCGAGGGCGGGGGCGACCGAAGTCAGAATTGCCTCCATGACGTGCGCATTATAGGCAACACCTAGTTGATTTGGAATAGTTAGCAATAGCGTGTCGGCCTCCGCGATCGCCTCGTCGTTCCTAAGCTGCTCGACGAGAATATCTGGCTCAGCAGCGTAGCTGCGGCCGAAGATCGCCCGTGTGTTTTCGTCAAGGAACCCGATTTTGTCCTCTTCCTGAGCGCCTCGCCCGAAATAGCCACGATCACGGTCATCGAGCAACGGAAAAATACTGCGGCTAACGGAAATGCGCGGAGTACGCGTGTGACCAGCTTCCTTCCAGGCTGCACGAAAGGCGCGAATCTGGGCGGCTTGTTGGATGTTGAGCGGCTCACCGGTCTCGTCGAATTTGAGGGTTGAGGTCTGCAGGTTCAATCCTAGCTTCGCAGCCCATGCTGCTGTCGCGTTGGAAGCAGACCCCCACCAGATTCGATCACGCAATCCTGCAGAGTATGGCTCAAGGCGTAGCAGTCCCGGAGGATTGGTAAACATTGGACGTGGGTTAGGCTGAGCGAAGCCCTTGCCGCGCAGCAACTCAAGAAATTCTTCGGCATGCCGCCGGCCCATATCTGCATCGTCCTCGCCTTCAATCGGGCGGTAGCCAAAATAGCGCCAACCATCGATGACCTGCTCGGGGGAACCGCGGCTGATTCCCAACTGCAGTCGACCGCCGGAGATCAGATCCGCAGCCCCAGCGTCCTCCGCCATGTAATGAGGATTCTCATAGCGCATGTCGATCACTGCGGTGCCAATTTCAATCTTTCGCGTTTTCGCACCAACCGCAGCGAGTAGTGGAAACGGTGATGCCAGTTGCTGCGCGAAGTGATGAACCCGGAAGTAGGCTCCGTCCATTCCCAGGCGCTCGGCCTCCACGGCGAGGTCAATGGACTGCAGGAGCGCGTCAGTCGCCGACTGTGTTCGTGACTGCGGTGAATGTGTCCAATGACCGAATGAGAGGAAGCCAATTTTCTTCATGTAATATGAGTCTCCCATATCGTCGATATGGCTGTGCACCGCTTTTCCGCGCCGCGCTCCCCGAATGGTTCCAGGTTCTGTCTTACGAGATCGTCTGCACATTGCATCTTCCGGGCCGATCCCCGTTTATATCTGAGCCAAGCCGCCCTCGACGAACAACTCGATGCCGGTGGGAAGGTGGGAACGAGTTTGGCTAAGGAACGGTTGGAAACGGATATAAATGGTTATTTGCTTGCCCAACGAGCAGACGAGCAGACTAGGCTGGAACGTCTCCCGCTCCAACAACCTAATGCCACACGTAAGAGCGCGTAGACGCCAAGCCCTTCTGGGCTGCACTCTTCCGCAGCTTATCGCGTTGATATTCTTCAATTTGCTTCAGTAAGACTTCTTGATAGTAGGGTGAGAAACAGAGGTCTAGCCTTTTCATTTTGGACTGCAACTGCTAGCAAATAATAAGGAATGGTGGCGAGGGGGGAGTTTATTTTCCCCATCCCCGAAAACCCAATGATAATGGCATTTTCTAGTCCCGTCAGTAGGTTAGGGTCGGCTCGAAGGCCCGATTAAGTCCCTTCTGAGCGTCATTTCCTCATGAAAACGGTAGGGGACGGTAGGGGAAAGTTCCCTGAGCGGTGATCCTTGTCACGAAAGCACAAAGAACCGGGCCAAGCGTACCTATGTACTTCCGTGCGTTGTATGGCGCGATTTCGCTTGCTATTTTCATCGTGAGCAGGTAATAAACATGAAATCGGTACTTCCTGTCCTTGAACTGATCCTGAAGAAAAACCACGCCGTCTTGCAGATGGTAGTTTGCGTCGGGCTCCTAGGTTTCTCCGTGTATGTTATCGTCACACCCACGCAAACCCAAGCCGCCGTGAACTTTGCATTCACAATTTTAGGCACGTTGCTAGCAAAGATCCTGAAATGGTAACTCGTACATGTAGCGGTTATCCCGCAGCGCAGCCTAACGCCTCACGAGGTTGCACGGGCTGGTTTGGCGCAGAAATCCGGCAGGACATTGCGGCTCCGGTATTTAATCTCCTTATGGAAAATTCCGCCTACATGGACAGCGTCACGTCGGCCCGCTCTATGCTCCTTACCGAAGAGGAAGCACTCGCGGGCGGTACGCCCATCTCCTGCGAGACGACGGATGAGTTTGGTGCGGACGACATCTACGTCTACTGCCAGGAGGTGTGCTTCGCCGACGAAAGTTGTCCTCTCGGTGAGGTCGTGCATTTCTGCTACGAGCTTGGCACGCTGTTG
>Ga0210396_10001774_pt1 | contig 22669 bp, 31 predicted proteins | sample IncBWH17OmetaG_FD_155466 | JGI IMG/M metagenome (GOLD analysis project Ga0210396, IMG submission 155466) | Forest soil microbial communities from Barre Woods Harvard Forest LTER site, Petersham, Massachusetts, United States - Inc-BW-H-17-O ... | reverse complement strand
CATTGTAAAAGCCGCGTAACTCGCCACCAGAACCGCGCACCAGCAGCAAGGGCTCCCCATGAAGTTCAGCAGTAAAGTAATCCCCCGGCTTCGCCAGTTGATGGCAATGGCCCACCACCTGCCAAGCTTTGCTGAAGATTTTCTCGTGCTCCGATCCAACTACAGAAGGATGGGTATAAAACGCAGCCGGGAGCGACCAGGCCCGCTCGATTTCCGGATCGATGCGCAGCGATTCAATAGAAGCTGTCATGGGAGAAATTGTCACGGGCAAGCGGCATTTTAAATGGTGAGGTCAGCAGGAAATGAGATCTGGTTGACGAAATTTGTCAATGGTCTCTCCTTTTGAGCTCTTTGCCTGCCTAGTGTCCACTCCAAAAGTACCATCGTCCCTTCCCAAGTACGACAGCCGTGAGACTTAGGAGATCCTTACTTCGAGTGCTGATGGCAGTCCGCGATGGCAACCGAATTGCCATCAGGATAGAGTCGAGTTCAAGAAACTCACCCTGTTTATGGAGACACTTGTGAAGAATACACGGAAAAATAAGGGCTTTTCACTGATTGAGTTGCTCATCGTAGTGGCGATTATTCTGATCATTGCCGCTATCGCCATTCCGAACCTGTTGCGGGCGCGTATCGCGGCCAATGAATCGTCCGCGGCCAGCTCGGTCCGTACGATCAACACCTCTGAAGTTAGCTTTTATTCCACCTACCCGGCAAACGGCTACTCGACGGGCCCAGGTGGAGCAGGCCTGCTTGCGCTCGGGCCGGGAGTCATAACCGGTTGTCCGGCTGCTGGCCCGGTGGTCACTGCGGCCTGTTTGCTTGACTACAACCTTTCAAAAGCCTCCACGGTAGCAGCTTCCAAGAGCGGTTACTACTTTGATATTGGACCAGCCAGCGCTCCTACGAACACAAGTTACACGGTCGGCGGCTCGCCAGCTGTCTTCAACCAGAGTGGCGTGCGCAGCTTCTGCGCCGTCGAAGATGGCGTAATCCACTACGTCGCAGCACCGGCTGCTATGGCCCCCATGACAATACATGCGACCTGCACCAGTGCGGCATGGCCACAGCTGCAGTAATTTGAATTTGGCGAAGTACCTGGGGGAGGGTACAAGCCGGGGAGCAACGGAGCAATCCGTTGCTCCTTTTGCGTTTGAGGCAAAATGGTCGCCACATCACCAACCGGCTCCAAATCCGGGCTGGGCCGGTCTCATTTGCGCGATGCCAAGATGACACAACTTGTCAGCCTGCCGACAAAATCTGTTAGAAAGTACCCGTCTGCGTCCAACTTGCTTTATGTACGAGGGTTACTGAAGGTTGGCGAGTCCTTGAAAACAAACCAGGCCCAGGAATCCAAACCCACCCTATAGTAACTTCTGGTTCTGGCCGCTAAAATGCGAACATAATCGGCAATCGGGTCTACTGAGACCACATCTGATAACGGAGAAGAAGGGAACACACATGCGGAAGCAAAAGGGGTTTTCACTGATTGAGTTGCTCATCGTGGTGGCGATTATTCTTATCATCGCCGCTATCGCCATTCCGAACCTGTTGCGGGCGCGTATTTCGGCCAATGAATCGTCTGCGGCCAGCTCGGTCCGTACCGTCAACACGGCTGAAGTTAGCTTCTATTCCACCTACCCGGCAAACGGCTACTCGACGGGCCCAGGTGGAGCAGGCCTGCTTGCGCTCGGCCCGGGAGTCATAACCGGTTGTCCGGCTGCTGGCCCGCTGGTCACTGCGGCTTGCTTGATTGACTACAACCTTTCACTAGCCTCCACGGTAGCAGCTGCCAAGAGCGGTTACTACTTTGATATCGGACCAGCCAGCGCTCCTCCGAACCTAGGTTACACGGTCGGCGGCTCGCCGGCGGCCTTCAACCAGAGTGGCGTGCGCAGCTTCTGTGCCGTCGAAGATGGCGTAATCCACTACGTCGCAGCACCGGCTGCTATGGCCCCGATGGTAATACACGCGACCTGCACCAGTGCGGCATGGCCACAGCTGCAGTAATTTGAATTTGGCGAAGTACCTGGGGGAGGGTACAAGCCGGGGAGCAACGGAGCAATCCGTTGCTCCTTTGTTTTTTGGGTGACTTTGCTCGCCTTCGTGCCACGCCGACGAGTCTGTCTTACAGTAAACCAACAGGGCATCCAGAAGCGACCCGACGCCGAGCTCCAGCGTTTTTACTTTCGTAACCTGGAGACCTGGTGCGCCCTCTCGCGTTTGCCCAGATTTTGCATATAATTTTCTAGTCAACGAGAAAGGAGGCAGTTCAGCTCTACCGCCATGACCGCAATCGATATCCTCGGTCTCGAAAAAACCTACAGCGTAGGTTTCTGGCGCAAGAAACCGAAGTGTGCATTAAAACCACTGCACCTCAGAGTTGAGGAGGGGGAGATTTTTGGTTTTCTCGGCCCCAATGGGGCGGGAAAGACGACCACACTCAAGATGCTCATGGGACTGGTCTACCCAACCGCCGGATCGGCGCAAATCCTGAGCATGGACATTAACGATCCGCGCATGAAGGCACAGATCGGCTTTCTTCCCGAGCAGCCGTATTTCTATGACTACCTGACTGCCGGTGAACTGCTCAACTACTACGGGCAGCTCTCCGGAGTAGCGCCCAAAGAACGCGAGCGCAAGGTTCGCGAGGTTCTCGAGCGGGTAGGGTTGCCGGACGTCATGCGAGTCCAGTTGCGCAAGTTTTCCAAAGGCATGCTGCAGCGGGTGGGCATCGCGCAAGCCATCCTCCACGATCCCAGGATTGTCTTCTTCGACGAACCCATGTCCGGACTCGACCCCATGGGACGGCGCGAAGTGCGGGACTTGATGGAAGAATTGAAGCACGAAGGCAAAACGGTGTTTTTCTCAACCCATATCCTTTCGGACGCCGAGGCGCTCTGCGATCGAGTGGCCATCATTCATTTGGGTGAACTCCAGAGTGTGGGTGCGGTGGCAGATCTCACCTCGAGCATTGAAGGAAAGATCGAACTGATCTGGCACGGAAACAAGGTGCCGGCCTCGATGAAGGCGTTGGGCGCAGACTGCCACGTCACCGGCGACACTGTACGCGTCGTGCTTCTCGAAGGAAATCAGGACTCCGCGCTTGAAGCGCTGCGGCGCGAACAGTTGAGGATCGTATCGTTGATTCCCGTCCGCACTTCGCTGGAAGAGTATTTCGTGCGCAAGCTGCAACCCTCCAAGGCGGCAGCCGGGGTAACCCAATGAGCGGACGAATTGTACACATTGCCTCCAATACTTTCCGCGAAGCGGTACGCGATCGCGTCCTCTACAACCTGATTGCGTTTGCATTGCTGATGTCGGGAGCGGCTATCCTGGTCGGCCAGATTTCCATTGGCATCGAGCGCCTGGTCGTGATCAACCTTGGCCTCACCGCGGTTTCGTTGTTTGGCGTGGTGATCGCCATTTTTGTTGGCATCGGGCTGGTCTCAAAAGAGATCGACAAGCGAACTCTCTACACTGTTCTGTCGCGCCCGGTTCAGCGCTGGGAGTTTATTGTGGGCAAATTCTTTGGTCTGGCAGGCACGCTGGTGGTGAACGCGTTCCTCATGGCGCTTGGAGTATTCGCGGCGTTGTTCTATGTTGCGCGCCATTTCCAAGCGACCGATGGCTGGGTGCTGGTGGCATTGTATTTCATCATCCTCCAGTTCTTGATCATCACGTCGCTGGCGCTTCTGTTCTCCTCTTTCTCTTCACCGTTGCTTTCGGCCGTGTTTGCTTTCGCGTTGTTCGTAATTGGCACTTTCGCGGAAGACCTGCGCGGATTTGCCAACTTGACCAAAGGCATCGTGCGCATGCTTGCAACGGGTGCAGCTTATCTGGTCCCGAATTTTTCTGCCCTGAATGTGATTAGTTCGGTGGCGCACGAGCAGCCGGTTCCAGGGCAACTCATCCTCTCGAACACGGCTTATGCTCTGGTCTACGTCAGCATGGCTCTCTGCGGGGCAGTGCTGATTTTCGAGCGCCGGAATCTGAAATGACTCGGCCCAGCCGGGTGGAGGAAGGCGCAAACGGAATCAGCGACTTGGGACGTAGAAGCCAGCCACGATTCGGGCTCAAGTGCTCTCCTTCGGCGGTTATTGTGCGCTGAATTGTGCGCTAGCTTCTCGCGGTTTTCCGTTTCTCTCTCGCCTTGCGTGTTCTAGCCTTCGCTGCCGCTTTTGACGCCTTAGTGGCGATTTCCTTGCGCCTCTTCGCCGATAGCTTCTTGGCTCGGGCTATCCCGCCTTGGCGCGCAATTCGCGAGGCGTAAGCGGCTATTGCGTCTTGGATCTGATCTTCATCCATTTGCTAGACGCATGCTAGCAAGGGGTACTCTTGACACCTTGCTAAGCAAGATGCAGTATTATCCAGACATTCGAAGGTTGCAAGTTCCCCCATGACACAAACGGGCTGAGCGAGTGTTCTCGCACTCACCCAGCCCTAACCAAGTTCGCCGCACAAGGAGGCAAACGTGGCTGAAACCAACCCTACCATTCCCTCTTTTTCCACTCAACTTGATACTCAGGAGATTGCCCGCGAGGTCGAGCAAATCGCGCTGGAATGCCGCCGGAACCTATTCCCCGAGCGTCAGCGCATCACCGAGCTAAGACTACAGCTTTTCGAACGCTCGGCGGGGCGCTGCGAAATGCGCCGCAGTCCCGACTGCTTGGACTGGATCTCATGGAGCACGATACGCGCCGCCCACGTTACAGGCCGTGGTGGACCGTTCGCATTGTCGAATCTGCGAGCTAGTTGCCCGGAGTGTTGTATTGGCTCAAAAGGAAAACGAGCGTGAGCCAACATGCCCGAGCAATCGTTGCACGGGTCCTAAAGTAGATGGACACAGCGCGAGACGCTGAGGGTGATCCGTGGTTAGCGGACGATATCCAAGTCGCCCGAAATGCTGTCCTCAACGCTGCTAACCGTGTGCGCGATCCGTGGGGATTCGCCTTCTGGATGTACTACGGCAAGACTCTCAGCAAGGCTTTGATTGCCTGGCGCGAGCGAGAGGAACGAAATCAGCGAGCGTTAGTGCGGTGTGTGGCAATGGTCGCACAGCGGGAATCCCAACTGTACGTCACAGCTCTTGCTGCGACTCTTCCACCGAAGAAGCCGAGTCAAAGCGTGCGCCTAAACGTGACAAGAAGGAAAGTCGCATAAAAAGAAAGGACACTATGAAACTACACCGAAGAGAAGTATTACAGGGTCTTGGGGCCGCTGCTGTGACGGCGCTCCCAATGACCAAACTCGCCCTGGCCGCAAACAAACTGATCGCCCCGCCGCCATATCGTTGCGGGCCGGATTGCAGCACTACGCAATTTACCAAGATGCAAACCTGGAACGTGGGCGTCAGCAACACGTCGCTGCAGAAGATTATTCCCTCCAAGGCGCAACTCTCCAATGCCGCAGATCGCATTGAACAGTTTTCCTTGCTGTTGCAGAACAACGGACACTTGGCCGCGTTTCAAACTGCGGTGTTGGCCTACTTCCAGAATCCAACCAACTTCTACGGGGCCAAGGCGAACGCCACGGATATGCACTATGCTTTTCTCAACTTCGGTGGGAACATGACCGCGAATGATATCCAGACCGAGTTGAACAAGGTGCAATTGGGTGACCGGCAGGCGATCGTTGCTTATATCAAAGCCAACGGAGTTAAAGCCTATATACAGGTGCTCCAAACTGGACTGGAAGCCCTAGCACAAAGTGACTTCCGCGAACCGAATCGAGCACAGCGAGTATTCTTCGGTGCTTGTTTACTATTCGGGGGCGTGCTCCTATTCCCAGAGTTCGCTGGGGTCGCCGCCGCCGTTGCAATTGGGGAAGGATTAGTGGTCGCGGGCGGGATCGGAACGATAACCTTGGATCTCTACGGAGAGTGACATGGACAGAACAAACATAACCCTTCTTCTCACAGCCGTGTCGGCGCTTTGGGTCGGCAGAATCTTGGGTCGGCTGTCCTTGCACGGTCCGATATTCTGGATGGACTGGATCGTCGCCGCAGTTCTTATTGCGGCAACGATCGCTAACATCTGGTTCATTAAAAAAAGAAGCCGTGAAAGGCCAACCCCTCAACGTGTGTTGAGTAGTGGGGCGGGCCGATCGAAGACCACAAATCTTCCTCCGGCCCGTTATAACGGGGCAGACCGGGAATCGCCCCCGCCAAGCGGCCAGCGGCGCAAGGGAAACTGAGACTCGTGAAGGGTTGACGAACGCATGAAGTTTGGGCCTCAACCCTCCCCCGAGTGCTGAGGCCAACTTATCCTCGCATTGCTTCAGCGAAAACGAGGAAGTGTAGCATCGCCGATAGGCCCTGCCGAACAGTACGTTTCGACTACTTAAAAAGGAGTATTGCCTGCCTGGCGCGGCGAGTTCAAGCGAATTTCTTCAGATCAGTTCAGACTGCTTCAGACTCGCTCTATGGACGTTTCCAGAGATCAGGAGCATCATCGCACTCGCTTGCGGGACTTGCTCACTTCGCTCCGCAAGGAGTGTGGTGAGCCCGCAAGCAGATTCCAAAATGACGAAAAGGAGATTCTAAAATGAAAAAGCTGACGGTTTTGATGGCAGTGCTGGCGCTGGTGGCTCTGATGGGCAGCTTCGCCCAAGCGCAGCAGGCCTGTTACCAGCTACATCCGTTTAGTGATGTCATTAGACTCGCTCACATCGACAACTCAGGCCATCGATCCGTGTTTGGGAACTGGACGAGCCCGGACTATACGCTGCCACTTACTGGGGCTAGAGAGCTCAACCTCAATGGCCAGTATAGGCTTGGCCTTCACGGCACCAACACTAGTTCCTCTTTCGGGGGCAATATGATATGTGCGCTGGACGGAATCAAAAACCAACCGTGGACGGTCACCTGCGTCGGGATCGCTGCCCCGTTCGTAGTTAATGGAGATAGCCTTCGCCCAGTTTCCTGCACTGCGGCCCCCCAGCGAGAGGGCCCGGTGGCTGGCAAATAATCGGCAAAAGAGGGGCATAGTGGACGTAAGTTTTGAGGGGTAGGCTGGCCCGGTTTTTCTCCCCCATCGTTCCGGGCCCGCCTTTTTAGGAGTGGGGGCTTTATGGCGATGTGGAAGAAGGTCGCTATCGTCATAGTGGCTTGGCCGCGTCAGTCTTGGTCTAAAGCGTATAATTCGCGGCGTTATGGATGCCAAAGAGCGGGAACTGTTTATATCTATTTGGCGCGTGCTTTTACGCCAGAACGAGTTATTGCAGATGATACTCCCGACAACTCACGATGTCGCGCGATGTTTGATTGACGATCGGAAGCCAAATCCGCAACAAGTTGGCGCATGGACAGAACTGAATTAGAGAGTGACTCAAGAGATGCTTGATATAAACGCAGCGCTCGCAGAGCTTCAGCGATCTGTTGATCCTCTGATTGGCTACGATTCCTAGATTGCCCTGTCGCGGTGTTTTCATTCGGCTGATCTGATCGCTGCGGAGTCATTGGTCTTCCTCCGCTGCGCTCAGTATCTCTGCCTTGTGGTCGATGGCGTATTGCGGGACATTGATGATGACGAGCCCTTGATTTTGCTCAGGCGCCCACATATTTAGTTCCGAATCAGAGCCGAGGATCTTCGCCGACATGGCGCCGCCGTCTTTTCCTTGAATCGCGTTGTCCAGCAAACGCCCGCGAACAATGTGCTTTCGCGTCTCCTTGTCCGTGTTCTTCCCCAGCGATACCAAGCGTCGTGCTTTCTTGGGGAGCTGCGCGAGAACCGCCTCCGGAACTGCTTCCCATCCCTTGTGACTCTGCCGCTCACTCCATCCAGCTTCGCGTAATGCTTCGCCGACAGGTACATCCTGGGCCAGCAGTGAAGCTAGTTGTTTGTGCTGCTGGTGCGTTTTCTTTTTCCCGCGTTGTGGTCGGTCTGCCATGTGTTCCTCCTACTTGCTGCGCGATACCATCTCGCGGCGCCGTAGTTCAGAATCATTCGGAGCGCTCGCGAGTTTGGCCGTTGCTTCGATTTGCGGCACGGGCCGGGGTGCCGCATAAACTATCTTGTTCGCTGCCAGGGGAACGGGCGGGAGCAATCCAAGTTCTCGCGCCCAATCCATAACCAGTTTTCTTTCTTCCGGTCGGCAGTATGCTTTCCCTGCCATCGAACACACGCCCCCGTGTGCCCAAAAAACGAGCGCCCGGAAATTCTTGGCAGGTATGGTGTAGTTAACCCTTGCCCGCGCCATTATCTGCCACCCGCGAGTTCTGCCCGCTGCGCGTTTAGGATACGTTTGCGCTGCTGGTCCATTGGCTCAGTCCACAGATTAATCGGCTCCACATTCTCGGGTGATCCAGCTCGCGGGATCGGCGGGGGTGTGGGCCGGTGAACCTGTGGAGCATAACCGTTTGCGACTGCGATTTCCTGTTGGCTGAGCGGCTGATAGACGCGATGTTGCACCGCGAGTGCGTGGGCCGCTGCCATGCTGTCCGGTGTCCACTCCCAGCCGTTGCGGTTGATGATCTGCTCTAGCGCATTGTCAGACTGCGGCGTTTGCGGGTAGTCCGGGTGCTCTGAGAAGAACTGAGCCACGGTGTTCTGATTCTTGTACTGCTCAAGCAGCGCATTGTTTTCCTGCTCGCGCGCATACCGGGCATTTTGGTCTGCGACAAACTCCGCGCTGTTCTGATAGCCAAATTGTCTCGCGACTCCATCTAAAGCCTGCTGGGCCAGCCAATCGCTGAGATCGGGTGGGTTTCCATCGTTCCCCGTCTGCATTTGCGGCTGGGCTTGCTGCTGTAGTTGCGGCTGCGGTTGCTGACCATTCGCGGTTTGCTGCTGTGCTACCGCTTGCTCTAGAAGTGACTGGTAATATGCTTGGGTCGATACCCTACCCTCTGCCAATCTGCGGATCGCTTCCCGATTTTCGCCTTTGAGAGACTGGGGGAATCCTTTGAAAGTTTCGCCCGACTGCAATACTACGTTGAACGTGCCATCAGGTTCATCCACAAGAGAGACTGCGGGCCTGTCGGCAGTTTGCATTTTTCCATTTTTCTGCCGTTGTACGAGTTGCCGCGCGATTCATCGGGCGAGGCGATGGCGCTCTGCTGTTGCAGTTCTGAGCCATATTTTACGAAGCCATCATCCCCGAGACGCACGTCCAGCATCGGATTGTCGCGTTGGTCGGGATGAGTGGCAATGTAGGCGTCTTTTGCCTTCAATGCTAGCTGACTTGTTCTTATCAAGTCTGCTTCGAGATGCAGTGGAATTCCAGTTAGCCTGTTGTAATTCAATCTCTTCGGGCTGCCATCGGCGGGGGCGTTAATATGCTCGAACACCGCCTCTTCTACAGCCCTCGCATTTTCGATGGCCTGCTTGAAATCCGCTTCCGCCTTTACAGCGCTGTTCTCGCGTGCGGCGTCAATAGTGCTTTGTACCATTTCCGCCGATCGCTGTTTCTGATCTGCGATTTTCGCCGCTTCGTCTCGGTACTGCTGTTGTACTTCGCTCGATTTCTGCTCAAGGTTCGCGATCGAAGCATCGCGCGTGATGTTCAACTGCTCATTTAGTGCTGCGTCATTGCTGGAATTGGGAGTTGCTAGGGCCATTGATTCTTTCTCCATTCATCGGGGGACGCCCGGAGTTAGTTGTGCTGGGGATGCCAGCCGGTTGACGTGAGGTTAGGAGTGCGTTCTTTACCGCTTTCAATTGCGCTGCGTACTCGGGATAGAAACCGTTTTGCTTGGCCGATTCTGCGATGTCCTTTTCCAACGAGTCGGCAAGTTCTGAAATCTTTGCGCGTATCTCTTGCGGGTAGGAACTCGCTGCGCCCTGCAGGCGATAGAGCCCCATGAGCACATGCCGCGCCTGCCCGAAGGTGAAACCCTTTTCCGTGTACGGGTGCGCCTGGGCGGGGTTTGTCAGTTCAAGTTCTTTCCGAGAAACATAGTCCTGTTGTGCTGGGTTCAAACTCCGATAATCGGGGGCGCCGTATAAATCACGTGCCAGTTTGTCATGCACCCCGTAATGTCCCTTTGGCTCGTGGCGCGGTCCTGAAATCGCTGCACTGCTACCGGCACGGGTTGCCGGATCGTTTCCAACCGCTTAACCAAAGCATCGGCTACACCTTTCGAGTGGACAGGTTCTAACGGGGCGTGCCTGTGCTTCAGGTCTAACTGCTGCAGTCCCGCGAGCGCGTTTTGAGTAGCCGACATTTCAGAATAGCCCGATATACCTTTCCAGTAATTCGTTTGCGCTGGCAGGCGGCGCTTCTTGCACTGCGGATTTTGCGCTTGTCGCGGTCAAAGGTCGCGATGTGCGGCCCGCTCCGGTGGATGGATCGCGTTTAATGAATTGATTGAAAGCTTTGCCCGGACTGGGCTTCCCATATTCATCGGTGAAGTTCTTGTAATTCGCCCAATCGTCCGGGGTGACACCGTCGTATTGATGGACACTCCCATTCTTGAATTGGATTGTTGCCGTCATGCTCTGCGGGTCGTAAGCATGACCGGCAAGCTGGGATGAGTTTTCTACGCGATCAAACTGAAGCATGGGCGCGGGCCGCGCGGGAGTAACTGGCTGCGCGGGTTGCACGTTTGCCGGTTGCACGTTCGGAGTTTGCGGCGCTGTTTGTATTTGCGTGCTTGGAATCTGGCCCAAAGCCGCGCCCGGCAGAGGTTGCCCCGACTGAGCACCTCGCGCTAATGCGTTCCCTTGTAAAACTTCGGGAGATGGCGTTTCAGGATATGGAGCACCGGGAAAGCTTCCCGGATTTTCCGGATATGGGGCACCTGGGAAAGTACCGGGGGATTCCGGAAATGGTGCGCCTGGATAGATTGGTTTTGGGACTCCGAAATTCTCACCCTTTTTGAATCGGCTGTGTGGGGATCACCGCGAATCTCGCACGTCGCGAAACCGGGCCGCAACAATTTTGCCCCGAACTTGCTAAACTATGAGCAGTCCCTTTACACATCTCTCCGCCGTGCCCTTCGGCCCCCGGTCTCTTGTGCGATCCGATGGATTCCTTTTTCGGAGGCTGCCCAATGGCAAAAATCCTGCAATTCCCCAAGTCGCCAATCTGTAACATCTGCAATAAACCCGTGGAGCCCAAGATCGCCGTTACTGATCATGACGGGAAAGCTTTTCACGGGGACTGCTATGCCCGCATGATCCGACTAAGGCAAATCACGCGGGAAAAATGGCAACGGACCAAAAATACCTTTTTTGAGTTTTGAGTCCGGTATCTAGTCACGCGCCGCGCTGGCGGGGTGGCCGGGGAGGGTCCACGGGGGGCATCGCTTGAGCCTCCGGAATGACTTTCGTTAATCGTTCGCCCTCGAAGCATCGCGCAGGAGGGCCCGTGCGTGCGTTCTACGTGGCCTAGGACCAGCCGCAATGGGAAGTCGCTTTCGCTAAACAATGTGATGAACCGACAAATATTGCCCGCATGCAAGGCGGCAAATATTCAGTGGAAAGGCTGGCATGGCTTCCGCCGCGGCCTTGCCACGAATTTGCATGCACTAGGGGTCGATGACCTAACGATTCAGCGGATCCTACGCCATAGCCGCGTTTCCACCACGCAGAAATGCTACATTAAAACTTTGCCCGAGCAGAGCGTTGCGGGCATGCACCGACTGGAGGTTGCGCTGGGCGAAATCCCCGGCTTAGTCCAGTGACTAATGTGCGCCAATTGTGCGCTGCCTGCACGGCAAGTATTGATAATGCGGACATTATCCGGAAAGAGTTCTTATATCTGAAATGAAGTCGTCGCGTCGAATCACACTTGCGGCCAGCGCTCTGTTGCTAATTTGCCTGACGGCATCGGTATTGTTGCTGCGAAGCATCGATCGCCAGCGCAGCGGGGCGACGCTCGAAGAAGTGCTTTACATCTCCTCACCCACTCTGCTCAAGCGCATGAGCCTGGGGTACGACGGGCTACTCGCGGACGTGTACTGGACCCGCGCCGTGCAGTATTTCGGAGAAAAGCTGGTTCGAGGGTCCGAACATTTTGACTTGCTGGCGCCGCTGCTCGAAATCACAACGACCCTCGATCCGCACCTGCTGGTGGCCTACGAGTACGGCGCCAACTTCCTGGCTCCCAAAATGCCGGGCGGAGCCAACCAACCGCAGCGCGCCATTAAGCTGGTGGAATTCGGGATCCGCAACAATCCCAACCAGTGGCGTCTCTACTACGATCTAGGCTTCATCTACTACATGGACCTCGAGGACTACGACAAAGCCGAGAAAGCATTCGCGGATGGCGCCAAGGTGCCAAATACGCATCAAATTATGCCTCTCATGGCTGCCAAAATGGCGGAGCATGCGGGAAACATCCAAACGGCTCGGCTGATGTGGGCAACCACGTTTCAAACTACGCGCGATCCCAATGTCAAATCCAACGCGGTAGCGCACTTGAATGCCTTACAGGTCCACGAAGACGTGACCACCCTGGAAAGGCTCGTATCGCACTACCGCGAAAAAACAGGACATTTCCCGCACAGCTTTTCAGATCTGGAGGCGGCGAATTTGTTGCGCGGCGTTCCGACCGATCCGCTGGGTCATACCTATAAGCTCATGCCGGACGGGCACGTCGAAGTGCGAGTCCCCGATGACCTGCCCTTCATTGAAAAAGGTACTCCGATCGGCTACATTCCACCCCGAGTGCCGAAGCTACCGCCCGTGAACTAACATCAAAAGGATGAATGCGCAGGAGTCCTCGCCCGTGCAGGACCAATCCATGGAGACACGCACGGCACAACTCGAGGATGCCGGGAACATTGCGCGGCTGGTGAATGTCGCTTTCCGCCCGGAACGCTTCTTCATCGACGCAGACCGTACCAATCCCGAAAAAATACGCGCCTTAATGCCGAAGGGACAGTTTCTGCTCACCGAAGAAGCTGGCGTGCTCGTCGGGTGCGTGTACGTGGAACTGCGCGACGAGCGCGGATACTTCGGCTTGCTAGCGGTCGATCCGGCATTACAACGCTCCGGCCTGGGATCTCGCTTGGTCGCGACCGCCGAGGAGTACTGTCGCTCTGCAGGTTGCCGTTTTATGGACCTTACCATCGTGAATCTGCGCGCTGAGTTGCCTCCGTTTTATCAGCGTCTCGGGTATGTAGAAAGCGGGATTCTTCCCTTTCCTCCAGACCAACATCCAAACCAGCCGTGTCATCTGGTAAGGATGTCGAAACCGCTTCTGTAGAGCCTTTGGCTAGCACAGCGCTTCCGGCGCTGCGATTAAGCTGCCAACATCGCAGGGCCAAAAGGCCCTACACCACCCAAAAACCAATCTACGAAATCGAGCCTCGCGCCCACGACGCATTACCATGGTCTGCGATGGCAGAAACGCCCGCTCCGGAACTAAGTCTCACTACCACCGTTCGCGATTGGTGGAGGGAGAACTCCGCACGGGATAGGTTCTTTCCCACCTTGAAGCGTTTCGTTTCGATCCTTTGGGAGTTCGCTCGCGAATCGACTCCCGCGCGGCGGCGGCAACGCTATGGCGATGTCGAGTATGACTGGGACCTCCGCGTGGATACCACTGGCGCAACCGTTGGCTGTCGCGATCGTTTGTTGGGGCATTTCCATTCGCCTTATCAACCAACCGAACCAGCGCTGTTTCGCGAAATGCTCGCAAGCTTAATCGAGGCTAGTCCGAAAATCGATTTTCGGGAATTTACCTTCATTGACATCGGATCAGGCAAGGGCCGGGCCCTGCTGATGGCTGCGGAGTATCCCTTCCGGCGCATCCTGGGAATCGAACTGCTGCCTGCATTGCATCGCATCGCACAGGAAAATATCAAGAAGTACAAAAGCGATTCGCAGCAGTGCTTCGCCATCGACCGTCTTCTGGGCGACGCCTGCGATTTTCCTTTTCCACTGGAGCCGACCGTACTTTATCTGTTCAATCCGCTGCCCGAGTCTGGGCTAGCAAGGATGCTCAGCAACCTGGAGCATTCGTTGCGGGAACATCCCAGGCCGGTGCTCGTGCTCTATCACAACCCCCTGCTGGAGCCGGTGCTGACCCGAAGTGTAACCTTCAAGAAAATCGCGGGCACGCATCAGTATTCAATCTTTTGGGGGAGTTGATTTCCTGTTTTGAAATGCGTCATCCCGAATCCCCGGGGTCTGGCCCGGACGATCGGCTGACTTTACTCTCGAGGGGCATCCTCCAGTGCAAAAGCAATCCGATAACCCAAGCAGGTCACAGCGACCATGCCGTAAACTAGTGATGTGGGCCTACTTTCCATAGTGCGCAACTCCTTTGTCATCGGACTGGCGACTACCACTGCACTCGCCGGCCCCACGCCCGACGTCCATGCCATCGCGCAGGCGGTCGACGAGCGTTATAACCATTTGCGCTCCCTACAGGCTGAGTTCACTGAGATTTATCGGGGGGCCGGAATGGAACGTACTGAATCGGGAACACTTTGGTTAAAAAAACCGGGCAAGATGCGTTGGCAGTACCGTTCTCCAAGAGATAAGCTGTTCCTGACCGACGGCAGGAATGCCTGGTTTTACGTCCCGGGCGAGCGCCAGGTACGGCGGACGGCGGTGAAGAAACTGGACGATTTGCGGTCTCCGCTGGCGTTTCTTCTGGGTAAGACGAAGCTGGAAAAGGAATTGCAAGGTTTGAGCTTGGCGCCCGACGTAACCCCGTTGGCGGCGGGGGATGTGGTTCTTAGAGGTGTCCCGAAGAGTTTGGCGGACCGGGTTAGCCAGGTTTTGCTCGAGATCACGCCGGATCACTGGATTGGTCGAATTTTGATCGAGGAGGTGGATGGTTCGGTCACGGAATATCGCTTTAGTAGTCATCGGGAGAATGTGGACGTGCCCGATCAGCGCTTTCAGTTTGTGGTGCCTGACGGGGTTGAGGTGATTGAGGGCGAGTTGGGGCAATAGGGTCAAAACCCAGCGGCTAGAGCCGTGTCGAATGCGGGCCCTTGCGATATGGTTGAAAGCCCCTGTCTTGATACGAATCTCGAGCTTCTGGCACTATCAAGACATAATCTTAAGTAATTGCTTTTCAGTTGGTTACGACCTATGCGACTGGGTGCGGCGTGATTCGAGCGGCTTCGTTACTCCGGATACAGTTGGACTGGCAATTAACAAATGGCTGACAGCTAGGAATGCTAGACTGGGGTGGGCAACGGTAAGCGGACAGCAGCATGGCCGAATTCGTGGTCAAAATCGCGGACGAGCGTGGGCACCTGTTGGAGCAGGTCGAGAGCGGCTACTCGGAGGCCGAGGTTCGCGACCGCTTTGTGCAGCAGGGTTTCCTGGTGTACTGGGTCAAGCCTCGGGGGATGTTCTCCGGCGGCTTCAACCTGAGGGCACGGGGCAAGGTCAAGCAAGGCCAGTTTCTGATTTTCAACTCGCAATTCCTTACTTTGATCAAGGCTGGACTGCCGATTTTGAATTCTTTGGACTTGCTGATCAAGCGGCAGAGGGATCCGTATCTGCAAAGCCTGTTGCAGAATGTGCGCGACCGGGTGAAGGCCGGCGAGTTGCTCTCCGACGCTTTTTCCGGTCAGGGAGCGTTTCCCAAGATCTACACCAGCACCCTGATGGCGGGCGAAAAGAGCGGCAACATGGAGGAAGTGCTCGCTCGCTACATTGCTTTTCAGCGGATGGCGCTGACCTTCAAGAAGAAATTGGCGGTTTCGCTGGTGTATCCGACTCTGCTCGTCACCGTGGTTTCGATCATGCTTGTGTTCCTGGTTACTTTCGTGGTGCCGCAGTTTGCCAAGCTCTACGAGGAGATGGGCGCATCCCTGCCAACCATCACGCTGATCATGCTGAATATCGGGAACCATTCACAAAGATATTTCCCGGCTTTCGCGGCGGCGTTGGTGATCGGAGGTCTGGCTTTTTGGCAGTGGAAGAAAACCGACCGCGGCGCGGAACGGCTCGACCGCGCTATTCTGTCGCTTCCTTTGCTGGGGCAAATATGGTTGAAGTACCAGGTGGCAAACTTTTCTCGCATGCTTTCCACCCTGCTGGCTGGAGGCATGCCGCTGGTGCCGTCGTTGCAAACCGCGGGAGCTTCGATGAGCAGCCGGCGCATCCTGATTGGCATTTCCGAGGCCGCCATTCGGGTCCGCGAAGGGCAACCGCTGGCCAAGAGCCTTGAAGAGCAAAAGATGTTTCCCGAGTTGTCGGTGGAGATGATCGAAGTGGGCGAGTCCACCGGCGCCCTGCCGGCAATGCTGAACTCGGTGGCGGAGTTTTATGAGGAGGACGTGCAGAACGCGCTGGGCGCCGCGATGGCCCTGATCGAACCGGTCATCCTCATTTTCATGGCAGTGATCGTGGGGGGAATACTTATCTCGCTGTATTTACCCATCTTCACCTTGGGATCTACGATTCACTAGGTTCGGAATTTACTAGACGAGAAATAAGGCGCTGGCCTGGGTTAGGTAGGTTTAGAAATGGCAACAACGACAGAAAACAAAGCAGTATTCGTGGGCGGGAACGGGACGGCAGCGCCCGGCACCCACGCCGAGGAATTGGATCGGGCGCAGGATATCGCGCGACGCTATCGGTGCCAGTTCGTCGACTTGCAGAATTTCCAGCTTCATCACGATCTGTTCAAAACCATTCCCGTTCACCTGATGTTCCGCTACAACTTCGTGCCGCTGGAAGAGACCGAGGACGGTCGGCTCGCCATCGCCATCGCCGACCCCAGCCAGTTGATGATGATCGACGAGATCAGCCTGCTTCTGGGCAAGCGCATCGTCACCAAAGTTTCGACCCTGGCGCAGATCACTGAAATCCTCAAGAAGACGGAGCAGTCGAAGCGGGTTCTCGAAGACGCGAGCGAAGGTTTTGCTCTGGATGTGATCCGGGAAGATGAAAGCGGCAGCGAAGAGAGCATCTCGATCGACCGGTTGGCCACGCAGCAGGGCGACATCAGCCCGATTATCCGCTTAGTCGATACTACGATCTTCACCGCGCTGCAACGGCGGGCCAGTGATATTCACATCGAAACCCGCGATGACTCGGTGTGCATCAAGTTCCGCATCGACGGCGTGCTTACGCAAGCTATGCCGCCCATCGCCAAAGAACATCACTCGACCATCATCTCGCGTATCAAAGTGATGAGTGAGCTGGACATCTCCGAACGCCGGGTTCCGCAGGATGGCCGTTTCCGCGTGCGCTATGGGAGTCCTGAGCGTCCTATCGACTTTCGCGTTTCGATTATGCCGTCGATTCACGGTGAAGATGCCGTGCTCCGCGTGCTCGATAAAGAATCGATGAGCGAGAAGTTTCACAAGCTCACCCTCGATGTGGTGGGCTTCGACGAGGACGACTTGCGGAAATTCCGCCGCTACATCAAAGAACCGTATGGCATGGTGCTGGTCACGGGACCAACGGGAAGCGGCAAAACCACGACCCTGTACGCGGCCGTCAGCGAGATCAAAACCGACGAAGACAAAATCATTACCATCGAAGACCCGGTCGAATATCAGATTCGCGGCATCACCCAGATTCCAGTGAATGAGAAGAAAGGTCTGACTTTCGCTCGCGGACTGCGATCCATTCTGCGTCACGATCCCGACAAGATCATGGTCGGCGAAATCCGTGACACCGAGACGGCGCAGATCGCAATTCAATCCGCTCTTACCGGCCACCTGGTTTTCACCACCGTCCACGCTAATAACGTTGTCGATGTGATTGGCCGCTTCCTCAACATGGGCGTCGAGCCTTACAACTTCGTTTCGGCATTGAACTGCATTCTGGCGCAACGGCTGGTGCGACTGATTTGCGAATCCTGCCGCACGGCAACGCACTATGCTCCGGAGGTTCTGGAGGCCAGCGGTCTCGATCCGAAGACCTGGTCGGAGGTCAACTTCTACGAAGGACAGGGTTGCATTGAATGTGCCGGGACAGGATTCCGCGGGCGAACTGCCATTCACGAGTTGCTCGACTTGAGCGACCGCATCCGCGAAATGATTCTGCTCAAAAAGCCAACGTCGGAGATCCGGCGCGCCGCCCGTGATGAGGGCATGCGGTTCCTGCGCGAATCGGCCCTGGATAAAGTCAGAATCGGGCTGACGACGTTGAAAGAGATTAACAAGGTCACCTTCATCGAGAGCATGCGATAAGACTCATGCCGGATGGTAGGCTGGCGGCGCTGTGGGAGAAATCGACTTCCTGGCATTCCGAGGAAAGCGAGCAATCTGAATTTTTCGCTAGCACGAACCTAGATCCCTCGCTTTGCTCGGAATGACAACGGGTTGGGACGCTGTCAGAAATCTGGATGACCTTTCGGTCAATGACTCTAGTGCTCTTCCAGCTATTGCATTTATGAGCGGCTGAGGGTTTTACTGGTATGAGTGCTGCTGGGAGTAGTGTCGGCAATGCGTTCTAATTTCAATTCGAGTTCCAAGCCGAAGCTGGCCTGCGAAATTGCCGCCGATCGTGTGCTTGCCGGACGGGTTTCGGAACGAGGCGATGTAGTCGAGATGTGCGTTGCCGGAGAACTGGCCAAGGGCAGCGTGGTTCCCGATTTGTTGGAAGCGAACCTACGCGAGCGCAAGAGCGTGTTCGACACCGTTCGAGAGACGCTGGGCAGCGTAAGCAGTCGGTCGCGCGACGTGATTGCCGTGCTTCCCGATGCCGCGGTTCGCGTGATGTTACTGGATTTTGAGACTCTCCCCGCCAGCCGAACCGAGGCCGAAAGTGTGGTTCGTTTTCGGCTCAAGAAATCGCTCCCTTTTGATCTTGATAAGGCGAAAATTTCTTACCATGCACAACCTGCCACCAGCGGGCTGAGGGTAGTGGCGGCGGTAGCGCTAAGCAGCGTTATCGAGGATTACGAGTCCATTTTCCGTGAAGCGGGATACAGCCCCGGCATCGTGCTGCCGTCCATGCTGGCTGCGGTGGGTGCGGCCAACGCGGACCGGCCGACCCTGGTTGTGAAAGTGGACGCGCGCACCACCAGCATTGCCATCCTCGACAAGAATCAATTGCTGCTCTTCCGTACTTTGGAAAACCCCCGCGGCGTATCGATTACCGGAGAGCAACTGGCGGAAGAGGTTTATCCCTCGGTGGTATTTTTTCAGGATACGTACCACCTGAATATCGAGCACATTTTTGTAGCCGGTCTGGCGGACGCGGGCGGGGCCGTTCCCGCGCTTCGCGCGCAGACTGGCGCCGAGGTAACTGAATTGGTGGCAAATTCGCAATTGGGTGCGAGCGTGGGCTCGATTCCAAAGTGGAGGATGGCGGGGGTAGTCGGAGCCCTGCTTTCATAGATGCGCGTCGATATCAATCTCGCGAGCCAGCCCTACGAGGATGCTCGGCAATTCTGGTTGCGCTGGGGTGGAGGACTGGTTGCGCTCGGCATTCTGACCTTACTGCTGTTAGTGATGACGGTAAATGGATGGATCGCCGCGCGCAAAGACCGACAGCTGATCCAGCAATACGAGGCGCAGAGTGCAGCCCGAGACAAGGAGAAGGCCGATGCGCAGGCACTGTTGAACCTGCCCCAGAACAGCACCACCCGGGACCGGTCGCAGTTCCTCAACGATCTTTTCCAGCGAAAAGCTTTTTCCTGGACCAAGGCTTTCGAAGACCTGGAGCAAGTCATGCCGCCACGGCTGCACGTGGTATCGATCCATCCTGAACTGGCGCCCGATAATGAGTTGGAGATCAAGCTCATAGTAGCCGGAGACTCGCGGGACCATGCGCTGGACCTGGTAAGTAAAATGGAGGCTTCGAAACACTTCCACGAAACCTATATTGACGAGGAAAGCACGAATCTCAGCGGAGTTTCCGGGGATACAGTTCAGTTCCACATTACCGCGCTTTACGTGCCTGACATTGGAAACGCTACTCCTGGAGGTTCGCAATAAATGCCCGATCTCAGAGACACCCGGCGAAAAGTGAAGATCGGGCTAGCCGCCATGGCGGTGGTGGATGTGATCGCCATTGCGGTGTTTTTTTCTCCCTTGATTGGATCGGAAGCATCGAGGCGCGAACAACTCGATCAGGCCTGGAGGGAGTTGCAGCAGAAGACGCGGGAGGTCGAACCATTGCGCGGTCTGGATAAGAAAATTCCTGTCGCGCGCAAGCAGATTGCCGACTTCTATGCCCAACGGCTGCCTTTGCAGGACTCCGCGATCTCCGCCGATCTCGGCAAGGTTGCGGCCCAAAGTGGTGCCAGAATCGAAAGCATTAAGTACACCATGAAGGATCCGGAGACCGTGGGCGTGCGACGACTGGGAATCGACGCGGATCTCGCTGGCGATTACTTGCAATTGGTGCGCTTCGTTAACGCGCTGGAACGTGACCAAATGTTTTTTTTGGTGGATAGCGTGGTGCTGGGCGGAGAACAAGGTGGCATCGTCAAGCTGCAACTCAAACTGGAAACTTATCTCAAGACGGGTGCTGCGTAAGTGAAGACAGGTGCTAAGTGAAAGTCGGAGCGGAAAATCGAACGAAGCTGTTTGTGGCCATCGGGCTGATGCTGGTTGCCGTCGTGGTGTTGCTGTTCAATCTTGGGAGTTCCGCTCCGAAAGCCGCAACCGTCGTGCCTCCCCAAACACTGCTTACAACGGCTGCGCCTGCTCGGCCCGCTGCAACGGGTAAGACTCACGGCAAAAAGGTCAGCACGGCGGCGCGTTCGCTCGATCCCACACTGCGCTACGACTGGCTGAAGGCCAGTGAAGATACCAAGTACGAAGGTACGGGACGGAACATCTTCATGACCCAAGCGGAAATTCCGCAGCCCGTAGCGCCGGTAAAAACGGATGAAGAGAGAGCAGCGGAGAGCGGGCCACCACCACCACCGCCACCGCCGCCCATTAACCTGAAATTTTTCGGGTTCGCCAGCAAGCCGGGCGAAGCCAAGAAGATTTTCCTGTCGGAGGGCGAAGACGTCTTCATCGCGGCTGAAGGGGAGGTTGTCAATCGCCATTACAAAGTCCTGCGCATCTCGCCCACTTCTGTCGAAATAGAGGACGTGCTGAACAACAACCGCCAGAGCATTCCGCTAACCGCGGGGTAGGAGAATTAAGCAATCGGGGAATTTCGTAATTCGTTAATTTGAAAACGCAACCCCGGAATTACCCGATTACCAAATTTCTCAATCACAAATCCCCATGATTTCGCCCGCTCGAAAATCCGCTTCGCGCCACCGCACCGAGCGCGGATACATTCTGATTACTCTCATTCTGTTCGTCGCACTCCTCGCCATCGCCGCCGTGGTTATGGCTCCCGTCATTGCTTTCCAGGTGAAACGCGATCGCGAAGAGGAACTGATTCATCGCGGGGTGCAATACTCGCGGGCGATGAAACATTTCGTCAAGAAATTCGGCCGTTATCCAACCCGCATCGAGGAACTGGAAAACACCAACCAGGTCCGATTCCTGCGCAAACGCTACAAAGATCCCATCACCGGAAAAGACTTCAAGATTCTTCACATCGGCGATGTACAGATGTCGTTCGGAGCCGGGCTGGCAGGAGCTGTTCCAGCCGGTGGCCTGAATCCTGGTCTGAATCCTGGCGGTCCTGGCGCTCCGGGAATTGCTGGCTCCGGCGGGCCAACAGGACTCCCCAATGGCGCCGTGAATACGGTGGCCATGGCTGGCGGTCTGGCGTCCGCCATCAATTCGGGCAACCCGGGCCAGGCCTCCGCGGGAAGCACTTTCGTAACCCCAAGTCCGGGACAGAACTCACCGGACGGCCCTGACAATGAGAACGCAGCGACCGGATCGAATCAAGGCCCAAATCCAGGGGCACAGGGTCCGGGCGCACCGGGTCCGGGCGCTCCTGGAGCCTTCGGCGCAGCTACCACCACGGGCGGCGGCCCTCAGGTCTTCGGTGGCGGACCGATCGTTGGAGTCGCCAGTACAAGTAAAGACAAAACCATCCGCGTCTTTAACAAGAAAGACCACTACTATCAATGGCAATTCATCTACGATCCGAGCTCTGATCGCGGTGGACTTCTCACCACACCCAACCAGCCCGCTCTCCAAGGGGTCGGCGGTGCGATACAGGCGGGCGCTCCCGGAGCCCCGGGCTCGCCGGTAGCGCCGGGGGGCGGCGGTCTGTTAGGACAGCCCGGGCCCGGCGTGCAGCCCGGCCAGCCTGCACAACCCGGTATGCAGACTCCTCAAATGCCTCCCGAGCAAAATCCCTAGCGTCAATCCCAACATCCGCTCTAACTTGCGTCGGCGTATCCAATCCTTTTAGAAACTGGCAATACCGGGACGAGTCCCGTCACGACTCGAGCCTCTTTGGAATCTCATTCGTCGGGTTGCGACCCGGCAGGTGTACAATCGCTGCCGCTTTTGATTCCATTTGAAGAAAATTCTGGCAGGACTGCGCTCTAGGAAATTTACCCAGGGGAAAAACAATGAAAAGTGGCAAAGCGTTACTTCTGGTTCTATCGGTGTGGTTGTTCGTTATCGCGGCGACTGCGGCCGATGCGCCAACCTTGACTTTCAAGTTCACCACGGTCAGGGTGCCAGGAGCGTTAAATACGTCCGCCGAAGGAATTAACAACGCAGGTGTGATCGTCGGGCAGTACCAGGCTGGGAAGGGGATCACGCGCGGCTTTGTGCGAGATGGCAATAAATTGACCCGCATCGATCACCCAAACGGATCAAACACCGTTTGCAGAAATATCAATTCGAGTGGTGTGATCGTGGGTAATTACGCGGATTCCAGCGGCACGATCAGGGGGTTTCTGTATCAGAGCGGCAGCTTTA
>Ga0210396_10001773_pt1 | contig 22676 bp, 19 predicted proteins | sample IncBWH17OmetaG_FD_155466 | JGI IMG/M metagenome (GOLD analysis project Ga0210396, IMG submission 155466) | Forest soil microbial communities from Barre Woods Harvard Forest LTER site, Petersham, Massachusetts, United States - Inc-BW-H-17-O ... | reverse complement strand
CTGAAACTAGAGAGTTGCATGCGCCGGAGAATTTCGGCGTCGAGTTCCTCCACTTCCTCTTCTAAGCAGGCCAGGTGACGCAGACAACCGCGGATCACGAATCGCACAGGATCGCTCATGCGATTGCCTTCGAGTGCCTCGATCAATTGCGGTGTCTTACGTTTGGCCGATCCGCGTGCCAATCCAGCGATTTCCTCTGGCGTAGCCCGCCCGTCAAGGAGTGCCAACAGCATGTGAGCCCAGAGACACCGAACACGTCCGCTATTGCTGGTACATGTGTGCGGACCCCGATCCCAGAGAGTTCGACCGGATTCCACTGGACAACGAGTTCTTGGTGCTCGATGCCGACTCCAGCCAGCAGCGAGCGATAGCGGCCGTCCTTGCGGACCAAAGCAGAGTTATCCATGGGCCACCGGGAACGGGAAAGAGCCAGACGATCACTAACCGATTGCGAGCTTGGCCGCCGCGGGACGCCGCATACTGTTTGTCGCCGAAAAGAAGGCGGCCCTCGAAGTCGTTAAGCGCCGTCTGGAGGAGGTTGGCCTCGGACATCTCGCAATTGATCTACACGGAGCCGATCTCTCTCCCAAGAAGGTCATGCTGCAAGTCGCGCACACTCTGGAAGTTGGTGCGCTCCTCATACCGGTGAACTGCCAACAGGTGCATGCTCAGCTCGTTGATCGAAGGGGCAGACTGAATTCTCACGTTGAGCGGATGCACTGTCACAGGCAGCCAACTGGAATGAGCGTGTACGAGATGCAAGGTCTCCTTCTGCGGCTCCGAAGAGTCGCTGCAAGAATCTCATGTCTGCCGCCCGCTGCCGCACTGGGCCAGACCTCGGTGGCGCAACCTGTTCTGAAACGTGACGCGTGAATCCTGGACTGCTACCTGGGCACACTTTCAAATTACATAGCGCATCCCGGGCACAAAAGTTAGCGCGTTCCTAGACGAATTCGTAGCAGATGTTTACGACTGAAATTGCATTCGATTTCGAGAGGGAGATACTCACAACGAGAGGTTGGCTAAGAAAGCAGTGTGGTTGGTCTTGGTCAAAGCATCACTCCGTGAGAAATCTCAATTTTGATTTGATCCTTCAACGCCATGAGCCGGCGGCTCCCGGTCCGGCTAGAAATTGCGGACTGAGGCCGGACATTCGGAGGACGCCGATGACAAATCGTTGCACAATATCGCGAACAGGCGGAGCGGGCGTACAATGGTGCCGTTTTCGAGGCCGAAAAGAAAATTCCGGTTTTCTTGGTCACACAAGGCCAAGAGGCAGACCTCGAAAGGAGGTAACATGCGACAAAAAACGAGCTTTTGCTTTTGCGCCGTTCTGGCAGTTCTTCTCTGCCTGACGGTGCCCGAGTTGGCGGGTGGTCAGAGGCGGCACCCGGCACAGGTTGGAGGCAACCTTCTGCCGGACGGTTTCTACATTACTCCTACCGCCGCTCCCGGCTCAATTTTCCAAGACCTGCCCACCGGGCTGCGCAGCGATGGGTCCGCCAACGCGAATGGTGCAGTGAACACTGCGCTTAGCCCGGACGGCACCGCCTTACTGATCTTAACGACGGGGTACAACACAGGCTTCTACACCCAGGGACCGAAAGGTACGCCTATCTCGTACGCTGCGCTCGACCCTATTACGGGGAAACAGACGTCAACCATGACACCGAATGCGGAGTGGGTGTTCGTTTTCGACGTCCGTGGCGCGGAGCCAGTGCAGAAGCAACTGATAAACATTCCCAACACCTATCACGGATTGCTGTGGGATCCGTCGGGCAGCAGATTTTATGTTGCAGGAGGCATCGACGACCGCATCTTCGTTTACAAAGCGAGCAACCCCGGAGCCAGTGCCGACGCGACCTTCGTACCGGATGCTCCGTTTGTGCTCTTGGACCACGATATCCCGGCGGACGTGCCCATACAGACGTTCCCTACTGGCGGCATGTTCAAAAATACCCCTATCAACAGCAATCAATATGCGCAGGATATGTTTATCCCGTTCGGCGCTCTCGCCGCCGGGTTGGCGATCAGCCCGGACGGCTCGACATTGTACGTGGCCAACTACCAGAACGATTCGTTGTCGATAGTGAATCCGGCAACTCGCAAGGTGTCAAACGAAGTGACCTTCTTTGTGCCCGGACAGACCACGGCGGTCGGAGAAATGCCTTACTGGACAGTGGTGGTATCGAATACCGCGGGCGCCCCGGTTAAGACGTATGTGACCAGCCAGCGCGATGGCCAAGTGCTCTCGGTGAATCCTTCGGGCTCGTTCAATGTGATCAGGGTCGGTGGCGAACCGAATCGTATGGTACTGTCGGCGGATCAGCTTCGACTCTATGTCGCCAACGGCGATCTTGATGAGATCGAGGTGATCGATACCACAAGAGATGTTGTCAAGAGCCGAATCTCCGTGGCCCGTCCAGGCTACCTGTACAAGGGCTCCAGCCCCAACTCCCTGGCGCTCAGCCCGAACGGCCGTCGGCTCTACGCCACGCTGGGCGGCGAGAATGCCGTGGCTGTCATTGATGTGGCTTCCGAGCGGTTGCTCGGCCGCATCCCCACTGGGTGGTACCCCAGTTCGGTTACGGTCAGCGCCGACGGCAAGAAGTTGTTCGTAGTGAACATGAAATCCAATGCAGGACCGAACCTGGAATACCGAGTCGACTGCCCTGGCCTGGGCATCCCGCCAAAGTATTCGAAGCTTCTCTGCCCGCCACCGAATCCGACCTCCCGTAACGAATATATCCTGGCCCTGCTGAAGGCGGGATTTCTGACCATTCCCGTGCCGGACGGCGATACCCTCAGCTATCTGTCAGAACTGGTTGATGCCAACAACCTCTTCTTCAACCGTCGCCAGGATCCGATGATGGCGTTCCTGCATCGCCACATCAAACACGTGATCTACATTCAGAAGGAAAACCGTACGTACGATCAGGTACTCGGCGATCTGCCGCAGGGCAATGGCGATCCAACCCGCGTACAGTTTCCACGCCCAATCTCTCCCAACCACCACCTTCTCGCGGAACGCTTCGCTCTGCTCGACAATTTCTACGATGCAGGCGATGTAAGCGGCGACGGCTGGAACTGGGACACACAGGGTCATGCCAATGACGCCACGACCAAGAACGTTCTGGTCGGCTACGGCAACGCGAACTTCAACATCCCATTCGACTGGAATGGCAATCCCCGGAACATCGGCATTGCGGTGCCGGACCAGACCAAGGGAACGCAGGGGCCGAACACGGTGCGCATTACCACCCTGTTCGATCCGACCGGCAACTCATCCATTGAACCTGGACCGAAAGACATCACCGCGTCGGAAGGTGCGGATGATCTCGACCCCGATGCGCTCGGTGGCTACATCTGGGACACGGTGCTTCGGGCCGGCTTGGTGGTTCGCCATTACGGTCTCTATGACGATGAGAATTACTATGTCGTCCCTTCGGCTCCGTATCCCTTCTACATACCCATCGTCCGTGACGCATTCAAGCAGAAGGTGGTGCAGGCGGTGCCGGGGCGTCCGTCTCTCCGCAAGCGCACGGATCTTTACTATCGTGGCTGGGACCTGAACACCCCCGATCAGTACCGCTATGAGGAGTGGAAGCGCGAGTTCGATGGGTATGTGAAAAATGGCAATCTACCCAATTTCGAGATGGTCGATTTCATGGAGGACCACTTCGGCAACTTCACGACGAATGTCGGGATTCTGGAAAATCCGCTGTCACAGATGGCGAGCAACGACTACGCCTTAGGCCGTCTGGTCGAGGCGGTATCAAAATCTCCCTACTGGAAGGATACGGCGATATTCGTGGTCGAAGATGATGCACAGAACGGACCGGATCATGTGGATGCGCACCGCTCGACGATTTTCGTAGCGTCTCCCTACACGAAGAGCGGCGCAGTCATCCACACGAATTACAACTCGACTAATGTGGTCCGTACCATCGAGGATATCCTCGGCGTCAATTACCTGGGCCTCAACGACGCTAACGCCAGCCCCATGTCCGATGTGTTCATCAAGCAACCCAACCTGCAGCCCTATGTAGCGCCCATTCCGGGTATACTGTGCCACCCTCCGGTAGATCCTAAACTGGTACCCGAATGCCACAACCCCGGAAACCGGCCTGTCACTGTCGCAGTCAAACCGCTGCACGACGGTGCGTGGTGGGCGCAAGCGACCGCAGGCTTTAACTTCAAACACCCCGACCTCAACAATGCCGATTTGTTCAATCGGATTCTGTGGAAGGGAATCATGGGAGATGACAGACCATACCCTGAGGCTGGTGTTCAGCGGGCGAACACAGAACCGACGGTAACTGATCGCGATTGACCCGCGGCGTTGCTAGCATTTTACAAACCCCGCGGAGAGGGCTGGTGGCGTCATGCCTCTGGCCCTCAATTTGGCGTGGTCCTGGGACCGCAACTGGACAACCTTGCAGTTTGGTACAAAGCTGACGGGGCCGACTTGCCGACTCTCGTCGATCTTTTTGATGAAGATGTGAAGGCTTTCGTCCTGGCCAGGGTTTTGAGTGATTAACCGGCCTGGTTGCAACAGTTAACGACGCAGGCTCAGAAATCAGCATCTACAAAGCGCGACCAGTGTCCGAACCAAGGCCGCCCCTGTCTACATTCCGCGGAAAATGATTACCCCAAAAATATCAGACCATGCGTGCGCTATCATCCCCGGTCGCAGGCTTCGCCGCCATACAGCGAGCAGTCCGAACAGGACGCCGAACAGCGTGATTCTTGCTACTGGACCCACGCCTTCGTATAGATGGCCAATGCCGAATACAATCGCCTGGAAAAGGACTGCCCATCCAGCATTACCCGTGATCGCCCGAAATTGCTTCTGAAGATAGCCGCGAAATGCGACCTCCTCACAAAACCCTGCTGAGAGAGCAACCGGTATCCACACGAGGCTTTCAAGAATCCCTCGCGGAAGAAGTCCCTGCGCGGCATTTGTTCCTTCACCCAGGACATGACATTCATCAAGCCGATCCACACCGCCCAGAGACCCGCGCCTAGAGCGATGTCTTTCATCACCTCTTTCGGCGTAGTCCATCGGCCGCCAACAAGATCGCGCAAACGCATTCCGCGTTTGTGCACACCCATGCGGACATAAAGCACCAGAAGCCATTCAAAGACGAGCACAGAAATGTAACGTGGCACAGCGTTGCCGCTCGGCACTGTCGCCTGCGGGTGTTGCTTTACGGCGTGCTGAAAGAAACCGCCAGCGACGGACATCCCGACAAAAATAGCGATGAATACAATCGTATGCCACGCTGGGGCAATGAGCGGGCTGCCCGATAGCCGAGAGCTAACGTTCGCGTTTTCGGTCATCGTGCCCCTGCACTCTGCTGGTCTTCGGAGTACTTCTGAAGATCCCAATTCTAAACGGCGTCACTCGCGGTTGTCGCAAAATCTTAGTTTCCTATCGCAAGTGCGCCGGCGTGATGCTTCATCGCCTCACGCGAATGTTCCGCGCCGGTGCGCTTGTCGATAGGAAACTAAGATTTTGTGACAGCAACCCGTCTGAACTACTGCCAACTCCCCGCATTTCATTGACGGGTTGTTACGCATTGAGGGCACACGGATAAGAAAGATATTAGGTATCAAGAGAGGAATACACTGTGGCGAAAAAAGCAAGTGTACAATCTGACCAGTGTTGAGGCGCAGACAAACGGGAATTCCTCTTAAATGAATTTTCGCAGACGGTAGAGCGCGTGAGTAGAGGGGTCGTGCTTCGCGGTAGACTCCCCTCCAGGTTCGGTCGTCTGCCCATATACGTTACCCCGGAGGCAGGGCTGCGCTACTGGCTGGCCATGTCGCGCGTGGACCCAATGCTCTACAGCATGGTCGATGAACTGGTTAGACCCGGTGTCACCGTTTGGGACATTGGCGCGAATGTAGGGTTGTTCAGTTTCTGTGCCGCCGCCCTTTCTGGTCCATCCGGCTTCGTACTCTCTGTCGCGCCCGACCTTTGGCTTGCACAACTGGTCGGTCGTTCTTCCCAGGAGTTGAGTCTTGGCCGGAGCAAGTGCTCTCTCGTTCAGGTTCTGTGTGCATCTGTTTCAAATGCAAATCGATTAACTGAACTAAGTGTGTGGCAGAATTCACGAGCAGGGGTATGCGCCGCAGCGAGTTTGGTCGGAGTCGGGGTTTGAGCTTCAGCATACTGGATCGCCATCTGAAGAAACGGCGTTGGAAGAGAAGGCGTAGGCCAGTTTCTTCGGCCGGGCGGTTGGTGAAGGTGGAGTTGGCCGCCAAGAAATCGCCGACGCAAGCACGACGCGACTTTTGGGCTGGCAGTAGTGCTGCCAGGTGGGCGTCGGATTGAGGTACATCCTGATTTTGATACGAACATGTTCGAGCGACTGGTGAGTGCCCTGGAGCACGTGTAAGCCGTGTTTGGATTGCGTCCAGCCACACGCATCTATCTGGCCGCTGGAGCGGAAGGGTTTCGAGGGCCTGTACGGTCTGGTCCGGGACCGATTGTCGTGCGAGCCGCTGAGCGGGCACCTGTTCTTATTCTGCAACGGCCAGCGCAATCGGCTGGACTACTTTTCCGCGATTCTCCCCGGACTTGCCGATTTCCCGATCCGGTGCCTCCCAGACCTTACTCCCGCTTTGTGGGTCGCGCGGCATTCCTAGACCGGGGCGTTAGGGTGATTTTGCGACCACAACCCCATAGTTTCTCGTTTGGCGACAATCCACCCAGAATCGCTGGTTCCCCCTCCACGATCGGCGGATAGACACATGCGTGTCCGCGCCTACCACGGAGAGGGCGCACCTCCCGGAAGACTTCTATTGGGAGCCGGTTGGCCGCATTTTGGCGATTCCGCGCGCCGAGCTATTATCGTTGCCGCCGGAGCCGGTGAACTAGTTGAGACCATCCAATCAAGGTAATGACTACTCCGACGGCAAACACTCCGAGCGAGTCGTGTCTGGCGATCGCTGACACAAGCATTCCGGGGTCAAGAACGGAAAGAGCAATTGGCCAAAACGGGAATTCATGTATCGGTTCATTCATGCCTTGCGAATCCGAGAGTGCAGCCTCAGAGTCGCAGTAATCTCGGGTCGGTCATTTTCCTCAGGGATTTTGAGATGCGCATTCAACCCATGTAGCGTACATTTCTGCACCGAGCCTAGGCTCACTCTCCCATCGCGTCAAGGCTGTGGTCGCCTTGGGCCTGGGATTCTCCGAAAAAGTCCGGGAAGGTAACCGGAATTGGCACGTCTGTGTCGGCACGCCACACAGCTGCTCCTGTCTGATGGGTAGACAGGGTGTCGAAGTTCGCCCCAAGGCCGGGCAGGTCATCTTTCTGTCGCGCGGAAATCACTATGCCCTCGGCGAAAATTCGTTTTCTGTTCGAGTTTCAAGGCTTACCCCCATATACTCAAGAACAGTGTCCAGCCCCGATTACTCCGCGATGCTGGCAGTGGCGATAGCTGAAGCCCGTAAAGGGCTGGCTGAGGGCGGCATTCCTATCGGTGCCGCGATTTTTGACCAGAGCGGCAAACTGGTCGGCGCCGGCCACAACCGGCGCGTGCAGAACGGCGATCCTTCTTTGCACGGCGAGACCGACGCCTTCCGCAACGCAGGACGCCAGCGCAGCTATCGCCAGCTCACCATGGCCACAACACTGGCGCCTTGCTGGTATTGCAGCGGGCTCGTACGACAGTTTGGCTTCGGGACTCTGATCGTCGGGGAGAGCCGCAATTTCCAGGGCGGCGTGGAATGGCTCCGCTCGCTCGGAGTAACGGTCGTCAACCTCGATTCCGAGGAGTGCGCTTCCCTGTTGGGCGACTATATTCGCGCGAACCCAGAGATTTGGAACGAAGACATCGGGGAAGAGTAACGGGGGTTGGTAACGGGGGTTGCCTCCCTGAAAGTGTGAACTGGAACCCGACCCGCGTGTCATCTGGATCTGCCGCGGGCTGTCGATGGTCTTGTTTACGGCAGAGCCACACCAGGGGGGCGATTGTAAGAGCTATTGGCAGCCATTGGATGGCGACGGCGGCGTGCCCAGAACTGGGAACCGGTTGTAGAACTCGTTCTGAGAAGCGTCATCGACAGGGATGTCAAAGCAGGTGTCGTTGGTACTTTTTTGCCGTTCAGAGAGCCTTGCGATTTCATCTATTCCGCGCCACCAATTTGTTACGCCAGGATCCAAGTCCAAGCTGGTTCTGAAAACGTCACCTAGACAGGGCTGCGAGGGTCTCGGCGAGTACAAGCGTTCCTCGAATGATATCTTCCGGAGCCGCGTACTCGTCTGGACGATGGCTGTATCCGTTGCGGCAAGGAATGAATAACATTGCAACCGGAGCGACGCGCGCGATGAAAAGTGAGTCATGATAGGCACGGCTGACCATGGCCAGAGAGTTCAGGTCGTGCTTGCGGCAAGATTGAGAAAGCGCTTCGATTATTGCGGGGGCACAGTCGGCCGGCGCGTCGGCGTTCAGCAACTGGCTCTGGATCGACACCTGCCGTTTGACGGAAATCGAACGGCAGGTGGCTTCAATCGTGCGCAATACGGTGTCGCGCCGTTGAAGATCCGTGTCGCGGACGTCCGCGCTTAGGCGGACCTGGCTGGGAATGCTATTAACCGCGCCGGGGAATACCTCGCACATGCCTACTGTCGCAACTGTGTCAATGGCTCCGCTGGTGCGTCCTGCGCTCTCAATCTCCAGAATCAGTTCAGCCGCCGCACAGAGAGCATCGTGGCGGTCGGTCATCAAGACTCCTCCGGCGTGTCCACCCGGGCCCTCGATTACAATGCGCAGACTCGCCGGTGCGGCGATCTTTGTCACAATGCCGAGAGGAATTTGCCGTCGCTCCAGCAGCGGTCCCTGTTCAATGTGCAATTCAATGAATGCCTCGTAGTACCCGCTTGGCAACTTCACCCGTTCGAGATCACTTCCGAGACCAGTCGCACGGCAGACCTCATCGAGTGTCGTGCCATCGTTGCCCGTTAGTTTTCTCGCCGCCTCCGGGGAAAGGGAGCCCGACAGGAGCCGGCTGCCAAGGCATCCGATGCCAAAACGCGTCGGTTCTTCGGAAGTGAAAATGAGCAACTCAATCGGATGCCTCGGACGAAATCCACTCTGCTGCAAACCTCTTATCGCTTCCAACCCTCCCAGCACGCCTACAACACCGTCGAATTTCCCTGCGTTCGGAATAGCGTCAATATGAGAGCCAGTGCCGACAACCGGCGCGGCCGCGTCAGAACCATTCCAGCGTGCAAAGATATTGCCCACGGCATCCTGGCGCACCGTGAGTCCGGCTTCCTCACAATGCGCTTTCATCCACGCGCGAGCTTTGAGATCCGTTGGCGTGAAGACGATTCGCGTCACGGCAGGAGCTTCAGCATCAGAGAATGAAGCGAGCTCGTCGATTTCGAAGAGCAAGCGGTCTCGGTTGATCGTGAGACTCATCACAGCAATCCCGCCAAGGGATGCCGGTTCCAGTCTTTGTATATGAGATATTTTGCTGGCACCTTGCCGATGGCTCCGAACCACTGCGGGCACCATGGCCCCATCCAGATGAAGTCTCCAGCTGTCACTGGATACCAGGAATCGCCCAGCCGGTAAATTCCGCCACCTTCGAGCATCATGAGCCCGTGTTCCATCACGTGCATTTCGACCATGCTCAGCGAGGCCCCCGGCTGGTAGACCATCGTGTTCACTGCGCAGTCGAAACTCATCTCCTCGGGCAGGAGGCATTTGACCTGCAAGGTGGGATCGTCTCCGAGCGGATGCGAGGACACCGCATCTTCGCTCGAAATTATTAACCGTGGCGACGCAACCGAATCGAGAGCCTGATACGGTTTCTCGATGACGGCGACACGGCTCGCTTTGGCCGCCACCACGCGGTGGTAGAATCCCTGGGGCAGAAAGGCGTAACCGCACGCGTCCAGTTCGTCTGATTTGCCGTCAACCTCCACCTTCACGCCGCCTTCGATCACGAAAATAACGCGCTGGGTCGGCGTACTGCCCAGCTCTCCTCCAGCCTCAAACTCTGCGGTGTATTCCGTGAATCTGGCACCCACTGCGGGACTGACATGCACAATTGCTGAGCACGCTTTCATACCCGGCAGAGTCGTACGCACAAAAGTGTCGGCGGTCAGCAGTAAATGATTCGCTTGTTGGGAACTTCGTGTGCGGCCAAGATTATGCACGGTTCATCCTTTGTTGAAATTTGGGCGAAGCAGCCAACTGATCGAGAAGATGCAATCCGCACTCGATTGCCTTCTCTACGTCCTTACACCCAACCGATTCCGCCGGATCGTGACTGATGCCGCCGGGAGTGCGCAGAAAAATCATCGCAGCAGGGACTCTTTCCACCATGATCATGGCATCATGACCGGCGCCGCTTACCATCCGATGCGGCTTGCATCCCGTTTTGAGGATTGCCTGTTCTATCTCTCCATTGAGGAACGAATCCATCGCAACTGCGCGCTGGCTTAACAGTGTGCGCTCCTGAACCGATAATCCGCGGCGCGCGGCAATTCCTTCAGCCCGGCGAATGAGATCAACCACGACCCTATTTCGAATCTCGTCGGAGCTGTGACGCACGTCGAGGGTCAGCCACGCCTTTCCCGCGATTACGTTCGTCGCTCCTGGCTTGGATTCGATCTTTCCGACGGTTGCGACCAAACCAGGCACTCCCTGGGCCACGCGCTCCACTGTGCCGATCCATTCGGCCGCGCCAGCAAGCGCGTCGCAGCGAAGATGCATGGGCGTTGTGCCCGCATGGTTGGCGCGGCCGAGAAACGTGAACTCCAATCGGCTCTGGCCGGCAATGGCCTCTACCAAGGCGATTGGCAGATTTAGTTTCTCCAAAACTGGTCCCTGTTCGATATGAAATTCAAGGTAGCCGAGCGTATTGCTCTCGAGTTCAGCCTGAGGGAGTTTTTCAGGATTCAGCCCAAAGCTCTCGATCGCCTCTTGCACGGAAATGCCTTGCGCATCCCGAGTATCCAGGAGTTCCTGATCCAGCCTGCCCACTAAGGCACGGCTGCCGATGAATGGAGTGCCGAAGCGTACTCCTTCCTCCTCAGAGAAGGCAACTACCTCAATGCCGAAAGGCAGCCTCCGTCCCCGCAACTCCTCCAGCAACGCGATGGCAAGAACAACCCCCAGAACGCCATCATAAGCACCGGCGTTAGGGATCGTATCGAGGTGTGAACCGATCAGGAGGCGCGGAGCATTCGGCTGAGCGGCCGGGAAAACTCCACGGAAGTTTCCGGCAGCATCGACTTGCACGTCAGCGCCCAGCGGTTCCATCCATCCGGCAAGTTCCCGGTGGCAATCACGCATAGGCGGAGACAGGAATGTCCTGCGCGTGCAATCTGGATCTTCAGTAAATGACGCTAACCTTTTACACCGGGCGATGACTTCCTCCGCGCGACTTGTGGTTCCAGTTGTTTGCACTCGATTCTGTTTCTGTCGACAATTCCGCCTTATTGAGGCCTAGGCTTCGCGTATAAGCTTCGCCGCTCCCCAGCCGAGGAGAACGAGGGCGACGAGGACCTCCCAACCGTAAGCGTTCCCGTACGTCGCTATAGGAAAGTGGTTGCTAATCATGATAAAGACGACGGGGACTGCCATAAAGGTGTTGTGTTTGGAGCGCAACTTGGCTTGAGCGCCGAGTGACGCGTCGAACGCTTCCCCTGCTGCCGCCGCCGCGATCATTTTGCGCTGGAAGGGAAGAATTCGGAACCAGACGTTGGCGCTCATAATCGTCCCGAACACCGCTCCGAGGTGGATGTAAGCCGCGCGTCCGCTGAACACATGCATCAATCCCCAGGCGAGCACGGCAATCATCAGCAGAGAGAATAGAGCGAACGCGGCTTCCAACCTGCCAAGAGACGACCGTAGTGCCAGATCGTAGACGACCCATCCGCCAGCTAGCACGGCTAGTCCGATGGCAATGCCGACCCCCTGAGAAATGTTCGCAATGTCCGCGTCAATAAGTCCGCTGCTGGAATAGTAGACAAGAAACAGGAGCGCCATTCCGCTCAGCCAAGTCATCAACGCTTCCCAGCGGAACCACCGAACTTGCTCAGGTCCGACCGTCAGGGCCGTCTGTTTGTTGACAGTGTAGAAACCGCCGCTGTGGACCATCCATACTGACAACCTTGCACCATCCCCGGCGGCGTTCTTCTCAAGCCTGCCAAATTGGCCGTCCAGCCACGTGAAGTAATAGGTTTGGCCGACCCACATGATCGCCGCAAACACGTGGAACCAGCGCACGAGAAGGTTGAGCCATTCGCGGCTTGACGAGGTCACCTTATCGACTCCATAGATCGAGAAGCGGTTGAATTCAGCTTCCCCGGTAAGTCGTATACCCGTGTGGGCTCAGCAGCAGCGGAATGTGAAGGTGCGACTCTCCATCACGCGTCTGGAACGTGACTTCCACCACCGGATGCAGTGCGTCGATGTTTTGCAGCGCATAGTAACTCCCGGTGTCAAAACACAACCGATAGACTCCCGCAGAGAGATCTTCTCCTTCCGGTAACAACTGAGCACACCGGCCAGCTCGATCGGTACGCGCCGAGGTCAACAGCCGCCAATTCGCGGGTGTGTTCTGTTTCTCCAGTCGTACAGACACGTCCTTGGCAGGCTTGCCAAGAACGATGTCCAGAATGTGGGTCGAAATGCGGTTCATCCTCGAAGCCATTTCCGTAGCCGGATTTCTGTAATCTGCCGCTGCTGCTCGGCTGCTTCGTAAAGTTCAGTATCTGCGTCATTCTTGAGGCGTCGGCGGAGAATCTTCAGAATCTCCGGTGCAGACTTACCCGTTGCGCACACAATGAAGATACGATTGAAGCGCCGCTCGTATTCTCGATTCGCTTCCGCCAGAGCAATCTTCATTGCCGCCTCGGCGTCAGCTACGTCCTGCTGCTCCTGCGCCGACCATTCTACAGACTGGGCTGTCTGGGACATCGGTTTCGGAGAAGATGTTCGCGACTCTCCGATTCGCGGATGAAGTTGGAATGCTTCCATCCAGCCTGATTCTGTCAGGCTGCGCCACGTTTCGTTCGACGCAGCCACCAGCGCTACTTCATCCGCGAACGGCCTTCTCGCTACCATTCCCTGCGCCCACGCCTCCGACCCGCAGCACGGCAGGATCGTTTGTATGGCTTCGTCGATCGGAAGGCGATTCCATCGTGCTAGAGCATCCGCCACTTGCTCATGTTCCGCGCCCATCTGCTCCGAACTCAGCCGATTCAAAAACTCAAGAACAAGATTGCCTGCCACTGCTGCACGGTACCTCGCGGTGGATCGAATATCGTCAATCGGCCGGATCTCAGCGGCAATGGCCTTTCTCGCCAAAAGCAAGAGCTCGGAATCGATAGCCTTTCCTTTCACGGTATGCTCGGTCTCCATAAGGCGGAGCGGAACGGGCGCCACGCTTCCCATAGCGATGCGAACATCGTCAACTACTCTATCCGCTATGCGGCCCAGAGCGGCGATACACACTTTGGAGATCGCTTGAGCATTACGGGCTCCCACCTTGCGGGCATGGCAGAAATATCCCGTGAATCGGCGCGGCAGGCACACGGCTTGAAGCAGTTCATCAGCCGCCAGCAGTGTCTTTTTGTAGCCAGTGTGAAAGCTTGCATAGGGCAGACGACGCTCGCCTCGGACCGACACGAGAATCAATTCGGCGTCGTAGACGAGTAACGCAGGCAGCGAGTCCGCAGCCGGGGACGCGTTGACGATATTGCCGCCAATCGTTCCGCGATTCTGGTTCGCTACCCCACCGGTCCAGCGTGCGGCGCTGCCCAAAAGCGGAAACTCGCGTCCAATAACCTCGTGTCTACGGAGATCGGTATAAGTACATCCCGCGCCGATCCGAATCTCGCTCTCTGTGACCTCGATACGCCGCAACTCGGGAAGATTCCAGATGCTGACCAGCTTTCGCGCAGGAAGTTTTCCCGCCGCGTATTGCACCATCACATCGGTGCCTCCGGCAATCGGAAGCCATAGGCCAGGTTCCTGTGCCAGCAACGAGACAATCGTATGCAGTTTGCCGGGCGCGACCATTTCGTAGTCAGAGGGATTCGATCTCATACCGTCATCCTGCGGCGCACCGCTTCCGCCACCGCTTCAACAATCTGGCTGTACCCCGTGCAGCGGCAGAGATTGCCGGAGAGTCCTTCCCTAATCTCATCCATCGTGGTTTCAGGTTTTCCATTCAATAAATGGCACGCTGCGAGAATCATTCCCGGCGTGCAGATGCCGCACTGTGCGCCACCGCACTCAAGAAATGCCTCCTGCACCAAATGCAGCGTCTCACCCGAAGCGAGTCCCTCGATCGTAACCAAGCTTGAGCCTTCAGCCTGGAAAACAGGCACGAGACAGCTGTTCACAAGCATGCCGTCCATCAGCACTGCGCAGGAACCACACTCGCCTTCTCCGCAACCTTCTTTCGTGCCGGTCAATTGGAGTTGTTGCCGCAACACGTCGAGCAGGCGCTCCATCGGGTAAGCACACAACGTTTTCGCCTTGCCGTTGACCGTAAACGAGATCTCGGCTTTGGCGCAGCTCGCGCCAGAAACGGTCATTGGACCCTGCCTGCGGAAACAACGTCATTGTCTTGCGACGATGAAGAAAGCCCATCCATGATGTCTTCGGGTAGCAGAGGAATGGAATTGAAATAAACTCCGAGCGCGTCTTGCACCGCATTGACGATTGCCGGGGCCGGACCATCCATTGGGAGTTCGCCGATGCCCTTCGCACCATACGCCCCGTAGACATTGCCCAACTCTTCGAAGTGTACGCGAATGGGAGGCAAGTCGCTCGAAGTCGGGATAATGTAATTGGTCATCTGGCTGTTCTGCATGCGTCCGTTTTGCCAAACCACTTTTTCATAGAGGCTGAATCCGATCGCTTGGGCGACGCCACCGATGATTTGGCCCCTGGCGAGAAGTGGGTGCAGAACCTTGCCAACTTCCTGGAGCGCCACGAAGTCGTCCACTGATACGCTATACGTCGTCAAATCTACCGTGACTTCCGCGATGTAGACCGCCCACGCAAATGCCGCGTAGGCTTCTCCTCGATATTTTTGGTCGTCCCAGAAAATATCGCTGGGCGCTTCGTAACGCGACCAGGAACGGAATTCGCCATGCGCTGCAACATAGTTCTCACAAGCAACGCGAAACTCGCCTGCGGTATAGGTGTCGCTCAGCAGGTTGGACGAAATCAGGGTTTGCCGAATCCCCAAAGCCGCTGACTGCACCAATTTCCCAACCACCATTACCGTGCGCGAGGCAACGGTCGGACCGCTGTTGGGAACTTCCAGCGTATCCGGCTGGGCCATGCCGACGTTCTCGTAGGGCAGGCCGAGAGCTTCGGCCGCAATTTGACTGAGAACAGTCTTCGTCCCCTGGCCAAATTCGGTGCTAGAAACCAGCACGCGCACGGTGCCGTCGGCACAACCTTCTACACCGACAACAGAACTCAGATAGCGCTCGCCCGACCCCGTGAATCCCGCACCGTGCAGAAACGCAGCAATGCCCATGCCCTTCCTGGTAGCGCCGACTTGATTCCCTTTCGCGAAGCCCTGTTTCTTGGCGTGATAGTCGGAAACTTCCAGCGCCCGGTCCAGCAACTTCCCGAGATCGATCGGTTCGCGGACAACCTGTTCCGTGGTGGTGGACTGTCCGGGCTGTAGAAAATTCCGGCGGCGGATCTCAACCGGAGAAAGGCCTACGGCTCGCGCGATGCGATCCATGTGCCGCTCCATAGCAAACAGGCTCTGCGGCGCTCCAAAGCCACGAAAAGCTCCATGTGGCGGCGCGTTTGTAGCAACGGCTGTCGCGTGAATACGAACACTCGGCCAGTAGTACGGTCCGCCAGCGTGGATCGCCCCGCGAGAAAGCACCACCGGGGACAGCGTAAGGTACGCTCCGCCGTCAATCGTGAAGTCGATTTCACCGCCCAGGATCTTGCCGTCCTTGCTGATGGCCGTCCGGTGACGCGTGCGCGACGGATGCCGTTTCGTAGTCGCCGCCATGTCTTCCATGCGGTCATAAATAATTTTCACGGGGTTCCCGGACTTGATCGCCAGCAATGCAGTATGAGCAGCGATCATCGACGGATATTCTTCCTTCCCGCCGAAAGCTCCTCCGGTCTCCATCTGCACCACACGAACTTTTTCCGCCGGCAAAGCGCACAGAGTCATCAGCGCCTTGTGAATGTAGTAAGGGCACTGCAGCGAACCCCATACCGTGATTCCCTCGGCGGCATCAAAGGCGGCGATCATCCCATTGTTTTCGATGTAAAGTTGCTCCTGTGCGCCGGTCGTATACTCGCCTTCCACGATGTGGTCGGCCTTGTCCCACACACCATCGACATCGCCCTTTTCGATCAAATAAGTTTTGAAGATGTTGTCCTCGCCCCACACAATGTCGGACCCGCGCTCACTGTCTTCAATCGTGAAGACGGCAGGCAGAGGATCGTATTCGATCGATACGGCTTCAACCGCCTTCGGAAGAAGGTGGCGGTCCGGATGAGCCAACAACAGAACAGGTTCCTCGGGATGGTTGACGACCTCATTCGCCAGGCATGGCTGATCGTCCCCTATCAACGCGATGCAATTCTTCCCCGGAATATCTTTCGCAGAAACGATCACGAATTCGTCCCAGTCAATTCCAGAACCGAACGTGATGTTTCTTATCCGGCCGCGGGGAATCTGGCTGCGAACAGTTGCTCCGAACAGCATATTCGGCAGAACCAAATCGTCGACATACTGGGATTTCCCGGTTACCTTGTCGCGGCCCTCCTTGCGAGGAACCGCCCTGCCGACGATGCTATTGCTGTTCATTCACACCTCTTGTATTCGCGAAAATCTACCCGACTCCGTAACCTGGCGCGGACGCCAAGATCCGCTGATGGAATAGTGTATGACAGACCGCGGCACCATGAGCGCGAGTGCGGTCAAGGAGAATACAAAAAGCTTATGGCGCTGATCGAGCGTTCGCATTCGCACAATATTCACGTCCGCCAGGCTTACCGGGAAATCTTCCTTCAGAAAAGACAGGACTCCCTCGCTGATAGGTCCCCTTCACCACTCCTCGCAGCGTTTCTCCCATGTAGGGAGAGACCGGATGGCGGTAGTGCAGTCTGTCTTCTGTCACAGTGAATTCGCGGTCGGGATCGAACACGACGAAGTCTGCATCATACCCAGCCGCAATCCGTCCCTTGCGCGTGTCACAACCGGCCAGTCGTGCCGGGGCCGATGCCATCCAGCGTGCTAGATCGAGCACCGTAAATCCTCGCCTGCTAGCCTCAGTCCACATCAGCGGCAGAGCTACTGAAAGGCTCGCAATACCACCCCATGCGGTTCGGAAATTGCCCTCCGCGAGACGCTTCAAAGCCGGAGGACACGGGGAATGGTCGGTCACCACCAGATCGATCGTCCCCTCTCTAAGGCCCTGCCACAATCTCTCGCAATTTTCACGGCTGCGAATCGGCGGCGCACATTTGCTCAACGTCGCGCCGTTCGCGATCGTTTCCGCGCACACGTGCAGATAGTGGGGGCAGGTCTCCACGCTTACCCCAAGTCCTTCGTCGCGCGCAGCCCGCAGTTCCGGAAGCGCCTGACTGCTCGAGAGATGGACGATGTGCAAACGAAAACCGTATTCGCGACACAACGAAAGCATCAGCCGGATGGCTGCCAGTTCCGCCTCGTCTGGCCGCGACCGAAGATACGTCGAATAACAATTCCAGTCGGCGCTCGCCAGAGCGTCCGTTGCCAGATCAATTGGACCGGGAAGTTCAGCGTGTACCAGGAGCGGCAGACCAGTTTGGGCGACGTGAGGCAGAGCCGACCGCAGTTGCTGCTCCGCAACCATGGTGAAGCCATCGATACCAGGATTGACCAGAAAGCACTTGAATCCACGAACGCCTGAAACAGCGAGAGCTTCGATGTCACTTTGGTTATCATGGACGACCCCGCCCCATGCCGCCCAATCGATGCGGCATTTGCCCTGTGCAGCTGCACGCTTGGCCTCAAGAGCCGCGACAGTCGTAGTCGCGGGAAGACAGTTCAGGGGCATATCGACCAGCATCGTGTAGCCTCCTGCTGCCGCAGCTCGTGTCGCTGTTTCGAAACCCTCCCACTCGGTGCGACCGGGCTCGTTGATATGCACGTGGGAATCGACGAGCCCTGGAAGAATGGCGGCATCGCCGAAGTCATGGATTTTGTAACCGTAGGTAGGTACTTGATCGAGCGAAACAATGGCCTGGATTCGCTCTCCTTCCACCAGTATGGCCGCCGGGCGGATTTCTTTTGGAGTGATCACTCGGCGAGCGAGGAAGGCTTGCAAACTCAAGTCTTAGCTCCTTAGAGTAGTTCGCGCTCAGAGGCAGAGGCTATCCCGACCGCTCCGCTTTTGCAATGCTAGCGCCGCCGAGACCCAAAGGGTGCAATTAAAAAGTGCGAGTCAGTTATGCCGCTTGCTGATGCACGTTGCTCCAGTAATCTTCCCAACCTCGGTTGGCTCGTAAGACCCGTAGAGCGATCATCTTTCTTAAATTTTCCATCTTCCACCAGGCGCCTGAGATCTTGAGCCGGTTCTGGAACACATAGCGGTGGCCACTCTCAATCTCGCCTGAACCGATGGGCAATCCCGCGGCCAGGGGCCTTTGTAACCCCAAAAATTCGAGGGGTTGGAGATCTAGCGAAAGCAGGCACGAACCGGAGCCTCGGGGTCGGGGAGGTGGGCCGGTTCTAAGAACGGCCGCTGCCGGGTCTTTCTCCGATCCATCGATGCTGCTCCCGCCACCCGGCTCGGCCACTTCCCCCACCGGTAGCATGCTGCCGTCGATTTCGGTAATGAGCACGCGCACTCCCGCACCATCGGGCCAATCCCTTTTCTGCTTCTCTTGGGCCCGCATCGCCTCTCCATGTTCCTCCCTACCCCAACGCAGGGCGCTCACCGGAACCTCAATCCCATAATGTTCCTTCAGCTTGGCCGCGGCTCCGACATAGGCACCATCGGCCCCCAAATCCGTCATGGTTTCGCTGCAGGGCTCCGGAATACCCACGGCACTCCACTTCCGCCATTCGCAAAAGGGTCGAATCTCCCGCCCCCGCCGATCTTGGGTGTAGATCTGTTCTTCTATTTCGATGGTCCCCAGCCGGGTGTACCAGTAGAGCTTTTTTTCCCTTCCGATTTACGCCCGGCTTGGGGTCGTACTCTTGTTCTTTTTTCTGCTGCTGACGGCGGGCCCAACTGTGGAAAACCTCGCTCCCCATCTGCCGCAATTCCTCGATAATCCGCCTCTCCGCTTCGGCCGCTTTCTCCACATCCCCGCCCGCGTTCTCAATAATCGCCAGCATGGCCTCGATCTTGCCTGGCAGCTCCGGGTATTCCTTCAGTCTTTCCTCCAAGTGGGTGCCCGCCGCGGACGGGTCCATAGTGCCAGAAACTTTTGGAGAGCCCGCAGGCACTGTTGCAGACTATCCATGATCGAGTTCGACAGCTATGGTCGCCTACAATCTGGTGCCTTGTGCCCGTCTCCAAGTCTGACTTCGGTTGCTGCGGTCCATTGTTTGGTGGCGAGCTCCCCTTGAAAAAGGGTGCAGCTCGGCCCCGCCGGAGAGCCTGTGTGGTGATCGCCAACCGAGCCGAGCTTGGTCAAATTCACAAGGGAGGCAGTATGTCATGGCTCAGCGCGAGCTATCCACTTTCGAGCGGTTACAACGAGGGCAGAAGTTAAATCGCAAGCAGCGCCGAGAAGGCGAGCGGCGTTTGAACGCCGCGGATCCTGGGCTGGAGATCGTGAATCGGGACGCGGCGGGCATGGATGTAGGCAACGAGAGCCACTATGTGGCAGTCCCTCCCGGGCGGGATGAGCAACCCGTGCGGGAGTTCGGCTCCTGGACCGCCGCCTTAGAAGATATGGCGCAGTGGTTGCTCGCCTGCCGTATCCGTGCGGTGGCCCTGCAGTCCACGGGAGTGTACTGGATGGCACTCTATGACGTGCTGCAACGCTATGGGCTGGAAGTAAACCTGGTGGATGCACGGGGCACGAAGAACGTGCTGGGACGAAAATTGCACACCTATGGCTTACTGCGGGCTTGCTTTTTGCCCTCCCCTCAGATCCACCAAGTGCGTACGGTGTGGCGGTTGCGCGATCAAAATGTCAAAGAGGCGGGGCGGGAGATCCAACACATGCAGAAGGCCCTGATCGAGATGAACGTGCAATTGCACATTGCCATCAGTGATCTCAGCGGGGTCACCGGACAAGCCATTATCCGCGCGATTTTGGCGGGGGAGCGCGATCCGCACGCTCTGGCTGGTTTGCGTGACTGCCGCATTCAAGCCAGCGAAGAGGAGATCGCCCATAGCTTGCAGGGTAACTGGAAAGCGGACGTCTTATTTGAACTGCAGCAGGCGGTCGCGGCCTACGATTTTTACCGCCGGCAAATGGTGGAATGCGACCGACGGTTACAGCAGTACATGGCCGCCCTGCCGAGCGCCGAAGTGGCCCCGGCCAACACCCCAGAGGCAGATACAATGGAGAACGGCAAAACCGGCCGCGTCCGCAAGCTCAAAGGCAACCAGCCGGCCTATGATCTGGAACCGGAACTGACTCGTATTCTGGGGGTAAACGCGAAGACGATCGATGGCATTGACCTGATGACCATTGAGACCGTTCTGGCCGAAGTAGGTCCCGACTTGCGGGCCTGGAAAACGGAGGCGCACTGGAGTTCTTGGCTCAACCTAGCCCCCAAGCGGGGACGTCAGCGGAGGAAAGGTGATTCGCCACGTACGACAACATCACACCAACCGCGTGGGCAACGCCTTTCGGATGGCGGCTCAGTCCCTGGTGCGCAGCCAAAGCTATCTGGGTGCCAAATACCGCTACTTGCGAGCGAAGCTGGGAGGACTCAAAGCCGTCAAGGCCATGGCCCGCATTTTAGCCTGCCTCTACTATCGATTGGTCACCAAGGGCCAAGGCTCGGTGGACCGGGGCGTCGCCGAATTTGAGCGCAAGCGGCAGCAGCGCGAGCTTCTCGCCCTGCAGCGGAAGGCCCATAGTCTTGGCATGCAACTGGTAGCAGTGGCCTAAGCACCGAACCGCCAACGATTCCACCAACCCACCCTCCCAGGGAAAGGGGAAGAGAGGATTTTTTGTCCCAAATACCCGCCTAAAGTTCTGCTGCATCATTGCAGGGGAATAACGCACAAAGTCTTACGCCGGATAAATAAGAAGTTTCCGGAGAGAGCCCAACGGGGGAGAGTCTACAAGATTACTCCCCTGGCTGCCTGGCTCGCCCAGACCCTTGACTCGCACTTCTAATTGCACCCAGACCCAAAACGACATTTTACGAACTTCTGAGTCTCGGCTTATACTCGCTTCTCTGCGAAGCGGCTGCGAGAGAGTCCATGCGACTGATTTGCGGGTTCGCGGATTGCTGGCGTTGGCATGCCCCTAACGATTACACATGGGTGGAGCGAAGACATGGACAATCCTTTCATGGCCCGTGCCATTCAGTTGTCGATGGACAACGTCCACTCGGGACGAGGCGGGCCCTTCGGTGCGGTTGTAGTGAAAGACGGTACCATCATTGCCGAGGGCACGAATCAGGTTACTTCCACGAATGATCCGACCGCGCACGCAGAAATGCTCGCCATTCGCGAGGCCTGCAAGAAACTTGACGTTTTCGATCTGGAAGGATGCGAGATCTACACCTCCTGTGAGCCATGTCCCATGTGCCTTGGGGCAATCTATTGGGCCCGCCTCTCTCGCGTTTATTTTGCCAATGCCGATGCAGATGCCTCCAAGATCGGATTTGACGATTCACTGATCTATCGTGAACTCGCACAACCGCATTCGCGGCGCAAGGTTCCAATGATTCAGATGATGCGCGAAGAGGCGTTGGCGGCGTTTCGCGCGTGGGAAAACAAGCCCAACAAAATCGCATATTGAATCCGTCCGAGTGCCTACCAATCTCAGCCCCAGGGAATGTTTGAGCGATCGTTATTCCAAGCTCGCCCAGGTCGCAGAGCCAGTCGGTATTTGGCGCTGGATGATCCAAAAATACCCTTCCAGCGAAGCAAAACTATACACCGGTCGGAACAATCGCTTCCTTATGTACTGCATGGCTGAGGTGCGCGAGATTACCTTCGGACCCGCCAGCTGGGCCAGATCTGTGATAATTTCATCTGTCATGCCTCGCCCAGGTATTCCTGAGATGGATCGGCCGATATGTTCTCCAATGGCAAAACACACAAGACGATCCCGGAGATTGGCCGCGAACTCCATGTTGGCGCTGTGTTGGAAGGCTCGGTCGACCGTTCTGGCGACCAGATGCGGGTACACGTGCAATTGATCGAGGCAGCGACCGATCAGCATTCTGTGGGCCGAAGCCTATGAACGGAAGTTGAGCGACGTGCTTCTTCTGGAGGCAGAGCTGGCGCAGGACATCCGCGGCAAATCCAGGTTGGGTTGACACCGAAGCAGCAGGATCTTGCCCCCAACCGCCCCCTAAATCCGCAGGCATTTCAGGATTATCTGCAAGGCCGTCACTGCTACTCGGGCGAGAATCTGCCGTACCGCAGTAAGCACTTCCTCCTGGCGATACCGCGCGACCAGCGACCCGAGAATATTGCGGACGGTTGCAAGACTTGCTGGCGGGCGCGGGGCCCTCA
>Ga0210396_10001772_pt1 | contig 22687 bp, 14 predicted proteins | sample IncBWH17OmetaG_FD_155466 | JGI IMG/M metagenome (GOLD analysis project Ga0210396, IMG submission 155466) | Forest soil microbial communities from Barre Woods Harvard Forest LTER site, Petersham, Massachusetts, United States - Inc-BW-H-17-O ... | reverse complement strand
GGCTAGGCCAGCGGCGATCAGCTTGTCTACGTATCCGACATCCGCCGAGAGAAACAAGTCGAACGGCGCTTTATTGGAAAGCTGAGAATAGAAATTGCCGGATGATCCGTAGGTAATCTGCACATCGGCGTTGGGATGGAGTTCACGGTAGGCGGCGGCAAGTTCGTCGAGGGCGAACTTGAGATCAGCGGCGGCGGCAACGCGAACCTGCCGGCTTGGCTGCGTCGCTGCGCTGGGCCCGGCGGTCGTGTCGGATCGCTTGCATCCCAACTGAATCGCCGCAAGGACCGCGACCGACCAAAGCAAAACGATCTTTGTCACGGGAAGCCTCCCATGACAAAGATCGTTGAGGCGAATGCAAATGACAAGGGCCTAGTAGCCGTACGGCCCAGCCCAGCCGTACTGCGGCGCCGCGACGCCGTCCCAGCGGTGGCGATAGAACGAATAGTCGCTGGCCAGGGCGGTGGCAACGCACGATGCATTCAGATAAGCCTCGGAACTGATCAGGGCGACGCGGGTGTCCTCGAGATTTCGCCGGGCCTGGAGAATCTGCGGGTTGGTCCGCACCGAGGTGTCGAAGGTGGCTCGTAATGCGACCACCCTCGCGTTCGCTTCGACCATTCGCTGACGCGTGCTCTTGAGCGCGTCGTCGCGGTCGAGTGCTTCGGTCTCCATGGCGTGGGCGTCGCTGGCGAACTGGAGCTTAAGCGAGGCCAGCTCGACCATGATGTCGCGAGGCAACTCGCCGTGCTTGGCGCGGAGGGCGGCGATCCTGTCGGCGGTCTTGTCGCGAAGCTCGAGGGCGGCGAGATATTTGGGGTCCTTTACAACCGATTCGAGTGCGTGTCGGCGTTCGGCGATGTAAGCGTCGTAGGCGCGCTTCTCGGCGGCGACGGCTTCCTGATATTCCTTCGATTGCTCGAAGGTAAACTGGGCCATGCGGACAGTGTCTTCCAGCTCTTTTTCGGCGCGATGGAACGTGGCGTGCCAATAGGCATATTGGGCGTTGGCGACGACCCAGTCGTGCATCTGGTCGGTGGGGAAATCACTGCCGGCGGCGGCCTGCGCGGCCCGGTTGCCGGGCGGGACGTTGGTCTGGCCGAAGTCGCCGGTTGACGGGGCGGGAGGGGTCATCGGAGGATTCTGGCCGCGAAACCACTCCTGAGTGCCCGGAGGTGCGTCCGCCGCGAGGGTGAATCCGCAGATCATTCCCAGGAAAATCGGCGCCGCACACAGGGGATTAAACAGTCGGTTCATGGCGAACCTCCAAATAAGCAGACACCGCCTTGCGCCTGTCGTTTGCCAGTGGGTTCAACACATGGTGCTTTGACATAAAGCAATCGGCAGGCCGCGGAACGATGCATCTTTTTTCGTACCGCACCGCCTATCATATCGACGCTGATGGGTAAAAAGAAAGAGAATATTATCGGACTAAGCTTTGGCGCAGTATAACTTTAGCCATACGGCAAAAACCGTAGGATAACGGCAAGATTTGGTCATGCGCCCAGGTGTTTCAGAATGACGCCAAGCACTTGAGTGGGCGAAAGTTCTGCCTCCGGGAGCAGATCGGAGTGCAGGCTGATGAGCAGCGGGCCATGTCCCGAATTGGCCGGCGGACGCCCGTGCGAGCCGCGAACCAGCGTCGCGTCGAGCGGCGTCAACTCCATCAGCGCCCGCTGCCCCAGCTTCCGTCGCAAGAGCGTCCAGGCGATTTTGCCCTTGGGAAACCGGATCGCCGGATCCAAAAACAGCTCCGCCGGGTCGTATCCGGGCTTGCGATGAATGTCGACCGTACGGGCGAAATCAGGTGATAGTCGATCGTCCTGCCAGTAGTAATAGGTGAACCAGGAATCCGGGGCGGCAATGGCAACCAACTCGCCGGCACGCGGGTGATCGAGGTGCGACGTTTTCTTGCCCGCATCGTCCAGGACCGTTTCGACGCCCGGTGTTGATTCCAGCATCGCGCGGACTTCGCTGAGGCGCGCGCGATCGTTCACATAAATGTGCGCCACCTGATGATCGGCGACTGCAAAAGCTGCACTTTCGCCCGCGTCCAGCAACTCGCGGCCGAGTTCTTCGCGGATCGTCAGTAATCCTGCCTGTCGAAGCACGCGGTTCAGATGAACCGGCCGCGATACGGGGGCGATTCCGTACTCGGACAATACGATGATCCGGGCGTCGCGGCCGAGAAAATGATCGATCAGCTTCCCGCACTCGGTGTCCAGCTCGCGCAGGTCCTGGGAAATCGCCGCGGGCGCGGTGCTGGTCCGCTGCAAGCCGTAATCCAGGTGCGGCAGATAAGCGAGGGTGAGCGTCGGATTGAATCGCTGGTCGACCTTGATCGCGGCGTCGGCGATCCAGCGGGTCGCGGCGATCGACGTTGCCGGTCCCCAGAAATGAAACAGCGGAAACTGCCCGAGCTCCTGCTGTAACCACTGCCGGAGGTCCGGGGGATGCGTCCAGCAGTCGGGGATTTTGCGTCCGTCCGCCGGGTACATCGGCCGCGGCGTCACCGCGTAGTCCGCCGTCGAGTACATGTTGTACCACCAGCAGATGTTGGCGCAGGTGAAGCTCGGATCGATCTGCCTGGCGATCTCCCAGAGTTTGGGCCGCTCGACCAGATGGTTGGACTGGCGCCAGAACTTGATCTCGCACTCGTCGCGAAAGTACCAGCCGTTGCCGACGATGCCGTGCTCGCTGGGCCAGGCGCCGGTGAGATAAGTGGATTGCACCGTCGTTGTCACAGCGGGCAGCACGTGACCGGCGTGCACGAGTTTGCCGCGATTGGCCAATTCACGCAGCCGGGGAGTAAACTCTCCCAGCAGGTTCGGCGTCAGCCCGACCGCGTTAATGACGAGGGTTTTGTTCACGAGCGAATGACAGTCGATGCCGGTATTGCGCCGACTGGCGTTAATGTGACACGGGTTTTCAACCCGTGCTAACGGTGCGGAACGGAAATAACCGGCTCCTCGGGCTCTTATTCTCCCACTGCACCGTCAGCACGGCTTAAAAAGCCGTGTCACGGGGAAGCCATTTCGCGCACCCGCTCATCTGGCCGCCCAAACGGGCGGATCAGGTTCCCTGCGTTTTTTCCTCCGGCTTGTATTTCATGCGGTTGACGACGGCGTCGTAGCTGAACCAGTCGGCGGCGAGCTTCTGTTGGGCCTCCTGGCGCTGCATCCGGACGACCTCTTGCCGGCAGTCCTGCTCGGGGTATTCGAGCTGCGCCGCTCCCAGCTCGGCGATCACCACGCGCTGGGCGCTGGGAAGCTCGACGAGCGACTGGGGATGGCGATCATCGGGCGTGGCCTCTTCGAGCAGCTTCTGGGCGGCTTCGCCGAGTTTCGTCTGCGCCGCCTGATCGCTTAGCGGGTAATTGGGGATGGGACGGCCCGATCGCGGGGCGAACTGCCCGGTTGAGACCATCAGAACGCCGCTGCTTTGCGCCATCTGCGAGAGCCCCAGGGTCTTGGCGGAGTTGAAGGCCTTCTGGGCGGCGGCCTTGGCCAGCTCGTAGGCCTGGGCGGTTTTCCAGTCTTTGGTGACCTGCGCGACGACGGAGTTGAGGTCGGCCGGGGCATGGGCGGGCTCGGCGGCGGTCAGACGGAAGATATAGGCGTTGTCCTTGCCGTCGGTAAGTGGTTGCGAGGGTTCCCATATTTGCAGTGGACTGGCCGAAGCGCTGGCCGACTGGCCGGTGAAGCTGATCGCCGCCTCGGGGAAGCGCCCTCCATCCTTGCTCATCGCCGTGCCAATGCCCGCAAGCGTCCCCAGCACCCTGGCGTCCTGCCAGTCGTTGATCTCGTGCAGCTCGATCGAGACGTGCAGCTTCTGCTGAAGCTCGGTTCGGACCTGTTCGAGCCGGGCCAGGGTCATGGCCGGCTGCGCCGGTTGCGACGTGGCTGCCGAGGCCGGCTGCGTGGCGGCGGGCTGCGTTGCCGCGGGATCGGTCCTGGCGATCGCGCTCCAGTCGCTGGAAAGTTGCGAGATAATCTCGTTCTCGATCGCGGCGGTCTGCCTGGCGATGTCGTCGCTCATCAGCTTGTCGATGATCTGCTGCCTGACCTCGTCGAACGGCTTGACGATCGGCTGAGACGACGCCGGCTGACTCGAAGCGGGCCGGCTGGCCGGTGGGAGGTTGCGGAACTCCTCCGGGTGATCGTTGTAGTATTGCGCCGCCTTCACGGCCCACTGGTAGCGCGCCTCGGGCGTGGGCAAAAGCGACTCGGCCACCGATTGCCGCGGGACCACGATGTACTGCAACCTGACGCGGGCCGGAATCTGATAGCCGAAGCCGAACGAATCTCCGCCGCCAAAGGAATCATTCTGCCGCGAAGGCGTGTTCTTGTACTTGTCGAACTGTTCCTGGAGCTGCCGCGGAGAGGGACTGGGCACGCTCTTTTCAAACTCGTCGGCGCGAAAATCGACGAGGTTCAGCCGCACGTCCTGGTACTGGCGGGCGACCTCGTGCTGCCACTGCGGCTGGCTGACTTTGATGGCCTGGCCGAGGTTACGCAACTCACCGACCACCGTCAGGAATCCGCGAATCGCGGCAATCTCCTGGGGCTGGGCGTACTCGGCGGGCTGCTGAAGCTGGTTGACCCAGAACTCCATCGCATTGTCGCTACTGACCGAGACGCCGTTCTCGCGGGCCTCGGTCTGGAGCAGCAGGAACAGCTCGGGATGCTTCTGGATATCTTCGACGACCGGAAACGGCAGCGCGGCAAAAGGCAGCGGAATTTGCTGGCCGAAGGACGATTGGGAGCGCACGCCGGTCCGCATCAGCAGAGCCCACTGGTCCTTGGCGTCTTCCAGATCGCTGTGATAGACGGGGGTTTTGCCGATATAGCCGGCCACGGCCTGGCTGCGGGTGCGGCCGCTGGGCCCGCGGTAGCCGAGCGTGGCGACGAACGCGATCATCAGGAAGACGCCGAGCACGGCCAACAGCTTCTTCTGATTTTTCTTCATCCACTTATACATGGGAATTCAACTTTCTCGATTTTTTGGAGTGGGACTGTTCAGCCCTTGTCGGCGGGACCGAGCCTGGCGGCCTCTTCCTTGGCACGGGCCGCCGCCGCCGTTCCTTTGAACTCGTCGGCGATCTGGTTGTAAACCGCGAGGGCTTCCTTCTTGTTTTTGAGTTTTTCCTCGATCGCCGCCACGTTCATCAGCGAATCGGCCACGTGCGGCTTGCCGGGCAGCGCCTGGCAATACGCGACGACGCGCATGTACGCCAGCGCCGCGTCCTTCAACGGGTCGGGAACATCCGAGTTACCGAGCGCGCCCGCAGTGGATTGCGCCAGCAGATACAGCGCATCGGCCCGCTCCTGCGGCTCGGTGAAAAGACCGCCGCTTGCGTTGAGGACCTGAGCCGCCCGGGCATACTGCCCCTGCGAATAGGCCTGGCGGGCTTCGGTCATCTTCAGATCGGCGGCGACGCGACGGCTTTCCTGCGTCGCGTTTTCAGTATTCGTTCCGCCTTTGGAAATCTGTCCGAGCGTCGCGTTGGCCGACGCCGTGTCTCCCTTGGCGTTGTACAGCTCGACCAGAAAGTTCCCCAGCACGGTCTTCTGATCGGGCTTGAGCTGCGGGCTTTTGGACGCCTGCTGTACGAATGTGATCGCCTGACCGATCGAGGAAGCGTCTTTGGGGATGGCCGGCTTGTTGTCAGTGGCCAGGGCCGGTGTGATCTGAAGCAGATCGACGAACCCCTCGACTGCCGCCGGGAAATTGTTGCTCTTGTTGGCCGCTTGAACCAGCCGGAGGGCGGATCGTTCCTTCAGCCAGGACTTGGCCGTCGTCCCCAGCGTCTTGCGGTAGTTGTCAACCGCGACGGGAAACTGCGAATCGCGGAACGCTTCCTCGGCGGCGCTGAAATTCGGCTCGTCGTCGAGCTTGATCTGCGGGATTTGCGCCAGGGGCTTGCTGGTCTGACGGCCGGCGCCGGTCGTGAACAGCAGCGCATCCGCCTCAACACCCGTTACTTTTACATCGCTGATGGCGATCGGGTTTCCCGAGCCGGACTGAATCCAGACCGTGTCCGCCCGGGCCAGAGTTGCGATCAGGCCGACAAGGGGCAAGCAGATTGTGCGCGACAAACGTCCAGATCGCATGCGGTTCCCGGAGCAATGCAGGAGAGGGGGGTCGAACCCCTACACCTTTCGGTACAGGATCCTAAGTCCTGCGCGTCTGCCAATTCCGCCACTCCTGCCAAAGCGGATCACGAAAAGAATCTTATCCATCCAGTTGGCCAATTTGAAACGGAGCCGGGTTCCATCGCCTAATCGGAACTTGGTTCAAACCATATCTGGTAATACGAATTGCCCGCGTCGATGGTTACCTTTTCCTGCTCGCCGTTGACGGAGATGGAGCGGGAGACGGGGTCGACGACAATGGCCTGCCCCGCTCTGATCCAACCACTGTAGACGATATATCGCTCCTGTCCCGGATGTCCCGGGCCCGCAACCCAGACCGATCCATCGTGCGGCGCGGTAAACGAGGCGGATTTCCCCGCCGCCTCGCCCACCAGCGAGGCCATGAGTGGCACGCCGTACGGGCGGACACCCGCGCCGCAACCGGCAAGCGCCCCAGCCAAAAGCGCCGCCAACAGACGAACAGCTCGCGTCGATATCCACCTCTCGTGCATATTTTGAATGTATCCTCGCGCCATCGCTTGATCCAACGTGACGGCGGTAATGAAGGCGCATTAAGATGACCCCGGTTCACGATGCAGCGACACCCGGATTACACGCAGCAGCGACTGAAGCTTCTGGCCGAGCGGATGAAGGAGAGAATCTACCCGCAGACTCGGCCGGTTGAGCAGATTCTGGTCAGCGGGCCGGTCGATCGCATTTCATTTGCCGCGGCACAGGAACTGAGCTACCGGCCGGCCAAACTGGGCGAGCAGTTTGGACCGCTTTGGGCGACATTCTGGTTCCGCTGCGCGACCAGCGTTCCTCGGGATTGGCACGGCCGGCGCGTCGATCTGCTGTGGGAATCGCGCTCCGAGGCCATGCTCTGGATGAACGGCCGCAGCATCCAGGGGCTGAACCAGGATCCGATCAAGCGATACAACGATGATCGGCCGGATGCGATTCTCGCTCCTCACGGCACCAGCGGACAGCACCTCGAGTTCCAAATCGAGATGGCCTGCAACCGGATGTTCGGCGAAGGGTACTGGCAGCCGCCGGATACGACGGCGCGGACGTTCGTGCTCGACCGCTGCGACATCGCGCTGTTCGACGAACAGGCGTGGAGGCTCTATTACGATTTCTGGGTCCTTCAACAACTCGTGGCCGAGGAACCCAAGGACCAGGACAAGTCGTGGGGCGGGCTTTTGCTCGCTGAGTTGAACCGTTTCGCCAATCTCTACGACGCCGAGGACCGCGCGACCTGGGCGCCTGCTTCGGAGATCCTCGAGCGGCTCTATCAACACCGCAACGCGACGCACACCCATGAACTCTCCTCTATCGGTCACGCCCATATCGACACGGCCTGGCTCTGGCCGATCGCGGAAACGAAGCGCAAATGCGAGCGCACGTTCAGCAGCCAAGTCACGTACATGGACCGATATCCCGAGTTCAAGTTCGCCTGCTCGCAGGCACAGCAATACGCGTGGATCAAAGAACGAAATCCGGATTTGTGGGAACGGATCAAGAGAAAGGTAAAAGAAGGGCAGTTCATTCCGGTCGGCGGAACTTGGATCGAGCCCGATTGCAACATCCCATCCGGCGAATCGCTCTGCCGGCAATTCCTCCACGGACAGCGTTTTTTCCAGCGAGAGTTCGGCGTCATCTGCCGCGAGTTCTGGAACCCCGATGTCTTTGGCTACAACGGGCAGTTGCCGCAGATTTGCCGATTGTCGGGGATCGATCGCTTCCTGACGCAGAAGCTCTCGTGGAACCGGATGAACAAGCCGCAACATCACACGTTCGTGTGGGAGGGAATCGACGGCAGCGAATTGCTGACGCATTTTCCCCCGGCCGACACTTATAACGCGACGGTTTCGGTCGCGCAGCTCCGCGACAACGTCCGCAATTACAAGGACCACGACCGATCGCGTGAGTCCTTGATGCTGTTCGGTTTTGGCGATGGTGGCGGCGGGCCGACCAAGCAGATGCTCGAGACGCTGGCGCGGGTGAAAGACCTACAGGGCCTGCCGCGAACTCAGATTCGCACGCCGGGCGAATTCTTTGATCGGCTTGAGAAGGACAACATCGATCGGGCCCGAATGGTCGGCGAATTGTATTTCGAATACCACCGCGGGACCTACACGTCGCAGGCCGCGGTCAAACGCGGCAACCGCAAGAGCGAGCAGCTTCTGCACGATGTCGAGTTTCTGTCCACGGCCGCGGGGCGCGATTACCCGGCCGCGGAATTGGGTCGGCTCTGGAAACTTGTCTTGCTCAATCAATTTCACGACATCCTGCCCGGCTCGTCGATCCGTGAGGTGTATCAGGACGCGGAACGCGATTACGCGCAGGTGGCGCGGGAGGGCGGCGTGCTGCGGGATTCGTCGCTCAAACAACTGGTCGGCCAGGGAGAGGTCGTCGTGCCGGTGAACACGACGGGCTTTCCCCGGCGCGAAGTGGTCGAGCTCACGGGCGGCGGGCTTGGTGTTGTCGAAGCGCCTTCTTACGGGATCGGGAGAATCGTCGACGCGTCGGATTCAGTCGAGGCGGCGCAGGTGGGGCAAACGATTGTTCTGGAGAACATGTATTTACGGGCGACGCTCGGCCGTGACGGGGCGCTTCTGAGCTTGATCGAGAAGGCGACCGGCCGCGAGGCGCTTTCGGGGGCGGGGAACCAGCTTCTGATGTATGTCGATGAGCCTAACGCCTGGGATGCATGGGACGTCGATCCGCAGCACATGGAAACCGAATCACCATGCCCGGCCGCAGAATCCGTGCTGCTTGTGCAGACCTCTCCGTTGCGCGCGGAGGTCGTTTTCGAGCGGAAGATCGGTAGCCGCAGCCGGATGCGGCAAGCCGTTCGTCTGGACGCGCACTCGCGGCGGCTGGAATTCCATTGCGATTGCGATTGGCACGCATCTCACCGCATTCTCAAGGTCGCGTTTCCGGTGAACGTGCGGGCGATGAACGCGACGTACGAGATGCAATTCGGTTTCGCCGAGCGGCCGACGCATTTCAACACGACCTATGACCTGGCCCGCTATGAGGTGCCGGGGCACCGATGGTCGGACCTGTCCGAGCACGGATTCGGCGTGGCGCTGCTCTCGGAAAGCAAATACGGCTACAGCACCTTCGGCAACGTGATGCGAATGAGCCTGCTTCGCGCCCCCAAGCATCCGGACCCGCAGGCGGACATGGGGCGTCACCAGTTCTCGTATGCGATCATGTCCCACGCCGGCAACTGGCGCGAGGCGGGCGTCGTTGCCGAGGCACACCGGTTCAATGCGCCGCTGTTGATCGCCTTAGGGTCGCATCCCGCCCGGTCTTTCGCTTCCGTGGACGATCCGAACCTGGTGCTGGATACCATCAAAAAAGCGGAAGATGACGACGCGATCGTACTTCGTCTCTACGAATGCCACGGCGCGCGCGGCACGGCGTGGGTCCACGTGGGCTTGCCCTTCGCGACGGCCGTTCTTTGCGACATACTGGAGCGCGATGGCGTTGTCGCTGCCATCCGCGACGGCGCGATCGAAGTCCCCTATTTGCCCTTCAAGATCATCAGCTTGAAGTTACGCCGATGAACAGCGGTCCAGTTGAGCGAAACCTGATGCTGGCACGCGACCAGATGAAGTCCGGTCGATTGCCGGAGTTGGAACAAACCTGTCGTGCAATCCTGTCCCAACATCCCGAGCATCCGCAGGCGATGCAATTGCTCGGTGTAGCGCTGGCCGGGCAGGGGCGGTTTGATGACGCAATCGAGATTCTGGCGGAGGCCGTGCGCCAGCGGCCGGCGGCGCCGCAAGCACACTACAACCTGGCAAAGACGCTCGCCGATTGCGGGCGGGGTGACGAAGCCATCGATGCCTATCGCCGGGCCATCCAGCTTCGCCCCGCCTATGTTCAGGCGCACACCAACCTGGCGATCGCGCTGCACGGTCAAGGCCGCTTGGACGAAGCAATTGCGGAATACCGGCTGGCCGTCTCTTTGCAGGAGAATTCGCCCGAGGCGCATTACAACCTCGCCAATGCGCTCAAAGACGCCGGGTTGGTCGATGAAGCGATCGCGGAATACCGCCAGGCGCTGCAACTGCGGCCACGATACGCACAAGCCCACGCCAACCTCGGTAGCGCGCTGTTCCTCAAAGGCGAGATCGACGAAGCGAAAGCCCACGCGGAAGCGGCAATCGATATCGATCCCGCCTTTGCCGAAGCGCACAACTTGCTGGGCAACCTCGCAAAGGAAACCGGGCAACTCGACGAGGCGCTGGCGCATTACCGGCGTGCCTTTTCCGCCCGGCCCGAGCCGTGGGCGCTGGGGAATTATCTTTACATGTTGCACTTTCATCCGGACTTCGACGCCCTGCGAATTCGTGAGGAGCATCGGCGATACAACGAGCGGTTCGCCGCGCCGCTGGCAAGCCGGATTCACCCCCATGCCAGCGACCGCTCGGCGCAGCGGACTTCGGCGAGCTCGACTCGACTGTCTTCGACCCTGAGGCTCAGACCCGAAGGGAGCTCGTCGAAGTCAGTCGAGCCGCGGCTGCGGGTCGGCTACGTCTCGCCGCACTTCCGGCGGCATCCGGCGGGGCGGTTTCTTCTTCCCCTCCTCGAAAACCACGACCACGGCGCCTTCGAGATTTTCTGCTACAGTGGCGATTGGCGCCGTGATGAAATCACCGAGCGGCTCCAGCGCGCCTCCGACGGGTGGCGCTGCACCGTGGGAGTGTCCGACGAGGAGCTTGCCCGCCTGATCCGCGAGGATCGCATCGACATCCTGGTCGACCTGACCATGCACATGGAGAACTCCCGGCTGCTGGTCTTCGCCCGAAAACCGGCGCCGGTTCAGGTGACCTATCTCGCCTACTGTAGCACGACCGGAGTGGAAACAATCGATTATCGATTGACCGATCCATATCTCGATCCGGCCAATGTAGCACAGCCGCCCTCGGCTGTGTCCGAGCGAAGCTCGGAAACCTTTCCGCCTTCGGCCGAACACACCGGGGGGCCGCTGTGCCACAACTTCTACAGTGAGGAATCCGTCCACCTGCCACGAACCTACTGGTGCTTCGAGCCCCCGGCGGATGCGCCCGCGGTTGCCGATCTCCCGGCGTCTGCAAATGGCCACATCACCTTCGGCTGCCTGAACAACTTCGCCAAGGTGACCGCTCCAACGCTTGCTGCGTGGGCAGAGATACTTGGCAGGGTGCCAGGCTCCAAGCTGCTGCTCCATTGCCCGCCTGGCGGGCATCGCCAGCGGGTCCTCGCTGATCTGGCCGACCGCGGCGTCAATGCGAACCGAGTCGAATTCGTCGCCAGGATTGCGTTCCAGGACTATCTCCGCCTGCACAACCGCATCGACATCGCGCTCGATCCTTTTCCCTATGCCGGCGGCACGACAACCTGCGACGCTCTGTGGATGGGCGTGCCGGTTGTGAGCCTCGCCGGTCAGACGGCGGTCTCGCGGGCCGGGCTGAGCCTCCTCTCCAACGTCGGCTTGTCCGAGCTGGCTGCGCCGACGCGCGAGGAATACGTCCGTCTGGCGGCGTCCCTCGCCCGCGACCTGCCGCGATTGTCAGAGCTCCGCCGCACGCTGCGGCAGCGAATGCGGCGATCACCGCTGATGAACGCCCCCCAATTCGCCCGCGATGTCGAGACCGAGTACCGGATGATGTGGGCGAAATGGTGCGAGCCTGCGCGATGATTCTCAAGGCGGGGAGGGCGAGCGATAGGAGGATTCAGGATGCTCGCCCTCGCCCGCGCTTGATTCCGGGGAGCGCGCGCAAGATCACTTCCTTCTCGATCGCGCCGCTTTCTGCTGGCGATGCAAGTGCTCAGCCTCGAACGCACTACGGCTGGATCGTTTTGAAAAACCTGAAGGTTTCATAAGATAAGACTCCTTTCAAGTCCTCCCGGGTGGGCGAGAGAAGCTTACTTGGGATTCATTAGAATGCGATGAGAGAAACGGGCGATGTTTCGGGACGTATGGACGGAATTAGATCGTTAGGCTCTTATCGATAGGTCGGCAACAGAATCGTGTCCGCGGCGTCGATGGGTTCGCCGGCGGTGGCGCTGCCGGCGCGGCCGCCGCTGGCGACGGTGTAGATGTGGTCCTGCCAGGTGTCGGTGCCCGCGCCGCGGGTTTCGCCGGCGTAGGGGCTGGATTGCCATTCCACGTGGCCGTCGGCGTAGAGAACGTTCTGGCCTTCGCCATCGTGGTTGGCGGAGTTGCCCACGTCGGGATTTGCGACGGGGTCCGTGTTGGTTGGCATCGGTCCGGTGGACTGAACGCGGCCCGGATTCATGTCCGCCGCGAGTGGATACCCTGCATCGAGCGTCACGTCCCATTTGAATCCGCTCTGGATCGCTGTTGCGCTGGGGAAAGGGCACTGCATGCTGTAGCTGAGGTACTGGAACGGCTGAGGGTCCCAGGAGCAGTATCCCTGCGCGCCGGCGGTTGCGCCGCTGGCGAGGGCGGCGCTGCCGTTCGTGAACGGGTCGGGCCCGGCGTCGGTGCTCGGGCAGATCCACACCGACGGCGGCAGGTCCTCGGTGCGGGCCAGCAGAAAGAACGAGGCCTGGACGTTGTTATGGCCGACGTTGTCCGGGAAGGGGGTGTAGAGGTTGTAGGCGGGGGCGGCGGCCTGGGCGCTGGCGCCGACGAGGGTTGTATTGGCGGGGTCCCAATAGGTGCGGGGGAACGACTGGCCGTGCCGCTGGTCCTGGTTGGCGTACATCATCATGGCATAGCCGATCTGCCTCAGGTTGCTGGCGCATTTGGTTCTATTGGCCTGCTCGCGTGCACGGCTCAGGGCGGGGAGCAGTACGGAGATCAACAGTGTGATAATCCCAATTACGACCAGAAGTTCGACGAGAGTAAATGCTCGATGTTGCGGCTTCATAAAAGACGCTCCCTTCAGCAAACGCGTCCGGTTGGGCGGATGGCAGCTCGTAGCCGGCGGATCAGATAGATGGATGAGACGCTGACGAGTCTTCCCGCCGTGCGCGGACACTGGCTGGCGGCGCCGGTGGGCGCCACCGGCGCGGATAGATTCTTCAACGATTTCACGATCCCCAGCCGCGCAGAGGCCCGGCGGACCTGCGGTCCGTCGGCTAAGCGGGGTCGAGGATCGCGGCGGGGGCGCGGTCAGCCCGATGGGCTGCGCAGCGCGAATCCGCTAGGACGGACGATGGGCTTCATGGCGAAGCTCCTTTCAGAATGCGTCCTGCGGCGGGAAGTGGGGGCCGGGCGATGGAGGAATGTGAATAGATGATGATTGCAGATGGCCTTCACCAGGCCGATACGCCGGTCACGCTTTCCGTCTATGCCAGGACTGGGGTTTCTGCTCTGCCGGCGAACGTCGCCGACATCAAAAGACGGGAACCCAATCGATTCTTGCATGACAAAGGAAAAACTTGTCGCTACGGAATTGGAATGAGTCGTTCTCGGTTGGAAAGACTTCACCCGTGAAAACGACCGTGTCCGCAGGTAGACGCGGCCTTCGCGGCCACTCGGAAAGCCACGTCTCAGCTGCGTCTCCTCCGAGACGCGAGTGGGGTTTGACCCTTCCCCATACTGCCCTTACGATGAATCCGCGATAATTCCTATCGATATCCTATCGGTAATGAGGAGCCATTCGTTGCGGTTGTCGAAGCAGACGGAATACGGGCTGCGAGCGGTGGTGCAGTTGGCGCGAATGGGGCCGCGTGAATATGTGCAGTCGCGCGATCTGGCCCAGCAGGAGGGGCTGCCGAATAAATTTCTCGAGGCGATCTTGTTGACGTTGCGGCGGGGAGGATTTCTGGAGAGCAAGGTCGGTCGCGAGGGCGGATACCGGCTCGCCAGGCCGCCGCGGGAGATCAAGGTTGGCGAACTGGTTCGGCGGCTGGAAGGCCGGCTCACGCTTCGCGAGGCGCGAAGCGGGTCGGATGTCTCGCCGGGGGAGCTTGCCGTTCATTTCCTCAACGAGAAACTGACCGAGGCGACCGACGACGTGCTCGACAAGCTCAGCCTCGAGCAGTTGATCGAGCAGACCAATCGTGCGAGCAGCCTGGGCCAGCAGATGTATTACATTTGAAGCGACGCCGCAAATGACGAAACTCGAATGACGAATGACGAATCAAATCCGAATGACCGAAAAATCGAATGACGAAATGAAGGCCATGGTCGGCGGTGGTTTCGAGTTTCGATCATTCGAGTTTCGAGTTTGATTCGTCATTCGTCATTCGAGTTTCGTTATTGCGTTCAACCATGTCCCCTGGACTTACGATTCAACAGGCTTTTGAGAAGGCCCTGGCGCAGCAGCAGGCGGGGAAGCTGCACGAGGCCGAGGCGCTTTATCGCCAGATCCTGGCGCAGCAGCCGCGGCTGGCGGAGGTACACAATAACCTCGGCAACGCGCTCAAGGCCATGGGGCGAATCGATGAGGCCGGGCAATCGTACCGCAACGCGCTGGCGATCCGCCGGGACATTCCGCAAATCCACAATAACCTTGGCACGATCCTCCACGAGCAGGGGGCCTATGAGCAGGCGATGGCCGAGTATCGCGAGGCGCTCACGCTCAAGCCGGCCTACCCCGAAGCGCTTTACAACCAGGGGAACACGCTTCAGAAGCTGGGTAGGTCCACCGAGGCGGTGGCATCGTATCGCGAGGCCATCTCGCATTGGCCGAGTTACGCCGAGGCGCATTACAACCTGGGAAACGCGCATAGTGCGCTGTCGCATCGCGAGGAAGCGATCGCGGCGTTCCGTCATGCGGTGTGGCTGCGGCCAAACTACCCGGACGCGTGGAACAATCTTGGGAACGAGCTGGCCACGGCGCGGCGCTATGGAGAGGCGGCGGCCGCGTACAAGCAGGCGATCGCCCAGCGCCAGGCCGACCCCCACCTCTGGAACAACCTGGGCAACGCCCTTCGCGAAAGCGGCCGGCAGAACGAAGCCATCGATGCCTATCGCCAGGCGCTGTCGATGCGGCGCGACTTTGCCGAAGCGCTTTACAACATGGGGATCGCATTCGGCGAGCTCGGGCGGCTCGACGAGGCGATCGAAACGTACCGTCACGCCTGGCAGACACGGCCGAACTTTGCCGACGCCTACCACAACCTGGCGATCGCCCTCAAGGACGCCGGGCAACTGGAGGAAGCGCTTTCCTGCTACCGGCGGGCGCTGTCGCTGAAACCCGACTCCAAAATCGCCGGGAATCTGGCCTACACCCTCAACTTCATCGAAGAAGACCCGCGCAAGATTCGCGAAGAAACCCGGCGGTGGAACGAGCGCTTTGCCAAGCCGCTCCTGCCCGCGGCGCCAACATGGGACAACGAGCGCTTGCCGGACCGACGGCTGCGAATCGGTTATGTCTCGCCCGATTTCCGTGAGCATCCGGTTGGGCGTTTCATGCTGCCGCTGCTGGCGAATCACGATCGCACTCGTTTCGAGATCTTCTGCTACACCGACTTGATCCATGCGGACTGGCTCACTGAGAAGATCAAGCCGCACGTTGACATGTGGCGCGGCACGATCGATCTGTCGGACGAGCAGCTTGCCCGACAGATTCGGCAGGACCGCATCGACGTGCTGGTCGATCTGACGATGCACATGCGCGGCAGCCGGCTGATGGCCTTCGCCCGAAAGCCGGCGCCGGTGCAGGTGGCGTATCTGGCCTACTGCGGGACGACGGGGCTGGAAGCGATGGACTATCGCCTGACCGATCCCCATCTCGATCCTCAGTCGCAAGGCGACGGACGCGACGACGCGATCTATTGCGAAAAGAGCGTGTCGCTGCCGCAGACTTACTGGTGTTATGAGCCCTCGGCGGCGGCGCCTGAGCCGGGGCCGCTTCCCGCGCTTGCAGCCGGGTATGTCACGTTCGGGTGCCTGAACAACTTCAGCAAGGTGAGCCGCAAGGCGCTGAACACCTGGGCGGAGGTGCTGCGGGCGGTCCCGGATTCGAGGCTGATCATCTGTTCCCCCGAAGGCAGACACCGGCAGGGCGTGCGCGACCTCTTGCGCTTCAACGGCGTCGAGCCCTCGCGCATCGAATTCGTCGGACTTCTTTTTCCGCTGGAAAAATACCTCGAGCGCTATCAGCGGATCGACATCGCCCTGGACCCGTTCCCCTATCCGGGCGGCACGACTTCGCTGGATGCGCTGTGGATGGGTGTGCCGGTCGTCACGCTCGCCGGTCAGACCGCCATCTCGCGATCGGGCGTGAGCATTTTGTCGAACCTCAGCAGGCTGCAATGGATCGGGCACACCGCTGAGCAATACGTCGAAATCGCAACTCGCCTTGCCGCGGACCCTGCCGCCCTTGGGGCGGTGCGGCAGTCGCTGCGGGAGAAGCTCCGGTCCTCGCCGTTGATGAACGCTCCGCAGTTCGCGCGCGATATCGAGGCGGCATACCGCCAGATGTGGAAATCGTGCCTGCTACTGAACGTTTGAAACAGAATGGACAATTTGTAACATCGGCGTGGTCCCTTCAGCCGACACGCCTAGGATGCTGGAGCGCGATCATGCGCCGGGGTGGCTTAACGTGACACGGGTTTTCAACCCGTGCAAGCGGCGTAAAGCGAAAAGAAACCGCGGATTTTCGCGGTTTTCCAGTCCGAGCGTCGTCAGCACGGCTTGAAAAGCCGTGTCACAAACAGCGCGTGATCTCGCACAGGCAGTTAGAGCTTGGGAAGCCGGATGAGGTAGAGACGGCCGGAGCCGGAGAACCAGAGGTTGTGGTCGGGGTCGATCCACATGCCGTTGCAGGGCCCCTTGGGGATGCCTTTTTCGAAGTAGTCGCCGTCCGCGGAGATGTTTCCGGAGAGGTCGGCGGTGAGATGTTTCAGGCCGCTGCGGGTGTTGAGCCACCAGGACGTGGGGTTTTCCTGGACGATCGTCGAATCCTCGGACAGCGCATCGTCGCGGATGAATGCGCGGGCGCCGTTGGCAGAAAGGATGACCAGTTGACGCGCTCCCGGATCGACAAACCAGATTCGGCTGGCTGAATCTTCGAGGCGGGGGAAGCCGGTTTGGTCGATGGTTTGTGCGCGGTCTGCTGAGATGAGAACGGCGGAATCCTGGTTTCGAGGCAGCCAGGCGCGGCCGCGGGAGTCGATTCGCAGGCCCCCGGGCGTGGAAGGTGCGCTTCCAGCTCGTCCGATCGATAGAGCGCTGGCGGCGATCTCCGAGGCGCCGGTGTGGGCGAGAACTGCGTCGCCGCCGTCGGACAGGACGACTTTTCCGTAGGCCAGCGGCAGGCAAAAGAGGATTGCGCGGGAGGCCAGCCCGCGGCCGGTGCCGGCGGTGAAGGACTGCCACGCCTTGCCGTCGTAGGCGTCGATGTGGTCCCACTGCATGCACCAGATGCTCCCGCGCGCGTCGACGCGGAGGCCGGCATAGCTGTCGACGCCGGTGCGGCGGTTGTCGATCAGGCGCCTGAGCACAACGTGGCGCGCTTCGACCAGCGCATGGAAGCTGCGGAAAGCGGTCCAGGATTTTCCGCCGAAGAAAAACACGTCACCGCCCGGCTGTTCCTGGGCGACCAGCGCGCCGTCCTTGAGGGGCTGAAGGTAGGCGACGTCGGAGATCCAGGCGCTGCCGGGCGGGATCGGGAAATCGACGAACTGCCCTTTGTCGTAAATGCTGAGAAAGGGATGCTCGGCGCCCGAGAGCTTGGCGACGATTTTTCCGGTGGAATCCTGGCAGGCGGCGGCGCGGGAATTGGACAGCTCGAACACGGTCACCGGTAGCGCCGGCCGCGTATCGGCAACGTCCAAATTGACTGCGGCGACGTGCCATTTGTTGCGCACGTAGATCCGGCCGGCGGCGTCCTGGCCGAGGATCTCGTCGAAGGGAACATCGGTATCGTCGGAAAGCGCGGTGAGATTGCCATCCTGGAGCATTCCCAGCCCCTTCTGGTAGCGGGCCATGAATAGCCTGCCGTGCGAATCGGTGAGAAGCGAGTGGGGCGCCCAATCGGTCATCGGCTCGGGGGCGGGGAGGACGCGGGCGTCGGGGGTGATGAGCCATGCCGCCGTGCGGCCGGCGCGGCCATCGGGCCCGACGGTGTCGGCCCACAGCACGGCGTTGCCGTGGTTGTCGTAGCCGGCCATGCGGGCGTTGGCCAGGGCGAAATCGTTGATCCGGGGCTGCTGCGGCGCTTCTTCGAGCACGTCGATGATCCGCTCCAGGCGATTCCGCTGTTCGGGTGATGCCGCGGTCGAAAGGGATTTGCGCAGCTCCGGGAGCACGTGAGGTCCGAGGTCCAGCACCCGTCGCTCGGCGTCGCGGCGCTCGCGGAAGTCGCGCGAACCCAGCAGCTCAGTGTCCTTGCGAAGCTGATCCAGGTCGGTCGAATCGTCGAAATCCACCCGGGCGACCGACACGTTTCCCGATTCGGGGCAGAGCAGGACATGGCCTTCCCGCAGCGGAACCACCGCGGACATGCGCCCGGTGGAGGCCTGATGCCAGCGGGCGCCTTCGTGGACCCAGAATCCCAGCGTGCCGGCGCAGCCGTCGGCGCCCCAGATGGTCCAGGCGAATATGCGGCCGCGATCGTCGCGCACCAGGTGCGGGACGTCGAAGCGATGGGACGGGCCGAACACCAGCACGTTTGCTTCATAGAAGGGCTGGTAGCTCCACGACCCGTGGTCGAAGACGTGGCAGCCGCTGCGGTCGCCGACGTAAATCCGACCGGCGGCGTCTTCGATCGCCGGCCCGCAGAAGTCGTGTTCGCCGGATTCGGTTTGGGCAGGGGTCTCTGGAAGTGCGCGACGTTCGAGCCATCGCGAGGTCGCCGGGTCGAACGCCAGAAGCAGTTTTGGCCCGGCGATCAGCCAGATTCTGCCGGTCGAATCAAAGAGCAGAATCTGCGCCGACTTGAGCCAGTGAGTGCGCGATGCGAATGAATGCTCGACCTGGGCCTTGATCTGGGAAGCGGAGGCTTGCCCGTCGAGTTCGAGCCACGGTTGCCCGTGGGAGTCGATTTTCACGGTGCGTACGTCGGAGGGGAACACCTGCCAATAGGCGTTGCGGGGTTGAAGGTCGGGGCGGACGATCTGGGCTGCGGGATCCGGGGCTGCGCTGCGCTCCGCACCCGGCTTGGGGGCCAACTGAGCCTGAGAGGTTAAGGGGCATAGGAGCAGAATCGTGACGACGATTTGAACAGCGCCTGTTGCCCCCGGACGGGTTAGTCCGATAACCCGATCAAGGAGATGTTGCGCACGATGATCGAGAGTATTCCAACCCGCACTCGCAATGCCGCCGAAATCGAGGCGGAAGCGAACTATCGTGGCAATCTTGAGGAACTGGCCGGAACCCAGCCGGCGCTCGGAGCTCGTATCAGTGATGTCGGCGCCGACGTGCAATGGATTTTCGCCCGCGACGGCTCGCTGACGGCAATGCAGGCGGGCGAGCGGTGGTGGGGCGACTGCTCGCTTCCCCGCCGGGCCGGGCAGTTCATGTTCAGGACGATGGAGATTCACGGGGTGGTTGCCTGTTTCCTCAATCCCATACACGCCGCTCATCTTGGCGTTACGCTGGCGATGCTGGAGCCGCAGCAGGCGATCATTGCCATCGTAAGCGATCCGCTATCGCTGTGGATCATGCTGCATTGTGGCGATTTCGCGACGGAGACTCGATCCCACCGTCTGTGGCTCGTGACGGGTCAGGACTGGGAATCCGATTTGTCGCGGCTCTTCGTGGAAAACCCGGGTCTACCAACACCGTCGCAATTCATTCGCGCGATCTCGACCGACAACGGACCCGCGGATGCGCTGATCGAGCCGGCGCAACGGGTTTTTGCCGACGAGCAAAACCGCCGGGCTGCCTTGATCCGCTCGGCGTTCGAAAATCGCATGCCGCGGGCAAATCAGCGACGGAAACTGTGCCTGCTTGCCCCGTCGCGGTTTCGGCTCTGGAACGACGCGCCGTGCGTTCTGGCGGGGATCGCGAAAGAGGCCGGGGAAACCTGCCGGTTCGATCCGGATGACCCGGCGTCGGCCTCGCCGCTGGCGCTGGCGCAGGTTGCTTGCGAGTGTGATGCGGTCGTGGCGGCGAACCTGTCGCGCGTCGATCTGCCCGGCGTGGTGCCCGACGACATGCCGTGGGTCACCTGGGTGACGCTTGGGCGGATTCCCCGACGCGACGATTGCGGAAAACACGACCGGCTGCTGATCGCCGACACGCAGTGGCTCAGCGAAGCCCGCGGACTGGGCTGGAAGGAGAAGGGCTTGCAGCTTGCGGGTTGGCCCGCGCTGGAATTGCCTCAAGCCCCCGGCGAAGGCTTTATCGCAATGATCGCCGACACGCGGCCGCTGGAAGCGCCCAAGCACGTCACGGAGTATTCCAGCCATATTTTGCTCTGGGAGCTGATTCAGAACGAACTGAGCGCCGATCCGTTTCTGATCAGCAGCGTTGTGCCACAGGCGGCGGATCAGTATCTCGAATCCCGCATCGCGCAGCTCCGCGTGGCGGAGGAATCGTTGAACAAAGCATTCTTCCTCGAACACCTCGTCGTGCCCGCATATCAGCAGGGACTGGCGCGCTTGCTGATTGAGCATCGCCTGCCGGTGCGATTGTTCGGCAGCGGATGGGATAAGATTCCGCCCTTTGCCGAATACGGCTATGGCGCAATTGAAACGCGCGAGCATTTCACGGAGATTCTCGCCCAATCCGCGGCGGTGGTGCACGCCTGGCCTTCCGACCGGGTTCACCCGATCGACGCGATTGGGCGGCCGGTATTGCGGGCGTTCGGGCGCACGCGGGAGGAATTCCTTCGGCAGCCGATCCGCCCTGCGCTGGCCCCCGACGCGGTCAGGCTCTCTCCAAAGCAGTTTGTCGCAGGCATTTAAAAGACGCTTGCCGGGTATAACTCCGCCGTGCCGGTGGATGAAGAGATTCTCGACCGCGCCCGCGAGGGGGATCGCGAGGCGATCGAAAGCGTGATCACCGCCTGCTACCCGGCGGTGCACCGGATCGCCCACGCCCTGACCGGCGAGCCGAAGATCGCGGGGCGGATCACTCGGTTTGTCCTGCGCCGCGCGGTGGCGGCGATTCCGCGCTGGCGCCGGGGGATCATCGCGGAGAACTGGTTTTGTCATTACACGGTGCTGACCTCGCGGGTGGTGACGCACCGTCCGCCGCCTCCCGAGCAGGACCTGCTGATCACCGCCGGCCCCTCGACCGAGCCGGCTTACGCGGCGTTCGTCCGCGCCGTCCGCGCCCTGCCCGTGCAGCAGATGGAAGCCTTCCTGCTGAACCTGGGGGAGAAGCTCAACGAGCGATTGCTGGGCGTGGCCATGGACCTCTCGACGCAGGCCGCCGGGGCGCACCTGGCGGCGGCGATGACGGCGCTCCAGGGCATCGCGGGAGATCAATTCGATTCCGCCAGAAATGCGCTTCAGACCGCGTACATGAGCCTCACTCCGCCGGAGACGATCGTGCGCAGCGCGTCGAAGCAGGAGGTCCGCTCGATCTTCTGGCGGCGGCTGCTCCGCAGGGCGGTTCGCCGGCTGATCTGGCTAACGATCCTGGCCGCCATTGCTTTAGCGGCATGGCACTGGCGTGCGCCTTTGCGTGCGCTTCTGCTGGAGTGGCGGACTGCGATCAGGGCCCGAGCGCAATCGCAGCCAGCCTGAAGCAAGGGCGGAAGGACAGGCGGAAGGGGCAACTCTTGGGACAGGGGGAGGTTCAACTCTTGACTCCTGACAAAATGGGCATCCATTTGTCAAGAGTCAAGATCTGACCCCGCATTCCGATTCGCGGCTACTTGCTCCAAGGCAACACCAGCGGCGTCTGCCCCGAGTGCGGCACGCCGGTCCCGAAGGAACCCGCCGAGAAAAGCCCCCGGCCTGCGTGATTCACAGGTCAGGGGCTTTTTCGTTTCATCGCCGGTGCATCGTGGTTGCGTAGAGGCTGCCGGTGGGCTTCCGCCCGATGGCGTGCTGCAAGTAACGCTCAAGCTCCTGCTGCATGAGCTTGTCCCGGTTCGCCTGCACGACCTTCTCAGTTTCCACCGACAGGGCCTTGGCCCAATACGCCACGGCCATCGCGAGGGCGTCGAGGCGGTCGTCCTTGGCGAGGGCACCCTTGTCCCGCGTAATGCGGGTCAGTTGGAAGAACAGTTGATACCGCTGATGGTGCTCGATGCTGTAGCTTTGCGTGCTCTCGAAGTCCCGCTGCACGAGATCGGCGTTGACCACGATGTCGACGGGCGCCCAAAACCGGCCACCTCGGGGCGCGTTGAAAACCGGCCATTTTGAGAAGGAACGGATTCGCCAAGTAGCTTTTGTCCCGGCGCTCGCCGGGAGCAGAGGGCAATGGCGAACCAGCTCAAGATGGCGTTGGTGGATTCGATCATCGCGTTACACGGCCACGGGTGGTCCCGACGACGGATCGCCCGTGAACTGGGCCTTCATCGTGAGACCGTGGGACGCTACGTCGGTTCGGGGTCGTCGGAGGCAAAACCGGCCAACAACGCGCCCCTCGGCTCGACAGTGGCCGATAACGCGCCCGCGGCGGGACCGAGTTCCCCAGAGTCCGGCATCGACCCCTCAAAACCGGCCAGCAACGC